>Ga0078972_1000378_pt1 | contig 184109 bp, 160 predicted proteins | sample YelNatPaOPGAMG01_FD_67568 | JGI IMG/M metagenome (GOLD analysis project Ga0078972, IMG submission 67568) | Hot spring thermophilic microbial communities from Obsidian Pool, Yellowstone National Park, USA - OP-RAMG-01 (SPADES assembly) (version 2) | ecosystem: Environmental > Aquatic > Thermal... | reverse complement strand
GTTTGGGCGGCGGTGGGGTGGCGACCGCCCCCATGGGAGCGGAAGGGGGAGAGGACTTGATGATTGGCATAATAACTCCTGTTGATAACGCACCTCTCCCAAGGTGCCCATCAAAACGGGGGTAGGCTCAACTTATGCGGCGCGCTACAATGCGCGGGCGCAAGCGTGGCTGGCGCGCAAGACGGCGCGGACATCACGGGTGGTGGCGGTGAAGGCGCTGGCCTGCAAGCTGGCCAAGGCCGCGTACTACGTGTTGCGCGACGACGTGGCGTTCAGCGAACAGAAGATGTTTGGATGAAGAAGACGGCGACGGTCGCCAGCCCGTGTGAGGGTTGGCTCGCAACCAGCAGAGTTGATTGGGAACAACCGTCGCCACCGATTGCTCGTGGCGCCGAAAGACCCCTGTTTTGCCTGTCGTGCGAGCCAGCGAGGGTTGGACGCTCCGAGCGGCGAGGAGCGAGCCAGCGAGTCGAGAAACACTACGAGTGGACATGCGACGATACGGAAGGTTGCCGCCCATTACCCCTCGGCCTGCCGCTGCGGCAGTTTCTGGTCTCGGCGAAAGTCGGGATGGAACTGGACACAGCGCGAGTCGGACGGTGCCCGCGTCTAGAACCAGAACCTGTCCTGAGCGAAGCCGAAGGATGGGTGACTGCACAAAACAGAACAGAACAAGCCAGGCGCGGATGGGAGTCAGCGCTAAGCCGCACGGTCAAACCGAGTCGCAAAGGCAGGGCAAGAAAAGCCAGTGTCAGGGAACTTTTGTCTTGATCGGAACCTTTTATGGGTGCCCCCTACTCCTGCACTGTCCAAATAAGTTTACACAATTTTGAGACGATCGTCTCAAAAATCTGTACACTTCAACGTGAACAACGAGTGCCGTTGTTCGCGTCGTTGGTGGTCAGTCGTAAATGGCGTTACAATGACCTCGCCAAGTAAACGACGGAGCTGTTGTTGGTGGAGGAACTGCGACCAGATGCAGAGGCCGCCGTGGGCGGTGAGACGTTGATCGGTGTAGCCGATTCGGATGGACGAAGGGGTGTGGTGAACGTCAATGTTTCGGCACACCGTTTGGTGCGCCTCCGATAGAGGCAGTGAGCGAGGTTTCTGTGCATACAACCCAGCCACCAAACGGCGCTCAAACTTCCAACTGAATCGTTCCGGCTCAGAAATAGGGCCGTTACGGTTGTGGTCGTAATCGTGGCGCGACTGCCAGTCGCGCTTCAGTTTTACAATCGAGTCTGATGAAGCGCAATGGAGTTGGTTTTGTTTTCCCGGTTTTTCTCAGCGTTTTACGCCGTCAATATGTGTGAACCAGACCGGGTTCAGACCGGCCAGGGGACTGTTTTTGAGTTTCGCCAGTTCCCCGGCGGGGCCGTGAACCTCGATGCGAACGGGGTCGGCCAGCGCGAACAGCGACGGCAGCATCGGTCCGACGTTGGCAATATGTTCCAATACGCCATCGGCTCCGAAATAGGCTTCGCGGCAATAAACGATGTCGTCGTTGACGAAGAAGTCGAAGTAGGCGCACTTTTTCTCGGCAGCCACCGCGTTGATGATGGGCGGGAGAGCGGCTTTGAAGGCGTCGAGCTTGCCGGGTTTGACCTTGAAGTAGGGGTGGATGCTGATGACGTTGGACATGGCGATAGGTTCCTTTCGTGAAGGGTTCTTACTCTGCGCGAGGCCGTGCGGTCAAGCTTGCGGACGCCAGTGCGCACACGATCGGCATTACGGGCAGGCAGAACCGCAGTTCGCTGACGCCGATGGCATGGACGAGCATGGCTCCCACGACCATCGCGAGCAGCCATTGTGTTTGCGTGTTCCATGGACGCAACCGCCAGAGACCCAACGCAGCCAGCGCGAGGTAGGCGCCCTGGATGAGGATGCTGCCGAGCGGGATACGTTGTGCCGAACTCAGAAACCAGAATCGGCCGAGTTTGCGGATGTAAATGGCGAGCGCGACCGTCGGGTTGGCGCGCACTTGTTCCCAGGCTTTGCGATAAAAGAGCCGGTCCAGTTCCGATGATGAGGCATCGGGATGTTCGGCCCGGATGCGGGCGACTTCCGCCAGCCAGTTGGTTTTGCCGTCGCCTTCCCAGAGGCCGTTGTTGGGCTGGTAGTTGCCGACGAAGACGGTCAGGCCGCCTTGTTGGGTGGCGATGGGGATGAAATCGCCGCCGCTGACGCGCCAGTTCCGCCATGTCCAGGGGGCGATCACCAAAGCCATCACGAGACAGGCGCAGGCGGCTTTTGTTGTCGTTCTGGAAAAACCCCAGGCCAGCAACAGTGGCCAGAGCAGGTAGGTCGGTTTGCAGAGGTTCACCAGCCCCAACAGGGCGCCGGTGACAAGCCATTGCCAATATTTACCGTCGCGCAGCGCCGCCACTTGCGCGCAGATGTAGCCGGCCAACAACAGCGTCAGCACCGTTTCCTTGTTCAGGAAGGCAACACGCCAGATGGCAAACGGGTAAACTGCCCAGAGCCACGCGGCGAGTAGCGACGTTCCTGCCAGCCGAAAGATAAGGACGCAAACAAGCGCGTCCAGAACAGCCTGGACGATCTTGACGCGCATCGGTGAGCCGCAGACGGCGACGAACAGCGGGTAGATCGGGCCGATGGTCACGTCGGTCCATTGCCCGGCGCGGATCGTTTCCGCCAGCCGCGCGTAACCGTCGGCGTCGTCGCGCAATTGCATTCGCGGTTGCAGATACGGAAAACCGATGCCGACAAACGCCAGTCGCAAGCCCAGCGCGACGAGCAGGCAGAGGATGAGGTTTGGTTTCATAAAAGATGGTGGGCGCGACAGGACTCGAACCTGTGACCTCGCGGGTGTGATCCGCGCGTTCTAGCCAACTGAACTACGCGCCCATCCGAAAACGCCGCGCACACTACCAGTGCCCCTGCCGGATTTCAAGCCTTCCGCAACACCGTGTCATAGGCCGTCGGCAGGGTGTGCGGATAATCCAGCGTGTAGTGCAGGCCGCGCGATTCTTTGCGGGAGAGGGCGCTCTCGATGATCAACTCGGCCACCAGCGCCAGATTGCGCAACTCGATCAGGTCGGGAGTGACTTTGTAGTCCCAATAGAACTGGTTGATCTCGCGCTGAAGATTCTGGATGCGGGCGCGGGCGCGCAACAGCCGTTTGTCGGTGCGCACAATGCCGACGTAATCCCACATCAACCGCCGAATCTCATCCCAGTTGTGCGTGACCACGACCAGCTCGTCGGGGTCGGCCGCGTTGCCGCTTTGCCAGGGCGGAAGCGCGACCGTCGGCGCGGGCGATGCCGCGAGTTGTTCCAGGGCCTTGCGCGCGGCGCGCTCGGCGACAACGACGGCTTCCAACAATGAATTGCTCGCCAGGCGGTTGGCGCCGTGCAGGCCCGTGCAGGCCACCTCACCGGCGGCCAGCAGCCCGACGATATCGGTCTGGCCGTCCACATTGGTGACGACGCCGCCGCACTGGTAATGGGCAGCGGGCACGATCGGCAACGGTTCTTTGGTCATGTCGAAGCCGAATTCCAGGCATTTCGCGTAGATGTTGGGGAAACGTTTCCGCACGAAGTTGGGGTCCTTGTGCGTGATGTCGAGGAACACGCAGTCGGCGCCGGTGCGTTTCATCTCCGCGTCAATAGCGCGCGCCACGATGTCGCGTGGCGCCAGGTCGGCCATGGGATGGTAGCGTTTCATGAATGGCCGGCCGTCCTTGCCCAGCAACACGGCGCCTTCGCCGCGCACCGCTTCGCTGATCAAGAATGATTTCGCCTTCGGATGATACAAGCAGGTCGGATGAAACTGGATGAACTCCATGTTTGCCACGCTCGCCCCGGCGCGGTAGGCCATGGCCACGCCGTCGCCGCTGGCGATGTCGGGATTGCTCGTGTACAGATACACCTTGCCGGAGCCGCCCGTGGCCAGCAGGGTGACAGGAGCGGCAAATACGCTGACCGCACCGGTGAACTCGTCGAGCACGTAGGCGCCGAGACAACGGTTTGGGCCGGACTGGTGGAGTTTCTGCGTCGTGATGAGGTCAATCGCCAATTGGTGCTCGAAGATGGCGATATTCTTTTCGGCAGCCACGGCGGCCAGCAACGCCCGCTCGATCTCGCGCCCGGTAATGTCCCCGGCGTGCAGGACACGGCGACGGGTGTGCCCGCCTTCCCGTCCGAGGTCATATTCGCCTCGGGCGTTCTCGCGCTCGGTAAACTGCACGCCGAGTTCGGCCAGTTCCCGCACAATGGCGGGACCTTCGCTGACGATGGTGCGAACAACCGCCTCCTTGCACAAGCCCGCCCCGGCGTTGAGCGTGTCCTGCACATGCGCCTCGAAACTGTCCTCGGCGGAGGTAACGGCGGCGATGCCGCCCTGGGCGTAGTTGGTGTTTGATTCGGCGCTTTTTTTCTTGGTGATAATGGCCACGGTGCCTGCTCGTGCCACCTTGAGGGCGAAACTCAGCCCGGCAATACCGCTGCCGATCACCAGAAAATCGAAGTTGCGTTGTTGGCTGTCCGCCATGTTCTCATGTTACAATAACGGCGCGATGAAAGCCATACGTGTTTCTCAATTCGGCGGCCCGGACGTGTTGCGGCTCGAAACGGTGCCCGATCCCGTTTCCGCGCCGGGACAACTCCTTGTCCGCATCCGCGCCATCGGCGTCAATCCCGTGGACACCTATATCCGCAGCGGCGCGTACGCGAAGCTGCCGCCGTTGCCCTACACGCCGGGCGCCGACGCCGCGGGCGTTTTGGAAGACGGCCGTCGCGTGTATATCAGCGGCACGCTCACGGGCGCGTATGCGGAGATGGCGGTGTGCGCGCCGCACCAGGTCCATCCGTTGCCCGATCGGCTCAGCTTCGAACAGGGCGCGGCCATCGGCGTGCCATACGCCACGGCTTGGCGGGCGCTCTTTCAAAAGGCAAAAGCCAACACCGGCGAAACCGTCCTGATTCACGGCGCCAGCGGCGGCGTCGGACTGGCTGCCGTCCAACTGGCGGTGGCCTCCGGCTTGCGCGTCATCGGCACGGCCGGCAGCGAACGCGGTCTGCAACTGGTTCGCGAACAGGGCGCTCACGAAGTTCGCGACCATCACCGGCCCGGTTATCTCGACGGCATCAAAGCCGATGTCATTTTGGAGATGCTGGCCAACGCGAACCTCGGCAAAGACCTGCCGTTGCTGACGCCAGGCGGTCGCATCGTCGTCATCGGCAGCCGCGGCCCGGTGGAAATCAACCCGCGCGACCTGATGAACTGTGACGGCGTGATCATGGGAATGTTGCTGATGAACGCCACCGCCGCGGAACGCGCCCACATTCACGACGCGCTGGCGGCCAGTGTCATTCAGCCCGTGATTGGACGCCGATTCGCTCTGGCGGAAGCGTCGAAAGCCCACGAAGCCGTCATGCAACCTGGCGCCTGCGGCAAGATTGTGTTGATTCCCTGACCGCCGTTGTGGCGGCGGCAATGCGGCCACGGATCGTGGAACAACCGTCTTGAAAGCCGTTTGTCGCCAGAGCGGTCGCTCAAAGAATCAGGTTATCAATCAACCGGGTCGTCCCCACAAACGCCGCGATCAAGGCCACATCGCCATGATGCGCGGTTGCGACGCGCTCCAACGTCTGCCCGTTGACGACCTCGGCGTACTCCAGACGCGCCTGCGGCGCCATTCCCACAACGCGCATCATCACCGCCTCCAAGCGGTGCGGGTCGGTTTCCCCCTTCTGAAACAGGTCGGCTGCCGCCCGCAACGCGCGGATCAATACGAGCGCCTGCGCTCTTTCCTCGGGGCGGAGATAACGGTTGCGGCTGCTCAGGGCAAGACCGTCCGCTTCGCGCACGGTCGGCACGGGCACGATTTCGATCGGGTAACAGAGGTCCCGCACCATTCGTTCGATGACCTTGAGTTGCTGGTAATCTTTCTGGCCGAAATACGCGCGATCGGGTTGAACAATGTTGAAGAGCTTGGCAACCACGGTGCAGACCCCGCGAAAATGACCAGGACGGCAAGCGCCTTCCAGTCGCCTGGCCACCTGGGTTTCTTCCACCCAGGTGGAAACGTGCCCCACCCCGTCCGGATACATCTCCGCATCGGTCGGCGCAAACACCACCGATACGCCTTCCCGTTCACACAACGCGCAATCCGCCTCCAACGTGCGCGGATACTTTTGGAAATCCTCCCTCGGCCCGAACTGGGTCGGATTGACATAAATGCTGACCACCACCGCCGCGCCCGACTCGCGCGCCTGCCGCATCAGGGCGGCGTGTCCCTCATGCAACGCCCCCATCGTCGGCACCAACGCTACCGGCTTCGCCTCGCGCCGGAGCGCCGCCACGACAGAGACCATCTCCTTGACGGTTTGAATTTGCTTCATGAAAACATGATTGCCCAGAGACGGCGGGTTGACAATCAAAACCATTTCGTGTCTATATCCCGCCGCCATGAGCGACTCCTACATCCAAAACCTGTTCGCCGACCGCATCGGCGGCAAAAACTACGGCAAAAGCACCGCCATTTATAAATTTGAGAAAATCAAACGCGCCAAACGCGCCGCCGCCGCCGCCCATCCCGGCGTCGAACTCATTGACCTCGGCGTCGGCGAACCCGATGAAATGGCTTTCCCCCTCAGCGTCCGCGCCCTGCAGGAAGAAGCCGCCAAACCCGAAAACCGCGGCTATGCCGACAACGGCGGCCCCGAATACCGACAGGCCGCTGCTCGTTGGATGGAAAAAGTCTTCGGCGTCGGCGGTTTGAACCCCGACACCGAGATTCTCCACAGCATCGGCAGCAAAGCCGCTCTCTCGATCCTGCCGGCGGCCCTCATCAATCCCGGCGACATCGCCATCATGACCGTGCCCGGCTACCCCGTCTTCGGCACCCACACCCGATGGTACGGCGGCGAAGTGTTCAACCTGAAACTAACTGAGCAAAATCATTTCCTGCCCAACCTCGGCGAGATTCCTGCCGACGTCTTGCGCCGCGCCAAGGTCATCGTGCTCAACTACCCGAACAACCCGACCGGCGCCAGCGCCACCCGCGAGTTTTTCGCCGACGCCGTGGCGTTCGCCAAAAAACACAATCTCGTCATCGTTTCCGATGCCGCGTATGCCGCGCTGGTTTTCGAGGGACAACCGTTCTCGATTCTCAGCGTGCCCGGCGCCAAAGAGGTCGCCATCGAACTGCATTCCATGAGCAAAGCCTTCAACATGACCGGCTGGCGGCTCGGTTTTGTTGCCGGCAACGAACTGCTTGTGCGCGCCTACGGCGATTGCAAGGACAACACCGACAGCGGCCAGTTTCTGGCCATCCAAAAAGCCTGCGCCGCCACGCTCGACCATCCCGAAATCACCCAGAAAATTGCCGCCAAATACTCCCGGCGCATGGACCTGCTGGTCGGTTGCCTCCGCAAACTCGGCTTCAACGCCACCAAGCCAAAAGGCTCGTTCTTCCTCTACGTCCGCGCCCCCAAAGCGGTGCGGACCGCCGACGGCGCGCGCCGCGAGTTTGCCTCCGCCGAGGATGTGTCCCAGTGGCTCATCACCGAAAAACTCATTTCCACCGTTCCGTGGGATGATGCCGGGCCGTATCTGCGATTTTCCGTGACGTTTATTGCCAGGGGCGAAGCGGATGAACGTCGTGTCGTCGGTGAAATCGAGAAACGCCTCCAAGGGGCACGATTCGAGTTTTAGCTGATACCTGATGCCCCCGTCATCAGGCGGTATGTCATAGACTTCGAGCGCCGCTGGGAAATCTCCCGGCGGCAACAGTCTTATGACTTCCGCCACGACTTCATCACCCGCCTTTTCAACGAACACATCGTGCCTGGTAAAAAACCGCCTTTTCAAGCGAGCCGCGCTATTGCTCGGTGCCATCGTCACGATCATGCTGGCCATCGTCCTGATCCTACTCGCCCTGCCCGAAGTCATCGGCCCGAAAAGACGGTAAGCCTCGCCACACCGGATTCACTCCGCGGCCCATGATCCCGAAGGAATTGCTCCATCTCCTTGTCCCGTCGCTCCAATGCGTAGAATAAAGGCGTGCAGTTATGCCGGTCTCTGACATTGACCTTGGCTCCCTTCAGCGCCAAAAACCGGCTGGTTCTTGTTCTTTCACCGGAATCACCGACGACTCGCCGATGCTGTGCACGGCTTCCACCACGTATCCCGTCAGCTCGGTGTGTCGCAACGACGCCACGGATACCGGACGCCGATTTGAGCCAGGGCTTGGACCATCGCCTGCTCGGACGGCGCCAGGGAGGCGTCAGCCATCCGAACGAACACCGTTTTGCGCAGGCGTTGCGGCAGAAACGCTACTGGCACGGGCATCCGCACCAAGTCCAAAATCTTGTTGCCAGACGCGCAAGATGAGCGACAGGGCGTAAGCCATGTTCGCTCCATCGGATTGTTGGCTCTTTCCGATGAATGGCTGCATCGCACTCGCCGTAAACTGCGAGACGCCGCAGATGAAAAGGATGTGATGGGCAAGCGGCTCATAGAACATGGAGCTATGGTGTACCTGAACTGCTCGGAGGAACTCCGAAAACTCTGCGATGCGCCTCCTGCTTCAGCCACTCAAGCAATAAAGAAAAAGTCCAGGAGGCGGCAGGCTTGAGAACATGCTCCCGCGCCTTGCACCAGAGGGTATCATCTCTGGTAGCATCTAAGAAATCGTGCCCCTGCCACGTAAGTCGAGTGACGGATACACCCGTAATATCGCCAGACTCGCCGGTAGAAAGAAATGCCTCAAGGAAACCTGCATCCTTTAGGAGGGCGACGTGATAACAAATCTCCTCAGTGGAGTAGTCATCAAGATTCAAGTCTTGATCGGCCTCAATCCGCTGGAGGATCTTCCGAATCAAATCCATGTCACGCTTCATAAAGCCAACATACTTAATGGGACAAAAACTCTGGTAAAGGACAAACTGTAACACCGTTCGTTTTCATGCGGCCAGTGAAGCAAGGGGGTGGTTCGCTGTCAAACGCAATTGCAATGGGTTACGACGGCAACAGTAACCGGTCTATTTCGGTTCACTTCGGCTTTTTTCAGTGACCGCTCCGACTCGGAAAGGAGGAAGTGAGTTTGTTTTTCGCGGACGCGCGGGAACAGGGGAAAAGACTGACTCGAACAACCGGTTTGCCTCCGCCGCGGGAGACTGTTCTCCAGCACGAGGCGGTTCCTTGGTCTCAACGCGCTCCCGACCGTCGGCTACGAGAAACTTTGTTCTGGTCCCGGAAATTTTCCCTCTTGCACATCGCGTCGGTAGGCGGCAAACGCTTTTCGCATGGCGTCGCCCAGATCGGCATAGATGCGGGTGTGTTTTGGCACGCGCGGATACAACCCCAACAGATCATGCGCCACCAACACCTGTCCGTCGCAGTCCGGTCCCGCGCCGATGCCGATGGTCGGCACTGACACCGAGGCGGTGATCTGGCGGGCCACCGATGCCACGACGCATTCGATCACCAGCGCGAACACTCCGGCCGTTTCCAACGCTTTGGCTGCGGCCAGCAACTCCGCTACCGATTCCGGGTTGCGTCCCACGGCCTTGTACTGTTTGGCTGATTGCGGGAGCAATCCGATGTGTCCCAACACCGGGATGTCTGCCGCTGTCAATGCCCGCACCGGCTCGATCACCGGGCCTTCCAGTTTCACCGCGTCGGCGCCGGCGTCCCGGAACCGTCGCGCATTGGCCAGGGCGTCGTCGGCGGTGTTGTAGGTGTTTACCGGCATGTCGGCGACCACCAACGCTCTTGGTTTGGCGCGTGTCACGGCCCGGACGTGGTGGAGCATGTCTTCCATTGTTACCGAACGGGTATCGGGGTATCCCAGCATCACCATTCCCACCGAGTCGCCCACCAGAATCATCGGGATACCGGCCTGGTCCATGAGTTGCGCCGTGGGAAAATCGTAGGCGGTCAGCACCGCGATTTTCTCGCCGCGTTGTTTCATTTCGCGCAAGGTTTGTGGGGTAATTTTCACCAGTCTTGTTGGATGAACCTAACGTCTCCTTCCCTGGCCGGCAACTCTCGTAGCAACATCCGCACGGTTTTGCCGGTGCCTTTCACGATTCTGTCCGGGCAAATCGTCGAGAGCGGCACAAGGACAAACCGTCGCTGGGCCAGCCGCGGGTGGGGAATCACCAGGTCGTTGGTCATGATCTCTTTCTCGCCAAAATAGAGAATATCGAGGTCAATGGTCCGCGGCGCGTTGGGTCCCGCCGCGCGGTCGCGTCCGTGCGCTTTTTCGTAGGCGAGGAGTTTTTTCAGCAACGTGGAGGGTGCTCCGGTAAACTCGATTTCCAGGGCTGCGTTGAGGAATTTCGGTGTTGCCGGCGGGCAATCCACCGGTTCGGTCTCGTACAAGGGTGAGGCCCGGTGCCATTGTTCTGGCGACAGGCTCAGCAGGTAGCGTTTGGCGCGTTGAAGATGCAGCAGCCGATCGCCGACATTCGAGCCAAGACCAATGCCAACCTTCATGAATCACCATAAAGACACCGGGACAAAAGGTGTTTCCCGGTGTTTCTGCGTCCCGGTGGCGAACTCGTTGCTCACTTCAGCCCCAATACGTCCTGCATGTCGTACAGGCCCGGTTTCTGGCCAACTGCCCATTTGGCGGCGCGCAGAGCGCCGCGGGCAAAAATCTCACGGCTGCTCGCCCGGTGGGTCAGTTCCAGCCGTTCGCCGGTCGTGCCGAAGGTCACGGTGTGATCACCGACCACGTCGCCGATGCGCAAGGCGTGGGCGGGCGGCACTTTGCCGCTGGCCTGACGAATGGCTTCCTGTAATCCCTTGGCCGTACCGCTTGGCGCATCCTTTTTGGCGGTGTGATGCGTTTCCACGATCTCGCAGTCCCAGTGCGGGACGATTTGCGCCACTTTATGGCAGAGCCAGAACAGGGTGTTGACGCCGGTGCTGTAGTTGCCGGTCCAGACACAGGGGACTTCTTTCAAGTGGGCCAGAGCGGCTTGTTTCTCGGCGTCGCTGTGGCCGGTGGTGCCGACGACGAGCGCTTTTTTGTGCTGGCCGGCCAGGCGCGCGACCGATTCGGTGGCTTCGCGCACGGAGAAATCCACGATAACATCCGCGCCGCCGATAACCTGGGAAAGGTCGTCGCCGAGGTCCACTTCGCCGGCGAGTTGCAATTCGGGGTCGGCTTTCACGCACGCCACCAGCGCGCGTCCCATGCGCCCTTTGGCGCCGCAGATGATGACGCGGATCGGGTTCATTTCACCAGTCCCAGCGCTGTCAGGGTTTTGCGCAGTTGGGCTTTGTTGTTTTCGGCCATGGGGACCAGCGGCAGGCGGTAGGTTTCCTCGATTTTTCCGGCCATGGCCAGGGCGGCCTTGATCGGGATCGGGTTGGTCTCGATGAACAGGTCCTTGAACAGGGGAAACAGTGTCGCGTGAATCTGACCGGCGGTCACAAAGTCGCCCCGCAACGCCGCCGCCACCATGCGGCTGACCTCGCCGGGCACGATGTTGGAGGCGACGCTGATGACGCCCACGGCGCCGACGGCCATCATGGGCAGTGTCAGCGAATCGTCGCCGGACAAAATGCTGAATTCTTTGTCCACCAATTGTCGCATTTGGCTGACGCGGTCCACGTTGCCGGTCGCTTCTTTCAAGCCCACCACCAGCGAGGGCAGGTCCCGGCGCAGACGAGCCATGGTGTCGTTGGCGATATCCACGCCGCAGCGGCCGGGGATGTTGTAGAGGATCATGGGCAGTTCGCTGGCCTCGGCGATGGCGCGGAAATGGGCGTACAACCCTGCCTGAGTCGGTTTGTTGTAATAGGGGGCGACCTGTAACGAGGCGTCCGCGCCGACTTCCTTCGCGTGTCGGGTCATGGCGATGGCTTCGTCGGTGGAGTTGGAGCCGGTGCCGGCGATGACTTTGCAGCGTTTGGCGGCGAATTCCACCACCAGTTCGATGACGTGGTTGTGTTCGTGGTGGTCGAGTGTGGGGGATTCGCCGGTGGTGCCGACCGGCACGAGGCCGCTGATGCCGTTGGCGATCTGGAATTCGACCAGGTCGCGCAGGCGCGGTTCGTCCACTTTGCCCGCCCTGGTAAAGGGGGTGACAATGGCAGTGTAGGCTCCGGTAAACATGGTGCGGGTCATGATAGGTGCGCCTGTATGTTTTGCAAGCCCCGGCTACATTTCGCCGCCCTGTTGGAGCAGGCGACGCAACTCGGAGCTGAATTCCTTCATGTCGGCTTGCGTGGGTTTTGTTGAGCCGAGTTCGGGTTCCAGTCCCAACCGTCCCATTTCGTCAATGAACCAGTGTCCCTTGGCGCCGCTGGCGAATCGGACATAACCGCTGAGCATCGTTCCCGGAGCGGGGACCTGGTTGACGCTGATGGAGAGTTTGCCGCCGGATTCGGGTGTTGGCCCTGTTTCGGCGGAGGCGGACGCGGTTTTGGGCGGCTCTTTTTCCGGCAACTGGACGTCGGGCATCTCTGACAACAGCAGTCGCAGTTCCATGTAGGTGATGGAGTCGCCTTTTTCCTTGAGGAGGTAATCCTGGATTTGCGAAAGGGTCTGGCCCTCGGCCAGCAACCGGCGGACAATCTCTTTGCGTTCGTCGTTGGTCATGGAACGGAGACTACACACAACCGGGAGGTAACGCAAGTCCGCCGCCGTTTGCGATTGTCTTCCGCGCCCGAATGAGTAGATTCCGCCAACATGCGACCGGTTTTGATCCTGATGCTGCTGGCCGTCGTCGGTCACGCCATTGCCGGCGATCAGCCGCAATGGGGACAACGGTTCACGCGCAACATGGTTTCCACGGAAACCGGCTTGCCCGACACCTTTGATCCCGACACTGGTAAAAACCTGAAATGGTCCGCCGAACTCGGTTCCTCCACCTACTCCACGCCGGTCGTCGCACAAGGAAAGGTCTTCATCGGCACCAACAATTCTCCGGGCCACGACCCGCGCCATCGCGGTGACCGGGGTGTTTTGAAATGTTTTGATGAGCGTACCGGGACGTTTCTCTGGCAACTGGTCGTCCCCAAACTCCCGCACGATCCGTACCTTGACTGCCCGGGTGTCGGCATCACTTCCACCGCCGTCGTCGAGCAGGAACGCGTTTACATCGTCAGCAACCGGGGAGAAGTTCTTTGTTTGGACATTCACGGCCAAAGCAACGGCAACGACGGCCCTTACCAGGACGAAGCCATCCACGCGGCGCCTCCCGGTCATCCTCCCATTGCGGTTGCCAACACCGACGCCGATATCCTCTGGATTTTCGACATGCGGCGCGAACTCGGCATCAACACGCACGACTCCGCCAATGTCTCTGTCCTTCTGCACGACCGTTATCTGTATGTCAGCACCCCCAACGGCGTGAACTATACCCACCGTCATCGTCCCGCCCCACAGGCGCCCGGTTTGATCGTGCTCGACAAGTACACCGGCCATCTGGTCGCCCAGGACAATACCGGCATCGGCGAACGGATTTTTCACAGCACATTTTCCTCGCCCTCGCTCGGCGAGGTCAACGGACGCCCGCTTGTCTTTTATGGTGGCGCCGACGGTGTCTGCTACGCATTCGAGGCGCTTTCCACCCATGCGCCGACCACGCTGCGACTTGTCTGGAAGTTTGACACCGATCCGACCGCCCCCAAGGAAAACATCTCCCAATACCAGGGCAACCGCGAGGAAAGCCCCAGCAGCATCATCGGCATGCCGGTCTTCCACCAGAACCGTATCTACGTCGCCGCCGGCGGTGACCCGTGGCACGGGAAACGACAGGCATGGCTTCAGTGCATTGACGCCACCCGGACCGGCGACGTGACGCGCACTGCGCTGCTCTGGTCGTACCCGTTGAATCGTCACTGCATTGGTACGCCGGCCGTGTATGATGGCATGGTGTTTATCGGGGATTTTGGGCGGACACTGCATTGCGTGGATGCGCAAACCGGCCGCGCCCATTGGACGCACGAAACCAAGGGCGAGATCTGGGGATCGCCGTTGGTGGCCGACGGCAAGGTGTTTTTCGGCACCAAACTGGGCGAATTCTGGGTGCTCGCCGCCAGCAAAGAAAAGAAGGTCCTTCATTCCCTGCGGTTCGACAGCCCCATCCACACCACGCCGGTAGCCGCCAACCGCACCCTTTTTGTGGCCACCATGAAACGTCTCTACGCCTTCCAAGCGTCTCCGTAGTTGAAATCTACGCCGCCGTCCTTTAGAACGCCTTGCGCCATGAGCACCGAAATCCCCAAAGCCTACGAACCCAAAAACGTTGAAGACAAGTGGTACGCCGACTGGCTGGCCAAAGGTTATTTCACCGCCAACCCGGCCTCGTCGAAACCGGCCTACGCCATCGTCATCCCGCCGCCCAACGTCACCGGCGTGCTCACGATGGGGCACGTGCTCAACAACACCCTGCAGGATATCCTCGCCCGCCGCAAACGGATGCAGGGCTACGAGGTGCTCTGGCTGCCCGGCACCGATCATGCCGGCATTGCCACGCAAACCGTTGTCGAGAAAACCCTCCGCAAACAGGGTGTCATCAAACACCGCGACGACCTTGGCCGCGAAAAGTTCCTCGAAAAAGTCTGGGAATGGAAAGAAAAACATGGCGGCATCATCATCCAGCAGCTCAAGAAACTCGGCTGTTCCTGCGACTGGAGCCGCGAGCGATTCACCATGGACGAAGGTTATTCGCGCAGTGTCCTGGAGGTGTTTGTCAAACTCTACGAAAAGGGGCTGATTTACCGCGGCAAACGAATGGTCAACTGGTGCCCCGTCAGCCGCACCGCGCTCTCCGACGAGGAAGTTATCATGAAAGAGGTGGATGGCCACCTCTGGCACATCAAGTATCCGATTGTTGGAAGCCACGAGTTTGTCGTCGTTGCCACCACCCGCCCCGAAACCATGCTCGGCGACGAAGCGGTTGCCGTGAACCCGAATGATGAGCGCTACCGGCATCTGGTCGGCAAGAAACTGCTGCTCCCGCTCAAAGACAAGGAAATCCCCGTCATTGCCGACGAAGCCGTGGACCCGAAGTTCGGCACCGGCTGCGTCAAGGTCACCCCCGCCCATGATGTTGCCGACTACGAAATGGCGTTGCGGCATCATTTGCCGTTTACCGTCGTCATCGGTCCCGACGGACGCATGACCGACGAGGCCGGTGAGCCGTTTACAGGGCTGGACCGTCTGGAAGCGCGAGAAGCCGTCGTCAAAGAACTCCAGGAGGACGGTCTGTTGGTGAAAGTCGAACCCTATCGGCACAACGTCGGCTACAGCGAACGCGCCGACGTGCCGATTGAGCCGTACCTGAGCGAGCAATGGTTTCTAAAATATCCGGCAGTCGAGAAATCCATTGCCGCTGTCGAGACCGGCGAAATCAGGTTCTACCCCGAACGATGGGCCAAGACTTACAACCATTGGATGACCCACCTCAAAGACTGGTGTATCAGCCGACAACTCTGGTGGGGTCATCGTATCCCTGTTTGGTACCGCGTGGAACAAGCTTCGGGCTTGTCCCAGCCACAAACCACAACAGGCAAGCGGGAAGCTTGCCCCACGGTTTACGTCGGCCTCACACCGCCACCGGATCCCGAAAACTGGACGCAGGACCCCGACGTGCTCGACACTTGGTTTAGTTCCTGGCTCTGGCCGTTTGCCACGATGGACGACGCCACGCGCCAGAAATTCTACCCGACCACCGACCTGGTGACGGGTCCCGACATCATTTTCTTCTGGGTCGCCCGCATGATCATGGCCGGTTACGAGTTCATGGGCCAAAAACCTTTTTCCAACGTCTATTACACCGGCATCATCCGCGACGCCATCGGGCGAAAAATGTCCAAATCGCTCGGCAATTCGCCCGACCCGCTCGACCTCATCGCCAAATACGGCGCCGACGGCCTGCGGTTCGGCCTGATGCTCATCGCGCCACAAGGCCAGGACATCCTCTTCGACGAGAAACGATGCGAAATCGGACGCAATTTCATGAACAAACTCTGGAATGCCGCCCGTTTCATCCAGATGCAAAAAAGCGCCGCCAACCTCCCACCCGCCCCATCAGCTTCTCAAGCGGACACGACGGAGGCTTCCCCCACATCGCCTCACGACCACCGGATTTTACACGAAATGAACGAGGCCATCGCCAAAGTCAGCGCCGCTCTCGACGCCTACAAATTCAACGAGGCCGCCAAGGAACTTTACGACTTCGTCTGGGGCGACTTCTGCGACTGGTACATCGAAGCAAGTAAAATCTCGCCAAATCTCGATGTCCTCGACGAGGTGTTTGGCGTCATCCTTCGCCTCCTGCATCCGTTTGCTCCCTTCATTACCGAGGAACTCTGGAACAACATGGGCTACGGCACCGGCACCATCCAGTTCGCCCCGTGGCCGGCTGCCCGAACCGGTGAATGCCGCTTCCTGGCCGAAACCGAGGAACTCTACGCCCTCGTTACCGCCGGTCGCCAGCTCCGCAACGATCACGGCATTGACCCGAAGAAAAAAGTCCGGTTCGTCATCAAACCCGACCGGTTCGCGGATTTCTTCCGCAGCGAAACCCGGTTCCTTGCCGGCATCCTCAACGCCGAATCGGTCACCATTGACGAACGATACACGCCGACCGGCCTGGCGCCGAGCCTTGTGACGAGCGCCGCCACGGTGTTCATGGTCGGCGCGGTGGACCCCGCTGCCGAGCGCGCCAAACTCACCAAACAACTCGCCGACATCGAGAAACAGCTTGCCGCCACGGAGGCGAAACTGGCGAACGAAAACTTCGTGCGGCGCGCCGCCCCCATTGCGGTGCAGCGCGAACGCGACAAACTGGCGGCGCTGAAAGAGCAACGCGAAAAGGTTCAGTCGCTCTTGCGCGCCCTGTAGCGGGTTTTCTCCGGCGGGCGCTACCGGTCAAATTGATCCAGGTAATCGCTGATCGGGTCGCGTCGGAGGATGTTCATCTCCTGCGTGGCGTCCAGCAGATTCATGGCTCGCTGGAGTGCGGCGCGGTTGGACGGCGCGTAAACGCGTTCTACCTGATCCACATATTCACTGATCTTGCGCGTCTGTTCATCCGCGGCGGCGTGAGCGCGCTGCGCCAGCCTGGTCTCATGTCGGAAACGGCTGACGCTTCCCGCCAGTAGATACTGCAACGCGACCGCGTAGTGGTCAATGGCATCGCGGTACAAGGGATGCGCCGTGCCACGCAACGCGGCGAGTTGGGCGAGCTTGTCGCGCGCCAGCGGCGCCAGCCATTTTTTTTCGGTGTACCGGCCCAGGTCGGCAAATGCCACGGGCGCCTCCGCCACGGCGTCGGGCAGTTGCATTTGAAGCTTGCTCGGCAGGATGGCCGCCAGCCGGCGGCCGGTTTCGGCGGCGCTCCAGTCGGCGGCCACCAGCGCGCTGCCGCGCTCGGTAATCTGGAGACTCCACCATTTCTCACGAGCCGCATCGGTGTCAAATTGCCAGCGATAGATTTCCGAAAATCGTCCCGGCTCGCGCATCAACTGGCAGAGTTTCTCGGCCCCCGACGGCAAGGACAACAATGCTTCCACCAGCACCCACGAATACGCCTGAAACCGCAGTCGTCCCGCGTCGTCGCTGGGAATCGCCGTTGCCGTGAGCAGTTCCTCGACCATCGGCGCGGCGCCGCTGTGGAGGCCGCGGCGGAGGATGCCGAGCAGTTTGTCCTGTTCGCCGGCGATGGATTGCGACAGGCCTTCGACCAGCCACGGCGGAACAACCGTCGCGGCAAGATGTGGTTGCCGGCGAAATTCAAGTTCCCGATTCGCGTACTCGCTGCACAACGCCTGCACCAACGCGCGCACCACCTCCGCGCGCGGCAAGGGCGGCGGAACACGAAGTTGTATCTGGAATTTCAGGTGCAGGTCGGTGCGTAAAATCTCCAGCCAGCAGGCGGGAGCGTCGCGTTGGCTGTCGGAACGTTCCGCCACCACAAGGACAATCGGGTCCCGCCATTTGTCGGGGAGATTGAGCCGTTTCAACCACTCTCGTTTGACCTCGCTGCCCAGTACGCACAATACCGACGACCAGGCCGCTTCGGTCGAAAACGCATGGAATTGTCCGGCCGTGCTGCTGATAAACGGACGCGGCGCGTTGGTGGAAGGCCCGCCGTAGGCGCCAACGACAAACGCCAGCATCGCCACGAGAACGACCATGGGCGGGCGACGATTCACGTGTTAGCGGGGCTGATATTGGAAGACGACGCGGTCTTTCAGCACTTCAATCTGGCTCAATTGCGACAACACTTCCTTGTCCATTGTCAGCCCCTGAAAAATCTCCGTGTACACCCGTTGGTGAAATCCGAGCGCCTTCACCACCTCCAGCGGCCAGCTCAATCCGCCCACGGCTGCGCCTTTGGGCTCAAATTTGAATCCGCCATCCTGAATCTTCGGCACGCCGGCATACATGAAACAAACCTTTTTCGACGCCAGGTCTCCCAGGTGCATGGTGGCCAGCACGTACACCTTGACCAGGCCGGTCCGGGTCTCAACCCATGTTTGTTCCGGGGCAAACCCCCACTTGATATCCTGTTTTTGAAACCGAATGGAAGACAGGTAGGCGTTGACCTCGCGCGTGGTGGCCTCAATGCGACCGGGTTTTTTGCTGTTCACCAGCCGCTCCACGGTTCCCCATTTCTTTTCGGCAGCGCTTACTTCCGCTTCCGCGGGTTTTGCCGGTGCCGTTGGAACCTGAAGCATCTGAAACACCATAAAAACCAATGCCAGCAACACCACCAGGCTGATACCGCGTCGAATCCAAAGTCCCACGCTGCCTGCTTTCTTTGCCTTGATCGGCTTGCCGCCGCGGCTGGGGGGCTTGATCGCGTCCAAATCCAGTTTCTGGCCGCATTGATGGCAGAAAATCCGCCCTAGTTCATTGTCATAACCGCATTTGGGACAGGGCAACATGGCGTCAATCCTTTCCTCCCGATGAAGTCTGGCTGGAAGACGATTTGGCCGCGCCCGTGGTGGCGCTCGTCTCGGTCTTGGCTGCCTGCTTGTAGCCGGGCTTGCGATAGTCAGTGATGTAGAACCCTGTTCCCTTGAACAACAACCCTGCCCCCGTTCCCAACAATCGCTTGACCCGTCCACGACATTGCGGGCAGGATTTTTTCGGCGGCTCGGTAATCCGCTGAAACACCTCAAAGCGATGATGGCATTTTTGACACTCGTATTCGTAGGTCGGCATGGCAAAGCGGCAGTGTAATCAAGAATTCCCCACCCGCAAGGCAAAAACTTTGCTTGCAAAAAACCCCCGCCGTCCTAGCATCACCTTTTGCCATGAGCACAACTACACGCTTCAACCTCGACTCCTATCTCACCCGCCTCAGCACCCGCGTCAACCAGGCGCTGGACAAACTTATCCCCGCCGAAACCGTCGAGCCGTCCACCATCCACAAAGCCATGCGTTACTCCCTCTTCGCCGGCGGCAAACGCATCCGCCCTGTCCTCTGCCTGGCCGCCTGCGACGCCGTTGGCGGCAAAACCGCCAACGCCATGCCGCTGGCCTGTGCCGTCGAATGCATCCACACCTACTCCCTCATCCACGACGACCTGCCCTGCATGGATGACGACGATCTGCGTCGCGGCAAACCGACCAACCACAAGGTTTTTGGCGAAGGCATTGCCGTTCTCGCCGGCGACGCCCTTTTGACCCAGGCATTCGAACTAATTGCCAACGCCAATCCGCCCCGCCGTTACGATATTGCCACCATGGTCCGCGAACTCGCCTTCGCCGCCGGCAGTCTCCGCCTGATCGCCGGCCAGGTCCAGGACCTCGAAAACGAAAACCGCCGCGCCACGCTCGACGAGGTACGCACCACCCACATGAACAAAACCGCCGCGCTCCTGACCGCCGCCATCCGTCTCGGCGCCATGGCCGGCAACGCGACGGCTCCCCAACTCAATCGCCTCACCAAATACGGCCAGGACCTCGGCCTTGCTTTTCAGATCATTGACGACGTGCTCGACGCCACCAGTACCAGGGAAATCATGGGCAAAAGCGTTCGCGCCGACCAGAAAAACCTCAAGTCCACCTACGCCAGCGTTCTCGGCATCGAAAAATCCAGGGCCTTGGCGGCAGAACTCATCGCCGACGCCCATAAACAACTCGCCATCTTCGACGAACGCGCCACCCCACTCCACGCCATCGCCGACTTCTTCCTCACGCGGAAACACTGACGGCGTCCAGAATCAACTTCGCCGCCCGTTCCGCCGCCCCGCGACCGCCAAGAGTCGCAACGACAGCCGCCAACTCCCGTCGCATGGCTTCGCGTTTCCCATCGTCCTCCAGCAACGCTCCCGCCGCCGCCGCAATTCGACGCGGACACGCCTCGTGCTGGATGAACTCCGGCACAATCGCGCGCCCGGCAATCACATTCGGCATCGCCAGCCAGTTCACCGTCACCACCATCCGACCGATGAGATAGGTGAGCCAGTTGACCTTGTACACGACGACCATCGGGCAACCGGCAAACGCGCATTCCATCGTCGCCGTCCCACTCGCCGTGATCGCCAGCGTCGCCCGCCGCATCCAGTCCCGTGCCGTGCCGACCTCCACGCGCACCCGTGGATGTCGCATCATAGCGGCGGTCCGTTCATCCACGGCGGCGGCGACAAATTCGGCCTCGGGCATCCGATCCACCACCGTTGCCATGATCGGCCAAATCTTGGCCACCTCGCGTTCTCGACTACCTGGCAACAACAACACACATTTCGGATGCCGGACTTCCGATTGCGGATTTTCGCCGACCCGATCGGCAAACGGATGTCCCACAAATTCCACGCGCAGTTTCGGTGCGTGCCGCGCGTACCAGGTCTTTTCAAACGGAAAAATCACGAGCATCAGGTCCACGTCGCGCTCGATCTGTCTGGCCCGGCTGGCATGCCAGGCCCAGAGCTGTGGCGAGATGTAATAGATCACCTTCGTCGCCGGGAATCGTTCTTTTACCGCCCGGGCAAACCGCAGATTGAACCCCGGAAAATCCACCAACACCACGGCGGCGGGTTGCCGACGCCCCACCTCGGCGAGTAAGTGCTCGAAGATTTGCTTGAACTTGCCGTAATTCTTCAGCACCTCAATCAGTCCGACAACGGCGTGTTGCGTCAGGTCGAGTGCCAGTTCCATCCCGGCCGCCTGCATTTTGGGGCCGCCCGCTCCGAACAGATGCCAGTCGGGCCGCTGCTGGCGCAACGCCGCGATCAGGGCCGCCGCATGAGCGTCGCCGCTCGCCTCTCCCGCAATGAACATGAGTTGATTCATCATGTCGTCCGCAGATGGCGAAGAAATTGCAGGCTGATTTTTTGTTCCGACTCGTTTCGTCTCGTGGACATCGTTTGCCTCGTTATTCAGCCGCAGAATAACGGGAGAGGTAAAATCCGGCAACCGCTTTGGCGCCAAGAATCACGACGCCAACTTCCGTGTCAGCTCCGTGGTAATCGGGCAAATCCAACCCGGCAAACCCGATGGCAGAGGTTCGCAGCCGATTTCGGCGCTTGTATCGCGCCGGTCTCGTCCCTAGAATGCTGTTTCCATGCTTCGCACTGATGAAATTCTTTCGACCATTCAGATGCTGCACGCCGAACATCTCGACGTGCGCACTGTGACGCTCGGCCTGAACGTCAACGACTGCGCCGCCTCCAGCGTGGAGAACGTTTGCCGCAAACTCCGCGAGAAGATCATCCGACGGGCGGCGAACCTGGTTCGCGCCTGTGACCGCATCGGCGGCAAGTACGGCATTCCCGTCACCAACAAACGCCTCGCCATCTCTCCCGCCTCGCACCTGTTGGCCGGCCACGGTCAGGGCGCGGCATTGCGCCTGGCGCAAACCCTCGATGAAGCCGCCAAAGATTGCCAGATTGACCTTGTCGGCGGTTTCACGGCGCTCGTCCACAAGGGAATCAGCAGCGGCGACGCCGTTGTGATGGAAAGCCTTCCGCAAGTGTTGTCCGCCACCCAACGGGTCTGCGCCTCTGTCAACGTTGCCAGCCACCGTGCCGGCATCAATATGGACGCCATCCGTCAGATGGGCGAAATCCTCCTGAAAATCGCCGAGGCCACGGCCGCGCAACGTGGATTCGGTTGCGCGAAGCTGGTCATTTTCTCGAATATTCCCGAAGACAATCCCTTCATGGCGGGCGCCTATCACGGCGAGGGCGAGGCCGACGCGGCCATCAACATCGGCGTCTCCGGCCCCGGCGTGGTCAGCAGCGCGCTGCGCCGTCGGCTGCAACTGGGCGGGCCTTTGACGTTGGGCGACCTTGCCGAGGAGATCAAGATCACCAGCTTCCGCGTCACGCGCGTCGGCGAGCTCATCGGACGCGAGGTGGCCGCCGAACTTGGCATCCCGTTTGGCATTGTGGATCTGTCGCTGGCGCCGACGCCGCAGGTGGGCGATAGCGTTGGCGAAATCCTCCGCACACTTGGCATTGAAAAGATCGGCGCACCCGGTTCGACTGCCGCCGTGGCGATGTTGACCGATGCGGTGAAAAAAGGCGGCGCATTTGCCTCCAGTTCCGTGGGCGGCATGAGCGGCGCGTTCATCCCCGTCAGCGAAGATGCCGCGCTGGCCGAGGCTGCCGCCAACGGACATCTGACGCTGGAGAAACTGGAAGCGATGACCAGTGTTTGCAGTGTCGGCCTCGACATGATCGCCATTGCCGGCGACACGCCCGCCGAGACGATTGCCGCCATTATTGCCGATGAAATGGCCATCGGCGTGATGAACAACAAAACCACCGGCGTCCGCCTCATTCCCGTGCCCGGCGCGAAACCGGGCGAGCGCGTCGAGTTCGGCGGCTTGTTCGGCGCCGCCACGGTGATGGACATCCGCAACGTGGGCGCCAGCCGCGCGTTTGTGCGGCTGGGTGGACGAATTCCCGCCCCGATTCAGTCCCTGCGAAACTGATGGCCGGCGACGAACATGTTTACGGCCCGGCCTGGGATTCCGTCCACGAGGGATATTTCTCCGACCGCGCGGCGGCGCGTCCGTTGATCGCTGCCATCCGACGAAATCTCGCCGGGGCCACCACCCTGGTGGACCTCGGCGGCGGCACCGGCTTCATTCTTGCCGAGCTGGCGCGCGCCGGCGTTCCGGAAATGATCCGCCTGATCAATCTCGATTCCTCTGCCGCGCAACTGTCGGTCGTCAACCACCATCGCATCGAGCCGCTGCACAAATCCGTCGAGTGTTTTCGGCGATGCGACCTGCGGGCGCGCGGCCCGGTGTTGTTTGTGATGCGTTCGGTGTTGCATTATGCGGGACGGGAGGGGCTGTTGCCGTTGTTGCGGCATGTGCGGGCGCAGATGTGGCCTGGTGAACGGTTTGTGCATCAAACGGTTTGTTTTCCGCGTCGGCAGGAGGCAGACCTCGCCAACCGGGCCTATGCGTTGACCGAAAGCGGCAAGTGGTTGCCGACCGTGCGCGAGTTGCGCCGGGCACTGGCCGCGACCGGCTGGCAGGTAAAATCGTCGGAAGAGGCACCGCCATTGCCGTTGTCGGTGGCGGAAGTGGCTCGGCGGTATCGGCTGTCGGAGCGGAAGACGACGGCGTTGCGGGAGATTTTTGACGTGTGGAAACCGGCGGAGTTGCCGTATAAGATATTTGTCTGCGAGGCCCGGTGATGAACATCCAATTCACATGTCCGTCTTGCGGGGAACAGATTCCCCTATTGCTGACGGAGGCGGGACAACAGAAATCGTGTCCCCAATGCGGCGCCGCTGTGATGTTGCCGGAGAACATTTTCAGCATCGGCTACACACTGGAACAATTCCAGATTTGCGGCCCACCGGAGGCGGACCCGCACGGCACCTTGTATCAGGCGCTAAACCTCACCACCGGCGAAACCGTCGTGGTGCGCGTTCCCAACGACATATTGACCGGCGGCCCGGACGGCATCGAGGCGTTTCTTGCCCGGATGAACCGGTTGAAAACGCTCGAACACCCGCATCTGGTTCGCGTCTTTTTTGCCGAACGATTCGGCGACGGCTGTGTGTACGCCGCGGAACAATGTGGCGGCGGCACTCTGGCGGCTCTGCTCGAACAAGGGCGACTGGAAGAGGACGAGGCGTTGATGGTGTTGGAAGAGCTGGCCAGCGGGCTTGCCCATCTGCACCAGCAACAATACGCTCCTCTTGATCTGACCCCCTCCGGCGTGGTGTTCGACGACACCGGGCACGCCAAGTGGAGCGAGATGGCGCTGGCCAGCGGCACGGCAACCGCGCAGTCCAATCTCTATTCGCTGGGCGTTATCGCTTTTGAGATGCTCACGGGCGAGTTACCGCAGCCGGAAACGAATGTGGCAGAAGCCGTGCCCGCCTCGCCGTCCACCGTCCAGATTGTGCAGAAACTACTCGCGCCAGACCCCGCCGACCGTTTCCAAACCGTTGACGAACTCCTCCACGCTCTGCGCCCATCGCAACCCGCCGCATCCGAACCGGCTCCCAATGTCCTCCCGCGTCCCAAGATCGTGAAGTTCAATCTGCGGCCGACGGCTCCAAGCGCCGTTGCCGCTACGGCCTCGCCGCAACCGTCAGTACCCGTGTCCACCAAACCGATTCGTCCCTTGGTGGAGACGGCTATCTGGTGGACACTGATCATCGGCGGCATCATTTTTGTTTTCAGTTGGTGGTGGTTCGTTCATCGTAAGAAACCGGCATTGCCGGGGCCGACGCCCGCTGTCGTCAGCCCCGGCGTGGTCGCGCCGTCGCCGCCGCTCGCGAAAGAAACCGCGTCGGCAACGGTCGGACAAGGCGCGGCGCCAAAATCTGGCGAAGCGCCAGAGGTCTCCGCGGCGACTCCGATGGAGTTGTTCAATCCCGGTTTCGAGTCCGGAACAGAAGGGTGGCGACTGGTTCCGAAGGCCGGTCCGGTTGAACTTCGTTCTGAGACGCCGCATTCAGGTCGTCAGTATGTGCGGCTCACCGATGAGTCGGAGAAGACTTCCACGGACATCATGCCCGGTCGTTTCACGGTCCGGCCGGGCGCCAAGTACGAGGCGCGGTGCTGGGCGCGGGTGGTCTCCGGCAGCGGAGTCAGTCTTTATCTGCGTTTCTTCGACGGGCAAGGAAAAGGGTTGAACTCGCAAACGTTGAACAACGAGAACAAAATACCTGTACCCTCCACCGCCACGCAATGGACCGAAGTTGCCGTCACCGGCGTCGCCCCGGAGGGCGCCGTCAGTGGGGAAATCTGGGTCCACACCATCAGCAGCGCCAAGGTGGTGGCCGAGTTTGACGACTTCAGTCTTTGCGAGCTGAAGGAACCGTCAGGAACAACCCATTGAGGCGCCGCAGTTCAGGCATTTGTAGCAGGAGCCGTTTCTCACGGTGATGGCGCCACAGGTGTCGCAGGCGGGCGCGTCCTGCATGAAATGCTGGACGGTGCTGTTGAGCTGCTGGACGGGGGAAATGCCGCGGGGTCGCGCCATCGGTTCCGCCGGTTTGGTTTCGGGTTCTTCGGCGGTTCGTTCGAGGTCCTGGACCGGTTTGTTCAGCGCTTTTTTCTCCTGCTCAACGATTTCTTTCAGCGGCAATTCGGGCTGTGTCGCCGAGGAGTTTTCTTCGCGGTAACCGGGGATGAACTGGCATCCCAACCAGCGGAACAGGTAGTCGGTGATGGATTTCGCCTGGCGGATGTCCGGGTTCTTGGTGTAGCCACTCGGCTCGAACCGTTGGTGGGCAAACTTGCGTACAAGCGTTTCCAAAGGCACACCATATTGGAATGCCATGCTCACGAGCGTGCCGATGGTGTCCATCAAGCCGCCGATGGTGGAGCCTTCTTTGGCCATCGTGATGAACAGTTCGCCCGGCGATCCGTCTTCGTAAAGGCCGACGGTGATGTAGCCTTCGTGCCCGGCGATGTCAAACTTGTGGGTAATGGCGCGACGGGTGTCAGGGAGACGATGCCGTGTCGGGGTGGCCTCGCGTTGACGAAGCTCTTGAATCTCTCTTTCGAGTTCCAGGATGCGAGCTTTGAGTTGTTCCACCTCGTGTTTGGCCGCATCCAGTTCGGCGGTGGCCTTGGTGCCGCCGGATTTGGTGGTGTTGAGGGGTTGACTCCGCTTGGAGCCGTCGCGGTAGATGGCAACGGCCTTGAGGCCGAGTTTCCAGCCCTCAATGTACGTCTGCATGATGTCTTCGATGGTGGACTCCCGCGGCATGTTGACCGTTTTGGAGATGGAACCGCTGATGAACGGCTGGACAGCGGCCATCATCCGCAGATGCCCCATGTAGTGGATGCTGCGTTTGCCCTTGGCGGGACAAAAGGCGCAGTCGAACACGGGGAGATGTTCCTCCTTGAGGCCGGGCGCGCCTTCGATGGTGTCGTTCTCTTCAATGTATTTGTCAATCGCTTCGATTTGGGCGGGACTGTAGCCGAGCCGACGCAAGGCCATCGGCACGGTGCGGTTGACGATCTTGAGCACGCCGCCGCCGGCGAGCAGTTTGTATTTCACCAGCGCGATGTCCGGTTCAACGCCCGTGGTGTCACAGTCCATCATGAACCCGATGGTGCCCGTCGGGGCAAGCACGGTGACCTGAGCGTTGCGATAACCGTAGCGACGTCCCAGTTCAACCGCCTCGTCGCCGCAACGTTGGGCGGCCGCGCGGAGGTAGTCAGGGCAACTGACGTGGATGCGCTTGACCGCGTCGCGGTGCATTTCGACGACCTGAAGCATCGGCTCGCGGTTTTCCGCAAATTTGTCGAAGGCGCCCATCTTTTCCGCCAGGCGCGCGGATTGTGTGTAGGCGTGCAAGTGGAGAATGGCCGTCAGCGCCCCGGCAATGGCGCGGCCTTCATCGCTGTCGTACGGCAATCCGAGCGCCATGAGGAGGGAGCCGAGGTTGGCATAACCGAGACCCAGCGGACGAAACAGATGACTGTTCAACGCGATTTTCTCGGTCGGATAACTGGAGTGGTCCACGAGGATTTCCTGGGCCGTAATGAAAATTTCCACTGCCGCCTTGTACCGTTCCACGTCAAAGCTGCCATCTTCGCGGAGGAATTTCATCAAATTCAACGACGCGAGGTTGCAGGCGGAGTTATCGAGAAACATGTACTCGCTGCACGGGTTGGAGCTGTTGATGGGCGCGGTGTTTTTGCAGGTGTGCCAGCGTTGGATGGTATCCTCGTACTGGCAACCGGGGTCCCCGCAGCTCCAGGTGCCTTCGGCGATACCCAGCATCAGTTCGCGGGCCTTGTAGGTCGGGCCGGGCTTGCTGGGATCGGTGACCCAGTGCGTCGTCCAATCCTTGTCCTCCAGCACGGCCCGCATGAACTCATCGGTCACGCGCACGGAGAGGTTCTCGTTTTGGAAGGCCACCGAACCGTAGGCTTCTCCGTTGAAGTCGCCGGAGTACCCCTCCTCGATCAAGGCCCATGCCTTCTTTTCCTCTTTGAGTTTGCATTCGATGAATTCCTTGATGTCCGGGTGCCAGCATTTCAGCGTGTTCATCTTGGCCGCGCGGCGTGTTTTGCCGCCAGATTTCACCACGCTGGCGATGGCGTCGTACACCTTCAAGAACGACAACGGGCCGCTGGGGCGTCCGCCGCCGGACAGTTTCTCGCGTCGGCTCCGCAGAGTGGAGAGGTCGGTGCCGGTGCCGCTGCCGTACTTGAACAGCATCGCTTCGCTGCGGGCCAGTTCCATGATGTCTTCCATGGTGTCGCCGACGGACTGGATGAAACAGGCCGAACACTGCGGGTACTCGTACTGGGTCGGGGCGCGCTGGATTGAGCGGGTTTTCGGTTCCCAGTGGAAATGGCCCGCGCCGCTGTCCTTGCCGACTCCGTACACGTGATAAAGTCCGCAATTGAACCATACCGGCGAGTTGAACGAGCCGTACTGATTCACACACAGCCACGTCAATTCGCGGTAAAAGGTTTCCGCATCCTTGTCGCTGGCAAAATAACCATCCGCTTTTCCCCAGTCGGTGATGGTGCGCGTGACACGGTGGATCAACTGACGAACGCTTTGTTCGCGCTCGCTGGTACCGATTTCGCCGTAGAAGTATTTCGAGACAACCACCTTGGTGGCGAGCACCGACCAGTTTTTGGGCACCTCGACATTTTCTTGGCGAAAGATCACTTTCCCGGCATCGTCGGTGATCTCCGCGACGCGGCGTTCCCACTCGATCTCGTCGAACGGATGAACATCCGGGCGACTGAACACATGCGGCACGGTCAGCCCGCTCCTCCTTGGGGGCGCGTTCTGAACGCTCCGTTTGGCCCGTTTCACATTCATTCGACCCATCCCTCCGGCGGGTTCTTCCGCCGTTTCTTTTCGTCCTGGTTTCGATTTATTCACCGAAAAGTTTCCCGTCCTCTGCTTCAATGTAATCACTTTCCCCTCCTTGTGCACATTTTGTGCGCATTCAAATCAGACACTTGCGGATGGCAAAACATCGAGGTTCCCCACCCCTTGTAATTGCGACAGCGCGAACCCTACAACACCATATGTTGTGGTTTCAAGAAAATTTTTCTTTGTGACGAAATTTTTACGCTTGTGCGTCATTTTCGTGTCCCGGCACGAATTTTCGTCGTGCGCGCGGGCGCAATTCGAAACGCACCGGACAACCTTCAAAGCCCCACTCCTCGCGGATCCGGTCCGCCAGAAATCGCTCGTAATGAGGTGTCAGACATCGCGTCTCATTCACAAACAACGCAAACGTGGGCGGCGCTCCCGCTTTCTGAAAAGCGTAATAGATTTTGAACCGGCGCCCCCCGATCACCGGGGGCGGATACGATTGCATCGCACGCGAGAGCACCCGGTTCAACTGCGGAGTGTCCACACGGCGCGCCAGTTCCTTTTCAATACAGGCCACCTGGCGAAACAGGTCCAGAACGCTTTGTCCCGTTTTGGCCGACACAAACAGCACCGGCGCCCAGTCAAGAAAGAATAACTCCCTGCGCACCGCCTGAAGATATTCCTCACGAAACGCCTTTTGGGTGCGCCGTTCCTCTTCCAGGGCGAGGTCCCATTTGTTCACCAGCACGATGCAAGCGCGTCCTGCCTCGAGAATCTGCCCGCCAATTTGTTTGTCCTGACGTGTCACGCCATCCATGGCGTCAAGCACCAGCACCGCTACATCGCACTCGCGGATGCTACGTTCGGCCCGCATCAGGCTGAATTGATCCACGGAGGTGGCGATTTTGCGCTTGTGCCGCAATCCAGCCGTGTCCACCAGCACATAGGCTTTTCCGCTCAGCGTAAAGGGCACGTCCACCGAGTCACGTGTCGTGCCGGCCTTTTCGCTGACAATCGTCCGTTCGCTTCGGAGGATGGAATTGATGAGGGATGATTTCCCAACGTTGGGGCGCCCGACAATGGCGATGCGCGTCGGTTGGACGGTTTCCTCAGTTCCACCAGCAAGGAAATCCGCCGTGGCCGCGTCCATCAAAGGGCCGATGCCGAGGCCGTGCACGGCGGCAATCGGGAACATCGGGTCAAACCCCAGTTCGGAAAACTCGTCCACGCCGTGTTGTCGTCGTTCGTTGTCCACTTTATTGACGGCCAGGAACACTTTTTTGCCGCTGGCGCGCAATTTGCGGGCGATTTCCCGGTCCAGCGGCGTCAACCCCGCCACGACATCCACCACCAAAATGAGCGCGCTGGCCATCTCAATGGCGACCTCCGCCTGTCGCCGCGTGGCCGCGGCAAGTTCGTCGGCGGTTTTTTCCCCGTCCATGAAAGCGATGCCACCGGTGTCCACGACCTCAAAGGTCTTGTCCTGCCAGCGGGCGGTGGCGCTGACGCGGTCGCGGGTGACACCGGCCTGTTCATGGACGATGGAGATGCGTCGTCCCACGATGCGGTTGAAGAGCGCGCTCTTGCCGACATTGGGACGACCCACAATCGCCAGGATGTTCGATGCAGGGGTCATGGAAACTCGCGGGTGCCTATGTTAGGTCGTTACTGGTCAAACGCAAGGGGATTGTGATACGGTGACCTCGTGAACGCACGGGAAGTGGCGTTGGAATTGCTAAATCAATGGTCACGCTCGCGTCGTCTGGCCGATGAATTACTCGAGGAACGGCTGGTTCGCGCGGGGTTGTCGGCGTCTGATCGGGCGTTGGCGACGGAATTGTTCTATGGTTGTCTCCGTCAAAAACTGGCGTTGGAGTTTTTGCAGTCGCATTTTGCCAGAAAACCGCCCCGCCCCGTGGTGAGCCACCTGCTGCAACTTGGCCTCTACCAGCTCTTCTTTCTCAACCTCGCGCCGCATGCGGCCGTCCATGAGACCGTTGCGCTGGCAAAACGTTGCGTTAGTCCTCCCGAAGCGCGTTTCCTCAACGCCGCCCTTCGCGCCGCCTGCCACGATCAGGCTACCGCGACCGCGTTATTGTGGCGGCAACGGGAGACGCAGCCGTGGGTGCCCTGGTCGCATCCGCAGTGGTTGTGGGAGCGATGGGTGGCGCGATGGGGACAAGAGCCAACGGAGCGGTTGTGTGAGTGGAACAACCAGCCACCCGCGGTGTACGCGCGGCTCAATACGCTCAAGGCAACACAGCCACCTGACGGGTTGCCGCTGGAGGCGACGAGTTGTCCGCTTTGCTGGCGGGTGACGGATGGCGCGGTTTTCTTTCGTTCGGCGGCATGGCAGAAGGGGATGTTTTACGCGCAGGACCCGTCCACCTTGATTGCCGTGGACATGCTCGATCCGCAACCGGGCGAGTCGGTGTTGGACTTGTGCGCGGCGCCGGGAGGCAAGACCACCTATCTGGCGCAAAAAATGCAAAACAAAGGGCGCATCATCGCTATGGATTCGTCGCGCGCGCGTTTGGGGCGAGTGAACGAGAATTGTCGTCGGCTGGGTGTGGAGATTGTGGTGACGCTGGCGGGCGATGGAACCCGTTTGGCGCGTTGCCTGTGTGGGACGACATTTGACCGGGTGTTGGTGGATGCGCCGTGTTCAAACACGGGGGTGTTGCGGCGGCGACCGGACTTACGGTGGCGGCTGCAGGAGGCGGAGATTGCGCGATTGGCGGCGATCCAGGGAAACCTGCTGGCCACGGCGGCGCGACTCACGCGTCCGGGCGGAGTGTTGGTGTACAGCACATGCAGCTTGGAGACAGAAGAGAACGAACGCGTCGCCGAGCGGTTCCGGGATTCTCACCCGGAATTTGCGCTCGAGACGACGCGTTCGACGTTTCCCCCGCGCGACGGGATGGATGGAGCGTTTGTCGCGCGGTTTCGACGGGGCTGAGGGTTATTTATTCTCTTTCGGTTTGCGGGGGCCTTCGCCGCGTTTACCGGGAGGGGGACCCAGCTTCTTCAATTCGGCTTTCTGGTCATCGGTGAGCAGGGCGATGGCTTTTTCGTGGGCGTCCTTGCGGGCGGTCTTCATTTTTTCCTTGTCCCCGGCGGCGTCCTGCATGGCTTTTTGGTAATCGGCCAGTATCGTGTCGTACTTGGCTTTCTGGTCAGCCGTCAGTTTTTCCACGATGGGTGGCGGTAACAGGCCCGGTCCGTGATGCGGACGGCCTTCGCCCTTGCCGGGCTTGTCGGCGGCCAGTGCGCCCACGGCGGCGCACAGCGCCAGCGCGACGGTGGTTACGAACATGCGGCACTTCATGGTTGTGACTCCTTTGGTTGGGTTGGTTGGGTTGTCTTTGGTTGTGCGCCATCCTTTGGCGCAGCCAAATTGCGTTTGTGGGGAGAGGGCATGAGGAACGGCGGTGGCGGCTCGTTGGGGTGTTCCTTGCGCCATTTCTCCTCAAATTCCTTGCGGCGTTGACGGTATTTTTCGCGGGCCTGTTGTTTTTCCTCGGGGGTCATTTTTTGCCAGCGCTCGTTGTTTTCCTTGAGTCGGTGCCGCTCTTCGGGCGTCATTTCCAGAAATCGTTCGATGCGGTCATGGATAAACTTGCGTTCTTCAGGTGGCATCTGGCGCAAGGCCGTTGAAAACCGCAATGCGATGGCTTTTTCGCGTGGCGAGAGCGTGTTCCACTTCTCGTTCAATTGCGTTTCGTCAAGCGCATTGGTCTGGCCGCTTGTTTTGACAGCCAGAATCAGGCCCAACGCGATCATCAGGTTAATCAATCGTCTGACTTTCATTTCGCACTTCTCCATTTAACAAATGGAGCGAGGCCACCACATCGAAGTCTTCCAGTCGGTCCTGCTGTGCCATTGTATAGGCTTCGACCAGCGGTTCCAGTTTGGGCATCCGGACCGTCTGGACAAACCTTGCGCGCTGCCAACCGAACCAGCCGATGGCGGCCAGCATGATGACGGCCAGCCCGCTTGCCACCCCCCAACGCCATACGGGCAAAAACCAGGGCATGAGGCGGCGCACCGGCATCTCGTCGAGTCGTCGCAAGGTCCGCTCGGCAAATCCGACCGACGGCATCGGGGCAACATGGCGTCCCACCGTCATCCATACTCCGGCGTAGGCGCGCCACTGCGCGGCACAGGCGGGACAGGCAGCGATGTGGGCGTCAAACCCGCCCCGCTGTGCCGCGTCGAGCAGCTCATCGAGCCGCTCATCGAATTTCGCCTGGACTTCCTGGCAGTTCATTGTGACCTTGTCTCCTTTCAACACCATGTTTGTAAAAAGGTTTCGTCAGTAATATCCGCGGAGTTGTTCCTTCAATGTTTCGCGCGCCCGATGCAGGAGCGATTTGACCGCCGGCACGGAGCAGTGGAGCACTTGGGCGATTTCCTCGTAGGAAAACCCCTCAAACCGGCACAACACGACGGCGGTACGCTGGTTGTCGGGCAATCGTCGGATGGCCGCCTCGATGCGCGCTTGTAGTTCGCGTTCGGCAACCTGTTGGGACGGGTCCGGCGAGCGGGTGTCGGCAAATTGCACTCCGCGCCCTTCCTCCTCTTCGCGCTGCGTCAGCGCGTCGAGCGATTCCGCGCCGCGTCGGCCACGGCGGCGGTGTTCGTTGAGAATGGTGTTGTGGACGATGGTAAACAGCCAGGTGGTGAATTTGGCGGTTGGTTGGTATCGTCCCGCCGAACGCCACACTTGGAGGAAGACGCGTTGGGCCAGGTCTTCAGCCTCCCAAGCGTCGCCAATGGCGCGGTAAATGGTCTGGACGACGGCTCGTTGGTGGCGTTCGACCAGTTCTCGAAAGGCCTGACGGTCGCCGCGTCGAACACGCAACATCAGCTCGGCATCGGCATCAAAGGGGTTCACCAGTTAACCTTGACGGACCTTTTCTGGCCGAGGCGGTCGGTGTAGAAAACCTCGCCGCGGCTCTGACCGTATTCGTGAAGTTCCTTGGTGATTTTCACATCGAAACAGCAGTACTCGGCTATTTCCAGCACCTTCCCTTGTTTCCACCACCGCAGAGCCTGCATGCCGTCGGCGATTTTCGGCGCGTCCAACGTCGCTTTGGCGACACAGTCCAGCGAGGGGCGGAAGCCGAGTTTGTCTTCCAGGTCTTTCATCAAATCCAGTGTCGGCACCTGGCAAATGTCCAGAGGCGTGTAGGCGGCCAGCACCTCGTAGTCGAAGTTGAGGATGTTGTAGCCGATCACCTTGTCAGCCCGCATCAACTGGCGGATGAGGTCCTGGACATGCGCCTCATCATAAATCTGGTACTCGCCCGTCGCCGTGCTGAAGGTGACGCCGATGGACATCTTCATGTCGGCTTTGCGGTTCCAGCCGCCGACTTCCGCCGCGCTTTTTTGCGTCTCCAGGTCAAAGTAAACAAGGTTGGCCATGCGACACACTCAGAGAATCGCTCGCGCCAGCCCGATGGTGGCCATGGTCTGCAAACCGGGCGTCGCCTCGATCAGGCGCGGCAAACAGTTGACCAAAATGGCCGGGGTTGCCTCGTCACCGGCCGTGCCGCCCTCCACCACCACGCGCATCGGCGGAACCCCTTCCACCGCAATTTCGTCACGCGGATTCCTGGCGCCGACATACATTTGCAATTCCAGTTCCAGAGCCTTTTTCCCGCGCCGCCAGCCGGTGGCTACCTGTCGCACACCGGCCGCCTGACCTTTCCGGACGGTGAGAAATTTCGTTTGGACGGTTTTTTCGGCCAACACCGGGGCAATGGATTCGTCCACTTCATCCAGATTCCAACCGAGCGCTTCCGCAATGAACACGAGCGATTCGGTGAGGCCGACATGCCGTATCTTTAGTTCCCTGGCCAGGCGTCGGAATTCCGTAATCTCCAGACCGGCGCCCACCTTGCGCTGGAGCGCCTCGCGTCGGGTCGCCGCGTCCACCACCCGCAACACATTGATGGAGTGGACACGCTGGCAGACGGCCGTGGTGAGGGTGGCCAGTGTGTCCATCACGAAACCGGGGTTGACGCCGGTGCCGAGAACAGAGACACCGTGGCGGGCACAGAGGCGGTTGAGTTGGGCGGCCAGTTTCGGGGCGCGATAGTAAGGCATCAACGCTTCCTCACAGGAGGTGACGCAATGCAGGCCGTTGCGAACAATTTCGGCCAGTTGATCATAGACACCCGCAAAGGAGGAACCGGTGCAGTGCAACACCGCGTCGGCGCGTTTTTTTTGCAGCGCAGTGGAAAGTTTGTCGGCCACACGGATGCCGAGTTTGTGGCCCAGGTCCAACACGTCGCCCAGATCGCGTCCGACAACGTGCGGGGCAGGGTCCACAGCACCGACCAGTTGGAGGGATTTCTTCTCCAGGACCAATCGTGCCGCGTTGCATCCGATGACACCCAGTCCGCATTGAATTACACGAATCGGTTTGTTCATGGAGGACGACCTTACCGCAAGCGCATCATCTGTGCAATGCTGCCCGTGCCGTGAGCGGACGGAACAGCAAACCGTCGGCTAGGCTTCGTAGGAGCCGGTAATGTAGTTTTGGAGGCTGCGGATGGTGATTTCCTGGTCAATGATGGTCGCCTTGACCACGTCGCCGATGCTTACGAGGCCGATGAGTTTGTCGTTCTCGATGACGGGAAGGTGACGGGTGCGTTGGTTGGTCATCAGTGCCATGCATTCTTCGACCGTGGTGTCGGGACGAACGTAAAAGACCTTGGTGGTCATCAATTCGGCAACGGTGGTGGTCTTGGAGGTCCGGCCTTTGAGGATGACTTTGCGGGCGTAGTCGCGTTCGGAGAACATGCCGACCAGTTTGCCTTTGTCATCCACGACAGGCAGCGCTCCCACGTCTTTTTCGGCCATGAGTTCAAGGGCCTGATACACGGTGGCGCGCGGGCTGATGGTCCAAACGCCGGGCGATTTCTCTCTCAAGATCTGTTGCACAGTGGTCATGGGTCAACCTCCTCCTCTGGTTAGGTTCTCCGGGCAACCTCAGTGTAGGCGATTTCCTCGTTGCCGGCAAGTGCCGCGACCGGTGGCGCGCGTTTTTTACTGCTGCAGGCGCAACTGAAAGAAGCCTTGCGCGACGGAGATTTCGCCGCGGATTGTGGGAGAGGCTTCGGCGCTGGTGACCGACGCGGCGATAACACTATCGAGAAAAACAGCAGGAACCGGTTTCTACGTCACACGCGAATGGGCAGGATGAGCAGCGGCAGACCGCGTTGATAGAGCCGTTTTTGAATGGCAAAGGCAGTGTAGTTATGCAACAGCCGCGTCCAGAGCGTCTCGCGCGGGAAAACGAGTTGGCTGGCAAAAACGACGCTGTTGGGAAAATGCTCGGCGGCTTTGACGGCAAGTTTCTCGGCCTCCTCGGCCACGTCGGTGCCGAGCGAGTAGAAACTGGTGGCGTAAAATCCGTGCGCGTTCATGTATTGGACATACTTTGCCAGGTCGGCCTGTACGGACCGCTCCAAATGAGCAATCTCTTGCACTCCCTTGAACTGACCCGCATCCACCACGCCAACCTGGATGAAGACGAAGTTTTTGAAATGTCCGCGAAACATTCGCATCACACCAAACAAACAATGCAACCCCAACCCGCCAAAGCCGTTGACCAGAAATACCGCCGTTTTCTCGGTGGGCGACGGTGCCGGAACGGGCGCCACCGCCGCAGCGGTTTCGGGCGCCGCCAGATGTTCGGGGCGCGCGGCTTCCACCAGAGAGTCGAGGCGTTTCAGCAACTGGCGGGTATTGACATAGTGTCGTTTGATTAAAAATGCCACCGAGACCAGCGCTCCCGTGATCAGCAGCGTCAACCAGCCGCCCTCGAAAAACTTCAGGCAGACCGTCGCCACCAGAATCACCGTGGTCAACAACAGGCCGATGCCGTTGATGGAGAGGTTGCGTTTCCAGCGTGGATGCGCGTCCCTCGCGGTGGCCCAGAGCCGGACCATGCCCAGTTGCGACAGGAAAAACGTCAAAAATACATTGATCGAGTACAACACCACCAGAAACTCGATGGAACCACGGGTCATCCACATCACCGCCAGGGCTGATCCCCCCATCAACAACACGCCGTTTTGGGTGACCAGCCGATCGCTCAACAGGCCGAACCGGTTCGGCATCCAACCGTCAATCGCCATGTTCGCCAATACGCTCGGCCCACCCAGAAAACCTGTCTGCGCCGCCACCAACAGGATCAACGCCTCCGACACCAGCGCTGCCAGCACAAAAACATGACCGCCGGGCCATTGTCGCGCCACCGCCTCGAAAAACACCGCATTGAGTGTTTTGCCCGCCACCGGGGCGCCAATCCGAAACAGCAGAAACCCCACAATCAGCCCACCGGCTACCAGCGCAAGACTGATCGCCATGTAAATCATGGTCCGTTTGCCCGTCTCCACCCGCGGCTCCCGCAACACCGGCATACTGTTGCTGACCGCCTCGATACCCGTGTACGAACTTCCGCCAAGACTGTACGCATGAAGGATCAACAACCCCACCCCCCACCACCCAATCGTCCGCGCCGATTCGCGCAGGTCGGTCACACACTGGTGTGTTACCACGCCAACCTCGCCCAGATGAGTGCCAAAGGCCACCAGAATCGCCACAACATGCGTCACCAAAAACAACAAAAACACCGGCACAATCGGCACCACCGACTCCTTCACGCCGCGCAGATTCACCACGATCATCGCCACCACCACAAAACTGGCCGCGGACAACTTGTACGCCTGCCATCCCGGCGGCAACAGGCTGAACACCGCATCCGCGCCGCTGGCAATGGAAGTGGTAATGGTCAGCACATAATCCACCACTAACGCGCATCCCGCCACCGTCCCGGCGGCGGGCGACAATAGTTTGCTGGCCACCAGATACCCGCCACCGCCTGTTGGGAACTGTTCGATGATTTGCATGTAGCTGGCGCTGATGACCAGAACGGTCCCTGCCGTCATCACGGCAAGAATCACCGCCAGATACTGATGACTGCCAAGCGCCTTGAACGCTTCCGCAGGCCCATAACAGGCCGAAGAAATACCGTCGGCGCCAAGCCCGACCCACGCCAGAAACGCCACCAAGGAAAGCTTGTGGAACACATGCGGGTCGGTCGCGTGCCGTTTACCGCCAAACAACAACCGCCGCAACCGTCCGCTCAAGGATGAATCTGAATCGCCTTCTTGCACGGAAAGTTAAGTATCTGCCTTCCTTCCTGCCTTTGTTCAACAAAAAAAACTTCGTCGGACAGGGGGCAGGTTCTTTCCATTTTTCATCGGTATCGTTACAATGTGCACGATGAGACTGAAATACGCAGAACTTTCCGTTATCGGGCCGTGCCCTTCCAATCAAGACTTTGTCGGTTTCTGGCAGACTCCTGACTCCAATACGGAGGAGCATCTGGCCATTGCTCTGATGGCTGACGGGGTTGGCAGCCTCGGTGCTGGTGATATCGCCAGCCGTCTGGCTGTTGAAACCGGCCTGCGCGTGTTCCAAGAGTCGTCTCCCGACATGTCCTTGCGCCAGAAAGTCTTGGAAGTTGTCAAGGCGGCCAACTGGGCCGTTTACGACAAAGGTTTTGAGCCGGGTGGTCCCGGTCATATTGCGACGACCCTGGCGTTAGCAGCGTTTGACGGTGACGAGATGGTTGTTGCCAATGTCGGTGATTCGCGGGTTTATCTGGTTCACCGGGGCATCATCACGCAACTCAGCGTGGACCACTCACTGGTGGGGTTGCAACGACGATTCGGCCATATCACAGAGGCCGAATCCCGCATGTCTGAATATCGCCATCTCATCACCCGCGGCCTCGGCATAGACCCCCAAGTAAAGGCAGACATGGACAGCACCAAGGTTTTTCCTGGTGATCGGGTGGTACTCTGTACGGACGGATTGCACGGTTGCGTAGCCGAAAACGAGATTGTCAGCATCGTCCAACATCTCGAACCCGTGATCGCCTGCCGCCAATTGGTCACACTGGCCGAGCGCCGCGACACACAGGACAACACTTCCGTCCAAGTCATCGAAGTTCTGCCGCCGTAACAATCGCCTTCCTGCATCTTTTTGACCAACATGACCACAAACAATGTGGTCATCTAGTCCTTTCGCTTCTCCTGCTATCTTTCTAAGCCTTTTTCCCAAAGGCACTTAGACAAGATCGCTTCCTTGTTTGGCACACTCATTGCCATTCGGCCAAGACAGCACGGCGATATGAATCGCCACAACCAAACACAGCCAAACAGGAGATAACCAATAACATGACCAAGATAAACCGATGGAAAATAACAACCCTTTTTCTGGCGGTTACCGGGGCAATGATATGCAGCGCGCCGCTCGCGCGTGCTGGGGAACAGGAGTTACAGGAAAAAATCAAAGCCCTCGAAAAACGGCTCGAAGAACTCGAAGGCAAGACACTCAAAAACGATACCGTTACCCCGCAAACATTGGAGTTCCTCGGCAAAACAGCCGTCAGCGGCTTCGTCTCCGCCTCTTTCTTTCACAACTTCAACGACGCCAATCCGAGCGCCAACGCGTTTGTGACAAAAAACGACGCCTTCACCCTCCACAAACTCAAATTGGCCCTGGAAAAACCCGTGGACTACGACAAGGACAAATGGAACGCCGGTTTCCGCGCCGACCTGGTGGCGGGCGAAGACGCCAAAGTCATCCACGCCTCCGGTCTGGGCGATTCGGACCAGCCGTTCGACCTCGAACAAGCCTATCTCACTCTCAACATCCCCATCGGCAACGGCCTGAAACTTGCCCTCGGTAAAATGGTCACCTTGATGGGCGTAGAAGTCATCGAGGAAACCGCCAACCCCAACTGGAGCGTTGGCAATCAGTTCCTCTTCGCAGAAAACTTCACCCAACTCGGCGGCCTGCTTTCCTACAAGTGGAACGACAACATCGAAACCGTCTTCGCCGTGTTCAACGGCTGGGACAAGGTCACTGACAACAACAACGCCCTCTCCTACATGGGCAAAATCAACTTCACCCTTACCGACAAAACCGCCATCGCCCTGCTCGGCTACGGCGGCCCCGAACAAAACGACAACACCTCTCACTGGCGTAAAGGTACCGAAATCATTCTCACCCAAAAGATCGGCAACAAACTCACCCTCTATCTCCAGGGCGACTACGGCCAAGAGGACAACGCCGCCCTCGCCGGCGGCAACGCCGAGTGGTTTGCTGCCGGTCTCTGGGCCGTTTATCAGTTTACCGATAAAATCGGCCTCGCCCTGCGTGCCGATTATCTCGCCGATGACGGTTCCAGCCGCACCGGGTTCGACCCGACAGGCAACGTCAACCTGACCAGCCTCACCCTTACGTTGAACTTCACCCCCATCAAGAATCTCCAGGTTCGCCCTGAAATCCGTTGGGACCACTGTTCGGAAACGGCCTTTTCCGACGGAGACAACGCCAAACGCGACCAAATCCTGCTCGGACTCGGAGTCGCCTACATCTTTTAACCAACCAGAAAGGAAACTCACACATGAAACTGCGAAAATACATTCTACCATTGGCAATCGGCGCGATGACCGCCACCGTCGCGCTGGCGGCTGACACACCGCCACCGTCGCCGCTGGAAAAAGTCATCAGCGACGCCGCCACGCTCCGGGTCGGTCTGGACACCGTCTGGGTGTTGCTGGCCGGTGCGCTGGTGTTCTTCATGAACCTCGGCTTCGGCCTCGTCGAGGCCGGGCTGCAACGCGCCAAAAATTGCGTCAACATTCTGTCAAAGAACTTTGTCGTGTTCGCCTTCTCCGCCATCGCGTTCTACGTCATCGGTTTCGGGTTCATGTTTGGTGACGGTACCGGCTGGATCGGGCTGAAAGGACTTTTCGGCGCCACCGGTCCCGATAACAGCCCCGCCATGGGCGACGCCTATAAAGGCGTTTACAGCGCCCTGAACTGGACCGGTGTGCCGCTCTGGGCGAAGTTTTTCTTCCAACTCGCCTTCGCCGGCACGGCGGCCACCATCGTGTCGGGCGCAGTGGGTGAACGAATCAAGTTCCATTCGTTCCTGGTTTTCACGCTGATCCTGGTCGGTATCTTCTACCCGATCACTGGCCACTGGATTTGGGGCGGCGGCTGGCTTGCGAAACTGGGTTTTTATGACTTCGCGGGTTCCACTGCCGTTCACTCCGTTGGCGGCTGGGCGGCGCTGGCCGGCGCCATAGCACTCGGTCCGCGTCTCGGCAAGTACACCAAAGACGGCAAAATCAACCCGATTCCCGGCCACTCGATGCCACTGGTGTTCACTGGTTTATTCGTGTTGTGGTTCGGCTGGTTTGGGTTCAATCCCGGCTCCACCATGTCCGTCGGCGACGGCGCGGCCATCGCTCACATTTTCAACACGACGAATCTGGCGGCCTGCGCGGGTGCCGTGACTTCGCTGGCGACAGCGTGGCTGTTGCTCGGCAAACCCGACTTCTCGATGATCGTCAACGGCTGTCTGGCCGGACTGGTGGCCATCACGGCGCCATGCGCGTTTGTGACCGTCCCGTCCGCGTTGCTCATCGGTGCCATCGGCGGCGTGCTGGTGGTGTTCGCCGTGTTGTTCTTCGACAAGATTCATGTGGACGACCCCGTTGGCGCCTGCGCGGTGCATCTGTGCAACGGTGTTTTCGGCACGATCGCCGTCGGCCTGTTTGCGACCGACAGTGTCCCCGGTTCCACACTGAAGGGATTGTTTACGGGCGGCGGTTTTGCGCTGCTGAAAGCGCAACTGATCGGCGTCGCTGCCGTGGGCGCGTTCACATTCATCGGCACGTTCGTCGTTTGGATCATCCTGAAGAAGACCCTTGGCATTCGGGTTAGCGCCGAGGAAGAAACCGAAGGGCTCGACCTGGGCGAACACGGTCAGGAAGCGTATCCCGATTTCCTGACCCGCGCCCCCGGTAGCCGTCACAGCTAACACAAGGAGATCGGCCATGAAAAAAATCGAAGCCATCATCAAACCGTTCAAACTCGACGAAGTAAAGGAAGCCCTCTCGGAAATCGGTATCCAGGGCCTGACCGTCAGCGAGGTCAAAGGATTCGGCCGCCAGAAGGGACACACCGAAATCTATCGCGGCAGCGAATACACGGTGGATTTCCTCCCGAAAATAAAATTGGAACTGGTCGTGACCGACGGACGCGCCGACGAGGCTGTGAAAGCCATCGTGCGCGCCGCGCAAACGGGCCGCATCGGCGACGGCAAACTCTTTGTCCTACCCGTCGAGAAAGCCATTCGCATCCGTACCGGCGAGGAAGGAGATTCCGCCGTCTAGCCGCCCTGCTCAAACGACAACCGGCATTGGCGCAACACCACAATGTGTTGCGCCAACGCTTTTTTCTGTCCATCGTCACGGAAAACAGAGGATCCCCCGCAAAAGCGACGCCTCTTCGTCGGAGCCTATGAAGAACCGATCATCGGACGGTAGAGCGAATCGCGCTGGATGGGATCGCGTCCGGCTTCGCGAATAGCAGCCTCCAGCTCGGCGCGGGCCATCTGCTGCGGTGTTTTCGCGCCGGCCATGTGGTAGATTTTCTCTTCCATTACCGTGCCGTCTATGTCGTCCACGCCGAAACTGAGGGACACCTGCGCCAGCTTCATCCCCATCGAGACCCAGTAGGCTTTGATGTGGTCAAAATTGTCGAGGTAGAGGCGGGCGATGGCCAGCGTCTTGAGCAGGTCGTAACCGCTTGGTCCCGGCAGATGAGCCAGCCGGGTATTGGCAGGCTGAAACGGCAACGTGACGAAGGCGGTAAAACCACCCGTTTCATCCTGCAACGCGCGAAGCCGTCGGAGATGATCCACGCGATGCTCAAACCGCTCGATATGGCCAATGAGCATTGTGCAGGTGGAACGCCCCCCCATGTTGTGCCAGACACGGTGAACCTCCAACCATTGTTCGGCGGTCTCTTTCGGCCCGCAAATCTTCTCACGAACTTCCGGCGCAAAAATCTCCGCACCGCCACCGGTCAGCGAGCCGAGACCGGCCTCGCGCAACGCGGCGAGGACATCAGCCGTGCCCCGACGCGACCGTTTGGCAAAGTGGCGAATCTCGGTGGCGGTGAACGCTTTCAGGTGCAGCCGCCGATCCAGCGCGCGCAAGGCGCGGAGCATCTCCAGATAACGCTCCAGCGTCCAGGTCGGATGTAACCCGCCGACCAGATGGATTTCGGTGATCCCCTGTTGCAGGGCGGTTTTTGCCTTCGCCACAATCTGGTCAAGCGTCAATTCGTAGCCGCCCTCTTGGCCGGGCCGACGGTAGAAGGCGCAAAAATCGCAGTCCAGAACGCAGAGGTTGGAGTAGTTGATGTGGCGGTTGAGAATGTAGTAGGCGACGTTGCCGTTTTTCGCTTCGCGGACGGCGTTGGCTCGCGCGCCGACGGCATTGAGGTCGGGCGACTGAAACAGGCGCAACGCTTCGGCGTCGGTAAGGCGGCTCATGCGACGGCGGGCGAAGGTTTCGCGCCGAACCCGAACAGGCTCTTGATCCATTGCCAAGCGCGCCGCAACCCGGTCGGGCGAACTCCAAGGAACCCGTATGCCCTGACCAGTTCCTCTTCGTGTGTGCGATAACGCGGCGGCAACAACATCATCATTCTTTCGTTTTCGCCCTCCACGAGCAAAATCTCAGAATAGAACATCCCACTGCCAACGGCATAGGCGCCGGCGGGCAACTCCACGCTGCGTTTCCGACCAAACAACCACGGGCGATACTCAAAGACGAGCTTGCCGTCATCGGCGCGCACCAGTCGCCCGTAGCTGCGAACGGGCGCCTGCTGGATTTTACGGGCGGTAAACATCCAGTTGGCGTTCGGTTCAGGTTTGAAACGGTGTTTGCGCCCGGTAAGAAAATCCCAAACATACACCGAGCCGAACACCAGCAGACGGAACGACCAGCCCGCCACCAGCGCCGCCAACAGGATGATCACAAGCGAAAGCACCAGACCGGCCCACGGATTGACGAAATGGGTGACAGTCACCAGTCCGAGCAGAAAGGAGCGAAAGGATTTCAACGCGGCATCCACCACTCCCCACGGACTGAGCAGGATCAGGACATTAATGGCGTGAGCCACAAGCCAGACCACACCATACGCCACAACCGCCAACGGCACGATGAGAATGTTCAACAACCCTTCGGGGTTGAATCCGGCCAGTTGAACGTGCGCGGCAACCGCCTGCGCGCTGCCGGCGTCAAACGGGAAAATCGACGCCAGAGTCGGCACCACCGCGCCCGCCGCGACAAGACCACTGAGCTTGTTTTCGAGCGTCTCCGCCACATCGAGCGGCTTCTTCAAACCCGGCGGCGTCGCCGTACCGGCAGCGTCCTTGAACGCAACGGCTCCCACCAGCAACAAGGCGGGAATCCAAAAGCCCGGATGCGCGTACCACGGCAACTTGTCGCGCTGTTCCGACGGCGTACGACAATAATCCCACGCCCCAACGGCGGCGGTGCCAAGCAACGGCGAGATGGCCACGCCCGTGATCGTGGTGACAGCCCTGGCGAATTCCTCCGCCCTCTTGGGCGGGCCGCTCTCCTTCTTCGTCGCAGCCTGAGTGGTTGCGGTCATAAGGATAAAACCCAACACGAGCCAGAGAATCGGTTTCATGAGGCCAAACAGTATCACGGCAACAGCCGTGTTGCCAACTCCCCACACGACACCCCCCTCACCCGCACCACCTTCTCCCGACTGGTGGCGCCCGCAACAATTTCCACCTGCCGCCGCTTCACGCCGAGCGTCCCGGCCAACAACTCCACAACCGCCTCATTCGCCCGCCCGTCCTCCGGCGGCGCCGTCACCTGCAGTTTCAACGCCTCGCCCACCGCGCCCACTACGGCATTGCGCCGGGCGCGCGGCTGCACCTTGACGGGAAACGTCACCCCTGCCGCCGTCTCCGTGAATCGGATCGCACTCATGATTGCCGCCGCATTATCGCAAATGTTATTCTTCCGGCAATGCAAACCGTCTTCCTTGTCGGCCCCACCGCCGTCGGCAAAAGCGCCGTGGCCCTCGAACTGGCCGAGCGGCTCGGCGCGGAAATCGTGTCGGCTGACTCGATGCAGGTTTATCGCGGCATGGACATCGGCACGGCCAAACCGACGGCGGACGAACGTGCCCGTGTCCCGCATCACCTGATTGATGTCTGCGACGCGGGCGAGCCGTTCGACGTCAAACGGTTTGTGGAACTGGCTCAAGCGGCCATCGCAAAATGTCGGATCGCCCTTGTGGTGGGCGGCAGCGGCCTGTATGTGCGCGCATTGCGCCACGGCCTGTTTGAAGCGCCCGCGCGCGATCCCGCGTTGCGCGAGCGACTCGAAACAATGTCGGCGGCGGAACTGTTTGCCGAATTGCAACGCCTCGATCCGCAAACCGCCGCCCGCATGGACCGCCACAATCCGCGGCGATTGGCGCGGGCACTGGAAGTCTTCCTCACCACGGGCAAACCCATCGTCCAATGGCAAACACAATGGACCCGCGCCGCCAGCGGCGCGCCTCTGTTCGGATTACAGCGCGAGCGGGCCGACTTGGTGCGGCGCATCGAGCAACGGATTGACCGTCAAATCGCCGACGGATGGCTGGAGGAAACCCGTCGCCTCCTGCCCCTCTTTCCTGGCCAAAAAAATGAAATACCTATTACGCGCTTTTGGACGGCGTGGCAGGCCGCAGGCTACCGGGAACTGGCGGCACACCTGCGCGGCGAATTGTCGTTGGCAGAAGCCGTGGCGCAGATCAAAACGCGAACACGACAACTGGCAAAGCGACAAATGACTTGGTTTCGGCATGAGCCGGGGCTACGTTGGATTACGGTGGCGGCAGAGGAACCGCCGTCACAGACCGCACAACGAATTTTGGAGGAACTGAAGAAAATTGAAGATGTATGACACGCATGCGGCGCTCGAAGAACGCGCCGTGTTGGTGGGATTGGAGCGGTCGGGAATGGACCGCTGGGAAGTGGAAGATTCTTTGAACGAACTGCGCGAACTGACCCGCACCGCCGGAGCACAGGTGCTGGAGGTCATCCGACAAAAACGCGACAAGCCCGATCCTGCCACCTTCATCGGCAAGGGCAAGGCGGAGGGAATCGCCACCTTCTGCAAGGAGAAAAACGCCAACCTCGTCATCTTCGATGATGACCTGTCGCCCGCCCAGGGGCGCAATCTCGGCGAGGTGTTCGGCGAGAAGGTCAAGGTACTCGACCGCACGGAACTGATCCTGGACATCTTCGCCCAACGCGCCCGCACCCGCGAAGGCAAAATCCAGGTCGAACTCGCCCAGCTCGAATACATGCTCCCCCGCCTCACCGGCATGTGGACGCATCTTTCCCGCCAGAACGGCGCCATCGGCACCCGCGGCCCCGGCGAAACCCAGCTCGAAGTGGACCGGCGCCGCGTCCAGGAAAAAATTACGCGTCTGAAACGCGCCCTGGAAGAGGTCCGAAAAAACCGCCGCATCGAACGCAGCGGCCGCCAACGCCTGCACTGGCCGGTGGTCTCGATTATCGGCTACACCAACGCCGGCAAAAGCACGCTGTTGAATGCCCTGACCGGCGCCGACGTGCTCGCCGAAGACAAGCTGTTTGCCACTCTCGATCCGACGACCCGCAAGACCCGCCTGCCGAACAACCAGAACATCCTGCTCAGCGACACGGTCGGTTTCCTCCGCAAACTGCCGCACGGCCTCATCGAAGCGTTCAATGCCACGCTGGAGGAGGTGACAGAAGCCGACCTGTTGTTGCACGTGGTGGACGTGAGCCACCCGCAGGCGCGCGAGCAGATCCAAGCCGTTGAGGTCGTCCTCAAGGAAATCCACGCCACCGGCAAACCCACCGTGATCGCGCTGAACAAGCGCGACAAACTCCCGCCCGACTCGCCGACACTGGAAACGTTTCTGCGCGACCATCCTCATGCCGTGCCCATCTCGGCCAAAAACGGCGAGAACCTCGACGCGTTGCTCGACGAAATCGCCAATCGCCTGGCCGACCGCCGCGTGGAGGTCACGCTCTCCATTCCGCCGCAGCGCGCCAAAACCATCGCGTTGATCTACCGCAGCGGCCACGTCACGGCGCGTCGGGAGGACGACAACGGCAACGTGATGTTGGAAGCGCAAATCCCCAGAATGTTGGCCGGCGAATTGACGCCGTACATCGTGGAGACAGCCTCGAAATGACCCGCTACCTCATTCGAGAAATGCCCGCCGAGGAACGTCCGCGCGAACGATTGATCCGGCTCGGCCCTGAAGCATTGGGCACGCCGGAGTTGATTGCCATTCTCCTTCGCACTGGCATGAAAAACCTCTCCGCCGTGCAGTTGGCCGAGCAACTCATCAAACACTACCGCCACCTCGACGCCCTGGCCCGCGCACCGCTGGATGAGTTGCGAAAAATCAAGGGGGTCGGACAAACCAAAGCCGTCCAACTCAAGGCCGCTTTCGAGCTGGCCAAACGATTGCAGGCGCACCGACACGACGCCCCCCGCCTCATCCACACGCCCGCCGAAGCGGCAGAATTGGTGCGGGAGGAGATGCGATTGCTCGACCGCGAATCGTTCCGCGTCATCCTGCTGAACACCAAGCACGCGTTCCTGAAGACCTGTGCCGTGTCGCTCGGTTCGCTCGACGCCAGCATCGTGGAGCCGCGCGAAGTGTTCAAGGACGCCATCGCCGCCTCTGCCGCCGGTTTGATTCTCGCGCACAACCATCCCAGCGGCGACCCGACGCCGAGCAGCGAGGACATTGCCGTCACCAAACGACTCGTGAAAGCCGGCGAATTGCTCGGCATCACTGTCCACGACCACATCATCCTCGGACGCCGCACCGCCGGGCGCGACCAGGATTTTGTCAGCCTCCGGGAATTGGGGTTGATGTGACATTGACCTCCGCCCTGCGCGGGACTATTAGTGTGGCCATGATCAACCCACCGAAACGGGCACTGGATGATTTCACCAAACAGGATCCCTGGCGCATCTTCCGCATCATGTCGGAATTTGTGGACAGTTTCGAGGAGATGAGCCAGATCGGGCCGGCCATCACGGTGTTCGGCAGCGCGCGCACGCCGCCGGACAGCCCCTGGTACCAAAAAGCCTACGAAATGGGCCAATGGATCGCCAAACTCGGTTACGCCACCATCACCGGCGGCGGCCCTGGCATCATGGAAGCCGCCAACAAGGGCGCCGCCGAGGCCGGCGGCATTTCGGTGGGACTGAACATCGAGTTGCCTCACGAACAGAAACCCAACCCGTACGCAAATCGTCAGTTGAATTTTCATTACTTTTTTGTCCGCAAAGTCTGTTTCGTGAAGTATGCCAGCGGGTTTGTGCTCTTTCCCGGCGGCTACGGTACCCTCGACGAGTTTACCGAGGCCATCACCCTGATCCAGACCGACCGTATCGAGCGATTCCCGGTTGTCCTGGTAGGACGCGATTACTGGAGCGGGCTGACCGATTGGATGCAGAAACGCATGCTCGCCGACAAACTCATCAGTCCGCAGGACCTCACCCTGTTCCACGTTACCGACGACGTGCGCGAAGCCATTGAGATCATCGCCGCCGGCGACCTGAAACGCCGTAACGTCCCCTCGCCTCCCTGATCATGTATCAAACCACCACTCTTGCCAACGGCCTGCGCGTCGCCACCGCTGAAATGCCCGACATGGAAAGCATCGCACTCGGTCTCTGGATCGGCGTTGGCGGCCGTTACGAAACCAAACGCCACAGCGGGGTCTCCCATTTTATCGAGCATCTCCTTTTCAAGGGCACCTACCGCCGCAGCGCCAAGGAAATCAGTCAGGCCGTCGAAGGCATCGGCGGCTATCTCAACGCCTTTACCGGCGAGGAACACACCTGCTACTATGCCAAGGCTGGCCACCGGCATTTTGACATTTTGCTGGACGTGCTGGCCGACATGTACTGGCATCCCCGTTTTGCCGCCGCCGATATCGCCAAGGAACGCAATGTCATCAAGGAAGAACTCCTGATGTACCGCGACCAGCCCGACCACTACGTGCAGGAATTGCTCACCGAGACGCTCTGGCCCGACCAACCGCTCGGCCGCCCGCTAACCGGCTCGGTGGAATCTCTCGATGCCACCGATCGCGCCACCATCTTCGCCTTCAAACGCCACCACTACGTTCCCGCCAACACGGTTGTCGCCGCCGCGGGCCGTTGCCGACATGACGACGTGGTCACGCGCGTCGAAAAATTTCTTGGCGGCCACAGCAGCCGACATCACCACCGGTTCGCGCCCGCTGTGGAACGTCAACGCGCCCCGCGTCTCTGTTTTCTTTCCAAAAACGTCGAACAAACCCATCTTGCCCTCGGTTTCCGCGGTTTCTCCCGACACGATCAGCGACGGTTTGCCGCCAAGCTCCTCAGTGTCATTCTCGGTGAGAACATGAGTTCTCGTCTCTTTCAGGTGATTCGAGAAAAATATGGCCTCGCCTACTCCATCCAATCCTCCGGCAGCTATTTTGCCGACACGGGCGCATTCCTCGTCGCGGCGGGACTCGATACCAAGCGGTTGCCGCGCGCGCTTCGACTGATCTTCGGCGAGCTGCGGAAAATAACCCGCCAACCGCCGACGGCTGCCGAATTGCGTCGCGCCAAGGATTACGCTGTCGGACAAATGCGACTCGGGTTGGAGAGCACCAGCAACCAAATGATGTGGTTGGGCGAACATCTGATGGCCTACGGCTATATCCGCACCCCCGACGAAATCGAACGCCAGATCGAAGCCGTTAGCGCCGACGATGTTCAAGCCGTAGCCGCCACGTTGTTCCGCGATTCCCGCCTCAACGCCGCCATCATCACTCCGCGCCGTGACGAAGCCGCTCTGCGGGAGGGATTGACATTTGCCTGAAAAGGGATCGGTGTATATTGTATTGCCCAAAGGGCAGGAGGTGAGCCATGCAATTGGAACTGACTGAACAAGAGCGCCAGGAGTTGACCAGCCTGATCCAGGCCGCTCACGCCGACCTGGGAGTGGAAATCCACCATGCGCGCAACAAGGAGTACTGCCAGATACTCCGACAGCGGCGCGTCCTGCTTGAAAATCTGCTCAAACGCCTCGGCGCCGAAATTGCCACGACTGCGTGACCGTCACCCCACTCCCATGGCGTGAACCGTGCGAACTGTTTGCGGCGTTCGCAAAACGTCCTTTTTGCGCATGGCTGGATACGGTTAGCGTTGTCGGAAGCGGCCAGCGATACTCGTTGATGGCTGCCGAACCTTCCTGCGTCTTCCGATCCAAAGGTCGTCACTTGGAATGGCAGACGCCCCAAAACATTGAACACGGTCACGGCGATCCTTTTGAAGTTCTCGATCAACTCCTTGTCCGTCATCGCGTTGTCGCTGATCTGCCGTTTCCTGCTGGCGCCGCTATTGGCTATTTCGGTTACGATCTCAAAAACCTCATCGAAGAACTGCCCGCCACCGCGACCGACGACCTTCATTTGCCTGATTGTTGGTTTGGATTTTACAACAATCTTCTTGTGTTTGACCATCTGGACCATCGCGTCTATCAGGTTGCTTCCTCTCCCTCTCTTTCTTCCTCTGCCACCCTCGCAAATCAATTTCGTGGCACGTGCTACGAAATTGATTTTGCCCGGGATCAGAGGCGGTTGCATTCCAACTTCTCCCGCCAGTCCTATTGTGACGCCGTCCGACGGGCCAAGGAATACATCAGCAGCGGTGACATTTATCAGGTCAATCTCTCCCAACGTTTCCAGTGTGACGTCCCGGTATCGCCACGGGAACTGTACTTTGCCCTTCGTGTCGCCAATCCCGCCCCCTATGGTGCCTATCTCGACCTTGGCAACGCCCAAATCCTCTCCTCTTCCCCGGAATGTTTCCTCCGCATGAGCGGCCGAGACATCGTCACCCGCCCCATCAAAGGCACCCTGCCCCGCCACCGCGACCCCAATGAGTTGCTTCGCTCGGCCAAAGACAACGCCGAGTTGCTCATGATCACCGACCTCGAACGCAATGATCTCGGTCGCGTCTGTGAATTTGGCAGCGTTCATGTTCCCGATCTTGTTCGCGTGGAAACCTACGCCACGGTTCATCACCTTGTTGCCACCGTCGCGGGGCGGCTGCGCCCCGGCGTCAGTCATCTCCAGGCTCTGCGCGCCTGTTTCCCCGGCGGTTCCATCACCGGCGCCCCGAAAATCCGCGCCATGGAGATCATTGACGAGTTGGAGCCACATGCCCGTGGTGTGTATTGTGGCGCCATCGGTTTTTTTGGTTACAATGACGTCAGCCACTTCAGTATTGCCATCCGCACGGCGGTTTATCGGGCTGGTCTCTTGACCTTTCACGCCGGTGGCGGCATTGTGGCCGATAGCGAGCCAAACGCCGAGTACGAGGAGACGCTCGCCAAAGCAGAAGGAATTATCCGTGCCCTCGATCAGTTACGCCTACGTCAACGGTAAGTTTGTCCCCGAGGCGGAAGCCCGTGTCAGCATTTTTGATCGCGGGTTTCTCCACGGCGATGCTGTCTTTGAGACCATGCGCGTGTATGCCGGGAAAATTTTCCTGCTCGACCAGCATCTTTCCCGCCTCCGCGAAGCGCTCGCTGCGCTTCAGATACCAGCGGAACCGCCCCTACGCAGTCTCATTCACGAATTGGTGGTTCGCAACGCGATTCAGGACGGTGTTGTCCGACTGACGATCACCCGCGGTCAGGAATTCCCCACCACGGTTGTCACCGCTCAGCCGCGACGGTTTGATCCGCAACCGCGCCCATTGCGCGCAATCGTTGCCACCATCCGTGTCCATCGGCAGCTTGCCCAGTACAAAACGGCCAATCGCCTCCCTTACACGCTCGCCCGGCTCGAAGCCGAACGAGCCGGCGCTGACGAGGCGTTGTTGTTGAATGAGTCCGACCGCATTGCCGAGTTCAGTGCCAGCAATATCTTCATCGTCAAGGATGGCATTCTGTTGACGCCACCGATCAAAGACGGCGCGCTGCCTGGCGTCACGCGAGCCGTGGTGCTCGAACTGGCGAAGAAGTTGAAGATTTCGACTCGCCAAAAGAGTCTTGCGCTGGAGTTTCTCGACGCCGCCGACGAGGTGTTCGCAACCAACAGCCTCATCGAGATTGCTCCTGTGGCGACCTGGAGCCGCGAGCACACCCTCACCACCCAATTACACACTGCCTACCGCGAACTCAGTAGGCGCGCGCCATGACGACGCGTTGTGGACTGGGTTGACCGGTGAGGATACAGGAGCCGCTGCCCTGGGCGTCAGCAGGAATCTGGTCGGGCAACGGGATGCAACGAATGGTCGTCTCGAAGCGTTTGGACATTTCGTCTTCCTGCTCGTGGTTGCCGGCCCAGTGAACCCAGGCAAACCCGGCGTCTTTGTCGGCGAAGTAGCGCTCGAACTCTTCCAATGTGTTGATGATGACACTGCGTTTGGCCCGAAAGGCTCGGGCGCGTTCGAGCAATTCGCGTTGCATGGTTTCCAGTGTCGGCTTGATACCGGCAATGGCTTCGGCGCGAGGCAGGAAACTCTTTTTGCGTTTGCGCTGGTCCTGTTCGGTCTCGCCCTCTTTTTCCAAGATAAAACGACGTACAATGCAAAGACTGCCTTTTTCGAGGTCTTTCGGGCCAATTTCAATGCGGATGGGAACGCCCTTGGCTTCCCACTCGTAGTATTTCGCGCCGGGCATGATGCCATCACGGTCGTCAAGTTTTACCGTGAGACCTTGCGCCTTGAGTTCAGCGGCGACTTTCGTCGCCTCCTCTAGGATGCGCGATTTCTCGGCCTCGTTCTTGAAGATGGGAACGATGACCACATGAATCGGTGCCAGTTTCGGCGGCAACACCAACCCGTTGTCGTCGGAGTGCGTCATGATCAATGCGCCGATCAAACGCGTGGAAACTCCCCAACTGGTGGCATAGACGTATTCGCGTTGACCGTCTTTGTTGAGGAACATGACATCGCTGCTTTTGGCGAAGTTTTGACCGAGATAGTGACTGGTCCCCATCTGCAGCGCCTTGCCGTCCTGCATCATGCCTTCGATGCAGAGCGTTTCCAATGCGCCGGCAAAACGCTCGCCGGGGGTTTTCTTGCCCTTGATGACGGGAACAGCCAGGACGTTCTCGGCAAAATCGGCATACACGTCGAGCATCCGGTAGGTTTCTTCAAGTGCCTCCTTTTCGGTGGCATGAGCGGTGTGGCCTTCCTGCCAGAGGAATTCCGCGGTGCGCAGAAACAGGCGCGTGCGCATTTCCCAACGAACGACGTTGGCCCATTGGTTGATGAGAATCGGCAGGTCACGGTAGCTCTGAATCCAGTTTTTGTATTGCGCCCAAATAATGGTCTCACTGGTTGGGCGAACAACGAGGGGTTCTTCGAGCTTGGAATTTGGGTCAACGACCACTTCCCCGTCCACGGCGGTCAGGCGATGATGCGTAACAACGGCGCACTCTTTGGCGAAACCGGCGGCGTGTTTTTCCTCTTTGGCAAGAAACGAAAGCGGGATAAACAATGGGAAATAGGCATTGACGTGGCCGGTGGCCTTGAAACGGTCATCTAATTCCCGCTGCATTTTCTCCCAGATGGCATAACCGTGAGGTTTGATGACCATACAACCGCGCACGGCCGAATGTTCGGCAAGATCGCCGCGTTTGATGACATCGAGGTACCACTGCGCGTAGTCCTGGGCGCGAGGTGTAACGGCGGCTGCTTGATGGGATTCTGGTTTCTGGCTCATGGTGCGGGTTTGTGTAGCGCAGTCGCCTTTCGGATACCAGAGGAAAAATAAGGGACCACCATCACTTCTTCTCTCTTGAACGTTTATTACACAAAAATGAGACGATCGTCTCATTTTTGTGTAAAACCCAATCCCAATCAATGTCGTTCAATGCGGTGGTGGGAACCGGTGGGGCAACGAAATGAAGTCGAGTTGGTAGAACAAAACACCTTTATGGCAGGATTGTCGCCTTCAACACGATGTTCATGACTCGTTGTTGTCGGTGGCGGTCGTAGCCAAGAAGAAATTTGCTCATGAATTCACGGTTCTGTTCCGTCCCACCAACGCGAAATTCCTGGCCGTTGGCAACGGTCAATTCCGTGGCCGCGTTCAGAAAGGCGGTGCTGTAGCGTCTGTTGTCCACAAAATAGCTGAACTCAGGAATGAGCTTTACCTGAATCAAACTGCCGTCGCCGACTACGCGCGGCTCGACCAACAACCGCGCCCCCACTTGACGCCATGCGATGCCCGCCTGCAGGTAACCGCACCGTACCCCGTAGTCGAAAAACCAATCCACAAACGGCACTTCCTCGGTCACACTGATCGCGCCACGCCGCCCGCTGCTGACCGTGATCAATTGCACGGCATCCTGCGAAAACTGAATTGTATCATCCCGCGCAAACCCACGCGCGTCGCCTCGCACATGGACGCCACCGCCTATCATCACGCCGCCTCGAATGTCGGTAACGCCAGCCTCTCGTCTGACGCCGCCTCCCGTGTCGTTGATGCGAACTTCGATCTGAATGTTCTTCGGTGGAGTCGAGGTTTGTTTGATGAGGTCGGCGATCTGGCGATGTTGCTCCTCGGTGGCCATCACAAGAAGTCGGTTCCGCGGCTGATCGAACGTGACCTTACCCTCGGCGCCTACAATGGCACGCGCCTGTTCAACCACCACCTCAGGCTCGGCAAACATCAACGCGTGAATGCGAAAAACACGGTTCCCTTCGGCGCTCACCGCCACGCCGAGACACAATAAAAGCCAAAGCGCGTGCTTCATGGCTTGACCTCTTCACTTTAGACACAATCCGTCCTGCTGGCAAGAACCAGCGACAAGCGGATTCAAAATGTTGGACCGCGTGCCACCTTACAGGCCATGTTTCCTGCTTATTTACCAACGGAAGCGCCTTCGGCACCCCGCCCACACCACGAATTTGGGCACGCTGAAAGCGTACCCCACCTTGACTATCACTTCGAATCCCACCCACCAGCACCAACTCGCTTGAACACAACCTTGTAGAATGGTATTCCGTAACGCCATGTCCAACGAAACACCAATACCCAGCGATTTCATCCGCGACATTGTCAAAGCCGACCTCGCCGCCGGCAAGTACAAAGCGCCCCACACCCGTTTTCCACCGGAGCCCAACGGCTACCTCCACATCGGTCACGCCAAGTCTATCTGCCTTAACTTCGGCATCGCCCGCGAATTTGGCGGCGTCTGTAACCTCCGTTTCGACGATACCAATCCCACCAAAGAAGAAACCGAGTATGTCGAATCCATTATCGCCGACGTGAAATGGCTCATTGAAGGCTGGGCTGACCATTGTCTCGGCCTCAAACCCAAAGGCAAAACTCCCGAAAAGAAAGACGACGATTTCTACCTCCCCGCTCACTCTGAACCGAGAACCGAGAACCTTGAACCCTTCTACGCCTCCGACTACTTCGATGCCCTCTACGAATACGCCGTGCGCCTGATCAAAAAAGGCAAAGCCTACGTCTGCGATCATACGCCCGAACAGGTGGACCGAATGCGCGGCGCACCCGACAAAGCCGGCGAACCCAGCCATTACCGGAACCGCTCCATCGAAGAAAACCTCGACCTGTTCCAACGCATGAAAGCCGGTGAGTTCCCCGACGGCACCCGTACCCTACGCGCCAAAATTGACATGGCCAGTTCCAACGTCTGGCTTCGTGACCCCGTCCTCTACCGTATTCGCCACGCCGAACACCATCACACCGGCAACCAATGGTGTATCTACCCGATGTACGACTTCGCCCATTGCCTCAGCGACTACATCGAAGGCATCACCCACTCCATTTGCACCCTCGAATTTGAAGTCCACCGTCCCCTCTACGACTGGATTCTCGAAAACCTCGACCTGCCCCGACCGCTCCCGCACCAATACGAATTTGCCAAACTCATTCCCACCTACACCATCGTCTCCAAACGCAAACTCATCCAACTCGTCAACGACAAGATCGTCTCCGGCTGGGACGACCCGCGCCTGCCCACCATCAGTGGTATCCGCCGCCGCGGCGTCCCCGCCTCCGCCCTGCGCCAATTCGCCTACAACATCGGCGTCACCAAATACAACAGCGTCACCGACATCGCTGTCTTCGAGCACTGCATCCGCGACGACCTCAACCGCCGCGCCCTGCGCCGCCTCGCCGTCCTGCGCCCCCTCAAAATCGTCATCACCAACCTGCCAGAAAATCATTTCGAGGAACTCGACGCCATCAACAACCCCGAAGACCCGTCTGCCGGCACACGGAAAATCCCCTTCAGCCGCGAACTCTACATCGAGCAGGACGACTTCATGGAAACGCCGCCTCCGAAGTTTTTCCGCCTGCGCCCCGGCGGCGAAGTTCGCCTCAAATACGCCTACATCATCCGCTGCGACGAAGTCATCAAAGACCCCACCGGCAAAGTGGTGGAACTCCGTTGCACCGCCGACCTCGACAGCAAAACCGGTGGTGCCACTGCCAGCCGCAAAATCAAAGGCACCATCCACTGGGTCAGCGCCCAACACTGCATCGAAGCCGAATGCCGTCTCTATGATCGGCTCTTTACCGTCGCCGAGCCCGATGCCGACGGCGACTTCAAGAAACACATCAATCCACATTCGTTGGAAATCGTGACCGCGAAATGCGAGCCAAGCCTAGCCGACGCGAAGCCCGAACTCCGGTATCAGTTCGAGCGACTCGCCTATTTCGCCCTCGACCTCGACAGCAAGCCCGGCAAGCTCGTGTTCAACCGCACCATCACGCTCAAAGACACGTGGGCGAAGATTGAAAAAAAGACGAACTAATGAGACTCAAGTTTCAAAAGTTGATAAGCATCAAAAGGTTAGGCTTAGGTCATGGCACACAGGCTTGAGAGTCCAACCTCAACCGAAGGAGCCATTCCTGTGACCGGGGCCTCAGTGAAGTGACTCGCCGTCTTGGACCTGCATGCCAACAATACCTTCTGCACGGTAATCAACCACACCGGACAGCCCGTGTTTCAACAGCGACTACACAACGATCTGCCAAGCATCGTGCAGGCATTCCAACCCTATCAGCCCCAGCTTCACGCCGTGGCGGTGGGAGCCGAGTCCGACGAGACGCCGCTGTCGTGGGCGGCAATCCACCTACAACTGGTACTGGCTGGTGGACGGATTAGAAGCGGCGAGTTTCCCCGTGCAGTTGGCCAACCCGGCGAAGATTCAGCAGTACAGCGGCCTGAATCGCACCGACGATGCGAGTGACGCGCTCTAACTGGCGAAGATGTTACGGCTGGGGATTCTGCCCACCCGACTACATCTATTCGAAGGCTCTTCGCGCCGTGCGCAACATGGCGCGACGGCGGACGGCCGTGGTGCAAGCCGCGACCAGCACGTTGTTGTCGCTGCAGGCGATGGTCACGCGCCAGACGAGTCAGACGCTACGTGGCCGTGGCTTGGAGAACTGGACGCTGAAGGAACTGTGGGAAACGTTCTCCGAAGCGACCAACTATGCGGCGCGCTGCCACGCGCGGGCACAAGCGTGTGGCTGGCGCGCAAGACGGCGCGCACGTTGCGGGTGGTGGCGGTGAAGGCGCTAGCCTGCAAGCTGGCCAAGGCCGCGTACTACGTGTTGCGCAACAACGTGGAGTTGCGTGAGGTGAAGATGTTTGGGTAGAGCCGTTGTCGTCGGCGGTCGCCAGCCCGCAGAGGGAGTGACTGATATGATTGGGAGTGACCGCCGCAGCCTGAAACAACATGTACCACCGATGACTTGTTTTGCCCGTCGTGTTAACCAAGAAGGGTTGGACACTCCGAGAGGCACGCAGTGAGTTAGCAAGTTGAGATTCGATACCAATGGACGCACGGCGGTACTGAAGCTGTTTTGGCCTCGGAGCCATTCGGGGTGGGATGCGGCGACTGTCGTAACTCGCCGCGATCTAGAACCAGAACCTGTCCTGAGCGAGGCCAAAGGATGGGTGACTGAACAAAACAACAGCGAGGCTGACAGGCGCAAACGGGAGCCAACAGAGGTCGAGCGGTGTTACCGAGAAAAAACGGGCGAGCTGTGAAAGCCAGTCGTGGGAACTTTCCGTCTTGGTCGAAACCTTTTATGGGTGACTCTTATCTACAACTACTTTCTCCCCCTTTACAGACTCTGTTGACGCCTTCTTTGAACCACGGGTTGTAAACATTGCTGCAATAGAACACGCTAAGATTATTAGAGCGTAAACGGAATCCCCAATTTCCCGATACAGAGCTACAGCAACGCGTGTCGAATCTGCTCCTTCTGGAGTGAGTACTTTACTCATCCAATAGATGCCATAGGCACGATACAACGAAACTGCAAATTGCAGTGTTGCCATGAATGTTATGAGGATCAAGTATCCCCAAATGCTACGCAGAACTCTCATAATATGCCCCCTCCAATCATCAAAAACATAATGTGCGATGTAATCACAAACATAAACTGGGATTGCCCCGATTTTTTGTAACCCTGAGAGGTGCATGGGTTGATGTTTAGTTGACATTGGCTTCAAAGTCCAGTGGCGTTTGATAACCCAACGCACTATGCCGTCGCTGGCGGTTGTAGTAGCCTTCGACGTAATCCACGAAGTCGGCGGTCGCGTGAGCCGCATCGGTGTAACCGCCAACCGCTTCGGCCAGCGCGACACACTCGCGCTTGTACGTGGCCATCCAGCTTTCCATCGCAGCATTGTCGTACGGATGGTCCACACGACTCATGCTCGGTTCGATCCCCACCGCCGCCAAGACGGCACGGTGTTCGGCGCTGGCGTATTGGATGCCCCGGTCGCTGTGGTAGAGCAAACCATGGGGCGGCCGGCGATGCGTCAAGGCCATCCGCAACGCCCTCAAGACGGTGGCGGTGGCCAAGCTCTGTCCCGTTGCCCAGCCGATGATGCGGCGACTGTACAAGTCCATGATTACGGCCACATAGAGCCAACCCGTCTCGGTGCGCACATACGTCAGATCGGCGACCCAGATCTGGTTGGGAGCGGTCGGCGGCGGATGTGCAGCCAGGCGGTTGGGCGCAATCGGCTGATCATGGCGACTGTCAGTAGTACGTGGCACGAAGCGGCGCGCACACAAGCCGCGTAAGCCGGCCTGGCGCAGCAAGCGAGCAATCCGTTTGCGACTGTGCCGCGTCCACGCACCTGTAACTCGGCGTGGATCCGTGGCGCGCCATAGCGCCTGCGGTGGGTCGCGTGAATGGCCGCGATGTCGGCTTGGAGTTGGGCGTCGGCCTGCGTGCGAGCACTGGGACGACGATCCCGCCAAGCGTGGTAGACGTAGCGGGTCACCTCGAACGCGGCGCACAAGGCGGCGAGGGAATGCTCTGTTTTCATCGTGTGGATCCGCCGGTAACGTTCTTGGGTGCTTCGGAGAGGATGCCTAAGGTTTTTTGCCGCCCGTACCCCCTCGACCTGTTCCAGTTTGGAATGTCGCGCTGTTGGCGCACCCGCTGCAGTTCGGCTTTCAAGGCGCGGTTCTCAGCGACCGAGTCCGGACGGCTGGGGGGGGTGGCGTCTCCATAATAGGGGCATTTCCAGTCTTTGAGGGCTGGATAGCTGATGGTGAGTTCGCGGGCGATCTGGGTGCCGGGGCAACCGCTGCGCAGCCAGTTTTCGACGACCTGACGTTTGAACGTTTCGTCATAGCGTTTGGGCGGCGGTGGGGTGGCGACCGCCCCCATGGGAGCGGAAGGGGGAGAGGACTTGATGATTGGCATAATAACTCCTGTTGATAACGCACCTCTCCCAAGGTGCCCATCAAAACGGGGTAGGATCATAAGCGAATAGAGTGGACAGCATTCGGGTTGCGGTTCGGTCACTCTGATTGGTTGTCGCAATTTCGCTCCATGCCACTTTTCATCGTTGAGGATGCGGTCCTGTGTGTAAATCCACACCCCAGCGTTCAAGGCATGGTTGAAGGCACCAATGCTAGCGTCGGCCACGTCCTTTTCCGTAAGAGGTGCCACCACCACCTGTACGCGGTTGGTTGGTTGTAGTGTTATTCCAAAGTTGATCTCGAATGGTAGGGCCGGGAATCCCTGCACGATATTGCTGACTGACGAACTGGACGGCGCGTAAAATTTCACCGCGTCCCAGTTTACGGACAACAAAATCATACATCAACGTTCCTACTGTCGGATCGTCGAGTCCCAATAGCTTCAGCGTTTCACCCGCCTCCACCGCCGCCTGGAGTCGCATGGTTTGGGAACCTTCGCCCGCTTTCAGCGCCTGGCGCAATGCCTCGGTAGGCACTCGACTTTCCATCGCGCGCCCCACGGCAACCATCAACTCCTGTTGCTGCGGTGCAGGGCATTTTCCGTAGCCGCACTCAAGGATTATTGCTTTCGCCGCACGCAGGGCGGTTAACCGCCGTTGCAATGCGGCGTCCAACTCCGCCGGGGGAACCTGTTTGGCTTGCGCCTCGGCAATCAGAGATCGAAAGGGTCCTAGGGGTAACCCTTCCTGCATCGCTTGTTGTAATACCGACGGTTCCGCACAGATACCGACAGTGACCAAAGCAAGTGACAGGCAAACGATTTTCATAACATTGTGCCCTCTCTTGTTACTTCGCGGATGGCATTGACGTGACCAAATCCGTCCGGGCGAACTACAGTTGCCGAAGGATCGGTTACCCACTGCTGGCCATCCACCAGGAACAGATATTCGTGGCGTCCTTCGGGGAGCGCGACGGTGGCAGTCCAGTGTCCCGAGGCATCGGGGCCGGTAAGTCGGATGGAGCCGGGCTGCCAGTGGTTAAAGGAGCCGACCAGTTCGACCTGACGCGCGCCGGGGGCGTGTAATTCAAAGTGGACGTTGACCAGAGGAGTTCGTGTGTTCCAGTGCCACCAACCGATTGCGACCAGCAACATCGCTGCGGCACCGCTGAGGGCAGAGATCCACCATTGGTGCAGCGATGGCAGCCAGCGAGGTTGTTGTGGATGAGGTTCCAGTTGCGACAAAATGCGAGCGCGTAGTCCTGGCGGTGCCGCCGCTCGATGGCGTTCCAGCGCTGTGAGGATTTCTTGGTACTGGCGCAAGATTGTGACAGCCTCGGAATCGGGTGGCGGCGCGCTGGTGCCGTCGAGCGCATTGTGGATATGTTCGTCAGACGTGTTTGGTTTCATGGTTCATCTCCTGCACCAGTTCATCTCTGGCGCGCATGACGCGCATTTTGGCGGCGCTGACGCCGATGCCGAGCATCTGGGCAATTTCAGCATAGGAACATCCCTCGACATGTCGCAATAATAGTGGCAAGCGAAGTTTCTCCGGTAACAAGCCGAGCGCCGCCTCCAAAGCTTCCAGTCGTGGATCCGGGGGTGACGGTGACGATGGAGTGGGGGAGGCGGCCTCCATTTCGATCCGTCGCCGGCGCGCAAAGTGGCGAAAGCGATTTTTGGCGAGATTGACCCCAATGGTAATGACCCAGTTTTTGAAAGAGAAACGAGGATCGTAACCATCCAGCTTGCGATAGGCGCGAACGAATGCCTCCTGGGTTAAATCGGCGGCTTCGGTATGATCACCGCTTAGCTTTAGCAGCAGGTTGTACACGGCATCCTGGTGACGTCCAACCAGTTCGTCGAATGCTTCAAGCCGCCCTGCGAGGCATTGTTCTACCAACATGGCATCGGTTTTCTCCATCTCCAAATATTATACACCATTCGCCCAAGATGGGTCACTTGTGACGTTTTTCGGTGCGGCGGTGTATAGTGGACGAAAGGAAACAGTTTATGAAACTTCATATGACAGTCGTCGTTGTTACCCTCGGTATTCTTGCCGCTGTATCCGTGGCCAGCGCCCGCCATGGTCTGCCCGGTAATCCTGGTGACGGGAATGGTCGCGGTCAGCAAATCCGTGCGCGGCTGCGTGACGGTTCCTGTCTGGGTGGCACGAATCAAGCCGGACAAGTGCAGCAGAACTTTGGCCCGGCCCGCGGCGCAGGTGTTTGTCCGTTTGGTCCCGCCAATTGTCCGTTTCGCAATGCCGCGGGCGGACAGGGCAACGCGCAGTCCAAATAAAGGTTCCCTCTTATCGGGGAACTCCATCGGCTGTTTAGATCAGCTTCTTTAGTTCGAGCTTGGTGATTTTGCCGGTGGCAGTGCGGGGGAGTTTGTCGAGGATACGGATTTCGCGGGGAACTTTGTACTCCGCCAGTCGTTCGTGGCAGTGGCGAAGGATGGCTTTTGTGTTGAGTGTGACTCCGGGGGTGGGGGAGACAAAGGCAACGGGTAACTCCCCTTTACGCTCAAAAGATCGTCCGATTACAGCAGCCTCAGCGATGCCGGGAAACTGATAAAGGACCTCCTCGATTTCGCGGGGATAGACGTTCATGCCGTGGACCAGGAGCATTTCTTTCTTTCGGTCCACGATGAAAATGTAACCGTCGGCGTCTTTCTTACCCATGTCGCCGGTGTGGAGCCATCCGTCGCGCAGGATTTCCGCATTGGCTTCGGGGTGATTCCAGTAGCCGCGCATGACATTGGGACCGCGAACAACGATTTCCCCGACTTCGCCAGGAGGTAGTTCCTTGTCGTTTTCATCGAAGATTTTTACTTCGACATCGGGGATGGGAAGACCAACCGAGGCGGGTTTTCGGACGCCGCGAATGGGATTGAATGAGACGACGGGAGCCGCTTCGCTGAGGCCGTAGCCTTCAAGAAGGGGGAAACGGAATTTTTGCGCAAATTTCTGCAGGGTTTCACAGGGTAGGGGAGCTGCACCGGAAATGGCCAGGCGAAGATTGAGGAGCCAGTGAACGTAAAAGGGTACATGCGCGTGAACCATTGCCTGGAAAAGCTGAGGAATACCAACAAGGATCGTGGCGCGGGCGCGGATGATTTCTTTGACGGCGTGATGGAACGGCTGGACGGACTTGATGAGAACGATACCGGCTCCGACGGAGAGTGGCGTAAAAATGCAGACGGTCAACATGAAGCTGTGAAACATCGGCAGCAGAAGAGTGAGCCGATCCCTCTCGGTCTTGTCCAGGACACGAATGCAACTGTGAACATTGGCGGCGAAATTGGCGTGAGTCAGCATGGCCCCCTTGGATTTACCCGTGGTTCCAGAGGTGTAGATGATGACGGCCAGATCGTCGAGTCGCGGCTCTACAAAACGAGGGTTCACTGCCGCAGGCCGATCCAGATCGGCCAGCGAAAGAAGACGAACCCGTTTCACTTGCGCGGCAGTTTCATGAAGCTGATCACAGGCGATGAGTGTGCTGATCTGGCAATCGTCAATGATGTGCTGCACTTCGGGGGGTTTGAGGAAGGTGTTGATGGGAACGGCCACGGCACCCGACTTGAGGATCGCGTAGAGGAGATAGATAAACTCGGGACAATTCTTGACGAACACTCCGATGCGTTCCTGCGGTTGAAAGGGGGATCTCGACTGAAGGTTGGCCGCGAAACGAACAATGTTGGCGGCAAGCTCACCATAACGAATGCGCTGGTCGCCCCAGTAAATGGCCACCCGACGGGGCTTGGCGCGCACCACTGCGTCAAACTGAGCAAGGACGGTTTGCACAGTCACCACAAGGCGGATTTTTGTTCAGCCAACATTTGGTTATCCCGCCAAAGGGACACTCGCCAGGCAGACACTTTTCCACCTTCTTCAAACTCCGCACCACGTAGTTCGAAGACGTACCACCGTCGTTTGGTGGGAACATAGGAACGGGCAAACACCTCGTTGGGGCGGTTGACCTGACGATACTCAAACTTGACCTGGGTAATGTTGTCGCCCGTCCAAACGACGTAGAACTCTTCGCGTTGCTGATCAACGGGGACATTTTTCTTGTAGGTTGTGCGGGTAACTTCCATGATGCGAGGCGCGCCCGTATGCCCGCGGGTGGCACACCCCAGCACCAGAGCGGCAACACAGGCGGAGACAAATATCCGATAGATGCAGGTTCTCATTGAGTTTGACCTTCCACTAACAATGTAATTTCCCCTTTGATGGTACGCTTCTCAAGACTTTTTCGCAGGACACTGACCCGTCCGCGAAGGATCTCCTCAAATTTTTTGGTCAATTCGCGGGCCACTACAACCTGGCGATCACCGAGCGATTCCTCAATTTCGGCCAGAGTCTTCTGGATGCGATAGGGGGACTCAAAAAACACCAGCGTGTAGGGTAGGGGAGCCAACTGCGCCAACAGACGGCGACGTTGCGATGATTTGTGAGGCAAAAAACCATGGAAAAGAAATGGAACAGTCGCCATGCCGGAAACAGCCAGCGCTGCCGTCAACGCCGAAGGGCCAGGAATCACCTCGACCGGGAGATTCGCTTCCAGCACCGCCCGCAGCAGACGCAAACCGGGATCAGATAAAAGCGGCATCCCCGCGTCCGAAACCAGGGCGACACGCTGACCATCACGCAGCTTCTGTAAAAGTTCGTTTGCCCGTCGGGCTTCGTTGAACTCATGGTAACTGACAAGCGGCTTGCGTATTTCGTAGTGGCCCAGTAAGGTCGCCGTACGGCGGGTGTCCTCGGCCGCAATCAAATCAGCCTCACGCAGTACGCGCAGAGCGCGCAAGGTGATGTCTTCCAGATTCCCAATCGGGGTTGCCACGATAAAAAGTTTTCCCTCTGCAGTCATTCGGGGAGGCACTGTATGAGGGTAAAGAGAAAAACACAAGCACCCGCTTCCTTGACCGATGTTATTGGTACTGGTATTAGTGACTCCACAACAGCCAAGGAGAGGAAAACCGCGAATGCCTGAACTACGTAAAGATCCAATTGTCGGTCGCTGGGTGATCATGGCAACCGAGCGGGGAAAACGCCCCAGTGAGTATTTGTTGCACCCCAAGGAAGACGAAATCGATCCGAGCAAAGACCCCTTTGCCGAGGGTAATGAACACCTGACTCCGCCGGAGATTTACGCAGATCGCCCGTTGCATAGCAAACCCAATACCCCCGGATGGAATGTGCGCGTGGTGCCGAATCGTTTTCCTGCCTTGCGGGTGGAAGGCGATCTGGACAAGGAGGGAATTGGGATCTACGACAGGATGAATGGCATTGGCGCGCACGAGGTCATCATTGAAACCCCCAATTCCAACGCGCGTTTGGAACAGTTGCCAGTGGAAAAAATTGCCGGTGTCTTGGAAGCCTACAAGGTTCGGATGACAGACCTGTTGCGCGACACGCGGTTTCGTTACATCTTGATTTTCAAAAATCACGGACGCGATGCCGGTGCCAGCCTGCCACATGCGCACTCACAACTCATTGCTACCCCGGTCACCCCTAATCATGTGCGGGAAAAGCTGGAAGGCGCAAAACATTATTTTGAGTACAAAGATCGCTCCATTTTCGAGGACATCCTGCGACAAGAACTCAGAGAAGGAACACGACTTGTTTATGAGAACTCCGCCTTTGTCGCGTTCTGCCCCTTCGCATCGCGTTTTCCGTTCGAGGTGACCATTATGCCGCGGCGCCAGTCGGCGGACTTCCATCAGATCCGAGAGGATGAAAAAATGCTTTTGGCGGAAACGCTAAAAATCACCCTCCAAAAACTCGCCAAAGCATTGAACTACCCCCAATATAATTACATTCTCCACACCGCCCCCGCACGCCGCCCGCGACAAGGTTACTGGATGACAATTGACATGGATTATCGCTGGCACATTGAGATTCTGCCGCGGTTGACCTTGATCGCCGGGTTTGAAGTGGGATCGGGCTTTTTCATCAACCCGACGCCGCCCGAAGACGCGGCCAAGTACTTGCGCGAAATAGTCGTCTGAACCGCGGGAGGCATGGCACATGCCATTGCACGTTGCATTCCTCTGGCACATGCACCAGCCGCATTATGTGGACCGCCGACGCGGGGTCGCGTTGATGCCGTGGGCGCGTATGCATGCCACCAAAGGCTATCTCGATATGATCTGGCTGGTGGAACAATATCCCAAATTCCGATGTACCTTCAACCTTACCCCCGTGCTGTTGCGCCAGATCGAAATGCTCGCCAAACACGAGGTGCGCGACCTGTGGCACGAGTTGGCGGTCACTCCGGCCAGCGACCTCACCTTGGAACAGAAATGTGCTCTGCTCGAACATTATTTCAAAGCAAACTGGGACAATATGATCAAGCCGTTTGGCCGCTACTGGGCATTGCTCCAAAAAAGAGGTCTCAAGTTCGATCCCGACGAAATACCGCGAATTGCCGCCCGCTTCAGCGAACAGGAGTATCGCGATCTCCAAGTCTGGTTTCACCTCACCTGGTTCGGCTATGCCGCACAACACTTGCACCCCGAAATCGCCGAACTGAAACAAAAAGGCCGCGACTTCAGCGAGGATGACAAGACAACGGTTTTCCGTTGCCAACAACAGATCCTTCAAAATGTTATCGCGCAATACAAAGCAGCCGCCGATCGCGGACAAGTCGAAATTTCCACGACACCCTTTTACCACCCAATCCTTCCACTGGTTTGGAACAGCGAGTTCGCCCGTCGTCCGATGCCCGGTTGCCGGTTGCCGCCAACATTTTCACACCCCGAAGATGTCCGCGCCCAACTGGAAGAGGCGCGCGAGTACCATCGAACGGTTTTCGGCGTTCCCCCACATGGATTATGGCCTTCGGAAGGCTCTGTATGCCCCGAGTTGATCCCCGTGCTCAAGGAACTTAACTTTGAGTGGATGGTAACCGACGAAGAGATTCTCTGGCGCAGCATGGCAAGTGAAAATCCCACTGCCAGGTTTGAGCGAAATCAACTTTTCCACGGGTTCAACGTGGAGCATGACGGTGCATCGGTGTTTGCGGTCTTTCGAGAGCGAATGCTGAGTGATTTCATCGGGTTTACCGCTTCACGCAACCCACCACAAGCCGCCGCCGAACTGATCGTTCGACAGTTGGACGAAATCGCTCGCCTACACACAACGGGTGAGGATCAGATATGCGCCATCGTTTTGGATGGCGAAAACGCATGGGAATATTTCCCTGATGGAGGCGAAGCGTTTTTGCGGGCGCTTTATGAGGAAATCGCGTCAAGACACCACCTGAAAACAACAACCTTTCACGAATACTTCACAGAGCATCCGCCTCGTACCACGTTACGCAAACTTTACACGGGTTCATGGATCAACGCTGATTTCCATATCTGGATTGGTGACGAGGAGGATAATCGTGCATGGCAACTCCTGGGAGAAACACGGAACTTTCTCCAGGCACAAATTAACCAAGGCAACATGGACCCGTCACTGTCACGGAAAACCCTGGCGGAAATTCACGCTGCAGAAGGTAGCGATTGGTTCTGGTGGTATGGAGACCAGTTTGTTACCGAAGATGATCTCTTGTTCGACGAACTATTCCGAACGCACCTGCAAAATGTGTATCGCTTCCTTGATGCACCAGTCCCCGACGCATTAAAGGTGCCGATTTGCCGTTCTGAGACGCGATACGAGTCTCGACAACCGTCTGACATTCTGGCGCCGGTGATTGATGGAAAACAGACATCATTTTATGAATGGAGTGGGGCAGGCATATACGAGCCGTCTCGCACCATGAGCGCCATGTATCAGAGCGAACGAATTGTGGAGGTTCTTCGCTATGGTTTTGACCTTCAAAACTTCTACCTGTGTCTCGAATTTCGCCGGTTACCCAGCGCCACCGATGGCATAACGGTTTGCCTGTGTTTTGAACAACCAATCCGTCGGATCGTCGAGATCGGCCCACTGGGAGAGGAAGGGAAACGCATCACCCTAAAAGCCCCTGCAACAACAGAACCAGAGACCGACCTGATATGTCCAAGCGGCGCCGAGTTTGCATTTGGGGAAATATTGGAAATAAAATTGCCGTTTGATGTCTTGGGGTTCCAACCATCCGATTCGGTAACATTTCTCGTTCAATTACTAAGTGGCGGCGTGGAAATGGAACGCCATCCATCCGCCGGTTTGTTGCGTTTTCAAGTTCCAACCGCCGGTTTTCAACTTGCCAATTGGCGCATTTGACCAACTTGCCTGGAACTCGCATAGGAACAGCTTTCTGTCCGACTGAAAGGCTGTAAGTTGTCCGTCACAAAGAGGTTGGTGGTGTAGCGTAAAAGCGGGTTGACAGGTCACTCATGGAAAAAATCCGCAAGCAGTCGCCATCACATGGAAGGCAAGTCTCCTCTGGATCGCGTGGAACTTAGCCGGAACGATTCGGATTGAAAGGATGAGCACCGTTTAGTGGGCTTGGTTGTATGCCTGCAAAACAAGCTTCTTGGCCTCCAACAGAAGCGGACCAAACGGTGCGCCTGAACATTGACACCAACGCGGGCCCTTCGTCCATCCGAATCGGTTTCACCGATCAGCGCCTCACGGCTCATGGCGGGATGATCGTCTGGAGTCACTTTCTGCAGCAGCAACAGTTCCGCCACCAACTCAATTCCGTACTGCCGCATACACCCACCAGTCCGAATGCGTTTGCTCCGGCCGACATCGCGCTGGGCTTTCTGGCCAGGGCCGACAAGCTCTTCCCGTGTGGCGTGGTTGCAAAGCGATCCGGCCGTGGCCGAGGTCTTGGGCATCGAAGCGGTGACGAGTCAGTCCACGCTGAGCCGCTTCTTCGGTGTGTTCTCGCAACGTTCCTGTCAGGGTTTGGCCGGGTTGTACGCCCGCGCGGTATTCGCGCTGCCCACGCGGCACGGGGGCGAGACGTTGGATTGCCGCCACACGACAGGCGGCTTCTCGGCGAATTGGATTCGTGGGCGCTGTTGCATGAGGACGACCATCAGGAGGGCGTGGCGATGGGCTACACAAGGTGGGGACTCAAGCCGTGTCATCGGTCGTTGATCGCGGCGTTGGCCGAGTCCAAACTGGTCGCCAACTATTGGCTGCGCCCCGGCAACACGGCGTGCGTCACCGGGGCGGCGGAGTTTCTGCGTCAGACGGTGACCGCGTTACCGTCCCATGTGCGCGTCGGGTTGGTGCGCGGTGACGCGGGCTTTGGCGATGCCAGTGTGCAGGACGCGGCCGAGGGGTTGGGATTGAAGTTCATCTTTGTGGCGCGGTTGACGCAGAAGGTGCAGACGCTGTGCCGGCATGACGACACGGCCTGGCAGAAAACCGAGATGGCCGGACTGGAGGTGCAAGAGGTGGCGTTGCCTCGGACGGGACGACGGCTGATTGTGCTGCGTCAACAAGTGACCGAGCGGCCCACGGCAGGCGGCAAGACGTTGCTGGAGGTGCCGGGATATCGGTTTCAGGCCTTGGTGACAAACCTGCCGGCCAGCGTGGATGCGCTGGAGGTGTGGCGCCGTTACAAAGGACGGGCGGAGATCGAGAACCGGATCCGGGAACTGGGAGAGCAATTCGGCATCAAGCGGCTCTGCTGCCAGAGCTTCTGGGCGACGGAGGCACTGCATCATCTGGCCATTGCGGCGTATAACTTGTGCGTGCTGTTACAGCGACGATTGGGGCAGTTGGAAAAGTGCGAGTTGAACACGCTGCGCTGGCGATTGTTTGCGCGGGCGGCGGTGTGGAGTCGGGCGCGGGGCAAACCGACGTTACGACTGGCGGTGCGCGGAGTGGAGGCCCGACAGTGGTGGCAACAAATCCTGCTCAAACTCACCGCCCCACCCAACTGCCATGCAGTTGAAAGTCTGCAAGCCTAACCCCATGAAACCAACCCAAACTCCTCGCCCAACTGCATCGTTCCGGCTAAGCCGAGTCCGACGAGACGCCACCGTCGTTTGCGGCAATCAACGTCTTTGATGCGCAGACTGAGCAGTTCGCGTAATCGCAACCCGCTGCCATACATCAATTCCGCCATCAATCGCGGTGTGCCATCCATGGTCTCGAAGAGCCGTTGACATTCCTCCCGCGTCAACACCACCGGGATGTTCAGGCGTTTGCGAGCGCGGGTGAAATCGCTGAAGTCACCCAACTGCTTGCCGAGGACTTCCCGCAACAAGAACACCAGCGCATTGAGCCCCTGTTTTTGGGATGAGACTGACAGGCGATATTCGGTCGCTAATCCGGACAGGAACGCGCGCACGTCGTCTTCCGTCGCCGACTCCACGGATTTGTCGCCCAAAAACTTGGCAAATCGTCATGCCCAACCGCGATACGTCTGCTCGGTGCGCCATTGATAATGAAGCGTGCGCACCCGCTGAATCAATCGGCGTTCCCAATCGGTTTTTCCCAAATCCTTCTGCACCAGCGGGGGCACGCCGCGTAGGGACGGTTTGAATCGTTGCGCCGTGCGAAAAAACCAGTTGAGTGCCTCCTTCATCGCGGCCAACTCGCTCGCGGAGAGCGGATGCTCGGCATTCCACTGATCCACAAATCGTCGCGCGGACAATACCGTGGCGCGTTGACCGGTTACCTTGCAGTAGTGCAAATAGCGAACGAGAACTCGACGATATTCCTCGCGTTGGGCAGGTGACAACGCCTCGCGCTGGAGGCAATCCCACCAATCGGGAAACCAAACCGGCTGATTGACTTTGTCTTTTTCCATGCTGCCGCGCGTCTGCAAAGAACAAACTCACTTTGGCCTTTTCAAGTCGGAGCGGCAAGTCCAAAAGACAAATGCGGCAGGACCAGACCGGTGCCGATCATCGTCGTAACCCGTTGCGATTGCGTTTGACAGCAAGCCGTACGTGCGCTTTACTGCCCGCATGAAAACAAAGGATTTCGCACTTTGTCCTTTGCGGGAGAATTTGTCCCATTAAGTATGTTAGCCCGAAAGAGCCTATGAACGATTTTACAAGTGGCATTGAGCGCAGCATCAACGCGATGCACCAAATGACTGTGGCGAAGGCGCAACGTGAGAGGGCTGCGGCTGAGGCGCAGATTGCCATGCCGCATCTTCTCAGTGGCGCGGCCACTTTCTCCGCCCTCAAAGAGGCGGTTGATGATCTCGCAGCCGCTGCGCCGAAAGATCACGACGTGCTCATTCAGGCGTTCAATATCGGGGTTGTCGAAGTCCGATTCCTCCAGCCGCACACCTTTCTTTTTCGCGGTTTCGATCAGAAAGGGAATCACACCTTTGTAGTTGTTCATTTTTCACAGATGGTTGCCCGCGTTGTTTATTTGCCGAAGCGAGGCCCGGAGCGGGTCATTACCGGGTTCGCCGTGGAGAAAGAGGGCTAACAATACGGTGCAGCTAACCGCTGCCCGCTTCGCGGCCAGCGGTAGCTGACCTTTATCGTTAGACCATTTAAAAACCAGCTTTCCCTGGAGTTCGCACTTGATTCCAAATGACGTTTTACTCCAATTCGTTACCGCATCCGCTGCATTGGCGGTTGCTCCTGGGCCCGACAACATTTTCGTTCTCACGCAATCGGCCATACACGGACGAAAAGCGGGTATCATAGTTACGCTCGGTCTTTGCACAGGGCTTCTTGTTCACATCGCTGCAGTCGCATTTGGTGTAGCCGCAATCTTAAAGACATCGACCATTGCATTTAACATGCTTAAATTTGTCGGCGCTGCATACCTTCTTTATCTCGCGTGGCAGGCATTTCGTGCAGGAGAAACACAGATTACAGAAACAACCGAAAATTCCATTTCGCCAAAAGCGCTTTACAGTCGCGGCATCCTCATGAATGTAACAAATCCCAAAGTTGCAATCTTTTTCTTGGCATTCCTACCTCAATTTGCGGACCCGTCTCGGGGAGCAATTCCGAATCAAATCTTCATGCTTGGGGCAGTTTTTATGATTACGGCGTTTATTATCTTTAGTGGCATTGCATGGGGTGCAGGTCAAATTGGCGGTTGGCTAAAAAGTTCAAAACGCGCGCAAGTAGCAATCAACCGAATTGCGGGGACAGTGTTTGTATTGCTTGCGTGCCGCCTTGTTTGGAGTAAGTAGTTATTAAATGGGAAAAAGGGGTCGTGACTTCACAGTTCACTGGTGATGGAGTGGCGCAGTTTTCCGAGTGATAACTGTTGCGCGGGCGGCTTGCGTTCCAACAGCGCGTCCAAGTCCGACCACTCGCGGGCTTGGTGTGCCTCGTCGGGGGTGAGCTTGCCGAGATGGGCGACCAATTTATGGCGCGATCCTTTGGCTGTGTGCACAGTCTTGACCAACGACCAGTACGTATAGTCAGCGTCGCCGACTCGTTTGGTATGGCGTCGTGGAAACGTGCTGGGATTGTGAGGGAGTGGCAGCGGGTCGGCAAGGGGCTGTTCTGCACTACAATGGGGTTGCGAGAACCGAGCGCGTCGCTGTAATGACTTACGCCGTTGTTCCCGCCAAACTTTTCAAAATTCCGACTCGGCTGACGAACTTGGGCTAGAACTGGAAAGCCATCGCCCGCGCAGCGCGTGCGCGGAATTTCGCCTGCCAGTCGGGGCCGGACAATCGCTCGGCCAGTTCCACAACAATGTGACGCGGCCGCAGACCGAGCGCCGCGTTTCGGCCCAACCCCTGTAAACAGGACGGGCAGTTGGTCAACACCACGGCTTGGTCCGACGCCGATGCCGACAACGCTTCCTTCAATGCCACTTTCTTGCGGTGCAACATCGCGTCGGCAATGTCGGGCCGCGACAACGAGAGCGTACCGGCTTCGCTGCAGCAGTGCGGCACCGGTTCGAGCCGGAAATCGCCCATGGCCGCCAGCACGGCCGCCGCGCGGCCGTCCAGCGAATCGTGACACGGCGCGTGGTAGAGGAACCGGCCGCCGCCACCGAGTTTCAACCCGCTCTCCTGCACGAAGCGGGCGACATCCATTACGGGCGCGCCGAAGATTTTGCCCGCCTCGATGCCGCCGAGCGATTCGCGGCAGGTGCCGCAGGTGGTCACCACGGCGTCGAACGTCAGGTGCGCGAACATCTCGCGGATTTGAGTGAAGACAATCGTGTCGCGCAACACAATCCGGCCATGTGGAGCGGTGGCGGCATTGGCCTTGTGCGGGAAGCCGCAGCAGAGGAATGGCGGCGGCAGCACGACGCGCGTGCCGGTTTCCAGCAGCAGGTGCAGCGCGGCCATGGCAATGCTGGCGTGGAGCCGTTCCGAGCCGCAGCCGGGGAAATAGAACGCGGTGCGGACAGCCTCGCTGTCCGGCTCGAACACCAGCGCCTGATGCTCCTCGCACCGCGGCAGCGCGTTGCGCAACGTGAACGGGTCCGACGGCGGAACCGGCGTGCGCAACATCGGAACCGGACACGACGGCCCGGCGACGCGGGCGCTGGCGCGCTGGACGGCGCCGCCGAGTCGGACCACGCCGGCGCGGAAGACGGCGTTGAAGGCAGGCGAGCGGCTTTCGAGATATTGGAGCGTGGCTTTCGTCGCGGCGGCGGTGTGTTTGTAGCCGTGGGCGACAAGGATTTCGCGTTCGAGCACGGAGACCTCGCCGGTGTCAATGGCGACCGGGCAGGGTTTGAGGCATTTGTGGCAGATAGTGCAGTGGTCGGCCACGTCTTCGAGATGGCGGAGCATCCCGAAGCGGGCGGCGCGCTCGCGTTGGGCGTCGTACAACAGCGCTTCGATGAGCGCGCCGATGGCGAGGTTTTTGTTGCGCGGATGATAGAACAGGCCGCGGGCGGGGTGAAACACGCAGCAGTCGGGCTTGCATTTGCCGCATCGGACGCAGTTGGCGATTTTGACGGCCAGTTCCTCCAGTTTGCCGTGCTGGAGGATGCGCGCTTCGAGTTCGAGAAGGTTGAAAGACGGCGTGAAGATGTGTTGCACCACCTCCCGGTCGGACAGTTTGCCGGGATTCATCACGCCGCGCGGGTCCACCCGGCGACGATAGGCATCCAACTCGGCCAGGCGCTCCGCTTCGAGGTATTTCAGTTTGGTGACGCCGATGCCGTGTTCGCCGGAGCAGACGCCGCCGAGGGCGACGACCTTTTCCATGACGCGGTCCACCACCCACTCGGCGTGCCGCATCATGGCGCGGTCGTTGGAGAGCACGGGGATGTTGACGTGGACATTGCCGTCACCGGCGTGCATGTGCGTGGCGATGACAATGCGACGGCGGCGTTCCTCGGCATAAATGGCGTCCAGTCCGCCGGTCAGCTCGTCGTAACCGCGAACGAGTTCGCGGAGGTCCTCGCGTAATGCCTCCGTCACAGTGAGGCGGCGGATTTGCGATGCGCCGGCGGCGGCCAGCGCGGTCAACGCCTGACGGCAACGAGTCACACCGGAGGCGATTTTCTCGGCCAGCCACGGGGCATCTTCCGTCCGTGGCGCCGCCTGCAGAAACGCCTCGGCTCGCCGAATGAAGGTGTGTTGGGCGTGGCGTTCTTCCTCCACGTTGAGGGCGTCGCAGAAACGAGCGAACTCGGCAAGCGCCTCCAAGGGCAGGACAATGTCTTCGTTGAGTTTGAAGGCGTTGGTGCGGGCGGTGATGGCGCCGAATTTTTTTCGGTCATCCCAAAATCGTTTGGCCTCGGCCCGGTCTTTTGCCTCGAACAGGCAGGTATTGGGGTATCGAGCGAGGATGGCGCGGATTCGCTCGACGCCGCGGGCGACCTGGCCCGGATCGTGGCCGACCACATCCACCAGCAACACCGCCTTCGGCGTCTCGGCACGAGGCGCTTTGACCTTGTAGCCGATGGCGCGAACGTACTCGTCGTCGAAATGTTCCAGCGCCTGTAACACCTCGGCCGGACCGATGGGAAAGGCGCGAACGATTTCAAGGATGACACGGCTGGCCTCGTCCATGTCCGGCCCGAAGAACTCCAGACACAACGTTGTTTTTGCCTCGTATTGCGGATAGAGAACAAACTCGGCGGAGGTGATGACGCCGTCGGTCCCCTCTTTTTGGAGGCCGGGAAGGCCTTTGAGGGCTTTGTTGGTGATGTCCTTCCAGAGACCGTTACGACGGATTTCGCTGCCGCGCAAGGTGATGGTCTGGCCGGTTTCACGGATGCGCCAGGTCACCGTGTCGTCGGGGAGAATCTTGCGAAGTGGATGATCCAGACGCTCGATTCGGTAGTGGTTTCCGTCGGGCATTGCCATCTCGTAGGCCAACAGATTGTCCAGGCAAGTGCCCCACAACACCGCGGTTTTGCCGCCGGCGTTTTCGGCGATGTTACCGCCGATGGTGCTGGCCCAGGCGCTGGTCGGATCGGTGGCAAACACCAAGCCGCGTTCGGCGGCGTACTCCATCGCCTGTTCGGTGATCACGCCCGCTTCGAGGCGGATCACCTGCAGATGACCGCGAGAGGTGATGCCGTGGATCCGGTTGAGTTTTTCGGTGTTGATGATGATGCAGCCGGGACGCAACGGCACCGCGCCGCCTGTCAATCCTGTTCCCGCGCCGCGCGGGATGGCGAACAGACCAAGATCGGCAATGGCAGCCAGCAACGGCGCCACTTGTGTTTCTTCGGTCGGCATGACCACCGCGGTCGGCAGGCACAAACGCCAGTCGGTGGCGTCCGTGGCGTGGCTAACCACGGTGAACGGGTCAAAACGGACGTTTTCCCTGCCGACAATCGGGCCAAGTCGGGCGAGGATGCGCTGGCGTTCGCGCGGCACGGCGGCCAACTCACGTTGAAACGATTCGAGAGCGGCGCGGCTGGTTTGAGTCACCTCCAACACCAGTGTCTCGGCTCCGGCATGGGCCTCGATGATGTCGAGAGTGGACTCGAGGTTGCGGAAAAAAGCGCGGCGGCGCGCCGTGTTTTGCGCGAGTTCCTCGTACAGAAAAGCGTTGCGGCGGTGGATGAGTAGTTCACCAAATACGCGCATCAACAGGCGGGCCGAGCGTCCGGTGACGCGCCGATGGCGAAGCGTTTCGAGTCGTTGCCAGGTTTCCGCGCCCAGCAACCATGTGATGGCCTGTCGGTCATCGGCGGAGGTGTAGTTGAATGGAATCTCGCGGTGCGAGGTGGCGGTGTTCATCTTGACCCGAAGCGGTGTGGTTCAGGGAATCAGGAGTTTTTGTCCGACCTTGAGGTCGTCGCTGGCGAGATTGTTGGCCTTTTTCAGGGCGGCGACTGAGGTGCCGTGGGTGCGGGCAATCGTGCTCAAGGTGTCGCCTTTTTGAACAACATATTCCTTGCCGTCCTTCCCACCGCTGGTTGTGGGGACGGGTTTGGGACCGCCGCCGATGGCGGCGAGTTGTTTGGCCAGTTCATCAATGATGACCTGACGGTCCTTTTGTCGGGCGGCGTCCACCGCGGCGATTTTGGCTTCCAGCGTTTTCAGGTCGTCGGACGAAACGGCGCCGCTGTTGCGGCGAAGCTCTTTGACATCGGCCTGAATGCTTTCGAGCAATTTTTCCGTCTTTTGCTGGCGGAACTGGAGGTCTTCGACATCGGCGCGCAGTTTGTTGAGTTTCTCTTCGAGAAGGCCGAGAGTGAGGTTGTCCTGCGCGGCGACCATTCCGGCGGCAAAGAGAAAGGCAACGGCAAAATGTTTGAGGTTCATGAAGGTAGTGTAGGGAGCGGTGGAAGCGGTTTCAAGCTCGCAGTCGTTTGTAGGGAGAATCCCTACAAAAAAACCGGGATTATCCCGATTGAACCGTCGGACAGGCACACTACAATAAGAGCGTAAAGAAAGGGAGCATGGGCGATTTATGACGAGTGACCATCCAACGTCCGCCGGCGCGCAACGATCCGGGTTTCCCGTGTTGGTCGTGGATGACAACGCGAGCGATTTGGCGATGACGTTCGCCTATTTGAGGGCGGCCTGGCCGTTTGATCATGATTTGGAGGTGGAATTTGCGCGGGACGGCGCAGAGGCGCTGCAAAAAGTCCATGATAAACGGTTTGCCTTGCTGGTGTTGGACTGGCGACTGCCGAAAATGGGCGATGGCGAAGTGTTGCGACAGTTGCGAGCGGAGGGCGTGCGGCTGCCCACCGTGGTGGTATCAGGGCTTGCGAGGCATGAAATCACCGCCGACCTGGAGTCGCTTGGCGCCTCCTTTGTGCACAAAGACCAGCTCAGTCCCTCGACTCTTTATCGGGCCATTGCTCTTTCGCTTCAATTGCTCGGATTCCCCATGCATTCGCAGGGAAAAAGCTAACCCGTTATCGCTGGTCGCGAAACCACCGCACAAATCGCGCAATCCCCTCCTCAATGGGTACCCGCGGGTTGTAATCGAGCAACCGACGGGCTTTTGCGATGTCGGCGTAGGTAATCGGAACATCTCCCGGTTGAGGCGGCATCGCTTGAATTGTGGCGGGGATCCCCAGCTCTTTTTCAATCAAACGGATCAACTCCCGCAATTCCACCGTGCGAGACTCGCCGAGATTGATCACCTGATACCCCAATGGACGGTCCAACGCCGCCAGTATCCCCTGAAGGATGTCATCAATATAGGTGTAATCCCGGCGTGTCGTGCCGTCGCCGTACATCTCGATCGGCCGACCTGCTGCCATGGCAGCGGTGAACTTGCGGATGGCCAGATCAGGACGCTGACGGGGACCGTACACCGTAAAAAACCGCAGACATACCACGTCCATCCCGTACAAGTGATGATACACATGCCCAAGCGCCTCTCCTGCCAGTTTGGTGGCGGCATAGGGCGAGATGGGTTGAAAAATGGGGTCTTCCTCGGAGAAAGGAACTTTCTGGTTCACACCGTAAACGCTCGACGAAGAGGCGAACACAAATTTACGCACTCCAAAGAGGCGTGACAACTCCAGGAGATTGTGCGTGCCTTCAATGTTGACCCGCGTATAAAGCAACGGCTGGCGGATGGAAGGCCGTACCCCAGCACGGGCAGCCAAATGAACAACGGCATCGAACCGTCCCTCCGCAAAAAGGGGATGCAGCTTCGCCAGATCACAAATATCCGCCTCCACAAGACGGACCCGACTGGCAAAAGCCGCCGCATTGCGCCGTTTCAATGACGGGTCGTAGAAATCGTTGAAATCATCCACCACCGTGAGGGAATCGCCGCGGCCAAGAAGCGACTCCACCACATGAGAGCCGATAAAACCAGCGCCACCTGTCAGAAGAATGTTCATGTGGCGAACCCTAACAGGTTGCGACGGAATTTTCAGCGGATTTTTTGCGTGCAATCCTCACCGAACAAGCTAGAGTATCTCTTACGTTTTAGGAGAACAGACCTTTGGAACCACGCGAAATCACTCTCGGCCACAGCCCGGATCCCGATGACGCCTTCATGTTTTACGCCCTGACTCGAGGAAAACTGGACACGGGCGGTTTGATTTTCAAGGAAGTCGTGGAGGGCATCGAACAATTGAACCACCGGGCCGTGGAAGGAGAACTGACGATAACGGCGCTGAGTGTTCACGCTTACGGATACGTTGCCGATAAATACGCTTTGTTGCCGTGCGGGGGAAGTTTTGGCGATCGCGTCGGTCCGTTGGTGGTGGCCCGACGCCCGATGACAGTGGGGGAACTTGCCGATGTGCGGATTGGTGTGCCGGGAACCATGACCAGCGCCTACTTGTTGTTGAAATTGCTGTTGACGAATTTCCGGTTCGAGGTGCTGCCGTTTGACCAAATCCCTCAGGCGGTGATGGAGGGGAAAGTGGATGCCGGGTTGTTGATCCATGAGGGACAGATCACCTACGAGAAATTTGGCTTGCATCCCGTTGTAGATTTGGGACAATGGTGGTATGCCGATACGGGATTACCCGTACCGCTGGGTGTAAATGCGATTCGCAAAGACATGGGGCAGGAGTTGATAAAAAAAATAGTGCCTCTGTTGAGCGAAAGTATTCGGTATGCGTTGTCGCATCGAGTAGAAGCAGTGGCACACGCCATGCAGTATGCGCGTGGCATGGATGCGGAAAGCACCGACCGATTTGTCGGCATGTATGTGAATGACTGGACGCTGGACATGGGTGAGAAAGGAAAAGAGGCAATCGCACGGTTGTTGGCGCGTGGTCATCGCGCCGGGTTGCTGCCGCGCCCGGTGAGTATCGAGTTTGTTTAATGAATGGAGGGAGCACCAAACCATGAAGCACTTCAATCAAATGCGAAAACTGTGCGCGAGTTGGACATTGGTGGTTGTCGGCCTGATGTTAAGCTCGCTGGCTTACGCGGTTTTTGAACCCAGCCAATTACCCGATCCCTCACGCCGATGGTCCGTTTCCGCCTTGGTGTCCGGCGGTTATGACGACAACGTTTACACCAGTTCGTCGGATGATCCCAACAAGAAAAGCAGCGGGATTACTGTTGTTGAGCCGAAGTTCTATTTGAACTATCCGATGGATCAGACATTCATCGGATTGCGCTATGCCTACAACGCCACCTACTATTGGGATCGGACTGGCAGCGATGCGTGGGATCAATCTCACATTGCCGATTTTATCGCCTCACACCGTTTCACTCCCCGCCTGCAACTCGATGTAACCGACAGTTTCCGTCGCGGTCTTCAGCCTGAGTTGGTGGACATGTCCACTGGTGTCCCCTATATTCGCCAACAGAACGGTGACTACTACTACAACAACCTCATCGGCACTCTCACTTACAATCTGACGCGACTCTGGACCTTGTCAGTCGGAATGGGATGGGAATACTGGAGCTATGATGAAGCGACAGTGGCCACCGACAACGACCGAAACATCTATTCGCCCAACATCGGGATCAATTACACGGTCAATCCCTCTACCACCATTGGTCTGTACTTCCGCGAAAGCCTCGTGGAATATTCAACGCCGGGACTTAATGATGCACGGAACAGTCATACCGAAACCGTGTACCTCTCATTGATTCACCAATTCAATCCCAAGCTCTCCGGTCAAATCAATGCTGGCGGTGGCGTAACAGAATTCGGCGACGACCATAGTTCGACCTCTCCGTATGCCTCCGGGAGTCTTACCTACCGATATGCTCCCAATGGCACCGTCACCGTGGGCAGTTCCTATTTCCTGTACACCAGTGATCAATACGGTTATCGCAGTGCTGACACCTTGGCCACATTCCTCCAACTCAACCATATGATTACTCCAAAACTGGCTGCCACCTTGGGTGGTACCTATATCCGTAGCGAGTATGGCGACCCGGACCCCTGGCTCACCCCGCTCGGTGAACCCAAGAGTGATGCCTATCGGGTCAACCTCGGTCTCAACTATGCTTTTACCCGCTGGTTGAGTGCCGAACTGAATTACACGTATGACCGTGTCTCCTCTCAGCTCGGAAATTCCTACGACCGCAACCGCGTCTGGGTAGGCGTGCGCGTCACTTATTAGTCAACATTACTCTTCCGAACCATTTCAGGCGGAATTCACCTTGTGTGTGGGTTCCGCCTGAAAGTTTTTGAAGCCGGGCAACCCGCTTTTCAACGTATCATAATACATTACGAATCAACAACTTAAGCGGTCGCCAAACTGTTACAAACTAAAAGTTGATTTCCCTATTTTTCTGTATATGCTTCGTCCCGTTCAACCGTAAGGAGGCGGTTAACCATGACGCTACAACAGCGAAAGAAAAATCCTCTGGCTGAAATCATTCGGTCCCAGCTTGAGGAGATTAACAAATACAAATGGATCGAAAGCGAAAAACTCGGTCAAGACATCGGTATGGAACGAGCCACTCGAGAATGGATGGCGAAACACTTCCCCGAATGGAAGCGGTATCGCTGGAACAAAGCCATTCAAGAAGCGTTACAATCCGATGCTCATCTGAACTGATTGCTTCGACTCCAGAATCACGTCGGGGCGGACGACATAAGTCCGCCCCGACTTCTTGTTGCTTCCCTTGCCGCTTCTGTGTACGCTTGAGTCCATGCTTCAACTCGGTGTCAACATTGACCACGTCGCCACCTTGCGTCAGGCCCGTTACAAGGACGGCCACGAAGGGGTTGTGCCCGAACCGGACCCTGTTGCTGCCGCTGCCGAGGCCGAAGCGGCCGGTGCCCACGGGATTACCGTTCATCTTCGTGAAGACCGCCGCCACATCCAAGATCGCGATGTCCAGCTCCTCCGCCAAACCATTCGCACACGGATGAACCTTGAGATGGCGGATGTGCCGGAAATCGTCGCCATTGCCGAGGAACTCAAGCCGGAAGAGGTTTGCATCGTGCCCGAACGCCGTGCCGAGGTCACCACCGAAGGGGGGCTTAACGTGACCGGCAAGTCTCTGCCTCGCACCATTGCTCGTCTCAAGAATGCAGGGATTGCGGTCAGCCTTTTCATTGCGCCCAGCCTGAAACAGGTTCGTGCCGCCGCTGATGTTGGCGCCCAGTTGATCGAGTTACACACGGGAGCCTACGCGAACGCGCCAAAACCAGAAGCTGAAATTAAAAAGCTGATTGCCGCCGCCGAACTGGCGCACTCCCTCGGACTGCGCGTCAATGCCGGGCACGGACTCAACTATCGGAACACTCCCGGCATTTTTGCCGTTCCTCATCTCGAGACGCTCAACATTGGTCATTCCATCATTTCCCGCGCGGTATTCGTTGGCCTGCGCCAGGCGGTGGTTGAGATGTTGGAACTGATGAAAGGCTATCGCGGATGAGCATTGTCGGTATCGGTGTGGACATTGTGGAGACCGCTCGCATCCACGATTCCCTGCAGAAGTTTGGCGAGCGGTTTTTGAATCGCTGTTTTCTTCCGGGCGAAATTGCCTATTGTCAGGGCATGAAGGCGCCGGCAGCGCATTTTGCGGCGCGGTTTGCCGCCAAGGAGGCCATCTCCAAGGCCTTTGGTACCGGGATCGGACGGCATCTCGGCTGGCGTGACATGGAAATTGGTCGGCGCGACAGCGGCGAGCCGTTTGTTATTCTCCACAACAAAGGCGTGGAATTGGCCCGGATACGGGGTGTCACCAGCGTCTTCGTCAGCCTTTCCCACGGTAGGGATTACGCGGTTGCCCAAGCGGTGATCGTCAGCTAACTCACCGTGCCCGGGCCAGCAGGACGAGGCCGATTCCGCCGAAAATCACGTTGGGCAACCACGCTGCCAGAAAGGGCGGCACGCGTCCCCCATACCCCAGAGGCAATGACAGTTTCATGAGAATGAAAAAGGCTACCACCAATCCCATCGCCACCCCGACGCTCATCATCGGCCCGCGCCGGCTCACACGCAATCCGAGCGGCACCGCCAAGACAACCGTGATCAAACAGGTCAACGGCGTTGCATACCGTCCGTACATTTCCACCCGGTACGGGGCCGTTTGCGATTCCCGTCCTGTCCGCATGAACGTCCGAATCAGTCGTCGCAATTCCGCGGTGGTCATTTCTTCGCGGTGTTTGCTCTCCATCATCAGCCGCTTCGGTGTTTCCGTCACGAACGGGAAATTTGTCGCTGCGACAAACAAATCCGGCGCGGGTGGCTGTACAACGCGCGCATCTTCAAAACGCCACTGGTTCTCCACCCAAACGGCGCGCCGCGCAAACACATCCAGCACCGGCCTGCCATCGGCCGCGCGCAGGTAGACTGCCGTATCTTCCATCACGCCTGTTTCGGGGTCGAACCGGCGGGCATACCAGTCGCGACGTTGCTGCGGGTCGGAGAAAAAGAAATTCGATCGCACCCGCACGGCACGATGGCCGCGCATTTGACGTTGCAATGCGTCCACTCGTTCCCGTGATTGTGGCACAAACGCCTCGTTGACGACGAACGACACCACCGAGGCCAGCGCCCCGACCACGAAGAAAGGCGCGGCCAATCGCCACAGGCTGATGCCACTGGCGCGCATGGCCACCAGTTCGTTGTGTTTGCCCAGCATGGACAGGCAAAAGAGGATTCCCAACAACAACGCCAGCGGCAGGATGAATACAATCGGTTCCGGCAACACAATCAAGTAGTAGCGCAGGATCGTGCCGATACCGGCTCGCTGCTTGAGAAAATCGCCGAGGTTCTCCAGCAGGTCGTGCACAACGAACAGCAGCAGGAACGCGTCGAAGCTGTACAACAGCGGCCACGCAAACTCCCGCAACAAATACTTGTCCAAAATCCGCAATCGCACGTCGGCAGAGTAGGAATTCGCACCGTTTCGCGCCAGCAAAAAGAAATATCGTCGTCCCTTTCAGTCGCAGCGAACAGTTCCCGTCAACGGGATGAGCTGGTTCCACCACCGCCTTTTGGGCTCTTTCGGCGTAGGATATTACCCAAAAGCCACTTTATGGCCAGCCACCTTCCAGAGTGGGACAACCTTCTTGGTTATCCAACCCAACAAACGACAAACTGGAAGCTTGTTCCACCTTGGTTGTGACTGCGCCGCGTTAAGGCGTTATGACCACAATGTCTTTGCGGCGTTGTTCCGGCGCGACTTCATAGGTGAGCACGCCGTTGCGGATGCGCCCGGTCACGATTGTTTGGAATGGCGCTCGCAGCTTGAAGTCGCAATCCCAGTCCTTCGGCCAGGCGGGCAACAGATAAATTGTTTGGCCGTCGGTCTGCATCAGCATCGTCTGGAAGGTGCGCAGCAGGACGCTGCCGTGGTCCTGGTCGGGGGTCCAGTCGTAGTTTGGCCCCCAAAACGCGGGGAATCGTTCGCGCTTGTCGTGGCGTTTGGCGCGGTTGACGAGGTTGCGACGCGCTTCAGTGGCCAAGCCGAGGTGGGTCATGAACAGATCGTCCTGGCGCCAGCCGGAATCGCCCTTGTCCCAGCGGTGTCGCAACGCTTCCAGGCCCCATTCGATGTTCGGTTTGCCGATGGCAATCAGACGAAACGGGAACACCGCGTAGAGTTCCGGGTTTTCGATGTTGCGTTTCAGTTCGTATTTCTCGGCAGGCGCAAGCGCTTTTTTGCCGTCCACCTCGCGCAACGGCAAGGGAGGCAGTTTGGCGCGGAATCGTTGCCAGAACGCCCGCTCGGCGGCGGGCGCATCGGGTAGAGCGAGCAGTCGTTCGGTCACGGCGATACAGCCGGCAATTTCGGGCATCGGGTTGGTACAGACCCACCATGTTTCAAGCGCCTGCGCGGGATGCATCCGGAGCCTGCCGTTCTCGTCGGTTTTGTAATGCTGATCGAAGAAGGTCAAGATTTCACGGCAAAACGGTAACGCCGTCTTTTCCAGGAACACACGATCCAGCGTGTGCTCATAGTAGTCGAGCAGCAACCAGCACAGTTCAAGGCCGCCGACCCATTCCCACTTGTGCCAGCGGCTCTCCTGCAATTTGTCGGCGCGTTGCTCGAACGGCGTCCAACCATACGTTTCGCTGAAAATGGCGCCCCAGAAATACATGCACTCCGGGTAAAACGCGCCGTCATGGCCGCAGTAGAGTCGCGTCCGGTATTTGCAGAGCGGCAACAGGTCCTCGGCGTACATTTTGAAGAGCGGTTTCATCAAATCAAAATCGCCCGCCGCGCACATCGAGAAGTACGGTAATCGAGTGTTCTGCCACCAGTAGCCCGGCCCCCAGAGACGATAGTCCGGATCGCCATTGTGCGGAGCGGTAAAGATGGAACCGTTGAATTTGATCGGATACGCCCCGCGTCCGGCACAGGCGTTGATAAACCGTTGCAGCGCGTACATCTGGCTGACGTAAGCCGCCTCGTCGGTCACTGACGCGCCGGTGGTATCGAGCACGATCTTGTCGTTGACACTGACGCGCCAACCGCCTGCCGACGGGTCGGCAGTCGCAACAATCTTCGACCACTGCCCGGCGGGAAGCGCATCCGCGACGATTTGGTGCGTGGCGCCGCTGATCAGGCGCAGGGAATTGCCCGGATGGGCGTCAAGCAGGAAACCGTCCTGCTGCCCGGGTGTGATCTTGTCAAAAAGACGCCCTTTTTCGCAGGGGCCCGGTTTGACCTCGGCTTCGAGGGTAAACGCGCCGGCGAAGTTGGTCGGAACGCGGACATGACGGATTTCGCCGGTAAAACGGTTGCGCCCGCTCTGGTCCTCGCCGACGCGAAGCGGGTGGTTGTTGGCGGGGAAAAGCGGCGCGGCGGCGGAAGGAGCATTGGGGTTGGTCGTCGCGCGAATCCAGCTACGGTTCCAGAAGTCCGCCCACCAGCGTTTGTGCGCCTCGAAATCCGTCGGCCCGCTGTGGCGGATCAACGCCTCCATCTCGGCCAACCATTTTTCCGGTGTCGAGGGATGTCGGGTGAGGACGAATATGTCGAAGCCCTGGGCGGTTTTGACGATTTTACCGCCGAAAACACGGTGCAAAATCGGGTCGGGCGATTTGAAGCCGGTCAGTCCCTGGATTTTTGCGGTAATTTCGGGGCCGACCGATTTCGTGTTGTGATGGTACCAGGTGGTCGGGTTCAGAAGCGTGTCCGGCTCGACGAACATCGGTGCCTCCTTCAACCCTTCTTTTCGGCGATTCATCATGATATCGCTGCATTGGAGTTGGACGATCTCATGGCGGTTGGTGCGCCAAAGCTCGATGGTCGCTGTCGCCGGCAGATCAGTGGTGAGGTGAATGACAGGCTGATTGGCGTCCACCCAGAGGCGGATGGTTTCTTGGAAAAGGATCGAACCGGTCTGGAGATCGAGTTCCTGACGAAATCTCCCGGCAAACGGGTTTTGTGCGAAACGAACAACCACCTTGCCGACCTTGACGAGACGGGCATTGTCATCCCACGCATCGGTTTTACTGATGAGGAGATGAATCGAGCCATCGGCTTGCGCCCAGGCGTTGACGCCAATATCGCCATTACCAAGCGGCATCGAACCGTGGCCATCGGCGCTGGGCGAATCCCAGACAACGTTGTACTGGGCAAAAACAAGGCGGGCGACGAACAAAAACGCAGTAAAAAAGAGGATACGCATGAGCGTTGTTTACCGTTTCAGAGGAGATTTTTCAATTCCGGGAGGTGACGTTGGGGCAGTTCTGATCACACCGCTCCGTCATGGGGTTTCTTTCCAGAAGGTTTCGTTCAGGACAAAGTCGCGGGTTCGTTCCGGTTCGCCCGGATTGGCAAGCATCACCCGCAGTTTCGGGTCTCCATGCGACGGGATTTCAATGATCCACGAGGCCAGTGTCCTGGAGGATTTCCCCGTACGCCAGAGGCTGTTGTCAGGACCGTCGTTCTGGTCGCGGCTCATCGCGACGAACAATTCGGTCGTGAAGGGGCGCGGTGACATTGTCATCAACTCCGTAATGCGTTGCAGGCGTTTGGCGCTGCTGGAGCCAACTTTGACATTGAACTCGGAGAGCGATCTTTCGAGAAAGTGATTGGTGTGGACGGCGATGCCGTCTTCCACGGTCTTGAGCGCGTATTTGCCATCGAGGCCCACTTCCACGACGAGGATTTTCTTTCGGTCGGCAATCATCACGAACATGGCGCGCGCACGGGAAAAAATCTCCTCTTTCTTGGCCAACACCTCGTCACAGGAAGCCAATTCCGATAACAGTCGGCTGATGACGCCCTGTTTACCAGGCTGGCGATCTCTCAGGCTCTTCGGGATGGAACCGGCCGCAGCGGTGATCACCGACAATCCCTTTTCGTTGACACCCGCTTTGAGTCCCGGTTCCGTGCCACCGACGGCATAAAGGCCAAAATAAGCATAACCGGTCACGATACGGCGCATCTTCAACTCCTGCGAGTGGTCCGGCGCCCAATCGCGGTTCTTGGACATGATGGTCCCACCCGACGCCGCTTTTCCCGACGCGCCCCAGAGTGTGCACGAATGCAGATTGCCTGCCGACACCAACAGCGACACGACAACCAAACCTGTAACGCGAGCGCCAACCACAAACGGGATCGGAATTTTCACGGCAACTCCAGCCTATGCCACCGGTCCGGTTGTTGTCAAACGCGCTCCGCCGGGTGCGGTCTGACCGCGCGGCGCTTTGCTTCCTTTCGCGCGCCAAAAACCGGCTTTTCTTTTGATCCTGTTTCGGCCAGACTGGGCACATGGACCGCATCACCCGCCGCCAGTTTCTTGGAACGGTTGCCGCCGGCGCGATGACGCTGACGCAACTGCCCCGCGTCTTCTCCCAAACAGCCACGACGCCGACCGTCACCCACAAAATCAAGCTCGGCCTGGTCGGTTGCGGCGGACGTGGCAAATGGATCGCCAACCTTTTTCGCGCCCACGGCGGCTACGACATCCACGCCGTGGCGGATTATTTTCCGCAGGTCGCCGATGTCGCCGGCAATGAACTTGGTGTGGACGCCTCACGGCGGTTCAGCGGATTGTCGGCATACAAAAAGCTTATCGAAAGTGGTATCGAAGCGGTGGCGCTGGAAACGCCGCCATACTTTTTTCCCGAACACGCCACCGCCGCCGTGGCAGCCGGGCTGCATGTGTACATGGCCAAGCCGGTCGCGGTGGATGTGCCGGGCTGTCTCGCCATCGAGGCGGCTGCCAAAACAGCCTCGCAGAAACGGCGCGTCTTCCTCGTGGATTACCAGATACCGACCGACCCGTTCAATCAGGGTGTCGTCCAACGCATCCACGAGGGGGGACTCGGCAAGGTCGCCTACATGACCACGTTCGGATATTGCCAGGGGTTTGCCGACCCGCCGCTGACCAACACCCTCGAGAGCCGCCTTCAAAATCTCACCTGGGTCAACGATGTGGCACTCGGCTGCGATTACATTGGCAACTACGACATCCATGCCATTGACGCCGCGTTGTGGATCGCCAACGCCCGCCCCGTCAGCGCCATGGGCGCCTCGCGGATTTGCCGTGACGAACCGCACGGCGACGCGCGCGATGTTTGCCAGGTCATTTTTGAGTTCCCCGACGGTCTGTTGCTCAATCATTCCGGACAAGGCTTGAAGAACAACGTGGAGGGGACATTGCGGTGTTGCGTGTACGGCCCGACCGCCTACGCGCAGGTGGATTACTGGGGCAAAGCGTTCCTGCGCGGCGGCCCCAAACACTACGGCGGCGGTGCGGTGAAGAACCTCTACGAAGACGGCGCACGGCGCAACATCGCGGCGTTTTACGAAGCGGTGATAAACAATGATTGCAGCAATCCGACCGTTCGCCGCGCCGTGGACGGGTGTCTGACGTGCATCCTTGGACGCGAAGCCGCCGCCCGCCACGGGAAACTGACGATGGATGAGTTGCTCAGGGAAAACAAGAAACTCGAAGTGGACCTGAAAGGGTTGAAGCAATAGCGTCCTGCCCGCCGCCAGTTCTGTTGAGGCGTTCCTCCACCGTCAACGGGGTGTGCCCCGCCGTGTTTTCAAGGGCGATGACGATTGCGGTATTTTAGCGGTGGGACGCCCATCAATCTTGTGAACGTTCGCGTAAAATGGCTGTGGTCATAAAACCCGACTTCCAGCGCGATGTTGGTGATCGGCTCTTCGCTTTGCGTCAACAACCGACAAGCGGCATTGACCCGCAACCGCAAAAGATATTGACGCACCGAAGAGCCAAACAACTGCCGAAATCGTCGCTCGAATTGCGCGGGTGAAATCCCCACCATGGCCGCCAGCTTGCGAGTGGTCAGCGGGTCGGCATAGCGGGCGTGGGCGTATTGGACGGCGCGGGAAAGGCGTCCGTAGGATTTCGGCGAGGCGCGGAGTCGCTCGATTTCGCGGTGGATTCCGGCCACGCCGATGATTTTTCCGTGACGGTCGCGGACCGGGATTTTGCTGTAAATGATCAACCGTTCCGAGCCTTCCTCTTCGGGCGCGGGCGCGATGGCGTTGAGAATCGGTTCACCGCTCTCCATCACCTGGCGATCACCGGCGACATAAGCGTCGGCGCGATCTTTCGGAAAATAATCGTAATCGGTTTTGCCAACCGTCTCCAGTTCCGACGCCACCCGGCAATACTCGCAGCTTCGCCGGTTCTGCATCACGAACCGTCCCTGGCGGTCTTTCATGAAAAACGCCACATCGGGCAACAGGTCAAATAACTCCCGCAACACGGCACCACCATCGAAACGGCCGAGGAATTCTTGTTGAAACCGCACGGCATTCATGCGTGAAATTTACAAAAAAAGGTCACCGGCTTACAAGCGTCTTGCGGGAGGTTTGTGGAAAAATGTCGTTCGAGAAAGGACGCCATCATGCCCAACGCCGAGTCTCTTTACGCGCAACGTCTCGCGCGTTACACGACCGCGATGCGCGGTGGAATACCCGACCGCGTGCCGCTCCGACCGTTTGTCGCCGAGTTCTGTGCCAACTACGCCGGATTCACCTGCCAGGAAGTTACGCACGACTACACAAAAGCTTATGAAGCCGTAATCCGCACGGGCCGGGATTTCGACTGGGACGCAATGGTCGTCAACATGGTCTGGGTTTGGACCGGCCTCGCTCAGACGCTCGGCCTGAAATACTACGCCATTCCCGGCCTCCACATACCCGCTGACACCGGCTTTCAGTACCGTGAGCCGCCCGAAGACGGCGCCTACATGCGACCCGACGAGTACGACGCACTCATTGACGATCCGACGGCGTTTCTTCTCAACACATGGCTGCCGCGCGTTTCCGCTGGCACGCCGCTCTCGCTGCTGAAGGGCGGCATGGCCATGATGCAATACTTCGGTACCATCGGCGGTCAGATCCAACGGATGAAAGACGAAAACGGCACCGTCTCCGCCATTGCGGGTATCCTCAAGGCGCCGATGGATATTCTGGCCGACAAATTCCGCGGCTATCTCGGCCTGCTCTCCGACCTCGAAACGCAGCCCGACAAGGTTCTCGCCGCCTGCGAAGCGCTCGCGCCGCATCTGTTTCGCGTCGCGCTCGACAGCTCCGACCCGACCGGTACCGTGCCGATCGGGTTCTGGATGCACCGCAGTTGTGTCCCAATGGTCTCCCCGGAGCATTTCTCCAACATCTTTTGGCCAACGCTCAAGCCGATCATCGAGGAACTCTGGCGCAACGGTCGCCAGACGCTGTTCTACGCCGAAGGCAACTGGGATTATCATCTCGACGACTTCGCCACGTTGCCCGCCTACAGCATCGTCTATCACATGGACCAGGCCGACCCGCACAGGGTTTTCCAAAAACTCGGCGGCAAGTTCTGTCTTTCCGGCGGCATTCCCAACGCCCTGCTCGCTTACGGCACGCCCGATAAAGTCCGCGCCAAGGTCAAAGAGATTCTCGACATCTGCGCCAGGGACGGCGCATACATCATGGACGCCAGCGCCATCGTTCAAAACGATGCCCAGGTCGAGAACATGAAAGCCATGACCGAAGCAACCCTCGAATACGGCATCTACTCCCGCAGTCGTCCCGCGCCGCCCCCGCAACCGAAACCCGCCCCGCAAACCATCGGTCGCCCCACGCGCACACCGCCCGGTTCGGTCGAACCGTGGGATCGCGTGAAGAACAACTGGCCACCCGTCACCGGCGACGAACAACTCGTCCGCAACATCTGGGCACAGACCGACGGTCTTGCCTACATGTTTGCGTGGCAAATTCTGGAGTCGTTCTAATGAACAGGCTGCCCCGTCGTCAATTCATCGCCCGTGCCGCTTTGGCCGCCGCCGGCGTCGCGTGGTTGAGACAGTTGCAAGCCGCCGAAGCAGGGCGTATCCGCATCGGCAGTTGCATGATCAACCTCACGCAGGCCCAACAGGCCGGTTTGGACGGTGTCGAAGTGGGTGTCGGCTCGCCCGCCGACCGGCTCCAGATCGCCGATGAAACCGTCCGCCGCCGTTACAAAGACGAGATGAAACGAACCGGCCTCGTCATCCCGTCGTTGATGATGGGCCTGCTCAACAACGCTCCACTCGCCACCGATCCGCGCGGCCCGGCGTGGCTGGAACAGAGCATTGACGCCGCCCGCGATCTCGGCGCCAAAGTCATCCTCGTCGCCTTCTTCGGCAAAGGCGACCTCCTCGACAAGGACGGCAAGGTCAAGCAAGAGGACGTTGATGTCGTTGTCGAGCGCCTGAAAGCTGCCGCGCCGCGCGCGAAAGACGCCGGTGTCACGCTCGCCATCGAGAACTACCTGCCCGCCACCGAGAACGTCCGCATCCTCGACCGCATCAACCACGACTCCGTGAAAGTTTACTACGACGTTTTCAACACCGGCGTCACCAAAGGCTACGACGTTCCCGCCGAGTTGCGTCTGTTGAAGAGCCGCGTCGCGCAAGTCCACTTCAAGAACGGACCGAAATATCTCGAAGACCGCAAAGGCTACTTCGAGCCAATCGTCGCCGCCCTCAAAGACATCAACTACGACGGCTGGATTGTCCTCGAAACGTCCGCTCCGTCGAAAGACCCCGTCGCCGACGCCCGCCGTAATGCCGATTTCGTCCGCCATCTGCTCGCATGATTTCGCGCCGACAGTTTTTTGTTGTTAGTGCCGCCGTGTTGTGGGGCGCGCGGTTGCGCGCCGCGCCGAGTGAGCGAATCACCATTGGTATGATCGGCACCGGCGGCCACGGCGTCGCCATGAACCTGCGGAGTTTCCTCGCCCAACCTGACGCGCAGATCGTCGCCGTTTGCGACGTGGACCGCCAGCGGATGGAAGGAGCGCGCGATCTGGTCAATCAGAAATACGGGAACAACGATTGCGCGATGCACGGCGATTTCCGCGAGATTCTTGCCCGACGCGATATTGACGCCGTGTGTATCTCGACGCCGGACCACTGGCATGTACCGATGTCGTTGATGGCGATGCGCGCCGGCAAGGATGTGATTTGCGAGAAACCGACATTGACCATCGAGGAGGGCCGTGTCCAGAGCGACACGGCGCGCCGGCTCGGTCGGATTTTTCAGACCGCCACCGAAGACCGCAGCGTGTATCAGTATCATCGCATGGCCGAGATCGTTCGCAACGGACGTATCGGCAAGTTGCAGCGCATCGAGGTCGGCCTACCCTCCGGCAATCGCGGCCCCGGCAATCCGACGCCGCAACCCGTGCCCGACGGGTTCGATTACGAGATGTGGCTCGGTCCCGCGCCGTGGGCGCCGTATTGCGCTGATCGGTGTCATTTTAATTTTCGCTGGATTCACGATTATTCCGGCGGGATGCTGACCGACTGGGGCGCGCATCTGCTCGACACCGCCCAGTGGGGCAACGATACCGAGCGTACCGGTCCTGTTTCTGTCGAAGGCAGCGGCAAACAGCACGGAGAAGGGCTGTACGACACCTTCTTCGATTTCGAGCTTCACTACCGTTATGCCAACGACGTCGAGATGACCGTGGACGACCGCGGCGTCCGCATCCGGTTCATCGGAACTGATGGTTGGATTGAATGCGCCGGCTGGCGCGGCCCGCTCACCGCCAGCTCGAAGGAAATCCTCGACACACCCATCGGCTCGACCGAGTTGAAGTTGTACACTTGCCCTGCCGGTGAGCATCGCAACTTCCTCGACTGCGTCAAGACCCGGCTTGAGCCGTATTTCCCCGCCGAGATCGGACATCGTTGCGCGACGGTGATGCACATGGGCAATATCGCCATGTTGCTCGGCCGCAAACTTCGCTGGGACCCCGTGAAAGAGGAATTCCTCAACGACGACACCGCCAATCGCCTGCGCAGCCGCGCCATGCGTGAACCCTGGAGCCTGACGACATGCAGTGGCTCCATCCCGTCCTCGAAACCCAACCCGAACGACCGCTGATGAGAAACCTCTTGGATGATTTGATACTTGTCGCCCTGCTGCTGGTGTCATTGAATGCCGCTCAGGCCGGTGAGAGGGGCGAGCGCATTGAGTGCAATACGAACACGGTATTTCTGCTTCAGGTGGATGCGGCGAAAAATACGTTCTGCGACCGCACCGGCCGCTTCACGCTGTCGGTGTCGGGCGGCACGGTGATCACGGATGAACAGTGGGGTGCGTGCCTGAAGCTTGGCGACGGCGACAAGACCGGCATTACGGTAAAGGACGACGGCAAGATTAGTTTCGATGGTGGAATGACGTTGGATGCGTGGGTTTATCTGGAAGAGCTACCGCCGGCGAAGGGAGCTGCGTTGGCATTGAAGGTTGGTTCCTTCTCGTGGGACATCGTGAAGGGCAAGTTGAACACGGCCTGGATGGTTTTCCCGTCGGAGGAGATCTTCACGACCACACCGGCGCAGTTCAAGTATTACCCCGTGGGCGGCGACATGATCAACGGGCTGATGCACGTGCCGTTGAAGAAATGGGTCCGCCTCACGATGGCGTACGACGAGCCGCTCGGCCTCATCACAACCCGCATCGGCGGGATGACCGACCGGCAGCGGTACCGGTATCGCGGACCGCAACGCCTGCAATGCGATGGGCACAGTGCCATCACGCTGTTGCAAGGTTTCAAGAACTGCCGCGTCGGCGCGCTGCGGCTCAACACGGGCCGGCCGCATCTTGCGGCGCCATCGCTGGAAGTGTACCTGAACCAGCTCCCGTTTCAGGACCGTATGATGTTGACCTTCGATCACATTGACCCTGAATTGCCGCTGCCCATTGAGGTCACGGTCGTCTGGGAAAAAGCCAGCGGCGAGGCGGCCACGCTGCATACGCTCACGCTCGACTCGCACGCGAAGAAGGACGTGCTGTTTGAGCTGCCGACGTGGAAAAACAGTCTGCACACGATCATGGTGAATGCGACCGCCGAGGGGCGCGCGGTATTCTCAAAGAATTTCCGCATCGCCAACGTCAAGCCAGTCGGTCCCGTTACCATTGGCGAGGACCGCGCGTTGGTGAAGAATGGAAAGAAGTTTTTCCCGTTGATGGTGTATCACGCCATGCCGGAGGACTTCCCGGTGCTGGCGGAATTGGGATTCAACGTGTTACTCAACAACTTCAACCTCCGCCAGCACGCCGGCAGGGACGAGGCGGCTTACAGCGCGTTGCTGACGCAAAGCCTTGACGCGGCTCAGAAAAACCATCTCCTGCTCTGGGTCGTCGCCAACAGCGACTACAACAGTCTCTTTACCATTCCCGTGGCGAAAGCCCATCCGGCGTTGCTCGGCTGGTACGGCGCTGATGAACCGTGGGGCGATCTCACCCGCCTTGTCGAGAGTTACAACACCATCAAAATGTTGGAACCGAACAAGCCGATCTTCGTCGTCCAGAACAATTACTCGCGCCTACAGGAAACCGCGATGGGCGCCGATATTGTGGGCGTTGATCCGTATCCCGTCCCCAATGTCTCGCTCCGTATGGTGGTTGATGCGACGCGCGCCGCCATCCGCGCCGTCTCCGGCCGTAAACCCGTCTGGACCATCCTCCCACAATACGAAACCAAGATCCCCACCCGCACCGAACTGCGTTGCATGGCCTGGCTCGCGATCATCAGCGGCGCTGACGGCGTGGGTTTTTTCGATTGGGACGAGCGCCTCCGGAATCCGCAGACCGGCACCATGAAAGGCTGGTACACCAAGGAGCATCCCGAACAAGTGGAGGACCTGCGCGCCGTCTTGAAAGAACTCCGCGCCCTGGAACATGTGTTGTTGGCGCCCGCCGCCGCCCGACAACCCACATTGACGCCTGCCAATCTGGCCGTGCACGCCGTCGTCCGGGAAACCGGCGGTAAACGGTATCTCCTCATTGCCAGCGACTCGCGGCGCGCCGAGGAAATAACCGTGCAACTCGAAGACGCTGCCAATGGCGAAGCACGTTGTCTTGCCGACGGTGTCAATCACACCCATCTCCGCATCCAAAACGGTGCGTTGCGGATCAAACTGCCGCCGCTCGGCGTCGCCGTGTATCAACTAACAATGGACTGACTCGCACACGCAACCGGGAACCAAACCCACCATGCACTCGACATCCTCAGCGCTCCACGCGCACATCATCCTGACGACGGGCCGTCAAACTTGCCGGCTTGCGGCAGGCGACCAGAAACCGTTATCATGCGCACACCCATGAAAGCTCTCCTGCTGCCGTTGCTTTTTGCTGCCAATTGTCTCGCGACACAGCCGTTCTTCCCGTTCTGCATTGACTGGCACGACGCGAAGAAACGCAACTTCACCGAACAGGCCGCCATGCTCAAGGAACTCGGTTACGACGGCGTTGGCCACATCTGGCTCGACAAACTCGACGAGCGCCTCAAATCGCTCGACGCCGTCGGACTGAAGCTTTACCAGATCACGATGACCGTCAGCCTCGCGACGAACAAGCCGCCGTACGACGTCCGGAAGTTCAAGGATGCTCTAGCGCTCGTCAAAGATCGCAACGTTCAATTTCTCCTCATCGTTAACGGCGCAAAACCCTCCGACACATCTCTCGACGACCGCGCTGTTGCCATCGTCCGCGAGATGTCCGACCTCGCCCGCGAGTCCGGCTCGTCGTTGTTGCTCTACCCACATACCGGCGATTGGATCGAGCGCATCGAGGACGCCGTCCGCGTCGCGCAAAAAGTGGATCGCCCCAATGTCGGCGTCATGTTCAACCTCTGTCACTGGCTCCGTGTCAGCAAGGACCGCGACTACAAGACCCCGCTCCAGCACGCCATGCCGTGGCTGTGGGCCGTCTCCATCAACGGTGCCGATGAGCGCGACGATCAGCCCAAAGGCTGGAGCAAGTACATCCAGCCGCTCGACTCCGGCACTTTCGACATCGCCGCCTTCCTGAAGACCCTTCGCGACCTCGGCTACAAAGGCCCCATCGGCCTCCAATGCTACGGCATCGGCGGCGACGCCCGCGACCATCTCGCCCGCTCGATGGCCGCCTGGCGTAAACTCAATGAAAACCATCGGCCATGAACTCTCGTTTGATCACCACCGCTCTCGTTACCGCGCTAACCGCCACGGCACAGGCGCTGGACAACCCGGAAAAGCTGGGCTTTGAGGAAATTGTGTTCGTCAAACGCAAACCCTACTCGTCGGACCACTACTACACCGACATTAACAACGGCACCAGCCCTGACCGGTTTCACCCCAACAACGGCATCTACATCTATAATGTCCGCACCCGCACCGAGCGCCCGGTCGTCACCGCCGCCAAGCTCCCCGGCGGCAAGGGGTTCATCGGCAAGATCAGTCTGTCGTTCGACGCCAAGAAGATTCTGTTCGATTTCCGTCAGGACCCCGGCTCCGGGTTCCGTATCTGGGAGGTCAACACCGACGGCACCGGGCTGCGACAGGTCTCTTTCCCGCCGCCCGATGAGGCGGAGAAAGCGGCTCGTTGGCGTCCCGGCTGGCATACCGACGACATTCATCCGTGCTATTTGCCGGATGGAAAAATTATTTTCTCCTCGACGCGCTGTGAACACACGATTCTGTGCGGCAGTTCGGCGGCCCTGGCGGCTCCGGTGCTACATCGGATGAATGCCGACGGCACGCAGATTGAGCAGCTTTCCCGGAGTCCCGTCAGCGAATTTTGTCCCGTAATGCTCGATGACGGGCGTGTGATGTATCATCGTTGGGAATACATTGACCGCGGCGCGCGCGTCTCGAAAACCATCTGGGCGATGAATCCCGACGGCACGCGTTCTCAGGAGCTTTTTGGACTGTCCGACGATGCGACGCCCGTTTACATGTATCCGCAACCGATCCCCGGCGACAACCATCGTTTTGTGTGCGTGGGCACCTGCCATTTCCCGCAGGGCGGTTGTGTCGGCTCGATCCTGCTGGTGGATTACGGACGGGAAACGAAACTGCCGGGGCCAGACCCCGATGAGCCGGGATTTGTGCCCGGCGACAACCGTTTCCCGGTCGTCAACCTCACGCCATCGGTGTTCGTGCAACGCCGCTCGGAACCGGGCTGGCATTTCCGAACCGAGTCGGGCAAGTACGTCCTGGACAAACTCGGAAAACGAGGACATCTCTATACCCATCCCTTCCCCCTCAACGACCACGAGTTTCTCGTCTCCTACAAAGTCCGACCCGATGACCATTACAAGGACGTCGCCAATGCCTATGCCCTCGGTTTGATTGACGCCGAGGGTCGCCACCAACTCATCCACGCCGACCCGGAGCTTTCCTGCTGGCACCCCACACCGCTGCTCCCGCGCCGTGTCCCGCCCCAACTGGCTTCTCCCCGCGAGGCTCGTTACGCCGCCAGCCAGCAGGCGCTTTGCGTCCTGCTCAACGTGTACCAGGGCATGGAAGGCGTCAAACCGGGCGAAATCAAATGGCTCCGCATCAACGAAGTCCTGCCGCGATACTGGTCCACGGGGCGCCGCTGGTCGCCCGCGCTGAGCAGTTCCAGTTGGAAAGCCGCACTCTGGCCGCGCGTCCAATGGGGCGTTGTCCCCGTCGAAAAAGATGGCTCCGCCCATTTCCTCGTTCCGGCCAACCGCAACATCTTCTTCCAGGCTCTCGACGAAAACTTCCGCGAAATCCAGCGCGAACGGACCTATGTCAACTACATGCCCGGCGAAGTGCGTTCCTGTACGGGGTGTCACGTCCCATCCCACCGCACCGCCACCGCGAGCGAGTCCGCGCCCTGCCTGGCCCTAACCCGTCCGCCGAGCCGTCCGCAACCGCAACCGTGTGACTCGGACGGCCAACCGGGACAAGTCATCCATTACCCGACCGACATCCAGCCGATCTTCGACGCCAAATGCGTCAAATGCCACAGTGGCAAAGAACCCGCCGCCGGCCTGCGGTTGAGCGGCGAAATCACAACCGCCTACAACACCTCCTACGAGGAACTGGCCCGAAAAGAACTCGCCGGACCACTCATCCCCGAATTCACCTCCTTCGCCAAAGGCGACCAGGGCAACTACAACGGCGCCTACCTGCCCCCCAAAAGCCTCGGCTGTCCCCAAAGCCGACTCATCGCCATCCTCACCGACCCTTCCCACCCCAAAAACACCAAAAACAACCACACTACACTCCTTACCTCCACAGAACTGATGATTCTCAGCCGCTGGGTGGACACCAATTACCAGTTCTACGGCAGCTATTTTGGCCGCCATCACTCCCACTGGATCAACCCCGACCCCAAGAACCCCGCCTACAACCCCGCCGATTTCCGACGCCGCCCCACTTTCCTGGAAGCCACCAGTTTCCTCGCTCCACCCTGGCACCAATAACCCCACCCGAATGGATAAAAAATTTCCCCGTCAAAACATCACCATCACCCAACAAAAGGCCCCAACCATGAACCGCCGCCAATTCATCACCACCAGCCTCACCACCGCCGCCGCATTCACTCTCATCAAACCCTCACTCGTCCGCGGCACCGAAACCAACTCCAAAATCCGCCTCGGCCTCATCGGCTGCGGCGGACGCGGCAAATGGATCGCCGACCTTTTCGCCGCTCACGGCGGCTACCAAATCGCCGGTGCCGCCGATTACTTCCAGGAACGCGCCGACGCCGTCGCCACCAAACATCAACTCACGCCCAAACAAACCTTTACCGGCCTGAAATGCGCCGAAAAAATGATCGCCAAAGGAGGTCTCGACGCCGTCGCCATCATCTCCCCACCCTATTTCCACCCTGAACAAGCCGCCGCCGCCGTCACCGCCGGCCTCCACGTCTATCTCGCCAAACCGCTGGCCGTGGACGTACCCGGCTGCCTGGCCATCCGAAAAACCGGTCTCGACGCCGGCAAAAAAGGCATCGTCTTCCTCGTGGACTTCCAAACCCGCGCCGATCAGTACTTCATCGAAGCCATGCGCCGCGTCCACGACGGCGCCCTCGGCACCATGGTCTTCGGCGAAGCCCTCTACCACGCCGGACGCCTCGGCAAACACGGCGAAGACAAAACTCCCGAAGGCCGCCTCCGCAACTGGGTCTTCGACAAAACCCTCAGCGGCGACATCATTGTCGAACAAAACATCCACACCCTCGACGTAATGAACTGGGCCATGAACAACGTCCCACCCGTCCGCTGTAACGGCCTCGGCGGACGCAAGGGCCGCCTCGATGTCGGCGATTGCTGGGACTACTTCACCTGCGTCTATGAATACCCCAACAAGGTCGGCGTCACCTTCAGCTCCCGCCAGTACGATGTGGACGCCCCCGGCGGCATCATCAACAAAATGTACGGCACCAAAGGCGCCTTGCTGACCAACTATGGCGGCGACGTCATGATCCGCGGCGGCGAAGGCACTTTCTACCGCGGTGGCAAAAGCCCCGGCATCTACAAGGACGGCGCCGTTGCCAACATCAAGACCTTCCACGAATCCATCCTCGCCAAAAATGTTGCCAACCCGACCCTTGAACCGAGCGTCATGAGCAACCTCGTCGCCATCATGGGCCGCATGGCCGCCTACACCGGCAATACCGTGACGTGGGACGACGTGATGAAGTCCACCGAAACACTCGACGCCAACCTCGCCACCTTGAAAGCCTGATTGCCACGACGCGCCCTCCGAATAGGTCCCACCGTCATGCCGACCTTGCGGCCATGAAAGCTTGATTGCGGAATCCCCATTCCCTTTCGTCGCCCTTGTGCGCCTCGCACCTCGCGTCTTGCTCTGATGTTTTTTGCCCGGCCTGATTTCCTGCCCGGTTGATTTCTTGTTTAGCCCAATTCCTTGCCCGGCCAAAAGAATGATACCTATTTCACTTTTTTGGCAACGAGTTCCCGCTCGAAAATCGTCCACCCGTTTCTGTTTTGAGTCTTGCCGATCTGTTCTTTGCTGTGGATAATCCCGTTGAACACGTTACTATGAGGCCGTTTCCCATGAGCTCCTCATCCAAAATCAAACTCGGTCTCATCGGCTGTGGCGAGCGCGGCCACCAACTCGCCTCGCTCTTCAAGGAACACGGCGGGTACGAACTTCACGCGCTCGCTGATTACTTTGCGGAAGTCGCCCAGGAAACCGGCAAAACTTTCGGCGTCGAACCGTCGCGCTGCTATGGCGGATTGAACGGCTACAAAAAACTGCTTGCCAGCGGCGTCGAAGCCGTGGCGCTGGAAACTCCTCCCTGTTTTTTCCCCGAACATGCTGCCGCCGCGATGGCCGCCAACTGTCATGTCTTCCTGGCGTTGCCGGTGGCGGTGGACGCGCCGGGATGTTTGCACATTGCGGCGTTGGCAAAACAAAAACGTTGTGTTTTCGTGGACACGCAGATTACCACCGACCCGACCAACATTGAGGTCGCACAGCGCATCCGCGACGGCGGACTTGGCAAGCTCGCGTTCATCAACACGGTCGGCTGCGGCGGCGGCAAGTCCGATCCGCCGAAGACGGCCACCATCGAGAGCCGCTTGCGCGAAGGTGTCTGGATGGCCGACGTGGCGCTGGGCGGCGGACGCATTGCCTGTTTCGACGTTCACGCTCTCGAAGCGGCGCTCTGGATCGCCGGCGGTCGGCCCGTCAGCGCCATCGGCAAATCGCGCATCTGCCGGCTTGAACCGCACGGCGACATGAACGATGTAACGGAGGTCATCTATGAGTTTGCCGACGGTCTCATCCTGAACCATTGCAGCCAGGCGCTCAAAAACAACGCCCCGGAGCGGTTGACCTGCGCCGTATTCGGCCAGTCGGCCAACGCCGAGATCAACTACTGGGGACGCTCCTTCCTCAAGGGCGGCCCGAAACATTTTGGCGGCGGCCCCGTGGATGCCGACGGCCCGAAACGCAGCGTCGCCGCGTTCCACAAAGCCATTATCGAAAACGATTTCTCCAACCCGACTGTCGCGCGCGCCGTGGACGCCACATTGACGGCGATTCTCGGACGCGAAGCCGCCGCGCGCGGCGCCAGGTTGACGATGGAAGAGTTGCTGAAGGAAAACAAGAGGCTGGAACTGAATTTGAAGGGGTTGAACGCATGAAAACAATCCTTTTCCTGGCGACGGCAGCGGCGCTTGGCTGGATCGAACCGCTTGCCTCCAACAACCTCAGTGCCTTCCGCAAGACGGGCGATTGGCGACTCGTAGATGGCGTTCTCGACAACGGCGTAAAAGGCAAAACCAACGATCTCATCACGAAGGAGGAGTTCGGCGACGTGGAGGTTCACGTCGAGTTTCGCGTTCCGCCGAAGTCGAACTCCGGCGTCTATTTGATGGCTCGTTACGAGGTGCAGGTGTTCGATAGTTTTGGCGTGAAAGAGCCGAAGTACAGCGATTGCGGCGGCATTTACCAGCGTTGGGCTGACGGCAAGGGGTTTGAGGGGCATCCGCCGCGCATCAACGCCAGCAAACCCGCCGGCGAATGGCAGAGTTTCGACATCACGTTTCGTGCGCCGCGGTTTAACAAGGACGGCAAGAAGGTCGCCAATGCCTGTTTCGTGAAAGTCATCCACAACGGCCAGATCATCCACGAAAACGTCGAGGTCACCGGCCCGACCCGCGCCTCGACCTACAACGACGAAAAGCCGACCGGCCCATTGATGTTGCAGGGTGACCACGGCCCGATCGCCTACCGCAACCTGCGGATCAGACCGCTATGAAACTTTTCCTTTTGCTGTTTGCGTGCGCTGCCACAGCTCACGCGATCACGCTGGTCGAGAACGGCCAGAGCCGCTACCGCATCGTCATTGCGGCCGACGCGATTACTTCCGAGCGTTATGCCGCCGAGGAGTTGCAACGTTACATCGAGAGGATCAGCGGCGCTCGGTTGCCCATCGTGACCGATAACGGAAGCACGACCGATTACGAAATTCGCCTGGGTGCCAGTCCCCTGGCGCCGCGTCATCCCGACGGGTTCACGCTTCTGACCGACCATCGCCGTCTTCTCATCGCCGGGGGACGCCCCCGCGGAACGCTCTACGGTGTGTATGCGTTGCTAGAGGAGAAGTTTGGCGTCCGCTGGTTTGCGCCGGACTGCGAGGTGGTGCCGAAACAGGCGCGTCTGGTGGTTCCCTCGCTCGACGAGACGCAAACGCCGCCGCTGGAATACCGCGAGGTGTACTGGTCCGAAATGCTGCACAACGCCGATTTCGCTGCTCGCCATCGTCTCAACGGCGCCAACTACCGCCTCACCGACAAACACGGTGGTCGGGCGGCTGTCTATTATCCGTTTGTTCACTCGTTCGACAAACTCATCCCGCCGGAACTGTTCAAGGAACACCCGGACTATTTCCCCGAAATCAAGGGCAAACGCGTCAGCGGCTACGTCCAGCGCTGTCTCACCAACCCCGACGTTCTCGCGCTTGCCATCGCCAACGTGCGCCGCTGGATTCGGGAACATCCCGACGCCAACATCATCAGCGTCTCGCAAAACGACACCTACAACAATTGCCAGTGCGCCCGTTGCAAGGCGCTCGATGACGCCGAGGGCACACCGATGGGGTCGCTGCTGGCGTTCGTCAACGCCATCGCTGCCGACATCGAGAAGGATTACCCACACATCCGCATTGACACGTTGGCCTACCAATACACGCGCAAACCACCCAAAACGATCCGTCCGCGCCCCAACGTCATCATCCGCCTCTGCTCCATCGAGTGTTGTTTTGCGCACCCGCTTGAAACCTGTCCGTCGCCGAAAAACCAGCAGTTCCGCGACGATATCCTTGCCTGGCAACCCATCGCGCCGCGGCTGTATGTCTGGGATTACACCACCAACTTTGCGCACTACCAGCAACCGTTCCCGAACTTCGACGCGCTTCAGCCAAACATCCAGTTCTTCGTCAAACATGGCGTCAAGGGCCTCTTCGAACAAGGCAACTACTCCCACGGCGGCCACGGCGAGATGGAACCGCTCCGCGCCTATCTCCTCGCCAAACTGCTCTGGAACCCCAACACCGATTTGAAACGTCACACCGACGAATTTCTCGCCGGCTACTACGGCGTCACTGCCGGTAAAATCCGCGCCTACCTCGACCTGCTTCAGGCGCAGGTTCGCGGTAAAAATGTTCACGCCCACATCTTCGACAACCCGAAAGCCGACTATCTCAACGCCGACTTTATCGCGGCGGCGGACAAACTGCTCGACGGCGACGACCCGCGCCTGGAAGCCGCTCACCTGCCCATTTGGTATGTCCTGCTCGCCACCAACCGTGTGGTCGGCGACGACCGTGCCGCGCTTCTAAAAAAGTTTCTTGGCGTCGCTCGCCGTGTCGGCATCACGCACATCAGCGAAAACCAGAGCCTCGACGCTTGGGCCGGGAAAATGGGCGTCCGCTAGCGAACAGAAGGAATCGCGTTGCGGGCGGCAAAATCATCGTAACTGAACAACGCGAATCCGGCCGCGCCATAGCGGCGAGCGACGGCAATCTGCGCCTGCACCTCGTCCATCTGTTTCAGTTTCCAACTGCCGATGCCGACAATGAGTTTCTGAGGCGGGATCAGCGATGGTTGCTGGCGCACGCGCGCCTCAAACTCCGCCAGCGCCGCGGTGTAGGTCATCGTGCAAAGGTAATCCACCCAACCGCGATCCAACCATAATTTCCAGTCCTGCGCTTTTTCCTCGCGGGCGCGCGCCAAATCGGGAAACACATCCACCGAAATCGGTAACCCCGGCCGCGCCCGACGGACCTCCTCGCTGCACTGGCGCACCCAATCGTTGATGACACCCTGTTTCCACTCGATAAACCGGCTCGCATACGGGCCGCTGGTCACATCAAACGGCCAGCGTTTTACGGCCTGGCCGAGCGATTTCTCGAACTCGCGCCGGCAATGGGAACAGTAACAAGACGGTTGCTCGCAAAAACGAATGTAGTCGAGCTGAACGCCATCCACTGGATACCGGGTCAGAATCTCCCGAATCGCGTGCACCATCAGATCGCGATTCGGCTTCTGCGACGGGCAAAGCCAGGTCTGTTCCCACTGTAGAACCGGCCGACCGTCCGGGCCGCGCATGACCCGGTTGGCCTTGATCATCTGCTGCTGAAAACCGGCCGGAACACGAAACATAAACGCGGCAATCACCTTCGCATGAACCGCAAGACCGCGCTGGTGAGCCAGCGCGATCCCCCGCCCAATGTCGTCGCGGCTGACAACGCTCGGCAACACCGCGCTGCGCGGATAAAACGCCGCGCCGCCAGAGACGAAGTTCACATAGACCGCGTTGAAACCGGCCCTCTGAAGCGCGGCGGTGGCGGCGTCCCAGTTGAACTTGGTCGTGTCACTCACCCATACGGCACGAACTTCGCCCGTCCGCGTCTGCGCCGGCAATGGCGGCGACGGTAACGGTGAAAGCGGCGGGGTTGGCGGCGGTTTCACATGGCCCGCAGGCGGCGAGGACGGTGGCGGCGGCGCGGGACGTTCGATGGCGCAACCGGCAAGAAACAAAAGCAGCGCGACGAGCGGGATGCGGCGGGCGATTCTCATGTCGCGCCGCACTCTAGCCGGGACGGCGAACGTTGCCAAACTCTTTCTGCTTTGTTAGCTTTGGACGGTCTTCCGAGATGAACAAAGACCAAATCGAGGCTGAAAATGCCGCACTGCGCTGGTCGTGGGATCGGTATCCAGAGGACCATCTAGATTCGTACCTTGTGGCGGGCGTTGAAGACCCGCGCATCAATATCCAGAGCATCTTGACACGCGGTTTGTTGAGCGATTCCCTTTTTCCAAACGCCTACACGGGATTGATCCGCGAGGAGTTGCGATTCGGAGCGGTCTTGACGTGGCTTCTAAGGGAAATCCAACACGGACACTGTCGTAGCGACATCTTGACGAAGATCGAGGTAGGGGATTTCCATGCCATGCCCCGATTCATTGCCGAAACAGCCACGTGGCTCAGATCAGACGCCTGTCCGGTGCCTGACTACATTACGATGGCACTGGACCCCATCGGCCTGGATGAATCGAACAGCCTTCTTTCGCCTTTGGTAGAAAACCTGTTCTGTGATATCTGGTCACAGCACTTTGCCGGGTGCCCGATCAGTTCGGTTCGCATCCTAGAGCCCGCCTGCGGCTCGGCGAACGACTATCGGATCATACATCAAAGTGGACTGGCGCGCCTGATTCACTACGTGGGGCTGGACATCTCACAAAAAAACATCGCCAATGCCCACCGACGTTTTCCCGATGTGGACTTTCGCGTCGGGAGCATCTTGAATTCGGGGCTGCCCAGCGATGCCTTTGATTATGTATTCGTCCATGATTTGTTTGAACATCTGTCGGGCGATGGCATCGTCTTGGCCTTGTCGGAGATAATCCGTCTCGCACGACGGGAGGCATGGGTGCATCTGTTCAATTCCAAGCCGACCGGCGAGCATGTCATCGTGCCTGCCGAGCATTATCATCAGAACACGATCTCGTGCGAAGCTCTGCGCCTATTGGGGCAGCGTTGCGGTTGTGAGACGGAGGTCATCATGATTGCCGACTTCCTCCGAGATCAGTTTGGGTGGCAAGACTACTACAACCCACGCGCGGCCACTCTGCTCTTCCACAAGCAGGTGGATCCGCATACGTGAGTCAGACCCAGTTGCCAAACGAATTGTTTGCTGCTACAAGACTCGCCGTCATGTTCCGCAAACTCACCATCCTCGGTCCCGGTCTGCTGGGCGGTTCCATGGGCATGGCCGCGCGCCACCGCAAGCTCGCCGGGCGCGTTGTCATTTGGGCGCGTCGCCCGGAAGCCGCCGACCAGGCCTGGCAACTCGGCGCCGCTGATGAGGCGACCACCGACTTGACCAAGGCCGTGGCCGATGCCGAGATGGTGGTGTTGGCGACGCCCATTGGCGTGATGGATTTGCTTGCCCAGCAGTTCAAACCCGCATTGGCCGACGGTTGCCTCGTAACCGATGTCGGCAGCGTCAAATACCCGGTCGTCCGCGCTCTTTCGCACACACTCGCCGGCCGGGCGCGGTTTGTCGGCTCGCACCCGATGGCCGGCTCGGAACAGGCCGGTATCGAGGCAGCCCGACGCGACCTCTTCGAGAAGGCGGTTTGCATCATCACGCCGACGGAAGAAACCGACAAGACGGCGCTGCAACTGGTTCACGACTTCTGGAAGGCGCTCGGCTGCAATGTTCGCACTCTCTCGCCGACGGAGCACGACGAGGTCGTGGCGCGTATCAGCCATCTACCGCATGTTGTCGCTGCCGCCGTGGTCAATGTGGTTTGCCACGACGGGCCGCATCGGTTGAACTTTGTCGGACCCGGTTTCAAGGATTTCACACGAATCGCCGGCGGCCCGCCGGAGATGTGGACGGAAATCTGCCAGCAAAACCGTCAGGAGATCGGTCGGGCGCTGGAGGCGCTGATCGAGGAACTCGGCAAGATGCGGGCGGCGTTGGAAAACAACGATGGCGTCGAGTTGAAGACCATGTTGAAACGGGCAAAGCATTTCCGGGACGAACTGCGGTTTCGCATATGACTTCGTTGCTGGGCAAACAGGTAATCGTGGTGGCCATTGACGGCCCGTCGGCCAGCGGCAAGAGCACCATTGCCCGGATGTTGGCACAGCGGTTGGGATTTGTCTATGTGGACTCGGGTGCCATGTACCGGGCCGTGACATGGAAAGCCCTGGAACTCGGCCTGGATGTCACGGATCCGGTCCAGGTCATCGCCATGTTACACCGCATCAAGATCACGTTCGACGTTCGCAACCATCAGGTCCGAATGTTGTTGGATGGCGTCTTTCCCGGCGACGCCATCCGCGAACCGCGCGTGGCCGAGAAAGTCAGCATCGTGGCGGCCATTCCAGAGGTGCGCCAGATTCTGGTGGCTCATCAGCGGTCGTTGACGCGCTTCGGTAATCTCGTGATGGAAGGCCGTGACATCGGTTCGGTCGTTTTTCCCGACACGCCGCATAAGTTTTACATTGACGCCAATCCCGAAGAACGCGCCAAGCGTCGTCAAAAAGATTTCGCTGCCATGCAGATTACCGCCACCACCGAGGGGGTCGCCAAGGCGCTGGCCGAACGCGACAAACTCGATTCCTCGCGCGCCGTCGCGCCCTTGCAAATCGCCCTGGGCGCCATTGTCGTGGACAACTCGACAAATCCGCCAGAAAAGACGGTGCAGATCATCCTCGACCACATCGCGCACCAGCAGAGCAGATAAATGAGTCAGGAAACCTTTTGGTATCGGTTTTGCCGCGCCATTTTCCGCGCCTACTTCCGCTTGTACCACCGGGGAAGCGTCCACCATGCCGAACGCCTGCCACGGGAAGGCGGTGTCATCCTGGCGGGCAACCACGTCAGTTTTCTCGACCCGCCCTTGTTTGGAGCGGCCTGTCAGCGAGAGGTGTTTTTCCTGGCACGCGACACGCTGTTTCGCCATCCAATGGCCAACTGGCTGTTGCGGAGTTGGAACTGCGTGCCGATCAAACGCGAGGGAGGCGACATCGCGGCTATGCGAACGGCGTTACGACTGCTTGGCGAGGGCAAAGCCGTGTTGATGTTTCCCGAAGGCACCCGCAGCAAGGACGGCCGCCTTCAGGAAGCGCGGGCCGGCATCGGGATGATCGTGGCGCGCTCGCGGGCAACGATCGTGCCAATGCGGATTTTCGGCGCCGACAAGGCCATGCCACGTGGCACTTCCGTTCCTCGCCCCGCAAAAATCACCATCGTGTTCGGCGAACCGTTTCAGTACCCGTTTCCCGCCAACTTCGATGAGTTGAAGGGGGAACCGTTGAAGGCCGTGTACCTCGACATCGGCCGTGAAATCATGCGTCGCATCGCCGCCCTGGAACCGTAGCTGAACGGGAAAAACCGATGCCCCAACTTTTAGGCCTGCATCCTTTTCCGTTACTATCGCAAGCTTGTTGCCTCATAAGGAAATGACACCGAGCGGAGCGACAGTGTCAGAGGTCGTTGCCTCAAATCAAATGACACCGTAGCCTGCCACATTTGTAGCCTCATTTCGTTGGTCATGCCAGTCGTTTCTCGGGGTCGTTCCGCCCGCCCGCCCGCCGCCCTGGGGGGAAGAGGGCGGCGGGCGGGCGGGCGGCGCGGTCGGTCAGGTCGCCAGTTTCAAAATGGGACGCAAGTCCCGCTCCAAACGCTGCGCCAACGCAAACGGATCCAGCGCCGCATACCGATCCCGCAATTCGTGCTGTTGCCGCCCCGACAGTTGGCCACTGGACAGCAGGCGTTGATAGGCCGTCTGCGGCGCATCATGACGCCGCACCCACTGACTCCCAGCACGCCACTTCGCCTGTAGCTTCATCGATGGCAAAAAGAAGTTTTGCAGCGGCTCCCAGACTTCGATGTACAGGGTGTTCATCGGCACCACCACCCGCTCCTGCCCCAGTCGCCCGTAGCCGAACAGTTGGCGCGGCCACATCCAGTTCTTTTGTTCCACATGAGCGTTATCGTTCTTATGGTAGGGACGCGAGCGGCTGAGCGCCACCGGCTGACGGCGCTGTTGCAGGTGGCGGATCAAGTGCCAGTTGAGCCATTCGCTGCCGTTATCGCAGTCGAACCCACGCAACGCAAATGGCAGCCGCTCTTCCACGTCGCGCGTCTGTGCGAGCACGCCGCTCGCGCCTTTGTTCCAGACGGCGCGGCCGGCGGTCCAGGTGCTGGCCAAGTCGGTGTAGATCAGACTCCAGGCGAAGTTGCCGGCCAGACTCTCGCCGCGGTGGGCGACACTGTCGGCTTCCAAGAAGCCAATGCGCCGCTCGTCCCAGACTTCCCCTTGCAGCGGCACGTGGGTGCGCAGCAGGCTGCCGGGCTTGGTGGCACACAGGCCGTGGCGGACTCGGGCACGCTGCGGGCGCAGGAGGCGGTCGAGGGTGGCGGCGCTGACTTCGTTCAGTAGCTTGCGTTGACAAGGCAGCAAGGGATTGAAGTGTTTGGCGTAGTGTGGCAACCACAGCGGCAGGGCGGCGACCAGCCGTTTGCCGCAGAGTTGTTCGGCGACGCGCCAGATGTGGGTGACGACTTCTGTGATGGGTGCGTAGCGCGGGGGCGGGCCGCTGGGGAGTTGACCGGTGGGTTTGGGCAAGGAGTCGGCGAGCAGTTTGATGGCGTGCTTGCGACTGTAGCCATACTGCTCGCATAACTCGTCGAGGAGTCGGGCTTTGCCTTGCTTGTTGCGGCGTGCGTAGCGGGAGCGCCAGCGACACAGTTGTTCTTCACGGCTGAGTGGGATCATTTTCATGCCTCCGTTATGGGTGTCATTTCTTTCTGAGGCAACGACCTTGTTTTGGCCCCTCCACCCCCACCACTTCGGTGTCATTTGATTTGAGGCAACTCACAAGCTAAAAAGAGGGCCAAAAAGGGCTTGTCAAGCGAGGGAGGCATCCCTATAGTCCGCCCTCGCCTTCCGATAGAAGCGCTCTAGCCCCCAAAGCAGACAACCTTCCGAAGGCAGGAGAAATCGCAGTTACATGGCTACCAATCCAATGGAGAAATACATTGCCGAGGTGAAGGATTTCACCGAGGGAATGTTGGTTCAAGGGCGAGTTGTAGATGTCCGTCCCAACGATGTGTTGGTGGACATCGGTTACAAATCCGAGGGTCTCATCCCGCGCGCCGAGTTCGATGATCCGGAAAATGTAAAACCGGGCGACGTCGTTGAGGTGTTGCTGGAAAAACTCGAGGATGACGATGGCATGGTTGTGTTGTCCTACGAAAAGGCCGCCATCAAGAAAAATTGGGATCGGATCGTCACCCTCTGCAACGAGGGCGGCATCATCGAGGGAAGAGTCAAAGCCAAGGTCAAGGGCGGTCTCATGGTCAACATCGGTGTGGACGCCTTCCTTCCGGCGTCACAGATTGACATCGTTCCGCCCAAGAACCTCGATGAATTTGTCGGCAAGACCTACCAATTCAAGGTGGTCAAAATCAATCAGGACCGCAAAAACATCGTTCTGTCCCGCCGCGAACTGATCGAGCAGGAGCGCGATGAGCGCCGCAAACAGATCCTCGCCAACATGCAGGCCGGTCAAATCCGCCAAGGAGTGGTCAAGAACATCACCGACTTCGGTGCTTTCATTGACCTCGACGGCATTGACGGGCTGCTGCACGTCACGGACATGAGTTGGGGCCGCATCAATCATCCCAGCGAACTGGTCAAAGTGGGCGACCAGATCGAAGTCATGGTCCTCGAAGTGGACCGCGACAAGGAGCGTGTCTCCCTCGGCCTCAAACAGAAGAACCGCAACCCGTGGGATGATATTGCCCTGAAATATCCCGTCGGAACCAAGGTCCACGGCAAAGTCGTCAGCGTTGTCCCCTATGGCGCCTTCGTTCAGATTGAGGATGGCGTCGAGGGCATGATCCACGTCAGCGAAATGTCCTGGACCAAACGGATTGCCCGCGCTTCCGACGTGCTCAAGGTGGGCGACGAGGTGGACGCCGTCGTGCTCGACATCAAGCGCGACGAACAAAAAATCTCCCTTGGCACCCGCCAGTTGGAAGCCAATCCCTGGACGCACGTGCCCAAGAAATATCCGCCCGGCACGAAGATTACCGGCAAGGTTCGCAACCTCACCAACTTCGGCGCCTTCATCGAAGTCGAGGAAGGCATTGACGGGATGGTCCACGTCTCCGATCTTTCTTGGACCCGCAAAATCACCAATCCGGCCGAGGTCCTCAAGAAGGGCCAGAAAGTGGACGCTGTCGTACTCGAAGTGGATGCCGCCAACCAACGGATGTCGCTCGGCATCAAACAACTCGAACCCGATCCCTGGACGAACATCGAACAACGCTATCGTATCGGCGATCTGGTCAAGGGCAAAGTGGTCAAGCTGGCCTCGTTTGGCGCGTTTGTCGAATTGCCCGACAAACTCGAAGGCCTCGTCCACATCAGCCAGATCAGCGAGGAACGCGTCGAAAAAATCAAGGACGTCCTCAAGGTCGGCGACGAAGTTACCGCCCGCGTCATCAAAGTGGACTCCCAGGAACGACGCATCGGCCTCAGCATCAAAGCGGCCGCCTATTCCAGCGAGCAGCTTGAAGCCGAGAAACGCATGTTTGAAGACGCCCTTCGCCCCGGCGAAGCGATCGTGGACCTCGAACACGCCTTCGAACAGGCCGAGGACGAGCGGAACGAGAAAAACCAGTAGGCAATTCCGCCAAAATCCTGTACAACCCCGACACACCTCGCGTGTGTCGGGGTTGCAACTTTCATGAAATCACCGGACGAACAACTTCAAATCCTCGAACAGGGTGTCGAACGGCTCTACACCCGCGACGAACTGCGCCAAAAACTTGCCACCGGCCGACCGTTGCGTGTCAAACTCGGCTGCGACCCCACAGCCCCCGACCTGCATCTCGGCCACAGCGTGGTACTGCGCAAAATGCGCCAGTTCCAGGACCTCGGCCACAAAGCCATCTTCATCATTGGCGACTACACCGCTCTCATCGGCGACCCCACCGGCCAAAACAAAACCCGGCCCATGCTCACCGCCGAACAAATCAAACGCAACGCCGACACCTATTTCCAACAGGCCGGCAAAATCCTCGATCTCTCGCCCGACAAACTTGAAATCCACTTCAACAGCGAGTGGCTCGCCAAAATGAGCTTTGCCGATGTCATCCGACTGGCCAGTCAGATGAGCGTGGCCCGCATGTTGGAGCGTGATACCTTTGAAAAACGTTACAAAGCCGGCGAGCCGATCAGCGTCCATGAGTTCCTCTACCCCCTCATGCAGGGACACGACTCCGTCATGATCCACGCCGATGTCGAACTCGGCGGCACCGACCAGACCTTCAACAACCTCGTTGGTCGTCAGCTCCAAAAAGATGCCGGCCAGGAAGAACAGGTCGTTCTCATCATGCCCATCCTCGTCGGCACCGACGGCGTCGAGAAAATGTCCAAAAGCAAGGGCAACTACATCGGCCTCACCGATTCTCCCGCCGACATGTTCGGCAAAACCATGTCCATTTCCGACGACACCATGTGGGACTGGTACCGTTTCCTGCTCGGCAAAACACCCGCCGAGATCGTCGAAATGCGCAAAGGCCACCCGATGGACGCCAAAAAAGCCCTCGCCCACACCATTGTCTCCCAATACCACGGCCCCGAAGCCGCCGATGCCGCTCGCGCCGAGTTCGAACAGAAATTCTCCCGAAAAGACTACAGCGAAATCGCCGATACCCTGGTTGTTCCCGCCGAAATCGCGCTGCTTGATCTTGTTGAGAAAACCGGCAAATTCAAAAGCCGCAGCGAAATCCGTCGCCTCATCGAACAGGGCGGCGTCTCCCTCGACGGCCGGAAACTTACCGACCCCAAAACCCGTGTCACCGTTCGGCCCGGCCAAATCCTCAAGGCCGGAAAACTCGTCGTGGTCAAGTTGGCCGTGTCATGATAATCTTTACCGCCATTGTCGGGGCGTAGCGCAGCTTGGATTAGCGCGCCTGCCTTGGGCGCAGGAGGTCGCGGGTTCAAATCCCGCCGCCCCGACCACTTCTCGTTTTTGGCCCGGCACGCCAGACAGCGCCAGGGGGGAGACTGTCACCCGTGTTTTTAGATGCATCCTTCACATCAGGTAATCCCTCAATCCTGGCAAGTGATGAGCAATCCGGCCAAGATCACCGCAGCCCTGCGTCAAAGCGATGATTCCTACGGCCTTACACTGAAAAGTGAACGACCGGACCATATTCTTGTGATCAACTATGGTTCTTCATCCGTCAAGTATGCCTACTACGGCAGTTTCACAACTCCCGTGGCTGCATCAAGCACTGGAGTCGCGGACACCTCGGGAGGTGTATGGGAACTGCCCGATCCGCCGCGGACGAACGAAACGGTAACGACACACACCCCAGACACGAGAACACACAAGAAAACCAACCCAAAAACCGGACTTGAACCACCATCTAAGAATTGCTACAAAACTGTCCAGTCGAAGGGGACCACCTCATATCCAGCTCGATGAACAAAGCAACCGGGACGCGTGCGGCTTCGATGAAACTTGCCGGATTTCGACTGACGACTCGAAGGTCGCGGTGTTCCGACGAGGAGCAGATGATGGACCGGGAGTCGTTGCGGGTATTGAGACGGTCGTACATCACACAGGGGACCCAAGCGCAACGCCAAGAACCGATCACGATCGAGGTTTCCGCGCACCACGTTCATCCTTGCCAGGAACACACCGAAGCACTCTTCGGCAAGGGGTATCAACTCGCACCGCGTGCCGATCTCTCTCAGCCCAACCAGTTCGTCGGCGACAAACAGGCCACGATCGTCGGGCCGAAAGGCCGCATCGAACGCGTCCGCGTGCTCGGTCCATGCCGGAACTATTCACCGGTCAAGATTGCGATACCCACGCCGTTTAAGCTCAGCGTTCATCCGCCGGTGCGTGAGAGCGGCCACATCAAGCACACTCCCGGCTACATGCTCGAAGGTCCAGACAGCAATGTGCAACTGAAACGGGGCGTCATCTGCAACATCATTGTCACATGATACTGGCCGATACCCTGCGCTACGGTGTGCGCGACAAGTCGGGCGTGCGCGCGCGAGTAAATATCGGCGACCGCAAATTGGAATTTGGGGACGTGCTGGTGCGCATCTCGCCCGGCTACCGGCTGTCAATGCACATTGATACCGACGAAGCCAACGCTGCCAACGTTCAGACCGGCGCGCGCGGTTTTATCGAAGGAATTCAGCGCCAATAACAAAAAGGAAAAACCATGAAAAAGACTACACTAACAAAAACCGAACTCAATCAGATGGACGCTTACTGGCGCGCGGCGAATTATTTATCGGTCGGCCAAATCTACCTGTACGACAATCCACTACTGAAACAACCATTACGGCGCGAACACATTAAGCCGCGCCTGCTCGGCCATTGGGGCACGACGCCGGGGTTGAACTTCATCTACGTTCACCTCAATCGGGTCATCAAGGCGCAGGACCTGAACATGATTTACGTCATTGGCCCCGGTCACGGCGGCCCGGGTCTCATCGCCAACGCATACTTGGAGGGCACATACAGCGAAGTCTATCCGAACATCTCGCAGGACGAAGAGGGAATGAAAAAGTTGTTCAAACAATTCTCATTCCCCGGCGGCATTCCGAGTCACGTCGCGCCGGAAACGCCCGGCTCGATCCATGAAGGCGGCGAACTCGGCTACGCGCTGTCGCACGCTTACGGCGCGGCGTTCGACAATCCCGATCTCATCGTCGCGTGCGTCGTCGGCGACGGTGAAGCCGAGACCGGGCCGCTCGCCACAAGCTGGCACAGCAACAAATTCCTCAACCCGGCGCGCGACGGCGCGGTGTTGCCGATCCTGCATCTCAACGGCTACAAGATCGCCAATCCCTGTTTCCTCGCGCGCATCCCGCATGATGAATTGCAAAAGCTGTTTGAGGGCTACGGCTACAAACCGTATTTTGTCGAAGGCAACGACCCGGCCAAGATGCACGAGTTGATGGCCACGACGCTCGACAAGGTTATCGGCGAGATCAAACAGATTTGGCAGGACGCCCGGCAACACGGTTTCAAAAAGCGCCCCGCCTGGCCGATGATCATTTTGCGCACGCCAAAAGGTTGGACGTGCCCGGCCACGATTGACGGCCTGAAATGCGAAGACTACTGGCGGTCGCATCAAGTCCCGATGGGCGACATGGACAAGCCCAGCCACGTCAAAGTGCTCGAACGCTGGATGAAGAGTTACCGGCCCGCCGAGTTGTTCGACAAAACCGGCAAGTTGAAATCCGAACTCGCCGCGCTCGCGCCCACCGGCAAACGTCGCATGAGCGACAACCCGCACGCCAACGGCGGCTTGCTGCTCCGGGATCTGAAGATGCCGGACTTCCGCGATTACGAAGTGAAAACACCGTCGCCCGGCGCGGTCACGGCGGAAGCGACGCGCGTGATGGGCAAGTTTTTGCGCGACGTGATGAAACTCAACCTCGACGCAAAAAATTTCCGGCTGTTCAGTCCCGACGAGAACAACTCGAATCGCTGGCAGGACGTACTCGAAGTTACGAAGCGCTGTTACACCGCCGAGATCTTGCCGGACGATGACCGGCTTGCGCCCGACGGCCGGGTGATGGAAGTGCTGAGCGAGCACCAATGCCAGGGTTGGCTCGAAGGTTACCTGCTTACGGGCCGGCACGGCTTTTTCAGTTGCTACGAGGCGTTCATCCACATCGTTGATTCAATGTTCAACCAGCACGCCAAGTGGCTCAAGGTCTGCCATGAGATTCCGTGGCGGCGACCGATTGCGTCGCTGAATTATCTGCTCAGCTCGCACGTGTGGCGACAGGACCACAACGGGTTCAGCCATCAAGACCCCGGCTTCATTGACCACGTCGTGAACAAGAAAGCCGATGTCATCCGCGTCTATCTGCCGCCGGACGCGAACTGTCTGCTCAGTGTCACCGACCATTGCCTGCGCAGCCGCAATTACGTCAACGTCATCGTCGCCGGTAAGCAGCCCGCGCCGGTCTGGCTGACGATGGATGCGGCGATCAAACATTGCACGGCCGGCCTCGGTATCTGGGAATGGGCCAGCAACGACCGCGACGGCGAGCCGGACGTGGTGATGGCGTGTTGCGGCGACGTGCCAACGCTCGAAACGTTGGCGGCAGTGGATTTACTGCGAAAACACCTGCCGGAGTTGAAGGTGCGCGTCATCAACGTCGTGAACCTCATGAAACTCCAATCACCGAGCGAACATCCACACGGGTTGAGTGACCGGGACTTCGACGCGTTGTTCACCAAGGACAAGCCCATCGTGTTCGCGTTTCACGGTTATCCGTGGCTGATTCACCGGCTGACTTACCGGCGCACCAATCACAAGAATCTCCACGTCCGCGGCTACAAGGAAGAAGGCACAACCACCACACCGTTCGACATGTGCGTACTCAACGACATTGATCGCTTCCACTTGGTGGGAGACGTCATTGACCGCCTGCCCCAACTCGGCGCGCGCGCCGCGTACGCAAAGCAGGCGATTCAAAATATCCTCATCGAACATCGCGAATACATCACCACCCACGGCGATGACATGCCGATCATTGCCAACTGGAAATGGGGCGGCACCGGCACCGCCGCCCGCAGTTCAACGGAAGCCGACAACGTATGAAAACGACTCTCGAACGCTACAACTACGGGCCGGTCAGATTGCCCGGCAAACCGTAAGCTTTGTACGAGCGGCATGTGACGTTTGACCAGGTCGTGTCGGACTCGGAGACCACCGACCGCGACAAATTTGAAGCCATCGCGCGTTCCGTGTGCAACGTGGCCGGCAACCATCTGTCCCGGTACGTCAGACTGGTGTTGATTGGTATCGGCAGCCTGGCCACCGCCATCGCGGTCTGGGAGTATCGAAAAGTGGTGAAACACCTGGAAGGCGAGTCGTTCCGAGGCATTGCCGGTGTCCCCGGCCTGCGCCGTGTCTATCCCGCGGTGAGCGTGGCTGTCCTCCTCTTCCTGATCGGCCTGCTGGCCTTCTTCACGATCCTCGTCGGAGCAGAACTCCCCTGGCCGGTAAGGCTGTAGCCGCCACGCCCCCGCGCTTGTCATTCCCCAGCCATCCGGCTATGATGCGTTCCCACGAAAGCAACTGGTTCGTCCATGTTCATCGAAACCAGATTCAGCAACATGATCGTCCGCCCGCTCCAAGGCCGGTTCCCCAACGAACAGCCCATCTCCCAAGGCATCGTCCTCCGCGTCCTCCAAGAGTTGGGCTGGGACACGTGGGACACCGCCGTTGTCTGGCCGGAATACCAGCCTGGTCAGGGCCGCGCCGACTTTGCCCTCTACCATCCGCCCTCCAAACCCGCCATCTTCATCGAAGTCAAATAACCCGGCAAAGCCGAAGACGCCGTCTGTCAAGCCCTCGAATACGCCTTTCACACCGGCGTCCCTTTCATCGTCAAACCTGTTGAACGGGCGCTGAGTCGTGACGCAACAAGCCCGTTATGCAAAACAAGCGACTAAGAGCATTCCTGAAGAACTTGGATACGGCACCGGCGAAAAGTTTGGAAGCCGAAGTTGACCAAAAAGAAAGCGACCAGCCACAACATTGGGCGCACAAGCTGCCAGCTTCCTCGTTGAACGAGGAACTTCTTCAGCTATTGTCCCTATTTCTCGCGGACCGGCAACTACTCGATTCTTTCGAGAAAGACATGACGGTTTTGTCGAGCAGGGACGACCCAATATTCATGCTGGTGGAATACTACTGGGAGCCACTGGTCGCTACACTGCTAATTGAGACAGCGGTAAAGAACCGGTGGTTGATGGATGCTTGGTTGGATACGGCACCTACGTTCGCCGATGGGAGCAAAGACCGAAGTGGTCCGTGGGACGTTGCTGTTGGGCAGTTGTCAGTGGACGGTGGAGAATGGCAGCGACTATCTTTTCGGGAGGCGTGCAACAAAATCATCCATGCCGAGAGGATTGAACCAGAGTTTGACGAAACCAAACCGTCTTCGCCACCAGTTCTAACGGGTATTATTGTGGAGGCAACCGGTCACAAGGATGGTAAGCCATGGCGTGCGAAAATTAACATCTGCAACTATGTGCGCGCTTCTGTCTTCAACAATTACGGCGGGATCGACTTTCCTCGGGGCTGGATGCAGCAAAGGTAGGTGAGTCGCACTTTCACCGCGGCGTACCCAAGAAAAGTGAGGGCTAAAACTATGTCAAGAAGGAGCATTGCGTTGCCCGGAATCGCCGGCGCTTATTTCGTCGCTGCGGAACTTTCCCAACGGGGATACATCGCCACGTGACTTCGAGAAATACGGAGGGAATCGACGTGCGGGCGTCGGCTTTAGATGAATCGCAAAACAGTCAGCATCCAAGTAAAGACCAGTGCCGCCAAGCAGCAAGAGTGTTTCTCCATAAGCTAGAGTTTAAGGTTTCGTCCGGGTTGCGGTTTGGAGCGGCGTTATCTCAACCGTCTGCGTATCAGCCAAATCCGCAAATATCGGCGGCTTGGCACGGGGCTTGTGTTTGTAGTGGGTGAGATCGGAACAAAGTCGAAAACATGAACGGAACACGAAACCATGAGCGCGACCAAACAAATGAAACTGGCAGGCACACCGAGAGGGAGAATGTTGCTCCATCTCGTGGCGCTCGCTCACGATCACCGCCTCCGCTGGCATTGGGCGGGCGTTGTCCGCGAACTGTATTCGGCCTGATGACGGCGCCGGGACAACCGGAACGACCATGATCACCGAAGGTCAGCCGATACCGCCGTGCGTAATCTGGGTACGAAACCGCACGGGCAACACGGACGGGTGGAATTTCGCCTTGTACTCCCGGCACACGACCGGCGTGACGTTGCTGTTGTATGGCGCGAAGAACTTCGTAAAGCCGGTGGTTGAGTTTCGGCTTGATCCGTTCCACAACAAAACCGGACGCATCTGGCATTGCTTCGTGCCGCGGTCAGCGGCGCCGGGCGCGCGGTATTACGGTTACCGGGTCGAAAGGCCGACCGGGGCGTTGCACCGGTTCGATCCGCAGAAGGTGTTGCTCGATCCGTTTGCGGAGCAGGTGTTTTTTTCCCACCGGACTTTTCGCGCGCCGCCGGCCTACTGCTTCCACCGCTGGGGTTGCAATTGAAGTTGTATGGGTGTGTTTTCGGTTACATATTGGTGAGCGAAAACAGGTCGTAGTTGGTATGAATGTAGAAGTTGGATGGTGATTTTGACCAAGAATCTCGCGCCGGTATGAAGGCGGTATGAATCAGTAAAAGATGCGCGAGGGTATTTCGCGTTCGGTACCCCTACCCGTCCCGGCACGTCACCGTTTACTGCACGCTTGTGCAATTGTTCAATTGACTACGGGCAATTGTTAAAATAGTACTCTTGAGGGAGGGTTGTCCAAAGTTGGATGAACTCTTTTCGTTCAGGTGAAAAGAGCAAAGTCTTGGTATAGTATTTGTGATTGCAAGTCGCTTTCACGCAAGCCGGCGTGGCGCTTGCAGCGGGTTCAAATCCCGCCGCCCCGACCATCGTGGAACCATGAACAGATACACACTCGCTGTCTTGTCGCTGCTGCTGCCGTGGATCGCGCAGGCCGATTGGAAAGAACTGGCGCGAAAACCCGATGACTGGTTTCGTTCCGCCGATGGACAGCGCGTCATTGCCAATGTCCTTTCGTGGCAGTCGCCCCAAGGCAGTTGGCCCAAGAATCTCGATACCGCCGCCGAACCGTTTACAGGCAATCCCCAAACACTCAAGGGCACCTTCGACAACGGCGCCACCACCGACGAACTCCGCTTCCTTGCCCGCGCCCATCGGGTAACCGGCGATGAGCGGTGTCGGGCCGCCTTTCTCAAGGGGTTCGATCACATCTTGCAAGCCCAGTACCCGACCGGCGGCTGGCCGCAGTTCTATCCGCCGGGCAAACAGTATCATCGCCACATCACTTTCAACGACGACGCCATGGTTCGTTTGCTCCGCTTTCTGCGCGACGCACAGCGGTTTGATCTCCTGGACGCCAGCCGCAAGCAGGCTGCCCAGCGCGCGTTCGATCGCGGGATTGCCTGCATCCTCAAATGCCAGGTCATTGTCAACGGCACACCGACGGTTTGGTGCGCCCAACACGATGAGGTCACGTTGGAACCGCGTCCTGGGCGCAAATATGAGCTTGTTTCCCTCAGCAGCGCCGAGAGCGTTGGTATCCTCCGTCTCCTGATGAGCCTGGACAATCCCAGTCCCGAAGTCGTTCGCGCCGTTGAAGCGGGCGTGGCGTGGTTGGAGAAGGTCAAGCTGACTGGAATCCGTCTGGAAAAGGTCAACGGTGACACGGTCGTCGTCAAAGCCCCCGGCGCTCCGCCGCTCTGGGCGCGGTTCTACGAAATCGGCACCAACCGCCCGTTCTTCTGCGGGCGCGACGGCGTGAAAAAATACGACATCGCCGAAATCGAAGCCGAACGCCGCAACGGCTACGCCTGGTACGGCACCTGGCCCGCCCGCCTCTTCACCGAATACGCCAGGTGGAAGGAACGCCTCTCCAAGTGAAATTCACCGGGATGGCGTTCGCCATTTTCGCGCTGGCCGTTTGTGGTCATGCCGTGGAGCCATCGTTGCCGTCGCTCATTCACACAGCCGTTGCCGGTGGGCAACGGCATGTCGTTATTCCGCCGGGGGTGTATCGCACCGTGCCGCCGCCCGGCGAGAAGGTTCATCTCACGTTGAAGGGAGTGCGCGACTTTGAGATTGTTGCCGACGGCGTAACGATGCTCTGCGCGCGACGGACGCGCGCCATCCTGATGGACGGCTGCGAGAACCTGCGCATCCGCGGCCTGACGGTGGACTACGATCCGTTGCCGTTCACGCAGGGTCGCGTTGTCGCGGTCGCCGACGACAAAAGCTGGATTGATGTAAAGCTCGACGAAGGGTACCCGCAACAACCGTTCTCGCGGATTGACGTTGTGGATCCGACGACCCGGTTTCGCAAACGTGGGATGCCGTTTCTTTGGGGCACGAAAGCGACGATGATTACCAACGGCGTCGTTCGAGTCGCGCTTGTCGGTATCGGCAATGCCGCCGCCGTGGGCGATCTTGCCTCGCTTTCCGCCGGACCGGACGCGGCGGGGATTCCGCATGGCATCACCCTCGAACGATGCTCCAACACCGTGTTGGAGCGCGTGACCGTTCACGCCGCGCCCGGCATGGGCATCCTCGAAGCCGGTGGCGAGGGTGGCACTCAACTACGCGGCTGCCGCGTGGTACCGGGGCCGACGCCGGCGGGCGCGACGGCGCCGCGTTTGTTGAGCAGTTCGTGGGATGCCATTCAGCACAAAGGCGTTCGACGCGGGCCGCGCGTCGAAGGTTGCGAGGTGGAGAGCGCGGGCGACGACTCGTGGAGCACGTCCTCGGACGGGTTTGTCTTTCGCAACAACCGCATCCACAGCCCCGGTCGCGGCGCGCTTATCAAGGCGTCTGACGGTCTGATTGAAAGCAACCTCTTTGACAATGTCCACGCCGCCGTGGTTGTTTGCCCCGAAGTGGCGGGCGATGTCCCCGTTCATATCCGGCGTCTTGTCATCCGCGACAACGTCATCCGCCAGAGCGGCTGGTTTTGTCCCGCGCCATGGTCGTCTCAAGCGGGTGCCATCTCGATCACCGCGACGCTGAACCAATGGGCGCTGCGTCCGCCGGGCGCATTTGAGGACATCGTGATCGAGCGGAACGTATTCGACGGCATTCGCGGCGTGAACCTCGTCGTCAGCTCGGCCCGAAACGTCCGGATCGTAAGCAACGATTTTCGCAATGCCGGTTTGTCGGCGCCCTCGAACACGGGCGCGGCATACGGGATTGACCAGCGGGCCGTCATCTGGGTGTCGGACTGCGAGGCGGTGACGTTGGAGGGCAACAATGCGCCGGCCATGTTTCGACGGCCCGGCTCGCGTTAGTCTCCGAGGGCGGCGACGGCGGTTTGTTGGAACACGCGGCGCATGTCGGAGGCGTCGGCGTTGGGGAGTTTGGCCCGTTGAATCAGCATCACAAAGATGGCGCCGCGTTTCGGGTCCACCCAGCCTTGCGTGCCGTAGGCTCCGCCGTGACCGAAGGTGCCGGGCGAGAGCATGGCGGTTACGCCCTGCGGTTGTTTCACCACGCCCCAGCCAAGACCGAAACTCATACCGTCCACGAAACCGGTTTTGAGGTCGCCGGTTTGCGTGGTGGTCATTTGTTTGACGGCGGTTTCGGAGAGAAAACGGCGGTTACCGGCAACGCCGCCGTTGAGGATCATTTGGTAGAACCGGCATAAATCGCTGGCGGTCGAGAACAGACCGCCGCCGGGAAATGGGGTGCGATGGCGGTCGCTGAGATCGCCTTTGACAAAATAGATGTTGGTTTCCTCCAGACCGCGTCCACTGGAGGCGGGCGCATAGGATTTGGCCAGGCGGCGGACCTGGCGCGGGGTTGGCCAGAACGTGGTGTCTTTCATGCCCAACGGACGCAGCAGCCGCGCGTCGAGGAAATCGGCGAATGCCTGCCCGGAAACGACTTCGACAATCCGTCCGAGCACATTGATTCCGGCCGTGGAGTACGACCATTGGCTGCCCGGCTCGAACTGCAATGGACGCTGCGAGTATGCCATCACCAGTTCGGCCAGCGAACAATCGGGCCGCGGCGGCGGTAGCTCGCCGAGCCCGGAGGTGTGGGTGAGCAGGTCGCGCAAGGTAATCGGACGCGACGGACGTTTCAGGGTGAGGGTGTCCTTTCCCTTCTCGGCGATCATCCACAGGCCCTTGAATTCCGGCAGATATTTCTCGACGGGATCCTCGATGGAAAGTTTGCCTTCGTCCTGCAACATCATCACGGCGGTGGCGGTGATCGGTTTGGTCATCGAGGCGATCCAGAACAGGTTGTCGGTCCGCATGGGCACGCGCTTCTCAAGATCAGCGTACCCGACGGCCTCAAGGCGAACAATTTTGTCGCGGCGCGCCACGAGCGTGACGGCGCCGGCAATGGCCCCGTCGTCCACAAATTGTTGGAGCGGTGACGCCGCGGCGGCGGACACAGCCCATAACAAGAGAAGAAACCACGCTTTCATGATGCCCAGATTATCACAACCGCGGGCTTGAAGGCGACAGCGAAACGGGCTACAACGTCGCCATGAACCTTGATCGCCGCGAGTTTCTCCGGGTCACAGGAATCAGCACACTGGCTCTGCTGTCCACGCGATGGGATGTCATGGCGGGGCCGTTCACGCGGGAGGACTTCGACAAGCTCGTGCCCGCCGACAAAAAACTTCATCCCGACTGGGTGAATTCGCTTTTCGCGCGCGGCACACCAGAAGTGTATCGGGGCGAGGAATTGAAGTGGATCGGTCTGCCCATTGGCGGTCTCTGCGCGGGACAACTCTATCTTGGCGGCGATGGCCGGCTCTGGCACTGGGACATTTTCAACCAACACATCGGCACCGGCGCGGGTCACTACGCCAAACCGATGACACCGGTTTCGCCCCTGAAACAGGATTTCATCCTCCGCATTGGGAACAACACCCGTACCCTCGACAAAAACGGGTTCGCCGACATCCGTTTTCGCGGTGAATACCCGATCGGGCGGGTCGAGTACAAAGCCGACGATGTAACCGTCACACTCGAAGCGTTCTCGCCGTTCATTCCGCTCAACACCGACGATTCCAGCCTGCCCGCCACGGTCATGCAGTTTACCGTCAAAAACATCTCCCCTGCCCCCTTCGAGGCGATTCTGACCGGCTCGCTCGAAAACATCATCGCGCGCGCCGCGCCCTGCCAACGCCGCACCCGCGTCCTTCCCGGCAACGGATTCACCTTCCTCGAATGCTCGGCGGAAAAAATCACCGCCCCCGCCGCGCCACCGCGGCCGGACATTGTGTTCGAGGATTTCGAGGGCGGTTACGACAAATGGACTGTCGAAGGCACCGCCTTTGGCGAACGCCCCTCCCGCGGCACGGAGAAAGGCCAACAAAAAGTCAGCGGCTTCGAAGGCGGCGGCCTGGTCAACTCCTACCCCGGCACCGACAACGCGACCGGCAAACTCGTTTCCAAACCGTTCTCCATCGAGCGCCGCTACATCACTTTCCTGGTGGGCGGCGGCAGCCACAAAGGCAAAACCTGTCTGAACCTCATCGTGGACGGCAAAATCACACACACCGCCACCGGTAGGGACAACGAGCGGTTGGAGCCGGGCTTCTGGGATGTCTCCTCGCTGGCCGGCCAGCAAGCGCACATCGAGATTGTGGATGCCCAGACCGGGCCGTGGGGACACATCAACGTGGACCAGATCGTGTTCACCGACACGCCGCCACGCGGCGCGGCGCTGGAACAACAACCGGACTTCGGCACGATGGGGCTGGCCCTGCTCGGCCCGACGGCCGACGTGGCGGACACCGACCCGATCGGGCGGATCGGACGCAAACTGTCACTGGCACCCGGCGGATCGGAAACCGTGACGTTTGTGTTGACCTGGCATTTCCCGAACCTGACGATGGCCAAACTGCCGGGCGGGCGCTTTTACGCGACAAAGTTTGCCTCGGCGTTGTCCGTCGCCAGGTATGTGGCTGACAACTTTGAGCGGCTCGCCTCGCAGACGCGGCTGTGGCGCGACACCTGGTACGACTCCACGTTGCCGTACTGGTTTCTGGATCGAACGTTTCTCAACACCTCGATTCTTGCCACGTCCACCTGTTATCGTTTTCACGATGGCCGTTTCTACGGCTGGGAAGGCGTCGGATGCTGTCCCGGCACCTGCGGACACGTCTGGCAATACGCTCATGCGGTCGCGCGGTTGTTCCCCGACCTGGAACGGGATGTGCGCGAGCGGGTGGATTTCGGGTTGGCGCTGAAACCGGACGGCGCCATCCTGTTTCGCGGCGAACACAACAACATTCCTGCCGTGGACGCGCAGGCGGGTACCGTATTGCGAGCGTTGCGCGAACACCAGATGTCGGCAAACGACGCGTTTCTGAAGCGGATCTGGCCCGGAGTGAAACGCGCAACCGAATGGCTGATCGCCAAGGATGCCGACGGCGACGGCATCATCGAAAGTAACCAACACAACACGCTCGACACCGACTGGTTCGGCCCCGTCGCCTGGCTCAGCGGGCTGTATCTGGCCGCGCTCGAAGCCGCCGCCGCGATGGCCGACGACATGGGCGATGCCGTTTTTGCCGGGCGCTGCCGTGAGATTTCAGCCCGCGGCCAGCGCAACCTCGTGGAGAAATTGTTCGATGGCGAGTATTTCATCAACAAACCGGACCCGAAACGGCCCGACACGATCAACTCCGGCAGTGGCTGCGAGATTGACCAGGTGCTGGGACAGTCATGGGCGTGGCAGGTCGGCCTGCCGCGTGTGTTTCCGCAAAAGGAAACTCTGTCGGCGTTGCGCTCGTTGTGGCGGTACAACTTCACGCCCGATGTCGGCCCGTACCGCGAACGCTACAAACCCGGTCGCTGGTACGCAATGCCGGGCGAGGCCGGACTGCTGATGTGCACGTTCCCGCGCAGCGACTGGGATTACGCGCAGGCCAAGGGCAAAGGCCCGGAATGGGCGGCGGGTTATTTCAACGAGTGCATGAACGGCTTCGAATACCAGGTGGCCGGACACATGATCTGGGAAGGAATGTTGCTGGAAGGACTGGCCGTCACCCGTGCCGTGCATGACCGGTATCATCCTTTACGCCGCAACCCCTACAACGAAATCGAGTGCGGCGACCATTACGCCCGTTCCATGGCCAGTTACGGCGTGTACCTTGCCGCCTGCGGTTTTGAGTGTCACGGCCCCACGGGACACATCGGATTTGCTCCGCGCCTGACGCCGGACAATTTCAAGGCGGCATTCACCTGCGCCGAAGGCTGGGGCAGCTTCCGCCAAACCTCTCAAATGGCCGAAATCGAGGTCAAATACGGCCGTCTGCGGGTGAAAACCGTTGCTCTGGCGATACCGAAGGTGACACGGGTTCGCCTCAATGGACAACCGGTGGCTTTCCGCCAAACCACACACAACGGGCGATTGTTGATCACCCTGGAGGCCGAGGCGACCGTCGCCGCCGGCCAAAAGCTGGAGTTGGAACGCTCATAACACCGTCGGAGCGTCGGCGCGGACGTCAACGGGAAAACGGCAGTTTCGGGGAAGGATCAACGCGCGAGAACAGGGTTGGCCCAAATCCCCCAGTCGCCCTGGTTACCGTCACCGCCGTTTTCGGTAATCAGTTCGAGCCGTTTGACGCCAGCAACGTCAACGGAAACACGAGCGGTTGCGTCTCGTTTCAGAAGCTTGGAACGAAACCGCTCGCGTCCATCCGCTCTGACAACAAACACCACGGAACCGAAGCCGCCTGCCTGCAAACCGACCTCGGCAGTGAACGTCTTCCACCGGCCGCCAAGCTCAAACACGTATTGCGACGGCGCATGCGCGTAAAGCCCGTCGGTCACATAACGGCCACCGAGACAGAGGAACGGCAATTCGGGACCGACGGCGCGCGGGAAATGATTGCGCGCCGGTTTGGACCAACCAACCCGCGCTTCGGACCATTGCACACGACCGAGCGACACGGTGTTGGTTGTCACATCCGCCAGGGATGGCCATGCGGGTTCCGGGCCGGCAATGTCGGCGAGCACAACGGCCCAGGGACGGACCATCGGCGAATTCGTGGTGGCAAGCGCGAGTTGACGGGTTTCCTGAAGACGACCGTCCGCCCAGGCGCGAAAGGCATCGCGCAACGCCACGGGAATAACAAACGTGCTGGTGTCTGGCGTCCCATCGGCGCTGACGCGGAACGGATAACGGAACCAACTGACAGCGCCGTTGACATGGCAGACGACGAGCCGCAGCTCTGCGGTACCCGGTTTCAATTCGCCCACGCGGACGGTGAAACGATCCGCGGCGTCAAGTGGCGCCGTCCATGCCGTGGCGTCATAGTCGTCGCCGCCTTCGGGGTCGTTGTAGGCGATCACAGCATACGGAGTGGGCGCGGCCACGACGCGGCCGCTGATGTCGAGAAAACCGCCACGCGCTTCCACCCGCAACTCTTCGAGCCGGCAGATTGACTCCAACTCAAGACCGCGCGTGGTGCCACTGAACATCGGATGCGACGCCAACCGCAGGGCGTCGGCCAGTGTCAGAAACGAGCCGGGGCCGTCGCCGCGGCGTTCTTCGCCGTAGGTGCGATTGCCGGACCCCATCAAGGATTTGCCGCGCGAGCGTTCCTCCTGTCGCTCCCGATTGTGTGACAGACCGAGCGCATGCCCCAGTTCGTGCGCGGCGCCGCCGATGAAGATCGAATTGTAACGCCCGACCGAAATACGGTGATATTCCTCGTCGTCGAGCATCGTGGTCTTGTCATTCAGCCGAAGGGGATCGAGAATGGAAGCGTCGGTAAACCAGCACCACCCGTGGCGAAACGAACCGCTACCGTAGTAAGGGCCAATACCGGTGACCTTGCCGTCCTTTTCCGTACGCACATGGCAAAAGCAAACCACAGTCTCCTTTCTGTCATCAATGCCAGCCGCCGCCAGCACAGGACGGGCGTCCTGGCGGATTTCGTAGCCTTTGGCCGTGTCGCGGCCAAGGTAGTAGGCGGCCGGGTGTTTGCCTTTGACGAAATGCAGGTTCAACGCGCCCCGGTCATCCTGGTCAAGCTGGATGGTGCGCGGCCCAAAACCGTGGCGTTGCATTTCGCGGGCGTAAAACTCCTGCACGTCGCGCATCATGCGCCCCAACCGTTCCCGACAGTCCGACGGCGGCTCGCGGTCGGCCGGTGTGAAATAGACGAAATAGATTTTCCGTCGGGCGGGCGCTTTCTCTTCGTTGGCAAATTTCTGCAGCCGCTCGATGGCGCCGCGCACTTCCGGGGCTGGTTCGGCGGCGAAACCGGTGGCCAACAGGAGCAGGCCGGTCAAAGAAAAAACATGTCGAACCATCAGAAACCTATCCTTTCGTGTTTGAAGGTTGCATTCCAGTCCACACGGCGTTCAGGATCGAAGAACCGTCAGGTTATCCACCGCGTTTCACCATGTGATGACGAACAGTTCGTCACGGGAAACACGCTGAACTTCTTCGAGCGTGTACCATTTTTCCCGGTGTTCGGGTCCCCAGGAATCGGAGGTGGCGATTTCCTTGGTGGCTTTGTTGTAGCCGATGATCATGCACATGTGAAAGTTTTCGTTGCGGTTGAGTTTGTAAGCGTTGGCGCGAAACGGTTTGAGGGCTTTCAACCAATCCTCGAGCGAAAGGTTGTCCATGCGGTTGGGAGGGCGCCCGGTTCCCTCGAAGGGGCCGACCGAGCACATGGTCCACATCAGCGGCAGGCCCTGGTCAATGTATTTTTCCAGCATCGGCAGGTTGGGCGCGCCCTTGAAGGAAACAAGCTGGCGGCGATTGCGGGCGACGGCGGGTTGGACGGCGGTGACCATGGCGCGTGTGAACGTGCCGCTACCGGCGCGAGTGTCGGCGGCATTGGCGAGGGCGTATTCGTCCACGGGAATGCCCATGTACTGAAGGTAACGCGACCAGGTGGCGGGGACGCAGTAGCCTTTTCGTCCCTGGTCCACCATCGGAATGCCGGTGACGACCACGTCGCCGTTGGGACGACGTTGAACGCGGTCTTTGAGTTCTTTTTTCAGGTCGGCGTCACTGATTCGTTCGGCGCGTGCTCCGGCCTGGGCCGGCGGAACGATTCGCAGAGAGAGGGACTCGCGGGGTTGTTCCGACAACAAGATGGCGTGGTCGCGCCATTGCCATTGTTTGACAATCTCGCTGACGGCCCCGCCTTCGCCGAAACGCTGGTTTTTGGACGCTCCCAGCAACGCGGTGAGGTTCTTTTCCAGCGTTGCGGCATCGCGCTGAATGCGTTGAGGAAACAGGCTGAGCGCTTTTTCGTATGCCAACAACGCCTTGTTATAGTCGGTCGAGTTTTTGAAATGTTTGTGTTCGGGTTTCAGGCCGACGGAATCGCCCTTGTTGGCGTACACAATCATGATGGAATCCACTTTCCCGCCGCGGGCGGAAACGCGAAGCGACTCGATGGGGGCGCCCAGGATTTCCTGGTGGGTACGCGCGAGATAGGAAGCCTTGTCGCCGGCCGCCGATTCGGGACGGCAACCGAGACGGGAGGCGACGACCGCGGCCTGTTCGTCCCAGAGGCATTCCGTTGTCCAGAGAGGGACGCCGAACAACTGGTTGATCTGCTGTATCGTCGGCTCGGTGCCGCCGGTTGTTGCGGCCAACACGAGGGAAAAAATTCCACTGAAATTCATACTGGTACCATACAGGCAGCGAGGGGTGGGAAGCAAATCCAATGAGGTTTTCGCCGTTGACACCGATGAAGGATTCGGGAATTTGATAGCATCCGTTTTTACAAGCACTGTGACTACCGCACCGGCGCTCACATGAAAAATCCTTCGCTTTGCTCACGACGACAAGTTATTGACAGCGCCAGCAGTTTCGGAGATTGGATTGCCCGATGAAACATCGGGTTGCCGTCATTCGTCAGCCGCCGCGATACGACGCCGAGTTGGTCTGCGACTCGGTGCGTCGGGCAATGAACGCGCTTGGTGTGGACTGGTCAGAGATGATCCGTCCCGGCGAACGCGCGGTGCTCAAACCGAATTTCATTCGGCAATCGCACACGGAACGGCCCGACGAGTGGGAACAAATCATCACGCATGGCTCGGTGATCGCCGCGGTAGCCCGCAAAGTGGCAGCCGCCATGAACGGGCACGGCACGATCACCATTGCCGATGCGCCGCAGACCGACAGCGATTTTGAGGAAATCGGACGGCGGGCACGGCTGCCGGAGCTGCTGGTAGAATTGGCGCGAGATTTCCCGAAATTGAAGATCGAAGTGCTCGACCTGCGCCGCGAAGCATGGCGAACGGAAAACGGTGTAGTCGTCGAGCGCCGGAAACTGCCCGAAGACCCGCGCGGTTATACGCTGATCAATCTCGGCGAACAGAGTTGGTTCCATGGCAAACAAGGGCGCTTTTACGGCGCCGATTACAATTCATCCGTCACGCAACAGCATCACAGCGAAGGACGCCATGAATATTTGCTGAGCCGCAGCGCAATGGACGCCGACCTGTTTGTGAACCTGCCGAAGTTGAAGACACACAAGAAAGTTGGCATCACAGTGAGTTTGAAAAACCTCGTGGGCATCAATGGCGACAAAAATTACCTGCCACATTTCTGTCTCGGCACGCCCGACGAAGGCGGCGATGAGTTTCCCAACAACCGCATAAGCAACAAATTGCAGTCGAAACTGCTGGCGATACTGAAAGGCAGTTCGTTGTGGACGCCTGCTATTAAGCGGCTCGGCGCAAAAATCTTCGGTAACACTCGTGCGGTGGTGCGTTCGGGCAACTGGTACGGTAACGACACGACCTGGCGAATGGTGTTGGACCTGAACCGCGCATTTTTTTCAAAACCGCGTCGTTACATTTCCATCGTGGACGGTATCATTGCCGGCGAAGGCGATGGACCGATGGAAGCCGATGCCAAACCGTGCGGATTGCTGCTGGCAGGCACAAATCCGTTTGCGGTGGATTTGGTGGCGGCGCAACTGATGGGGTTCGATTGGCGCAAGCTGCCGATGATCCGCAATGGAATCACCGATGAGGAGGTCGAGCCAGTGCCGGAACCGGGTAAACCGTTCCACTTCAAGCCGCATTTCGGATGGAAAGGCCACATTGAAGCCGAGTAAGCCCTTCTACGACGCGCTGCCCATCTGGGTGCAAACGCTGGCGGTCAACTTTGTCAGCGCCCGCAATTATCCACTGAAATACGGCGGACGATTTCGGGAGTTTCTGGCGCAACTGGAGGCCAACGAACGGAAATCCCGCGATCAACTATTGGCCGAGCAACAAGCCGCTGTGCGCGCACTGCTTCGCTACGCCACAACACATGTGCCGGCCTACCGCGGCCTTTCGCCGGACAAACTGGAAGAGTGGCCGATTCTGGAGAAGGCAACCGTGGCCGCACAACCTGACCGGTTTCTTTCCGACGAATTCAATCCGCGCCGGCTCTTGACGCTTCGCACCAGCGGCACAACAGGCACGCCGTTGGTTGTGCGGTTTCCGCCGCAAACGCATCAGATGGAAATGGCATTTCGGTGGCGACACCGGGCGTGGGGTGGCGCGCGGTTCCTGTCACGGGGCGCTTATGTGGCCGGTCACCCTGTGGTCTCGCCGACCCAAAACCAGCCACCGTTTTGGCGCACCGATTACATCGAAAAACGACTGCTGTGTTCTTCCTACCACCTGGCGCCGCAAAACCTCACAGCCTATCTCGACGCGCTGCGGCGTTATCAACCGGACTTCGTGCACGGGTATCCGTCCTCGTTGTATCTGCTGGCGCTGGCAGGCGGTTACAAGGCCAAAACGGTGTTCACGGCCAGCGAGACGCTGTTGGATTTTCAACGCGCCGCCATCGAAAAGGCTTTTGGCGTAAAAGTGTTCAACTGGTATGGCAACAGCGAACTGACCTGCAACATCGTCGAGTGCGCCGCCGGTAATCTGCACTATCGCACCGACTACGGCCGGCTGGAGTTGCTGGCTGACGGTACGATGATCTGCACGGGGCTGAACAACCCGGCAATGCCGCTGATCCGTTATCGCGTCGGTGACCGCGCCGTGGCGAAAGCGGGCGATTGCCCGTGCGGTTGCGCCTTTCCCTTGATCGAGCGAATCGAGGGGCGGATCGAGGATTATATCCGCACACCCGACGGACGATTTGTCGGACGACTCGACCATTTGTTCAAAGATGTTGCGCACGTTCGAGAAGCTCAGATCGTGCAGACCCACCTTGACGAAATTGTGATCCGCGTGGTACGCGCCCCCGGCTACAACGAGGCGGTGGAGCGAGCGGTGCGGAACGAAGCGCGACAGCGGCTCGGCGACTCCGTGACGATTCGCTTTGAGTATGTGGAGCGAATCGAGCGGACGGCGGCGGGCAAGTTCCGGTTTATTGTTTCGCAATTGCCGCCGCAACAACTAAAATGGCCGTTGCCATGAAACAACTGGTGCAAGATTTCAAGACGGGTGAAATCAAACTCGTCGAGGTGCCGCCGCCCGCCATCGCGCCCGGTTGTGTGCGGGCGCGCAACGCCTTCTCGCTGGTCAGCGCCGGCACCGAACGTTCCACCGTCGAGATGGCCCAGGCATCGCTGCTCGGCAAGGCCCGCAAACGCCCCGACCTCGTCAAACAGGCGCTCGACACCGTCAAACGCGAGGGGATCGCCGCCACTTTCCGAAAAATTCAATCCCGCCTCGACCGGTGGAAACCGCTCGGTTACTCCACCGCCGGCACGGTCATCGAGGTCGGCGAAGGCGTCACGGATTTTGCCGTCGGCGACCCGGTGGCCTGCGCCGGGCAGGATTACGCCAGTCACGCCGAGGAGGTTTGCGTGCCGCAAAACCTTTGCGCGAAGATTCCCGAAGGGGTCCCTCTCGAACACGCCGCGTTCACCACGCTCGGTGCCATCGCGTTGCAGGGGGTTCGCCAGGCGGATGTGCGGCTCGGTGAAACGGTGGCCGTCATCGGGTTGGGACTGATCGGCCAGCTCACCGTTCAATTGTTGAAAGCGGCCGGTTGTTCCGTGCTTGGGTTGGACATCAACCCGGCTGCTGTCGAACTCGCTCGCCGCTGCGGCGCCGACGATCTGCCGCCGGAGCCGATCTACGACGCGGTGATCATCGCCGCCGCCACCGACAGTCCCGAACCGATCCGACTGGCGGCCACGCTCTGCCGCGACCGCGCCCGTGTGGTCATGGTCGGCGTGACCGGCATGGAGGTGCCGCGCGAGTTGTTTTTCCGCAAGGAACTCTCGTTGGTTCTCTCTCGCAGCTACGGACCGGGCCGTTACGATCCGCTTTACGAGGAAAAAGGCGTGGACTATCCCATCGGTTACGTCCGCTGGACCGAACAACGCAACATGGCGGCGTTCCTCCAGTTGCTCGCCGCCAAACGGCTCGATCTGGGGCCGCTGATCACCCACCGTTTCCCCATTGCCGACGCCCCGAAAGCCTACGACCTCATCACTGGCAAAACCGGCGAGCAATCTGTCGGCGTGTTGCTGCAATATCCCCACCGCGAGAGCGGCCCCGGTGCCACGACGGTCGGGGCGCCGAGGCCCCTCCCCCATTCACAAGACGCGATCACGCTCGGCGTTATCGGAGCGGGCAACTACGCGCAGGGCGTGCTCCTGCCGCTGTTTCGGGCCGGTAAAGAGGTTGTCTTCCACACCGTCTGCACCGCCACCGGCGTGAACGCGGAGAAGGCGCGCGAGAAGTTCGGGTTTCAAACCGCCACGACCGACTGGCGGGCGGTCGTGGCCGACAAAACCATCAACACGCTCCTGGTCGCCACGCGCCATCACCTGCACGCGCCGATTGTCTGCGCCGCCCTGCGCGCCGGCAAAACGGTGTTTTGCGAGAAACCGCTCTGCCTGCGTCCGGAGGAACTCGACGAGATTCTCCAAAGCGGCAGCGACCGGTTGATGGTCGGGTTCAATCGCCGGTTCGCGCCGTTTGCGGCGTCGGTACGCGCCCTGGCCGGGCCGAAGCTCATCCGTTACCGGGTCAGCGCGTCGCCACTGCCGAAGGAACACTGGCTCAACGATCCCGATGTGGGCGGCGGACGCATCCTCGGTGAGGTCTGTCATTTTGTGGATTTTCTCCAGTTTGCCGCCGGGGCGCGGCCCCGGACGCTTTTTGCGCAGGGGTTTGGCGCTGAAAATGTCCAGGTGTCGGTTCGGTTTGCCGACGGTTCGCTGGGTGCGGTGGATTACTTCACGGTGGGCGACCCGGCGCTGGGCAAGGAACACATCGAGGCGTTTGGCGGCAAACAACACGTGATGGTGGATGATTTCCGCGACAAGGGCCAGGCCGAGGAGATTCGTCGGTTCATTGAGGCGGTCAAAACCGGCGGGCCAATGCCGATTCCGCTGGAGGAGATCGTCCTGAGCACGCGGATGACGTTTGCCATCCTTGAATCCATGCGTACCGGGCGGGCGGTCGAACTGTAGCCCCCATGAGCATGTTATTGGCGCGGATGAAGCGGCTCCATGAGAACGTCTGACCTGCGATTGATATGGCAACGGTTGCACGAGTACTGCGCCGCGCGCCAGTGGCGCGGGATGGATCCCTACGATGGTCTGGTTTCGCCGCTGGCGCGATTTCTTCCCGGCCAACGGGCGCGGCAGGCATGGACGCAATTGCATCGGCGTTGTCCGGTCAATCTTCGTCCGTTGTGCGGGATCCGTCCGCAACTGAACTCGATGGCGGTGGCGCTTTTCGCCATGGGCAGCGGCGACCCGAAACTGCGCGAACGGCTGTGGTCGTTGCGCAACCCTGATGGCGGATGGGGGTATCCGTTCCCGTGGCAATCGCGGGCATTTTATGCGCCCGCCAACACATCCAATTTGATTTGCACGGCGCTGGCCGCCCGGGCGCTCGGTTGCGACGTGCGGGAGTTTGTGGAGAAACACCTGTTGCGGGACGGTTGGATCAGTTACATTCCCGGCAGCGACACGCAGGTCCACAACATCAACATGATGGGCGCGGCGTTGATCGGGCGAAAAGACTGCATGGAATGGTCCGTCAAACGACAGCGTCCCGACGGCTCGTGGTGGTACGGCGAAGCGGAAAACCAGCATTGGATTGACAACTACCATACCGGCTACAATCTCGTGGCGTTGCGCGAGTCCGGCTGGTTCCCGGAGGCGGCTCGGCGCGGGTTTGAGTACTGGGACAGGACCTTCTGGACACCGGAGTTCGCGCCACGCTACTACCATGACCGGACTTATCCGCTCGACACGCAATGCTGCGCCCAGGGCATTCTGACCTATCTCGCGTTCGGAGAGCGTGCCAAGGCCAACGCCGTGGCGCGCTGGGCCGTCGAGAATCTCTGGGATAACCGGGGTTTCTTCTGGTATCAACGCACCCGATGGTTTACCAATCGCCTCTGTTACATGCGCTGGACACAAGCGTGGATGTACTACGCGCTGGCGCAACTGATCAAAGCCAATGAATCCGCCTCCTAAACCAGGCCGCAAAATCCGCATCGTCAACGTCGTCGGTGCCCGCCCCAACTTCATGAAAATGGCGCCGCTGATGATGGAATACCGCAAACATCCCGACCGTTTTGATCCGCTGCTCGTCCACACCGGCCAGCATTACGACACCAACATGTCGAAACTGTTCTTCGAGCAGCTTCATCTTCCCGAACCGGATGTCTATCTGGGCATCGGCTCCGGCTCGCACGCCGAACAGACCGCCCGCGTGATGGTCGAGATGGAACAACACCTGCTCGCCACCCGTCCCGACCTCGTCGTCGTGGTCGGCGACGTCAATTCCACCCTGGCCGCCACGTTGGTGGCCGCCAAACTCTGCATCCCCGTGGCGCATGTCGAGGCCGGCCTGCGCAGCGGCGACCGCACCATGCCGGAGGAAATCAACCGCCTCGTCACCGACGCGCTGGCGGATTATTGTTTCACCACCAGCGCCGACGCCGACGAGAACCTGCGGCGCGAAGGGGTTCCCGACAGCAAGATTTTCCTGGTCGGCAATGTGATGATTGACACCCTGCTGCGTCTCAAGGACGAAGCGATGAAATCCCCCATCCGTCCCGCCGGACCGTACGGTTTCGTCACGCTGCACCGTCCCAGCAACGTGGATTCCAGGGAAAAACTGGCGGAGATTTTGTCGGCGCTGGACGCGCTGGAGTTGCCGCTGATTTTCCCGGTCCATCCGCGGACCCGCGCACGGATGAAGGAATTCGGATTGACCACCAAAATGAAAATGATCGAGCCGGTCGGCTACCTCGACGCGCTTTGTCTGCTGGCCGGAGCAACGATCGTCCTGACCGATTCCGGCGGCGTGCAGGAGGAAACCACCGTCCTCGGCGTGCCCTGCCTGACCCTGCGCGAAAACACCGAGCGCCCCATCACCGTCACCGAGGGCACCAACACGCTGGTCGGCACCCGAAAAGAAACCATCCTTGCCGAGGCCCGCAACGTGCTGGCCGGACGGGGCAAAAAAGGTCGCGTACCGCGGTTGTGGGACGGCAACGCCGCGCAACGCATTGTCCAAGTACTATTGGAGCACCCACCCAAACGGGGTTAGCCCTGCCCGTAGTAAGCGCGCGGGCCGTGTTTGCGGAGGAAATGCTTTTCCAACAACACCCGCGGCATGGCGGAGACACGCGGCGCAATGCGCAACGTCTCACTGGCCAGCCGCGCCAGATACTCCAGAATCACCGCCTGATGCACCGCGTCAGCGGCATCCCTTCCCCACGCAAACGGGCCGTGGCTGGCCACAATGACGCCGGGAAAATGTCCGGGATCGAGTTTCTTGAACCGCTCCACGATGACATGGCCGGTGTTCTCCTCGTAGGCGGACCGGATTTCCTTTGGCCGCATCGGACGCGTACAGGGAATCGGGCCATGGAAATAATCGGCATGGGTGGTGCCCAGCGCCGGAATGTCGCGTCGGGCCTGCGCCCACGCGGTGGCATACAGACTGTGTGTGTGAACGATACCGCCAATCTGAGGGAAAGCACGGTACAAAACCAAATGCGTCGGCGTGTCCGAACTCGGACGAAGCCCGCCTTCTACGACCTGACCGCTATCGAGCGACACAACCACCATCTGTTCGGGTTTCATCGCGTCGTAGGCGACACCGGAGGGCTTGATAACGACATGGCCACTGGCGCGGTCAATGCCGCTGACATTGCCAAAGGTCTGGATGACAAGTCCCTCGCGGACCAGCGCGAGGTTCGCCTCGCAGACCTGACGTTTGAGCGCGTCGAGCATCATTTCCTCGCCTGGTTGCGGATTTCGATCAACTTCTTCATCACATCATGGAGGTTACCCTGCCACTGGGTCGTGCCAAAGGCATCGTGCAGTTTGCGATACAGCGGGTAAAGCTCCCGATACACGGCATGCGCCTTCGGATTCGGCTTGAAGATTTTCGGTTTCACCCCGGTCATGGCTCGCTGGGCGTCGGCGTAGCTCTTGTGCGCGCCGGCCACCACGGCGCCGGCAATGGCCGCGCCGAGAGCGCAGGTCTGCGCCGAACGCGAAACCTTCATCGGACGGCCGGTGACATCCGCGTAAATCTGCATGACCAGCGGGTTCTTTTCCGCGATACCGCCGCAGTTGATGATCTGTTCGACGCGCACACCGTATTCCTCAAAACGATTGATAATCGTGAGCGCGCCAAACGCGGTCGCCTCGATGAGCGCCCGGTAGATTTCGCCGGGCGTGGTGTAGAGCGTCTGGCCGACCAACAAACCGGTCAACCGCTGGTCCACGAGGATCGTGCGATTGCCGTTGTTCCAGTCCAGCGCCAACAGGCCGCTCTCACCGGGCCGGAGCCGGGCGGCGGCCGCGGTGAGGTCCGCGTGACTGCCCGCTTTGATGTAGTTGACGAACCAGTTGAAAATGTCGCCGACAGCCGACTGGCCGGCTTCCAGCCCGTAGTAGCCGGGGAGGATGCTGCCCTTGACAATGCCGCAGAGACCGGGAATGTCCGCGAGGTTCTGGCCGTCGGGCACCACCATCATGTCGCAGGTGCTGGTGCCGATGATCTTCACCAGCGTGCCGGGCGCAATACCGCAACCGACGCCGCCCAGATGAGCATCAAACGCGCCCACAGCGACCGGAATGCCCGCGGGCAATCCCGTGCGTTTGGCCCACTCTGCCGTCAACGTGCCGACCGCCCGGTCAATCGTATGCGCTTTCGGGCGGAGCCGCGCGCGGAGCGCGCCCAGTTTCGGGTCGAGCGCGCCGAGAAACTCGGCGTCGGGATAACCGCCCCAATCGTCGTTGTACATGGCTTTGTGCCCGGCGGCGCAAATGCCCACGGTGAGTTTGTCGGGCGCCTCGGTGCCGGTGAGCACGGCAGGAATCCAGTCGGCGCATTCGACCCAGGTGTGGGCGGCATGGAACACTTCGGGGGCGGTGCGCAGGCAATGAAGGATTTTGCTGAAAAACCATTCGCTGGAGTAGGTGCCACCGCACTTGGCCAGGTAGTGTGGCCGCATTTGTCGGGCGAGGGCGGTGATCTCAGCGGCTTCCGCGACGGCCGTGTGGTCTTTCCACAACCACGCCATGGCGGCAAGGTTCTTGGCGAATCGTTTCTGGAAAGCGAGCGGACGGCCATCGGCGTCCACGGGAATCGGGGTGCTGCCGGTGGTGTCCACGCCGATGCCGATGATCTGCGACGGCTTGATTTTCGCCTGTCGCAACGCCTTGCGGATGGTGATCTCGGCGCCCGTCAGATAGTCGGTGGGATGTTGGCGGGCGAGATTGGGATCGCGAGCGAGGATCACACCGTGGGTGCCGTGGGAATACTCCCAAACGGCGGTGGCGATTTCGCGTCCGTTGCGCACATCCACAATGAGACAACGAACCGTGTTGGTTCCGTAATCCAAACCGATGGTATAAGTGGCGTTCATGCGGCAGATGCTAACGAAACCGGGTCGTTTCGGAAAGTCCAAACCGTCGCCTTGTGCTATGTTGCCGACATGACCCTCGTTTGGTTCCGACTCGATTTGCGATTGACCGACAACCCGTCCCTGGCCGCCGCCGTGGCGCGCGGTCCGGTCGTGCCCGTTTTCATCTGGGCGCCCGAAGAAGAGGGCAACTGGCCGCCCGGCGCGGCCAGTCGCTGGTGGCTGCATCACTCGCTGCGCGCGCTCGACGCCTCGTTGCGCGAACGCGGGTCGCGCCTTCTTGTTCGCCGCGGACCGTCGCTGGAAGCGTTGCGCGCGCTGGCGGACGAAACCGGCGCGGAAGCGGTCTTCTGGAATCGCCGTTACGAACCGGCGTTGCGCGAACGCGACGCCACGGTTCAACAGGGATTGCTGGCCGACGGGTTGCGCGTCGAGACGTTCAATTCCGCGCTCCTGTTTGAGCCGTGGGAGATCAAAAACAAAAATGGCGAGTCCTACCGCGTGTTCACGCCCTTCTACAACGCCTGCCGCGCCGCCGCCATCGGCCAGCCGGAGGACGCGCCCGCGCGATGGACGGCCCCTCGTCGCTGGCCGCGCACCGTCGCACTCGATCTGGCGCCAACCGGAAACTGGACCGCGGGATTGCGCGCCGCATGGCAACCGGGCGAAGCGGGCGCACAACAGCAACTGGCGCGGTTTGCGCGGCGGGCGGCGGTTTACCGCACGCAACGGGACCGACCCGACATGATGGGCACCTCGCGTCTGTCGCCGCACCTGCATTTTGGCGAGGTGTCGCCCCGGAGCGTCTGGCAGGCGATTACGGAAGAAAGTTTTCGCCGCCAGTTGATCTGGCGGGAGTTCGCGCATCATCTGTTGTGGCATCATCCCCGCACCGCGCAGGAACCGTTGCGCCCAGAATTCGCGCGGATCCCGTGGCGGCACGACCCGCAGGGGCTGCGGACCTGGCAACGCGGACAAACCGGTTTCGCGCTGGTGGACGCTGGGATGCGGGAGTTGTGGGCCACCGGTTGGATGCACAACCGGGCGCGAATGGTGGCTGGCTCATTTCTGGTGAAGGATTTGCTGTTGCCGTGGCAGGAGGGCGCGCGATGGTTTTGGGATACGCTGGTGGACGCCGATCTCGCCAACAACACCCTCGGATGGCAATGGATCGCCGGCTGTGGCGCGGACGCCGCCCCGTTTTTCCGCATCTTCAACCCGCAAACACAAGCCGACCGCTTCGACCCACGCGGCGAATACGCCCGGCGCTGGGACGCTCCCGCGGCGGTTCCCCCACTCGATCACGACGCCGCGCGCCAACGCGCCCTGGCCGCTTTCAGGGCTGCGCGAGAATCCAGTCGGCAGCCTCGTTGATATCGCGGGCCACGTGATCGGGCGTGACCTTGCCTTCGGCAAGCGTCTGCGACCCGCTGCCGGTGAGCACCAACACGGTCCGGGTGCCGGCGTTACGTCCGGCCTGGATGTCGCTGGCCCGGTCTCCCACCATGTAACAGCGCGCCAGATCCAACCCGAACTCGGCGGCGGCATCCCGAAGCGATTTCGGACTGGGCTTGCGACAGGCGCAGTTGTCGTCGGGATGATGCGGACAAACATAGTAGCGATCAATCCGAACACCGTGTCGGGCAAACTGCTCGTCAAGATGAGCATGGACAATGTTGACATGCTCATGCGTGAAAAATCCGCGTCCGACTCCGGATTGGTTGGTCACCACCAACAGCTTGAACCCGGCGGCCTGGAGCCGTTTCAACGCCGTATAAGCGGCCGGAATAATGATGACACGCTCCAATTCGCCCACATAATTGCTGTCCTCCATCAGGACACCGTCCCGGTCAAGAAACACGGCCTGGTTGGTTGACACGCTCTTGTTCATACGCGGGGGGATTCTATGCAGAAATCCCACCACCGCAAGGGGAACTTCGGACACCCCAAATCTCGGAACCTCCTCATTCTGACTTGTCGCCCCCGCGTGGTGTCGCATACACTGCGCCCATACAAACGACAACACAAAGGACGGGATTACAAAGGACGGGATTATGAGAATCAATGGATGGGCGTACGGCTGGGTTTTGGGTGTCCTGTTGGCGGGGTTTACGACGGAAACATTGGCGCAATTCTACGCGCCGGACACGGATTACCACGATTTGGTGCAACGGCAATTTGTTGTGGAACTGGCGCGGGTGCTGGCATGGCGCGAAAACCGCGCCGGCGGCAAAATCGCCGAAATCACCTACGAGATCGCCAGCGACTCCCACCGGGTAACAACGTGGAAACTGAAGTGGCTGGACGCGCAGGGCCGAACGGTGCGGGAAATGACCGTGCAGTACCCGGAAACGCAGTTGACCGCCGGGGCGCAATTCTACCGGGCCGTGTACCGGCAATTAGCGCCCAGGCCGCCGGTCGGGCCACTCTCGGAAACGGACCTCTTGCGCGGTTACTGGGAGGGAGCGGAACGCACCGGACTATCGCGCACGGAAAGCCTGCAGGCGGCCTTTGCGCTTGCGAAAATCCCGGAACCGAAGGCCGCGCCGCAACTCGCCGGGCTGCTGGCGCACGCGGCGTTGCCCAGCCTGGCAGGCACGACGATGCTGGATGCGGTGTTGCTGGCGCGCGCCGCCGCGTGGTTGTGCGTGGCGGAGTCGGCGGTGCAAAACCGCACCGCCGCCAGTGATGGGTTGTGGACGCCGATCCTGTTTCTGGCGGCGCGCGAAAATGCCGCCGCGGAAGCGTGGAAGAAATCCGCCATGGCCGCCCATGTCGCGGCTCGCGGCAGCGAGGCGGTGGCGTGGTGGGATTTTCTGCTGCGGCGACCGCGCAGCGAGGAGGTGTTTGTCCGCGTGGCGGAACATCGTCGGTGGGCGATGCCGTTACTGGTGTACTATGGTCGGTTGTTTCGGTACGAGGCCATGGTGGCCCGCGTGATCGAACCGTTATTCGACGACGAGTCGCAACCGTTGGCCCGTCTCTATGACTACGCGCCGCTTTTTGCTCTCGAAGCGGGCGTCGGCGGCGGTCGAATCATGGAAGGACGCTGGCCGTCTCTGGCCCGGCAAGCCTGGATCGAATGTCTGCGGGATTTTCAACCCGAACCGCAGGATTACACCGGTTATCTGCCGGTGCTGCAAAAAATCCCGCGCGAGGCCGCGCCAACCGCGGAAACCGAGCAGCAAGAGGAACGGGTGGACGCCAGTGTGTCGGGATTTGCGGAGGCGGCGCCGTTGATTGATCTGGGATTCCGCGAGGGCACGGGCACGTTGATCCCGGTTGGCATCGTGACGGCGCGCGATCTGTTGAACTACGGATGGGAGATGACGGGAGCGCAGTTGAGCGCGCGCTGGTATCTGGTGGCCCGGATGTGGGGTGTGCCCGAACGAGCCGATTCGATTGCCAGGACGGTCATGCCGCGCGTCGCAGGGCTGGAGTTTTGTTTCTGCTGGGACCCGTGGAATTACATTGGCAAGGATCCGGACAACTGGAAACTCGCCCGCGCCAAGCTTCAGGACTGGACACGGCTCCAATTCCTCGATTGCGCCAGCGCATGGCTGGTTAACCGTTTCGCCTGGCACCCATCCAATCGGGAAAATGTGGAGATGTTCATCCGACGCTGCTGGCTGCGTCCCGCCAATGTGAGATTCCAGCACTCCGCCCTCTGGCACGCAAAAGCCTATGAACAAATCGTGCCGAACCTGCGCCGTCTTCATCAGGAAGGCGGCACGCTCCTGGATGCCGCCCTCCTGCATTGGATCGCGTGGGACCTCTCCACGGGCGACGCGAAAGTGCCTCACATCGCCGATTTCAAGGCGGAAATCGCCAACACACTCTGGGAACCGTCCTGGAGCCAGCTCCAGTTAAACTGGTCGGACTGGAAAAAACGTCCTGATTTCGAGCGCGCTCAGGAATTGGAGAAGCTCTTCTGGCAACGGCCCGGCAACAGTTTCCCCTTCGAGGAGATTTTCGACGGTTACCTGCGCGCCCGCGCCTATGCGTCGGCCCGCCGCTTCTTCGATCAAATCGAGGACCTCATTGAGGATCGGGTCCGTTTCTCCAATCACATCGGCCCGCGCCGTTTCACTCTCGCATTGATGGAGCAGGACCTGGCCGGTATGGAACACGCCCGCCGCGTCAGCAGCAGCGGCAGTTACCTCGACATGATCGCCAACATCGTGGCCTGCGCCGCCGCCGATGACATCGCGGGGTTGCAGGAACAGGTCGAAACGGTTTTCCAACGCTACGACAAGGAACGGAAAAACGAGATGATGTTGAAACTGGAAGCGTTCCTCCCGCTGATCCCGGCCCTGAAAGACCCCGCCCACCCCGACCACGGTAAAGCGCTCGATTTCTTCGCCACCTACAAGAACTGGCCCACATTGCAATGGACCTGGCTAACCAAATACAAACTCAGCACCGCCGATGCCGTCCGCTTCCTCGGCGGTCCCCAAACCGATCCCGAACGCCGCCTCATGGTCATGTACCTGCTCAAGGACAAGGAAGGCTTCCGCAAAGCTTACGAGGCAGCCGAAAAAGATTTTCGCGCCCGCGGCAAAACCTGGGGCAACATGGCCTTCGTCGTCATCCATTACCTGCGCAACGAACTGCTCGACGTCCCGGTCCCCACGTCGCAACCCGACCTCAAACCACCTACCGCCCGCTCTCTCACGGAAGCCTTTCACGCGCGCCTCCGCGAGGTGACTGCCGCCAAAACCGCGGCCACCCTGGCCCAATACAAAACCGCCGACCAGTTGTGGGCTCATCTCGACACCTTGCGGAAACACCCACCCCAACAGGCTGACACCACCCGACTCACCCTGGCTGCCTATCGCAAATTCCTGCTCGCACTGGAAAGCGCCGCCACCGAGTTCCAACGCCGTTACCCCGCCGACCCACGCCGCTGGGAAGCCCAACTCATCCGAGCCGAACTCGCCGCCCACACCCAATCGTTCTCCGAAGAAGAGGAACCCGTACGCGTCGAACCGCTCTTGAAAGAAATCGCAACCGCCCCCGACGCTCCCGCCCCGACCCGCGCCGCCGCACGTTTCATCCTCATCCAACGACACGCCGCCGCCCTGGACGAAACCAGCCCCCGCACCGCCCTCAAAGCATTGGACGCCGAGATCCTCGCCTTCGTCGGCCAACATCCCACCGACCCCCGCGTCGGCCCGGCCCAGTTCCTTCGCGCCACCCTCCTCGACCGGATTGACCCCGCCGGCGCCGAGTCCCTCTGGAAACTGCTCTCCCAAGACCCCAATCCCAAACTGGTTGCCGCCGCCCGCGCCCAACTGGCCGCCCGTGAACTCCTGAAAAAACCGCTGACACTGAAATTCACCGCCGTGGACGGACGCGCCGTGGACCTCGCCATGTTGCGGGGTAAGGTTGTCCTGCTACATTTCTGGGTCATCTGGAACCCCGCCTCTCGCAACGAAATCCCACAACTGCTCGAACTGCACCAGAAATATCACGACCGCGGCCTGGAAATCATCGGCGTCGTCCTTGACGAAGACAAAGAAACCGTCCAACGCTTTATCCGCCAATGCGCCATTCCCTGGCCACAACGCCTCGACCCCGGAGAGGGCGCCAACTCGCTGGTCGCTACCTACGGCATCACCGCCATCCCCCGCAAATGGCTGATCAACAAAAATGGCATTGTCGTCAACCTCCATGCCCATCACCCGCTCGAAACCGAAATCCAACAACTCCTCGCCGACTGAACTACCCCATGCCTTTCCAGCATCTCGTTCTTGCCTGAAGGACGGCTAAACAAGAATCCGGCCACCGCACCCAAGCGGTTTTTCATCGCGTCAAACGCCCCAATACGGTATTTGTCGGACTCGCCATGACGATGATTGACAACCGCCCGGCGTCTGAAACGCGACGGCTCGTGCTGGCGTCCATCTTCGCCCTCGGTGCCGCGGCTGTCATGACGCAACTGGCGTTGTTGCGCGAGATGTTGGCGGCGTTTGAGGGTAACGAGATGGTATTCGGCATCCTGCTCGGCAACTGGTTGCTGTTGACGGGGGCCGGTTCCTGGCTGGGCCGTCGCGCCCAGCGGCTGGAAAAACCGTTGCGAACCCTAACCGTTTTTCAACTACTCGTGGCCGTGTTGCCGCTGGCGCAGGTGGTGGCGGTGCGGACGTTGCGTAATGCGGTGTTCATCCGCGGCGCCATGATCGGCATGTCGGAAACAACACTGGCCGGAGCCGTGGTGTTGGCGCCGTTTTGCCTGGTGTCGGGCTATCTGTTGACATTGGCCTGCTCGATTCTGGGACATTCCGCATCCAAGAGCAAGGATCCCACCGATGATCACGGCGACGCGGGCGAGATCGGGCGGGTTTATGTCGCCGACAGCCTTGGCAGCATTGTGGGCGGTGTATTGTTCAGTTTCGCGCTGGTGCGGGTGCTGGATCATTACGGCGCGTTGCTGATTCCCGCGGCGATCAACCTGACGCTGGCTGCCGTGATGGCGTGGCGATGGGCGTTCCGCCCACTGGCGTTTGCCGCCGCCGCGCTACTGGCCGCTCTGGCGTTCACGACGAACATGGACGCGCTGACCACCCAGTGGCAATATGGCCGCCAAAAGGTCGTCTTTCGCGGTAATTCCCCCTACGGAAAACTCGTTGTCACCGAGTCAGCCCGCCAGCTCAATTTCATCGAAAACGGTCTGCCGCTTTTCTCGACCCACAACACCGAGCAAATCGAGGAAACCGTCCACTACGCCATGGCACAGCGCCCCGACGCTCGCCGGGTCCTGCTGATCGGCGGCGGCATGACAGGCACGGCACGGGAGATTCTCAAGTACGGCGTCCAGGAAATCACCTACGTGGAACTGGACCCGCTCATCCTCTCGGCGGCGCAACGGTTTGTTCCCGACACGCTGGCCGACCCGCGAATCAAAATCGTCAATACCGACGGACGCCTTTTTGTGAAACAAACCGCCAACCGTTACGACGTCGTTATCGTGGACATGCCGGCGCCGGACTCCACCCAGATCAATCGCTTTTACACGGCGGAATTCTACGCGGAGATCAAACGCATCCTGACGCCCGGCGGCGTGCTCTCGTTCGCGCTCGGCCGATACGAGAATTACGTCAGCCCGGAACTGGCCCGGCTCCTGTCGTCGGCGCGACAAACCCTGCGCGAATCGTTCCGTCACACGCTGCTGTTGCCCGGTGGACGGGTGTTTGTGCTGGCTTCCGACGGCGAGTTGACCGATGCGGTGGCGGCCCGGATTGCAGCCCGCGGGATTCCGACGCGGTTGATGACGCGGCATTATCTCGACGCCATGCTCACACCCGAACGCTTGGCGGCAGTGCGCGGGGCAGCGGAACAGCCGGCGACGTTGAACCAGGATTTCAATCCGTCGCTATACTACTACCACCTGCGCTACTGGCTCAGCCAGAACCCGAAGGGGACGGGGCTGCTAACGGCCCTGCTGCTAACGGCAACGATTGTGTGTCCGCTTCTGCTGCGGGGACGGGCGTTGGTGGTGTTTGCGGGCGGGTTTGCGGCGTCGGCGCTGGAAGTGGTGCTGCTGCTCGGCGTCCAAATCCTGTGCGGCTCGGTTTATCATCAGGTCGGCATCGTCGTCACCGCTTTCATGGCCGGGTTGGCGGTGGGCGCATGGGTGGCGAACCGTCTGTCGCCATCGCCGGCGCGACGGACGTTGACGACGCTGGCAATGGGCATCGGTCTGTTCGCAGCGATGTTGCCGCTGGCGCTGACGCAGCTTGCCGCGCTCCCGTTTGCGGCGGCGCGCGCGCTGGTGCCGGCGTTGACGTTTGGACTGGCCGTGCTGGTGGGGATGGAATTTCCCGTGGCCAGCCGGGCGGAACGTGCGGAAGTGACAGTCACGGCGGCGCAGTTGTACGCGGCGGACTTTGCGGGGGCGTGCCTTGGGGCGCTCCTGACGAGTTCAATCTTGATCCCGTTGCTGGGCGTGGCGCCGACCTGCTGGATCACGGCGGGATTGAATCTTGTTAGCGCCGCGCTCCTCTGGCGGCGGAAAAGGCAGCGATGAAACGGACGCGCAACTACATTTTCATCAAAACCCTGCGGGTGGCGGGCTGGTGTCTGCTGGTGACGTTGATCGGATTTATCGTCAGCGGCTATGTGATGACCGGGCGTTTTCATTTCGGTCGGTTGATGAGCGCGCAGGAGGGGAAAGCCTGGCACCTGCTTCTGCACGGGCCGCTGATTGTGCTGGCGGTTGCGCACGTTGTGCCGGCGGCGTATTTTGCGTGGCTGAGATGGTTCAAGAAACGTCATCGTCGCTGAATGGAAACGACCGCCGTGAACAGGCCGAAGGCGCCCCGTTGCGCGCGGTGGAGATGAGCCGGCGCGAGGCAATTCTCTGTGGCGCGGCAGGAATGCTGGTCGCCACGGGGATTGGCGAATATCTGCGTCGTTGGATTGCCGGAGAGAAGGAAGGCGACATCGGGACGGTGTTCAAGGGCGACGCGCCGAAAGGCGAATTGTGGGAGCTTTGGAAAAAACGTGGCTGGGTAAAGGAGGGATACCACTACATCAAACTGGAACGCAACGTGCAGTGCAAGATCTGCCCGAACAACTGCCTGCTCGAACCCGACGACCGCAGTCATTGCCGCAACAAAATCAACAAAGACGGCGTCCTTTACACGCTGGCCTACGCCAACCCCTGCTCGATGAACATTGATCCCATCGAGAAAAAACCGCTCTACCATTTTCATCCCGGCAGCCGTTCCTTCTCGCTGGCCACCGCCGGATGCGTGTTGCGCTGTCTCAACTGCCAAAACTGGGACATCTCCCAACGCACCCCCGAACAGACCAAAGACCCGCGCGGCCCCGAACTTCGTCTCCGCCCGCCCGTTGCCGGATTGCATCCCGATGACATGCGACGCCTGAGCCTGTTCCCCGAAGACCTTGTCGCGCTAGCCAAAGCCACGCAATGTCTCTCAATTTCCTACACCTACTCGGAACCGGTCGCCTTCTACGAATACACCTATGACTCCTGCAAGGCCGCCCGCGCCGCCAGTGTCAAAAATGTGCTGGTCACCAGCGGTTCCATCGAGGAACGCCCGCTCCGCGACCTCGCCCAGTACGTGGACGCCGCCCACGTGGACTTGAAGGGATTTGACGACCAGACCTACCAGAAACTCAACTCCGGGAAACTCCAAACCATCCTCAACACCATCAAAACCTTGAAAAACCTTGGTGTCTGGATCGAAATCATCAACCTCATCGTCCCCACCTACACCGACAATCTCGATGCCATTCGCCGCATGTCCGACTGGCTCGTCAAAAACGCCAGCCCCGACACGCCCATTCATTTCTCCCGCTTCCATCCCCAACACAAACTCAATCATCTCCCGCCCACGCCCGTCGAAATCCTGCTCCAGGCCCAGGCCGCCGCCCGCGCCGCCGGATTGCGCTATGCCTATATCGGCAACGTCGCCGGACTCAAAGACGCCGGCACCACCTTCTGTCCCGGCTGCCACCAGGCCGTTATCGAGCGGGACATCTTCGCCGTCACCGCCTACCGTCTTGCCAACGGCAAATGTCCATCCTGCCAAACTCCCATCGCCGGCGTCTGGTCATAACACTCCCCAAAACAATCCAGCAGCATTGACGAAGGCGAAGCCGTCAAAAACGCAAACTCACTTGCCGTGTCTCATTCGGACCGGTCCGGTGATGGCGATGGCAATGACGATGGCGGCGGAGGAGGCGCGGCGGCAGCAACGACCTGTTTGACTTCCTCGGCAACGGCAACGGCCTCGGCGACCGCAGCCTGGACTTCCGCCTTGAGTTCATCGGGCGCCGCCTGGCCAAGCGTTGGCGCCGTCCCGGCCACAATCGCCGGCGCCTCGGCAATCGGGGCGAGGTTGGCCTCTTTCTCGATGAGAAGATCGTTGCGGAGTTCCTCTTCGTGCGGACGCGGCCCGGCGGCGATGACTTCCATGGCGTCAATGCGTTCTTCCTGCGCCTCGCGATTGCGTTCCAGTTCTTTGCGGGCGGTTTCCTCGCGTGGACTGAACTTGACGCTGACGACCTTGCTGACGCCGTGTTCTTCCATGGTGATGCCGTAGAGGGCATCGGCCATGCCGATGGTGCGTTTGTTGTGGGTGATAATGACGAACTGGCTTTGGGTGATGAACCGTTGAAGGATGCGAATAAAACGGTTGATGTTGGACTCGTCCAACGGCGCGTCCAATTCGTCAAGAACACAGAAGGGCGACGGTTTGACCATGTAGATGGAGAACAACAGGGCGGTGGCAGTCAGTGTTTTCTCGCCGCCGCTGAGCAGCGTGATGCTCTGGAGCTGTTTGCCCGGCGGTTTGGCGACGATTTCGATGCCGCTTTCGAGTGGGTCGTTTTCGTCGAGCAGGATGAGGTTGGCTTTGCCGCCGCCAAACAGTTCGGTGAAGATTTGCTGGAAGTTCGTCCGCACTTTCTCGAAGGTCTCGCTGAAAAGCTGTTTGGTGGTGGCGTTGATTTTGGCGATGACCTGGAGGAGTTGTTCCTTGGCTTTGACGAGGTCTTCGTGTTGTTGGGTGAGGAACTTGTAGCGTTCTTCCAGTTCGTCGTATTCCTGGATGGCCTCGACGTTGACGGGACCCATGGCATCGAGCCGGGATTGCATTTCGGCGACCTGCGCTTCAACGGCGTCCCAATCGGTCGGGCGCGGCACCTGTTCGGTCACGACTGGCCCCTGATCGGCCAGGGTGATGGTAATGGCGTCGGGCGCGACATCCTCGATGTTGACCTGGTATTTTTGCCAAACCCGCTCTTTGAGCTGGTTGATCTCCATTCGTTTTTGGGCGACCTGAACATCGTAGCCGGACTTTTGTTGTTGCGCTTCGTAGGCTTTCTGGCGAAGCGCCTTCAGTTCCGCCTCGGCATGGGCGACGCCGGTGGCGACTTCGTCGCGCTGATGTTGGAGCCCGGCCAGTTGCTGTTGGAGTTGTTGGCGAAGAGAAGCCAGCTCGGTGAGTTTTTGTTCGGACTCGGCAATCTCGGCGCGGAACTGGGTGATGCGTTGGGTGAGAGTTTCCATTTCGCCGGCGCAGGTCTGCATGCGCTCGCGGAAATCGCGGATGCGCCCGGCAATCGGCTCACGGTTGGCTTCGATGGAGGCGTGTTTGTGTTCGAGGCCGCCGACGCTGACGCGCAACTCGGTGAGCTGATTGTTCATTTCCTCGCGCTGGCGGAGCAACTCGTCCACGACCTGCTGTGCCTGCGCCATTTGTTCACGGAGTTCGCCCTGTCGGGTCTCGGCGGCACGGAGGGCGGCCAGGATTTTCTCGCGGCGAGCCTTGTCTTCGTTGTCCTGTTGCTCGATGGATTGGATTTCAAAAATGACCGTGTGGATTTTGCTGTCGAGGTCGCGCTGGTCGGTCGTGAGCGAATTGAGTTCGCCTTCCTTGCCGGCGAGGGCAACCTCCTTGGCGTGAAGATCGGCGCGGGCGGCCGCCAGTTCCTGTTCCTGGCGGTTTTTCTGCGCTTCGAGTTCGGCGCGGGCGGCCGCCAACTCGGCCAGACGCGCCTTGCACGCGGCGGTTTCCTCGGTCAACGCGCTGATCTCGCCGATGTGACTGGCGGAAACGGCGCTGAGGATGCCGTGGGCGTTGATAAATTCGCCGCGCAGGGTGGCAACAGACAGGTGCGGATGATCACTGCGCAGGTTCAACGCGAGATCAAGGTCGCTGACAATGATGACGTTGGCCAGCAGCGAGCGAATCAGCGGCGCAAAGCGTTCGTCGCGGACACGCGTGACGTGGGTCGCCCACGCCATTGCGCCCAGCGGCGGTTCGCCGGTGGAAATGGCGGCGTTGTCCCCCGTCGGAGTAAGCAATTCCGGCGCGGTGACGGCGTTGCCGGCGAGGAGTTGACGGGCGGATGACAGGTCATCGGCAAGCACGGTGCGGAGGGCGCCACTGAGGGCGGCCTCGATGGCGGCGCCGTATTGTGGTTCCACTTCGATGATGTTGCCCAGCGTGGCGCGACCGTCAGGCGCGGCAAAAAGTTGGCGTAGAACTTCGAGACGGGCGGTTTTTCTGGAAAAATCGGATTCCGCCGAATGAAGGACGGTTGTGGCGTCGGCCAGTTGTTGGGCGAGGGTTTTCAGGGCTGTTTCGCGTTCGGCGAGCGCGGCGCGAAGCGGTTCGATGGCGGCGCGCAACTCGGCGAGGCCGGCGTGAAAGCGTTCCAGTTGTTGTTGTTTGGCGAACCGCTGTTCTTCGAGTTGGATGCGTTCGGTGCTGAGGCGTTCGGCGCGGAGTTTGTCGTTGCGACTGCGCAAGTCAAGGGCATTGAGTTCGTTATGTTGATTGGCGAGCTGGCGTTCGATGTCCACCAGGGAGGTTTTGGATTCGTTCAGCAGACGGTTTTTCTGGCCAAGCTGAGCGTCGAGCGCCTTGATGTCGTCCTGTTGAGCGCGGAGTTTGCCGCGCTCGGCGGCCAGGAGGAACTCGATCTGTTCAAACTCGCTGTTGAGTCGGGCGAGTTCCTGTTCCTGGATGTGAATCTTTTCCTCGGCGCCGGCGATCTCGCGGCGGTTACGTTCGATGGATTGTTCGGCCTCGGCAATACGATCGGTGTTGGTGGCGATACGTTGCTGGTGGCGGTCGGATTCGTTGCGCAGGTCGTGATCGCGGCTGGTGGTGTCGGCGATGGCGCGTTCGATGTCGCCGAGCGAGCGGCGGAGGCCGGCGATTTGCGATTCGGAATTGGCAATCTCCGAAGCGTACTGTTCCGATTGGGCGGCGATCTGGGCAATGAGCGATTCGAGGTGGGTGATTTCGGAGTGAAGCAGGTCGTAACGGTGTCGGGAAAGTTTGGTATCCAGCGCCTTGAGCTGGTCGAATAATTCCTTGTAGCGGCGCGCTTTGCCGGCCTGGCGTTGGAGACTGATGATCTGGCGTTTGACCTCTTTGATGATGTCGGTAAGGCGAACGAGGTTCTGTTCGGTGTATTCGAGTTTGCGGAGGGCTTCTTTTTTCTGGTGCTTGTATTTGTTGATGCCGGCGGCTTCTTCGAAGATGTTGCGGCGGTCTTCGGGATGAGCACTGAGGATCTGGTCAATTTGCCCCTGCGCCATCAGGGAGTAGCTGGACCGTCCGATACCGGTGTCCATAAACATGTTCTGGATGTCGCGCAGACGGCAGGGGGTTTTGTTGATGAGATATTCACCGGCGCCGTCGCGGTACACGCGGCGGGTAATGGTGATTTCGGAAAAGTCCAGATTTACGCCGGGCAGGGAGATGGACTTGGGGTCCACATCGGCAAAGGTCATACTGACCTCGGCCATACTGATGGGTTTGCGGCCATCCGTGCCGTTGAAGATGACATCCGACATTTCGGAGCCGCGAAGAGCTTTGGCGGACTGTTCTCCGAGCACCCAGCGAATGGCGTCAGCGACATTGGATTTGCCGCATCCGTTGGGTCCAACGATGGCGGTCACGCCTGGAAGGAATTCCAAGCTGGTTTTTTCAGCGAACGACTTGAAACCGATGAGCTGCAGGCTCTTCAGATACATGTAGGGTCCCCACCCCTTTCTTGGTTTGTTGGCAGCATAGCGTCTGACCGCTGGAAAACAAGCAAAAAATCAGGGATTTTGCGAAAATTACGAGTCACCCACTGTCTCCCGTTCCCTCAAAGTTTCCCGTTCCAACCCTCAGGCACTCCGTAACGCCGCTCGCACCAGTTCCTCAACTGCGGCTCCTGCGCCCAGCTCCTGCGACGCCGCCGCCACCGCTTTCTGAGCGTCAGCCTGTTTGTAGCCGAGCGAGACCAATGCCAGTACGGCGTCGGTGAGTTTCGGATCGGTCGTCGCCCTGGAAACCAGCGGTGTTTCCGCGCCAACCTTGTCTTTTAACTCGACCACCAGCCGTTCCGCCGTTTTCTTGCCGATACCGCGCAGGGTGGACAACGTCTTGGTGTCGCCAGCGGCAATGGCGTTGCGCAGGCCGGTCACGCTGGCGCTGGAGAGGATGTTGCAGGCCAGTTTCGGCCCGATCCCATTGATGCTGATGAGCAACAAAAACATTTCCCGTTCCGCCGCGGTGGCGAACCCGAAAAGCTGCTGGGTACCGTCTTGCGCGTTCACGTGATGGTAGGTCAACAGTTTCACTTCCCCGCCGACCGGCGGCAACTTGTCGTAGCTGGAGACCGGAATCAGCACCTGATACCCGACTCCGTGACAATCAATCACCACCGAGGTGGGCGTCGCCTCCGTCAGTTGACCATGCAGAAACGCAATCATGCGCCACGAATTACCATGAATCAGTCACAAATGAAACGGAGAAATTGGCGGTCTGGTTTCCAATGGTCTTTTTCAATAGCTTTGATACGCGGCGTGCCCGGCGCGAACCATCTCGTCATTGACGTTCAACCAGGCACCGTTTTTCTCAACCCAGACCTCGCCGAGGTAACGGCCATATTTCTCCCGCGTATCTTTGATGGTTTGCAGCACAATGTCCTGATCCAGAATCAGCCCGCGCAGGAAATCTCGCGCCGCCGTGCCTTTCGGCTTGTCCGCGCCGGTCATTTCCGGGGCATTGATCCGGTTCAGGCGGATTTTCTCGCCGCGAATCCACGTGGACAACCCCAAATCAATGTCCACCGTGCAAGTATCACCGTCATAGACCGCCGTCACACGCGCCCGGTAATGATAAAGACTGGCCTGCAACTGCTCCTTGCTCATCGGTGTCGTGGGCATACCTCAAGTTCCTCCTGCCGCCAAAATAGCCCGGAAGAAAACATCGGACAAGGCAGGACAACCAGCCCGGTTGTCCACACCTAACCCAGGGCCAACTGGCCGCTCACCTTGGTTTTCAGATTTGGATCTTGATCCCGGAGGCGGATCTGTGGATCGGCTCGCTTCCGTGCCTCACAAACCCCAAAACTGCAAGATGGACAATCCGCCCGCTCACCCGGTCCGTTACGCCGAATCGCCCGAGCGCATCAATCCGGTGGACGGTGTTGTCTTTGAAGACACGGTCGTGGCGGTTTGTGCCCGCCGCGAATCCGTGGATGACATTCGGCGCTCGCAGGATGTCACTACGGTTTCCCACTGCGTTTATCGCAACGACGCTGATGGCCTCTGGTTGTATCAGAGCAACTGTTTGGCTTTTCTCGACGCCATTGCCGCCAAGTATCCCGGCGGTTGTTTCGACATGATTTTTGCCGACCCGCCCTATTGCCGCCCCTACCCCCTCGGCCTCTCCTTCGTCGAGTTCCTCTCCAACGGCGGTATCACCTGTCATGCCGGTCGGATGGTCAAGGTGGACAAGGGTGACTGGGACAAATCGCAGGGCGCGCAGGAGAACCACAACTTCAACCGGGCATGGCTGCACTCGTTGTTCCTCAGTCACGGTAGATCATTTATAGCTTTTCGACCAACTTTGAAACCCGCACGTTGAGAGCTTGCGCAACCCGGGCAAGGGCCTCGACGGAAATGGTCTTCTCGCCACGCTCGACCTCGCCTAGGTATTTGTAGTTGAGGTCGGCGCGTTCCGCGAGACGCTCTTGGGTCAAACCCGCCTTCTTGCGATAGGTGCGGATCGCTTCGCCGAGGGCTTTTGTGCGGAGTGAGGTCGCTGCCACAGAGCCAGAAAACCAAGAAATGCCGTTCCGCTAAACCAGCTATAGCTGGTATTTCATGCTTGATCTTGGTGGCCGATCCATGGATCGGATCGCCGCGTGTCGAAGAATGAGCGTCGGCAGGTTCACAAAGCAAAGACCGACCACACGGCCCGGTCCGATCAGAGATCCGATCCGACACCGAAATCCCGTCTGTCGCGCCAACTCGCCAAACTCCCGCCACCTCTTGGAAGGAATTTTCAACCCCGACCAAGTAGTGCCGTCCGAGAACCTGAGGGCGTGCTTTACGCCTACGACCCGCAGAAGGCAATGGAGTTTGCCGACACGCCTGATGTGGCCCGCATCGAAGCGCAGCCGTTCCTGAAATGGGCTGGCGGGAAATCTCAACTACTCCAACAATTTGACGAGTATTTCCCAACAACGATTGACCGCTACTTTGAGCCGTTTCTCGGCGGCGGGGCGGTTTTTTTTCATTTGAAACGCCGTTTTCCCGTCATGAAGGCGTTTTTGCGCGACAACAACGCCGAACTGATCAACGCCTACCGTGCCGTTCAGCGGTTTCCCCATGAATTGATGCGCGCACTGGATGAGCACTTGGCTGCGTTCAACGCCGACCGACAACGCTATTACTACCTTGTCCGCAGCCGTCATCATCTGCCGGAAAGAGAAATCATTCAACGCGCCGCCCGGATGATCTTTCTCAACAAGACCTGCTTCAACGGCCTGTGGCGTGTGAACGCCCGTGGCGAGTTCAATGTTCCCCTCGGCTCGCATAACATGAAAGGGAGCTAAAATGAAATACAAGCTGCTCAGATTCTTTGGTTACCGATGTCCACGATGCGGCAACGACATATGGCTGGCCGGCGCACCGGAAAAATACATCTACTGCGCCTTCTGCAACGGCGAAGGGAATCTGTGCGTGACTAAAATCCTCACGATTCGCGGCGGCGACATGGAAATGGAACTTACCGGCTACGTCAGCACCCAAGTCCCGCGCTCGACTTGTCGGAGGAAACCCCGGTCGCGCAAAACTTGAAGCTGCTGACGGATCTTGTCTTTGACGTGCCGGTTATCAGGATGCAGTTCCTCCAGCTCGCGAACGAAGGCATAAGTTTCAGAAGTCGTAAATTGGGCTTTGCCAAGTCGGCGCACAGCGTTCAGCACGTCCAATGTCCAGCCGCGCTCTTTGACCTTCAATTCTTCCAACGGTTTCACGCGCCGGTAATTCGCGCGGACTTCGCTGGCCGGTATCACCGTGCTTTCTCGCACAACGGCGATTCGCGCATCAACCGGTATTCGACTCAGGGCAATGTTGCAGCCAATCCAACCGGCGCGACGTGCCGTAGCCGCAAGCGGATTTCGTTTGATGATGGCTGAAATCGGAAATGCGAAACTCGGAATGAGCAGAAGATTCCTCACACGCCAGTCAGTTAAGTCGTACTGCATGAAAAAGAAGTTCGGCGTCGTGTCGCTCTGAATCGAATTTATCATGGCGGCGTACGCGCCGTCGTTTATCCGGTCACCAATGTGCGACTTTTGGGCTTTGAGTTGATACCAAAGGTCGCAACTTGGGCAACAATAGTCGCTCGCCTTCGTGTTATTACGTAGCCGGCTCAAAGTCGGCGACGAGCAGTTTGGACAATACAAGTTCTTCTCACCCCACGCTTCCGTCACGACGCGAGCGCGTTGTGACGCGCTCCGATATGCTTCCGCCAATTCTCCGTTCATGGAGAGCTTCATTCGCGGCGATTAGATCACCGTGCGGCTCCCGCTTCAACTTGATTTTGCCCGTACCGGCTCGCACTTGGCGAGGCATTTCTTGTCGAGCCGGAGAAAGTGCGGCTGACGGTGGAGGAGTTACTCCGGTCGCACGTTACCACTCAGCGCAACAGACACTTGTGGGACGTGCCACAAGCCGATTCATTCTGGCGCGTTGCGGAACTGCCGCTGCTTATCGAACAGGGCATCAACACGTCGGCAAAACTGGCTGCGCATTACCACTTTAATCCACGCCAGAGCAGTTACTACCGGCAAGCGGCGGAGTTTCTCGGTTTGGTCCGACTCGACGAAATAAATCATCGCTACGAACTCACCGACCTGGGCCGTGAATACGCAAGCCGTCCCGCCGATGAGCGTCGCCAACTATTAGCCGGCATCCTCGTTCACTTCCCGCCGATGCGTGCTGTGTTGGAATTGTCAGCAACAGACGGCAAGAGTGGAGTCACGAAACACCAAATTGCCGACCTGATTGAGCGGCACTCGACAATCCGCAAATCCACACCCGCCCGCCGTGCCTCCACCTTGTTGTCGTGGCTGCGGTGGTTGGAGTCCGCCACCGGTGCCGTTGAAGTTGGTCCGACGAGCTTTACGCTTCGGTAGCGACCGCAGCGTGCTGGATCAGCACGCCCGCGGACTGATTCCAAAGGCATGTCCCGGACAACTCACGGCAGGCTGCCGTTGCAGGTCAGCAATCGACATTTATCCACGTCAACCAATCGGCCTGGGTGACCACGGGCACATGGGCGGCACGGCAGACGCGGATGGTGTGGCCGGTGCCGCCGCCGAGCGGGTCGGCTTCGTTGACGTAGAAAATTCCCACCGTGGCCGGGGCCAGGTCGAGCGGCGGATCGCCAAGAACTTTCAGCGTGTCGCGCAGCAGATAGGCGGTCTGCTGCACGGTCCGATTCTGGCCGGGTTTCTGAAGAAAATAGTTCACTATCCGCGCATATTGCGGCGAGGCTTCGCTGGTCACGGCTGCCAGTCGTTGGAGCATGGCGGCGTCAACAGCATCGAGGCAGATACGACGGGCCGACGGATGCGCGTGCCGTTGGCGCATCGTGGCATACGGGATCACGTACTCCAACCGACGCGCATCCACGCCGGCCACACCCTCCGCAAAAGCTTCATCCGCGCCCGATGCGTTGCCAGTGCGAAAGATGGCGGCAGGATACCGGCGCGCGAGCCATTCTCCCAAAGCAACGAGCCGCGGGAAGGCGACGTCAGGCACCTGTCGAGTGCCTTCCACGAGTACCACCGTCTGGCGGGTGGTTTTCAACGTACTCTCAAACTCCGTCAGGCTCCGACATTCGCTCAAGGATGGAACAGAGACTTTCATCCGTCCGTCGCGATAGTAAAACCGCAGACAACTGGCCCGTCAAGTTGGGGTGTGATTAAATCGGATGGACCATCTCGACTTGAATAGGCGACGCGTTCTGAGCATCCTCCCAACCTCTCGCCGCAGCACTTCGACCACCAATACACCCATCACCCCAGACCTGTTAGCCATTGTCTGGACGCGCCCACTTCGTACAACGCTCACAGCAGCAAACTCAGGTTTAGCCCCAGCACTGCCACATAAACCGCTTCGTCAACTTCGCGCGGCCGCGCAATGGCATCCAATGCAACCCGCCGTGATCCAACACATGACAGAAACTCTCCTCGTTTCCGCAACAACTTCTTACCGCTGGCATTGCATATCGCACAGCGTGCCCCCGCCTGCTGCCTTGTGCGCCGCATACATGAGCGGCAACTCCAACCCCACTCACGCATAGAACGAGTCGGCCTGATACAACGCCTGAAACTCCGCCAACGACATCCCACCTTTGCGCCCCTGACCAAACATTGGCCGGTAACGAGCACACACCCGCAACGCACGCCAGAGAAGCTCCAGATAGTGTTTGTCAGATGACTTACCGTTCATTGTTGGTCAAATCGTTTGCCGTCGGAAATGACTGTGGTTGATCTCACAGTTTGTTCACTTTCTTACGGAGGTTACTTAACTGCTTCAGGATCTTATCCAACTTGGAGTCAGTTGTGGTCTTCTTTTTCTTCTTGTCAGGTGTGACCAGTGCTTGCAGGTAGCGTTCCACACGCCTTCCAAATCGCCCCTTTTGGTTGTTCATTAGTGGCTCGGCGACTTCGATGAGTATCCCTTCCAGCACATTGGCAAGTTCTGCCTTCTTGGTGAACTTTATTTCAAATCCTTGTCCAAGTTGATTGTTTGCCTTTACCTTCTTGAGGCCAAACCACGAAAACATCTTCCATCGGTTTGCCAAATCATCTCGTTTATGCTGCTTCAGACGACCGCCTATACAACTCTTGTCTCCCAGCCCTGCCTGTCCGACATAAACCAAATGTCCATAGTCCGAGTACAAAGCATAGATACCTGCCTGCTGCCAAAAATCGACAACACCGCCACGCTTTTCGTTTGCCCGGACACCAGCAAGACATCTCGGACATGCTTTGCTTCCCTTCCACCGCACCATATCTTCACGCCAATAAAGTCCCATGTTCGCGATGATCGTTTGCCCCTGTGCTGTTTTTTTCTTCGCCATAAGCAAACTCCTTGCTTACGTCTTCTTCTGTTCCTCCGCGCCTTCGGCGGCTTCTTCTTGTTGTTCGCTGATGACTCTTGCGATGGCGACCAGTTTGTCGCCTTCGTTCAAGGTCAGGAGTTTGACGCCTTGGGTGTTGCGGCCACAGATGCGAATGTCTTTGCAACTGATCCGGACGGTCTGGCCTTGGGCGGTGCTGAGCATGACTTCGTCGGCATCGGTGACGCTGAGCGCGCCGACGACGCTGCCCACTTTGTCGGTGGTTTTAATGGTGATGATGCCTTTGCCGCCACGGCTCTGTTGCCGGTATTCCTCAAAAGGCGTGCGCTTACCGATGCCGTGTTCGCCGGCCACCAGGAGCGTGGCGTTGGGGTCAACAATCTCGATGCCGACCACGTAGTCGCCTTTCTCTGGCCGGATACCCCAGACGCCGGTGGCGCTGCGGCCCATGTCGCGCGCTTCTTCTTCGTGGAACCGGATGCTCATGCCGTCTTTGGTCACGAGGACGATTTCGTTGTTGCCATTGGTGAGTTTGACGCCGATGAGCCGGTCGCCTTGTTCGATGTTGATGCCGATGATGCCGCCTTTGCGAACGTTCTGGTAGGCACTGAGCACGGTCTTTTTGATAAGGCCGTTGCGGGTGGCCATCAGCAGGTATTGGTTGTCGGTGAATTCTTTGATGCGAAGCAGTGCGGCGATTTTTTCATCGGGGCGGAGTTGGAGGAAGTTGGCGATGGACTTGCCTTTGGCGGCACGGCCCATCTCCGGTAGTTCATAGACTTTCTCGACATAGACGCGGCCGTCTTCGGTGAAGAACATGATGTTGTCGTGGGTGGAACAGACGAAGAGGTGTTCGATGAAATCTTCTTCGCGCGCTTCCATGCCGATGACGCCTTTGCCGCCGCGTCGCTGGCTGCGGTAGGCGCTGACGGCGGTGCGTTTGATGAATCCCTGGTGGCTGATGGTGACGATGCATGGTTCGTTGGCGATGAGGTCTTCGATGTTGATCTCGCCTTCGTCGGCCACGATGTCGGTCCGGCGCGGGTCGCTGTATTTGGCTTTGATGTCGAGCAACTCCTGTTTGACGACGCCCATCAGCTTCCGTTCGCTGGCGAGCAGGCTTTGGAGGTAGGCGATGCGTTTGATGAGTTCGGTGTATTCTTCTTCGATCTTGTCGCGCTCGAGGCCGGTCAGTTGGTAGAGGCGGAGGTCGAGGATGGCGTTGGCCTGGATTTCTGTGAGCTTGAACTTGGCCATCAATTTCGTCTTGGCCTGCTCGCGGTCGTCGGCTTCCTTGATGATCTTGACGACGGCGTCAATGTTGTCGAGCGCGATACGGTAGCCTTCGAGGATGTGGGCGCGTTCCTCGGCTTTGCGCAGCTCGAACTTGGTGCGGCGGGTGACGACTTCTTTGCGGTGCGCGATGTAACATTCGAGCATCTGCTTGATGTTCATCGTGCGCGGTTTGCCGTGGTCAATCGCCAGCATGATGACGCCGAAGGTGTCCTCAAGCTGGGTGTGTTTGTAGAGGTTGTTGATGACGACCTTCGGGATGGCGTCGCGCTTCAACTCGATGACGATGCGCATGCCTTCCTTGTTGGATTCGTCGCGGATGTCGGAGATGTCCTCGATCTTTTTGTCGTTGACGAGGCTGGCAATGGTCTCGATGAGGGTGGCTTTGTTGACGTTGTAGGGGATTTCACTGATGACGATGCGTTCCTTGCCACCCTTGACCTCCTCGACGCCGACGCGTCCGCGAATCTTGAGCGAGCCGCGTCCGGTGAGCAGGTAATCCTTGATACCCTGTTTGCCGCAGATCAGACCGCCGGTGGGGAAATCCGGGCCTTTGATCAGCTTGGCGACTTTCTCAACATCGAGGTCGGGTTCATCAATGAGCGCGCAACAGGCGTCAATCGTCTCGCCGAGGTTGTGCGGCGGGATGTTGGTAGCCATGCCAACGGCGATGCCAGTCGATCCGTTGACCAACAGATTCGGGAACGCGGCTGGCAGGACGACCGGCTCGACTTCCTTCTCGTCGAAGTTCGGCTGGAAATCTACGGTTTCCTTGTCGAGGTCTTTGAGCAATTCCTCAGCAATTTCTTCGAGCCGGCACTCGGTGTAACGGTAGGCGGCGGGCGGATCGCCGTCAATCGAGCCGAAGTTGCCCTGGCCATCAATGAGCGGGTAACGCATGGCGAAATCTTGTGCCATGCGGACCAGCGTGTCATAGACGGAAGCGTCGCCGTGCGGGTGATATTTGCCGAGCACTTCGCCAACGACCTTCGCGCATTTCGTGTAGGGCTTGTTATGGAACAGGCCCAACTCGCGCATCGCGTAGAGCACGCGCCGGTTGGACGGTTTCAGCCCGTCACGCGCATCCGGCAGGGCGCGCCCGACGATGACCGACATTGAGTAGTCAATGTAGGCCTGCTGCATCTGCTCCGAAATATTGACCGGCGTCACTTTCTCATTCTGTGCGTACATGGTTGTTGTCCTTTAGCTATAAATTAGTTCGATCTGTTGTAACTCTGGGATCCGGTGCAACCCAGCTTCTTCAACTAAGTCTGCTGGCAAGGGCAGTTGCGCTAACGAGCGCGGCTCTACCTTGATGGCACCAGAACCGTACGATTTGCCGACACGTGCGAGGTTAGCAATGGTGCGCGGGTGATTCAGGATCCGCCACAAGACATCCTGAGACTTAGCGTCATCACGCTTTGGATAGACGCAGAGCAGACAAGTCAACGGCACAACACCGGCGCGGTTACGGATAAACCGACAATTACGGCGCCCAAGGTAGGCAAAGAGAATAGGGGGAACATCGCGCCGTTCCATCTTGTACCACGGGCGACGTTGCACAATTACGGGTCGTTTGGGTAACCCAAGTTCTTCACCGTGTTTGATGTAGTTGCGAACAGAGGCTGGGAACTGGTGAATCGGACGACCGTCCAGACAAAGCAACAGCGTAGGACGACCTTTAGCGTCGAGCGCATCCAAATCCGCCTCAGTTATTTGATCTGTTTCTGCATCGCGGACGCGCCCGATGGCCGGGAATAGAAACTCATCCGGCAGATGCAACTCGCGGGCGCGGGCGCGTGTCAGGAAAAAGAAATCATTTGCTCCGGTCACGATGCCACGCAACACAGTGGCAAAATCGCCGAGCCGCAATTCGTTTTCTACGTGCTCCACCGGAGGCCGAGACAAACCCGTTTTCAGAGCCTCGGCCAAATCACGTTTCATTACGTAGAGAGACGGTTCAAATACGCCCTCAAAATCCGACAAGACCCACGTCGTCAGCGTCGTCGTTTCAGCCTCCAGACAACGTGCCCAGTACAGTTGCTTCGCCGGTGGCGCATTTCGAATGAACAAAATCACTGGATTTGTATCCACCGAGGGGAAGGGAGACGCGTTGCCGGTAAAGGTAACCACCGCCTCCAGCCGGTAACGTGAGGTAATCCAAGTCCACAGCGCCGAAGCAAATACTCCTTCACACGTGTCGGCCGGCACAATAAACGCGAGGCGTCCGCCTCGCTCCAAGAGTTGCAAGGCACGCAAAAGGAAATAAACGTGTAGTCCAGCGCGACCATCTAACTCTGTGCCTACCAACGAACGGGCGAGTGCGCGTAGTTGAGCTTTGATGCTCGTCGCTAGCCGATGATGGCGGATGTAGGGCGGATTAGCCGCAATCGCACGGAACAAACGGCGGGGTGGATGCAATACAAAGTCCGCGATCTCGACGCGCGCTAGGTCCACATCGGTAAGCCCATTGGTCCGAGCTTGTTCGAGTACCCTAGGGTCAACCTCCGTGCCAGAGAGGTGGACACATCCAAATCGTTTTGCGGCTCGGAAGAAAGCACCTTCTCCAACAGCGGGATCGAATAACTCCTTGCTCCCATCTCGGAGAACGTAGGCAACCATTGCTTCCGCCACCCACGCTGGCGTCCAGAACTGTCCCTTCTGGCGAAGCGCTTCGCGTTCCGGGCCACCTGATGGAATACGGTGACGCGAACTATTTCCGAGTTTGCGCATTCTCCTCCAAAACATGAATAGCCTCCAGGCGCAAAACTAATTCGCCACCCTCAAACCTCACATAAGGCAATATGTGACCGTTCCGGTCGGTGATGTGGGCAGCAACCAACGCTGGCTCCGTTTTTGTTTCGCCCAAGGGATAGGCATAGTGGTAGTAAAATTTGTAAATGGTTTTTCGCGTCGTCGCTCCACCTGGAGCTTGAAAGGTTTGTTCTGTTGGCTGAATCTGGCCGCTTTGAATCAGTGCTTCTGCGCGATCGAGTGCGAGCCCGAAAGCCAAATCATAGAAGACATGCCAGATATGAACAGGAACTCTCCGTTGTGTTTGCCACGCTCGCAACGGATTACGGTCTTCCTCCTTAAGGATTACGGTTGGCACCACCGCTGTTGTCTTGAGACCGAGTTGCCCCCCCAATCGCTTTTGCGGTGTCAATTCTACACCGAAGTGCGGCATTTGTTTTGCGCGCCAAAGACTATTTTCGCACTCCACCGCTAGAATTGCTTTGCTCAACAACTGCACCATACCAGCATCATCTTCAGGCGTAAACGGAAGTTCCCCTTCACCGTTCAAGCTCCGGACAATCTCGGTGACGGCTGGCCGGTCGTTAGCGCGGAAGATCAAAATATCAGGGCGTTTCAACTGCCCCAATCCAGCTTTCTCTAGCCGCTCAAAGTAGAGTTCAAACGCTCGCACATCATCGTGTGGTGCGGTACCGCTCGGTCCGTAAGGCATGGCAAAATACTGGCCAGTTGTATTCACTGCCTGAATCACCCGATGCTCACTCCACACCCCTTGCGACCATCGCATCAGGAAGTCGCTTCCGCGCAATCGCCGGGGATTTAAAAGAAAATCCAACCAACCTTCAGGCCGGCAACCGCGTAGCCAGAGTTGGATTTCCTCGGCGGCAACTGTCAATTCTCTCTCAAATGCGTGCATAATTTGCCTTTTTCCGTTTGGTCAACCGCACTTTGCTGGCCAGCAAGAGCGCAACTTTGCCGTTGCGCCAGAGGGTGAGCGGGAGTTTGCGGCGGCGGTTTTCGGCAACAACTTTCGCCAACGCATCGCGTATGGCAACGGCGGCCATGGCATCCATGTCTTTGGTTTTCCTACTCACTCGGCCTCCTTGCGGTAGCGCAACAAAGTTAGAGATTCTTCGCTTCGCTCAGAATGACAATGGTGGAGTGAACGACGCTTCTTCATTGTTTACCCAGAAAAAGTTTGGTGGTGGTGAGGAAACTGTCGGCGTCCACGAGGAGGTCCTGAAGACGGTCGGCGTCGGGCGGGGTTTGAGAACCGATGTCGGCGTCGTGATGCAACTGGGTGGCGCGTTTGAAACGGTCACCGATCTCCTGCGGCAGAAGCCCGGTCTTGATGAATTCGCGGTGAAACTTGGCTGCGACGTTGCCGTCGCGGGACGGGCCAAACTCTTTCGAGGCAAGCAGGGCGCAAGCGCAGTAGAACATCGTGAAGTAGATGCGGTCCATTGCGCCGAGCCGCATGTCCTGTTGGACGAGCAACTGCGCCTCGGCCAGGCTTTCTTCGGCCTGCGCGAGGCGAAGGGCGATGAGGTCCTGGGTTTCGGGAGTCATAATGAAGTAGCCACTAATCCACACGAATAGACACGAATGGAAGCAGAAGAAATTTCGGTCTGCTTCCCAGCGTGCATCCGTGAAGATTCGTGTTTCATTCGTGGCTTCTAAGCGCCTAAACATCCAAGTTGCGGACGTTGAGGGCGTTTTCTTCAATGAACTGGCGGCGCGGAGCAACTTCATCGCCCATAAGGATGGAGAAGATGTTGTCGGCATCGGCGGCGTCGCGCAGTTCGACCTTGAGCATTTTGCGGCGTTCGGGGTCCATGGTGGTTTCCCAGAGTTGTTCGGGGTTCATTTCGCCCAAGCCTTTGTAACGCTGGATGACCAGACCGCGTTTGCCGAGTTCCTTGATCTGTTCCAAGATGGCCGGGATGGAATGGATGGGGGTACGTTTTTCTTCGGGTTTGGTTTTGGTTTTCTTTGTGTCGGCAGATTTTTCGTCGCCCTCCCCGGCGGGAGCAGCGCCTTCGACCAACTCGAACAGCGGTTCTTCTTGTGCCGCGTAATGTTCGAGGTTAAAGCCCTTCTTCTCCAGGGCTTCGACAACCGACTGGATACCGTCAGCCTCGTAGAGTTCGATAACTTTGATACGACTGCTCTTGCCGTTACCGTTGCCGAGTTTGTCCTCTTCGACTTCGTCGAGGTTTTCCTCGATTTTCTCCGTGAGTCTGGCGAGTTCCTTGTCGTCGTGAGCGAACTCGAAGCGAACTTCATTTTCTTCTTTCACGCGGATGGCGTAAGCGGGGAACTCGCCGGTCTTTTCGTCGCGGTGAGCAAGGTAGTCCTCGAACTTGATGCCGCGTCGTTCAATGGTGTCCACCAGCTTTTCCAATTCCTGCAAGGATTCGAGGACGGAAACGAGTTGCTGACCGGCAAACTCTTTCTTGTCTTTGAGCCGGTAGAGGCGGGCGTCTTCGCTGCCGAGTTCGATGAGGATTTTGCTCATCTGATCGTCGTTCTCGACGTATTCCTCCCGTTTCTTGCGTTTCACTTTGTAGAGCGGCGGCTGGGCGATATAGACGTAGCCGTTTTTGATCAGTTCCGGCATTTTGCGATAGAAGAACGTCAGCAACAGTGTGCGGATGTGTGATCCGTCCACATCGGCATCGGTCATGATGACGATGCGATGGTACCGGAGTTTGTTGATGTCAAATGCGCCTTCGCCCTCGCCGACGCCGAAGCCGGTGCCGATGGCGGTGATCATGGTGCGGATTTCGGCGTTGTTGAGGATCTGGTCGGGACGCGCTTTTTCGACATTGAGGAGTTTTCCGCGAATGGGCAGCACGGCCTGGAATGCCCGGTTGCGTCCTTGTTTGGCCGACCCGCCGGCGGAATCGCCCTCGACGATGTAGAGTTCGCACAATTCGGGATTCTTTTCGGAGCAATCGGCCAGTTTGCCCGGCAATCCGCCGCCGGTGAGGGCGCCTTTGCGGACCGCTTCGCGGGCTTTACGGGCGGCTTCGCGGGCACGGGCGGCGGTAAGCGCCTTGTCCACAATACGTTTGGCAATGGGCGGGTTTTGTTCGAGGAAGGTCATCAATCCTTCGTACACAATGGAGTTGACGATGCCTTCGACTTCGCCGTTGCCGAGCTTGGTCTTGGTTTGGCCTTCGAACTGTGGGTTGGGGACCTTGACGCTGATGACGGCGGTAAGCCCTTCGCGGAGGTCGTCGCCGCCGAGAGAGGGGTCTTTTTCTTTGAGCAGGTTGTTGGATTTGGCGTATTGGTTGATGGCCTTGGTCAGGGCGGACCGGAAACCGCTGAGGTGCGTGCCGCCTTCGATGGTGTTGATGTTGTTGGCGTAGCTGTAAACGGACTCGTTGTAACCTTCGTTGTACTGGATGGCGACCTCGGCCTGGATACCGTCTTTTTCCTTGCTGACGTAGATGACCTTGGGATGGAGCGGTTCTTTGGCGCGATTGATGTGCTTGATGAACTCTTCGATGCCACCGTTGAACTTGAACAATTCCTTCTTGTTGGTGCGCTCGTCGGTGAGGGTAATCTCGATGCCGCGGTTGAGAAACGCGAGTTCGCGCAGACGGTTGGCAAGAATGTCGTATTTGTATTCGAGAACCTGGAAGATTTCCGGGTCGGGTTTGAACGTAATTTTGGTGCCGGTACCCCTGGCTTTGCCGATGACTTCCAGCTTCGACGCGGTCACGCCGCGTTTGAATTTCATGTGATGGACCTTGCCGTCGCGTTTGACTTCGACTTCGAGCCATTCGCTCAGCGCATTGACGCAGGTGACGCCGACGCCGTGGAGACCGCCGGAAACTTTGTAGGCGTTCTTATCGAACTTGCCGCCGGCATGGAGGACGGTGAGCACGACTTCGACGGCGGGTTTTTTCTCCGTCTTGTGCATGTCCACGGGGATACCGCGTCCGTCGTCAATAACGGTGATGGAGTTGCCGACGTGGATGATGACATCAATGTGCTTGCAGAAACCGGCCAGGGCTTCGTCAATGGAGTTGTCCACCACCTCATAGACGAGATGGTGCAGGCCGCGCTCGCCGGTATCGCCGATGTACATGGCGGGGCGTTTGCGGACGGCCTCAACGCCTTCCAGTTTTTGGATTTTATCGGCGGTATATTCCTGGGTAGCCGCCGTTATTTTTTCATCTTCAGAAACGGTTTTGGACATCGAAGTTTCCCTCCTTGGAAACGTGGAAAGTTATGCCAGAAAAACGCCGAAAATGCAATGTCTTTCGGCGCTTTTTACTGGCACAAAATGGCACTTGACAGGGGGTATAAAACGGGTAATCTCATGCAGTCTTTGCAAGTTAGTCAAGTAAATGAAAGCCAGCATCAAAAGCGATTATGCCTGTCGCGCCATCGAAGCTCTCGCGCTGCATTACCCGAATTCCAAGCCGATGTGTATCGAGGAGATCGCCCGGCAGTGGCATATCCCGTCGAATTACCTTGTCCAGATTCTTCTGGAACTGAAGCGGCACGGGTTGATTCAGAGCCGACGCGGTAAGATGGGGGGATACCTTTTGGCGCGGCCACCGCACCAGATTTCGCTTGGCGACGTGCTGCGGGCGGTTCAGGGGCAGGTCATTGATTTGCCGGGGTTATCGGAGCGGCAGTGTCCTGGCGAAATCAAGCAGGCGTGGCAACGGGTAAAAACAGCAGCCGAAGAAGCTGCCAACAGCGTCACTTTTGAACAGATTTGCGCGGCTGCTCCGCATCCGTCGTTGATGTACGACATTTGAGTTGTTTGACGAAACAATTTCCGTCTTTGCCTCTGGAAAGGTCTGGGGTAGAGTGAGGCGTGGAGAAAACGCGCATGGCCGAAGCTCTCAAGGAAACTGAGAAATCAATGCGTCCGCCGCTGGTGCAACAGTTCTCGGTGTTTCTGGAGAACAAGGTGGGCGCTTTGCTGGCTTTGACCCGTGTGCTGGGCGAAGCCAACGTCCACATTTGCGGCATCTCCGTGGTGGACACCGCCGATGCTGCCGTGGTGCGGATGGTGGTGGACGACCCTGAACGTTGTCGCAAGGCATTGCACCAGGCCGAATTACCCCACAACGAGACCCCGTTGGTGGTCGTCGAGCTTCCACGTGGTCCCGAAAAACTGGACAATGTCCTCCGCCAGCTTGTCGCGGCCGAAGTCAACATTCAGTACACCTATTCGCTGATGGTACGACCTCGCGACAAGGCCTGTCTCGCCCTGCATTGTGAGGACCCCGAATACGCTCGTGACGTGCTCGAAAAAGCCGGGTGCACCGTACTCGGCCAAAAGGATATTTCCCGCTGATGACAACCCCGCATTCCACCCCCTCCGGTCTGGCCATTGTGATCTGCGATCAGATTATCGAAGACAAACAGACCCACAAAAAATCACTGATCGGCATCTTCAACAACATCAATGCCACCAGCTTCCCCTGTCGCCACCCGCAAATCAGCGTCTTCGTCTCCCTCACCGAGGGCCGCGGCGAATGCAACGCCCGCCTCCGCATCGTCAACGAAGAAACCGATGCCGTCATCACCGACGTCAACGGCCCCATCCGCTTTCCCGACATCCATGCCGTTGTCGAACTCGTCTTCAACCTGGTCGGCCTCGTCTTTCCCGAACCCGGTCTCTACTCCATCGAGTTCTACTGCGACGACGTTCTCATTCTCGAACGCCGCTTTCACGTCACCCACGTCCAACCGCCCAAACCGCCGCCACCCAAAGAAATGTGAACGCTGTTGACAACGCCGCCGCCCTGGTGTATCTACCTTGCGCGCAATGAAACGCAACCAACAAATTGTCCCGCTTACCACCGCCGTCCTGGTAGGACTGCTGGTGCTGGTGCGCGCCCTCGCGCCGTAGCGGGACGAAACCCAAAAGGATTTCAACAACCCCCGCCGGCGCGAGCCGGCGGGGGTTGGCGTTTCTGCGCCGCCTGCCCCGCGTCGGTCTCGTTGTCCAGCGGACAACCCGAAAGGAACAACCCAACATGAACCGCATGACCGGCGCGCAACTGATCATCGCGCTCCTCCAACGACAGGGCATCCGCATCGTGGCCGGCATCCCCGGCGGCGCCAATCTGCCCTTGTACGACGCGCTTGCCCAAAGCCCGCACATCCGTCACATCCTTGCCCGCCACGAACAGGGTGCGGGGTTCATTGCCCAGGGCATCGCCCGCGCCACGGGACAGCCAGCCGTTTGCCTCGCCACCAGCGGGCCTGGCGCGACCAATGTTCTGACGGCCATTGCCGACGCGAAGCTTGACTCGATTCCGGTCATTTGCATCACGGGACAGGTTTCGACAGCCATGATCGGCACCGACGCCTTTCAGGAGGTTGACACCTACGGGATGAGCATCCCGATCACCAAACACAACTTCCTGGTCCGCTCCGCGGCGCAACTGCTCGAAGTCATTCCCGACGCTTTTCGCATCGCCGTTTCGGGTCGGCCGGGGCCGGTATTGATTGACGTGCCGAAAGATGTCCAAAACCAACTCGTCGAGTTCGCTGACTGGCCGGCGCCCGGCCGGGCCGACGCGCCGCCACCGCTCGACTCCGACGCGCTGGCGCGCGCCGCCGCGATGATCAACGCGGCGCAACGCCCGATCCTGTACCTGGGCGGCGGTGTCATTCACGCCAACGCCTCGGCGGCAGCCGTTCAGTTGGCCGAAAAGGCCGGATTGCCGACGACGATGACGTTGATGGCGCTCGGGGTGATGCCGTCGGAACACGAGTTGTCGTTGGGGATGCTCGGCATGCACGCGGCGCCGTTCACCAATCTGGCGCTGGAAGAATGCGACCTGCTCATTGCGGTTGGCGCTCGTTTCGATGATCGCGCCACCGGCAAGGTCGCCCGGTTTTGTCCGCAAGCCCGGATCATTCACGTGGACATTGATGCCGGCGAACTCGACAAGATCAAGCCCGCCCACGTCGGTCTGGTGGCCGATGCCGGTGAGGCGCTGACGGCGTTGTTGCCGCGGGTCGCGGCCGATCCGCGGCGAGCCTGGCGCGAGCGTGTCGCGGCATTGAAACGCCGCCATCCGTTGCCCGGTTGCAAGCCGCACGAAATCGTTCGACAGGTCGCGGCGCTGGCCGGTGACGAGGCGATTATCGCTACCGACGTCGGTCAACATCAGATGTGGGCGGCGCAGGCGTATCCGCTGCGAAAACCGCGTCGCTGGCTCACGTCGGGCGGGCTGGGCACGATGGGGTTCGGCCTGCCGACGGCGATCGGCGCGGCACTGGCGCGTCCGGACAAGACGGTGATCTGTTTCAGTGGGGACGGCAGTTTGTTGATGAACATTCAGGAATTGGCCACGGCCGCCGAGCTGGGCGTCAATGTGAAGATTGTCCTCATGAACAACAACTCGCTCGGCCTGGTCCGGCAACAACAAACGTTGTTCTATGGCCGCCGCATTTTCGGCGCCGACTATCAGATGCGCGTGAATTTCCTGAAGGTTGCGGAGGGTTTTGGCGTGCCCGCGTTTGAGTGGGAGGACCTTGACGCGGCCATGGCCACCGCCGGGCCGAGCCTGATTCACGCACCGGTTGACGCGGCGGAATACGTTCTGCCGATGGTTCCGCCCGGCGCGGCCAACAAGGACATGATCGGAGGTGAGGTTCATGCGCACGCTTGAGTTGACGGTGAACAATCATCCCGGTGTGATGTCGCACGTTTGCGGTCTGTTTGCCCGGCGCTCGTTCAATGTGGAAGGCATTCTCTGCATGCCCGTTGGTGATGGACGGCGGAGCCGGATCTGGCTGCGGGTGAACGAGGATGCCCGCCTGGAACAAATGATCAAGCAACTCCAGAAACTGGAAGACGTGCTCGCCGTCCGTCCACACGGCGCCGATCACGCGGTGTTTGTCGGGCTGGAGGAATTCTTCAGGGCCTGATAAACTGCCGGTCGCGTGCGCAACCGTTTCTACAGTCCCGACGGCCAGCGGGCGGCGATGGTGAACAAATTGTTTGCCACCATCGCCCGCCGTTATGACCTGCTCAACGACGTGATGAGCCTCGGCCTGCACCGCCGATGGAAACGACGGGTTGTTACGTTGGCTTCTGAAAACGGGTACCGGTCCACGTCCTCGCCCGGTCGCGGCGTCGAGGCCGCTCCCACAGGGAGGGTGCTCGACCTCTGTTGCGGCACCGGCGACATTGCACGACGGATGACGGGGCGCGTGGTTGGCGTGGATTTCACCGCCGAAATGTTGCGGGTGGCCGCCGCGCGGGCGACGGGCGCCCGCTGGGTTCGCGCCGATGCCCTGCGGCTGCCGTTTCCCGACCATTCGTTCGACGTTGTCACCATCGGTTACGGCCTGCGCAATCTCGCCGACCTCGAAGCCGGCCTGCGCGAGATTTGCCGTGTCCTGCGTCCCGGCGGGAAACTGGTGTCACTGGATTTCGGCAAACCGCAAAACCGGCTCTGGCGCGCGCTGTATTTTGCCCATCTCCGCTTCTGGCTGCCCGTTCTGGGGCGACTTTTTGTTGGCGACGCGGATGCCTATCGTTACATCCTCGTTTCGCTTGAGGCCTACCCCGCCCAGCGCGGTGTGAAAACCCTGATGGAGCAGTGCGGGTTCGCCGCGTGTCGGTTTGAGGAATTCTGCTTCGGCGCAATGGCTATCAATCTCGGCACGAAACCGTCACCATCCCCACGACAATCCAGCGCGCCGTAACGGCTGTCGAAAAGGGTTTGCCTCCCCGACGCGCCTCAGGAACGCTCTGTCGCCGCCCCGGCGCAAACGCTGTTTGCGCGGGAAAATCTCCGGGCCGTTCCCCGGTCGGACATCACCGCGGCATGCCACAACCCGGCCAGGCCGATAACGGCGCCAAACACCCACAACCACCACGAGTAACCGGCATCCTTGAAACCGGCCGCGGCGATGTGGGCGGAGTCTTTCACAAACGACCAATACCAGATGACAAACGCCAACAATTGCGACAGTGCCAGCCCCGCAGACAATCGCCACGGCCGCCCGCGCGCCTCATCCCAATGCAACCAACAACAAGCGACAATGAAATATCCACTGCACAACACCGGCGCCAGCACCGGCCCGTACCACGGCTTCGGAATCAAAAACAGACAATCCCACGTCCTCCATGACTCCGGCCAGCCCGTCCACCACCACAATCCCACATAGTAGAGAATGTCCCAAATGCCGAACGCGAAAAAGAAACTTGCCAGCCGCGTTCGCAGATTGATCCCGGCAAGCCACGCAACCGAGAAAAGCATTATCATCGTGCACACTTCGCGCGGCACTTCAACCCGCAACTTCATCAGCGCGGGAAGCGGAGCGCCCGTTTCAACGGGCAACAACCGCCGCAGATAAATGACGCACACGGCTTCCAGCAATCCCATGGCGACGGCAAACACGGCCAGCCACGCCAATCGTTGCCCGAACCACCGCGCATCGGCGCGGAAATTTCCTTCCTTGCTCACGGCAAAAGGATACAACCAACTCGCCGCCGATCACGTCAAGCGGGAACAACCTTGCCCCGCCCGGCGCGCCGAAAACACAGCCGTTCCCCGCAACCGTCCGCTTATCGGCGCTCGACAATACCCGCGCAACGCGCCATCTCGGCGGCAAGCCACTCGGCTTCGCGTTTGTCCCGGATATACCGTCCCAAGATCATGGCGCCCCCGCCGCGACGGAGCAGTTTGATGTCGTGGTAGGCCGTTGTGCCGGCGGTCATGCCCACGTCGGTTTGAAAACCGTCAACCTCACCGACGGGTATCCTCCACTCGCGTCGCCAGCCGAGGATGGTTTTGGTGACGGTCACGGCATCGCGGCTAACGATCACACGCGAGGCGCTGAACCAGAGGCTGAACACAACGGCCAGGATGACCAGGTCCAAAAGACTAAAAACAACAATGAAAAGTATCGGTGCCTTGAAGACGATCATGGCCAAAACAACGCCGCTCCAACCGATACAGAAAACAGTCAACCCAATGGCCACCAACGGGTTGCGCACAGCAGGAAACCAAAACTCCGTGCCGCCCTGCCAGGACGGTTCAACGCGGATCGGCGAATCAGGCGGACGTTGGTAACCGGCAACGGCAGCCTGTTTGGCGGCACGCGCCTTTTCCGCGGTGGCACTGTCTTGCGCCACCTTGAACACGGGCACCTCGAATTGAGCCGAGTAACCGGCACCCTTTGCTTCGAGCCGCCAAAGGACGCCAGCCGACGGGTCGGTCTCGGCGCAATCGGGCGGGATGTAGAAATGAACCGGCACGGTCTCGGTGCCGTCGGCAGCCACGGTCTGTTCGTCGGTCCAAAGAACTCGTTCGGCGGCGTTGTTGTCGCTGTACTCCACGCGAATACAGGACAATCGCAGCGTCAGCCCCTCGTCAAACCGCACAAATTGACCCAGCCGCAGTGTCCCGGCCAGCGCGCCGCCGACGGCACCGGGGCGGGTGTCCAGTTCCAGGACGGTCTCACCGAATTTCCGCCACTGTCGGGTTTGTTGGACGGCCAACAGGAGGAGGCCGACGCCGGCAAGCGGAAACACCCATACCCACGGCCATTGGTCCATGAGCATCAATGCCGCTATCCAGGCAGCGAGATTCCAGATGGCGGCAACCACCCAAAGCACAAGCACCATGGTGTTGGTGGAGGAAACAATGCGGCCTTCGGCCCAGTCGGGACGCGCCTGCCACGGCGGGACGCCCTCGATGGGTTTGCGAAGCGACGGAGTGGTAAACGCCCACACGAGTCCGCCCGCGCCGACGCCGACAAAAATCAACGGAAGCAACCCAAACAGCATCCACGGCGTGAACCGCCGCTCCAACACGGCGTCGGAAGGATCGCGCGGGTTGACGTAGCAAACGGTCTCCTTGCCGGGCGGGTGACGACGCACGATGGCGGCCTTACTTTCGTAACCGCTGGAGGAGCCGCTCATGAAATCGTAGCAGTCGGACTGGTATTGGCGTCCATTGATGGTGTAGCGATAGACGATGTGGACGCTATAGGTGGTGCCGTCGCTGTCGCTGTGAGAACGGACCTGGCTGGAAACCACCCGACACGGCGTAGCGGGCCAGTGCCGGGCATCGCATACGCGCAGGAGCGGCCGCAGCAACAGCAACCAGGTCGCCACCAGCCCGGCGACGAGAAAGAAGGAAAAAAACGCCATCGCGCCGCCACGGCTCATTCCCCGGTGGAGAGGGCGTTTCATCCCGCAAACATCTTGAGGAACTGCTCGTAGATGCGTCGCGCCAGCGGTCCCGCGGGGATGGGATGCCCGTCCACAGCCAGAATGGGCACGACCTCGGCGGTGGTGCTGCTGAGGAACGCCTCCTCGGCGGCGAGCAGGTCTGCCCTTGTTACGCGGCGTTCCAACGCGGGAATACCGGCGGCGCGGGCGGCATCGAGGATTTTGTGGCGGGTAATGCCGCTGAGAATCCGATAGCTTTCGGGCGGCGTGAGCAATTCGCCGTGGCGAAGGATGAAAACGTTGGCGGCGGTGGCTTCGTTGACCGTGCCATCGGCCTCGACAAAAATGGCGTCACCCGCCCCGGCCTGGTGAGCGGCGTGATAGGCGAGAACGTTGGCGAGCAGGCCGACGCTTTTGATGTCGCAACGGCCCCAGCGGTTGTCGGGCACGGTGATGACGGTGAGGCCGTGTTCGCGGAGGTGGCGGGTATCGGGCAATTCGCGGGCGGTGAGGACCAGGGTTGGGTGCTGATGTTCGGGAAAACCGCGGTGGCGTTTGGCGACACCGCGGCTGATTTGGAGATAGACCAGCGTCTCCGCGAATCCGGCGCGGCGGATGATCTCGCCGATGACCGTTTTCAACTGGTCCACGGGACAAGGAAGCGGGATTTGAACCGCGGCAAGGCTGTGGCAGAGTCGGGCCAGATGCTCGTCGAGCGCAAAAGGGCGTCCGTGATAGGTGCGGACGACCTCATAGACGGCGTCGGCAAACTGGTATCCACGGTCCTCGACGGGCACTTTGGCCTCTTCGAGCGGCAGAAAAGTTCCATTGATGTAAGCGATTTCCGGCACGGGGCGAACTATAGACGGGCGTCGCCCGGCCTGTCAACGACGGCGGCAGCAGCCGCAGCAGGCGAAGAATCTGCCCGACTCAAAAACAACGCCTCTTTCCCGCGTTGTAAGCCCTGGATAATGTCGTGACGATATAGCCAGGCAAACACAAGGATTGAGATTACAAAAAGGGCTATTTCCACCCCGATCAACCGGATACCGGGTTGCTGGGGCATTGTCAGCAATCCGATGGCGCCCCCCAACAACAACCCTCCGGCAACGATCCATTCTCGAAGCGTTCCTTTCGTCAGGTCGGCCAGTCGCATGTGCAATACTGCCGGTGCCCGCAACAGGACAAACCAGGTTCCGATACCGACAAACGAGTAGAACGCCGCGGCGCCGACATATCCCATCAATCCATACCCGCGGGTTGCCAACACATAGACCGCCAGACTTGCCACGGCATCCATGGAAACCGCGATGGCAAAATGCCGCATCCGTTTGCCCAAGACAAACCAATATCCCAAACAGTGGTTCCATATCTGCGCGAGCATGAACAGCGCAAAGAAGAAATCGAACAGTTTGCCGGCATACAACGACCGGTCCGCAAACATCCACACAAACCAGCGATTGCCCGCCAGACAACAGGCCGCAACGGCCAACGCCAATCCCATCGTCAGACGCAGTCCCTGGCGAATCTCCTCCTGCAACCGCGGCAGTTCCCCGCGGCACCAGAGAATCTGCCAGCGGGGATTGAATGCATCATACGGACGCCACACCAACTGCATCAGCAGCAGGGGCAAACGACTGCACACAGTGAAACTGGCCACCGCCGCAAGCCCGGAAAACTTCGCAATGATCAATGACTGGCTCAGAAAAACTATCTGCACGGCCACGTTAATCACGAAAATGGCCATGCTAAACTCAAACAACTCACGGCTTTTCCGCCACGGTAACCGCCGCCACGCCAAATGAAATGAATGTGGTCCTTTGAGGACGGCCACCAGAGGCACCAGCGAGTTGATCGCCGTGGCAGCCAGCGCCGAATGACCGAAGGCGAGCACCCCGCTTCCGTGGTGAAGACACGCCCAAAACACCGCCAGCCCTACCCAGCTTCCTGCCACATAACCCATCATCGCCAGATAAAACCGGTTTTGCGCCATCAAAATGCCGGGGAACAGGCGAAATGGCATCGAGACTGCGTTCAAAACCAACATCAACAGCCACAACCGTTTCGCCTCGCCCCGCAGTTCCAGGGGGATGTTGAACCATCCCAGAATCGGCTCCGCCAACAACCATCCGGCAACCAACACCATCGTCGCTTGGATTGTAAGAACGACCAGAAACAGGTTGAACCAGTCATTCCAATCCTCCGCCCTACCCTGGTGAAGCGGTTCCGCCATGAGCCGTCCCACCGATTGCGCCACGCCCAGATCAAGCAACAACAGGTAGCCCAGCGATTGCGTGATGAATGACCACAAGCCAAACTGTTCACGGCTGAGGTAATGCAGGGCAATCGGAATTTGCAGCAGCATCACCACAGCCGCGCTGACCATTTGCAGGTAATACGAGCCTGCTGTGTAAATGGAATCGCGCAGTTTCATCCGATCCTCAGGCGACGTTTCAACAAACGCGGCCACAGACGCGCGTCCATCAATCCCGCCACCCGTCGCGCTCCGTCATGCCGATGGAACGTCTCCCACGCCGTCCGCGCGGCCTCGCAGCGCCCTCGCAACCGCTGTTCAACCGCCAGCCGCAACAGGCGCGCGGCGAGGATTCCTGTTTCCATTCGGACGTTGAATCCCGCCTCCGTCCATGACACGGGATGTTCTTCGAGGCTGAACAGGATGTGCTCACAGTGTTCCAGCGCCCATGAAAGGCTGTGCCAATTTCGGCCGGTCTCGCTGTGTGAATGGACGCGGTATGCCACCGTGGTTTGGTCGTCTCGCACCACACAGGGGTGATCCATCATCAGTTCCAGGTAGAGATGCCAGTCAATCATGAACTTCAGGCGCGGGTCAAACATCAATCCGCGCCGATCAAACGCCGCCTTGCGAAACACCGCCGAGGTGACACAGACCGAATTAAACCGGACCCATTGCCGCAACAAGGTCGCCCGATCATCCCGCCACGCGCCGCTGGCCAGCCGACGAGGAGGAGCCGTCCATTCCTGTAAGGCACGGCTGGCGTTGGCGCGAAACCGTTGCCAGCGGGAGGACGGGGCGGGCGAAACGACGGCTCCTTCGGGGTCCAGCAATGTGGCCGGACCGTGCGCGAACGGGGCTTCGGGAGTTTCCCGTAACAGTTCGATTTTTCGGCCAAGATGGCGGGGATAAAACAAATCATCCGACCCCAGGAAACAAAAGAACTCGGTTTCCACCTGTTTCAGCAAAAAATTCCAGTTGCCGACTGGCCCGATGTTTTGAGGATGACGAAAGAGCCGCATCCGGGGATGTTGAATACGAGAGAGCGTCTCCCATGTCCCATCGTCGGAAGCATTGTCGGCCACCAACAACACCCAGTCCTGAAATTCCTGGGCAAACACGCTCTCCACGGCCTGCGCCACATAGCGGGCCGTGTTGTAGGCCGGCATACAAACCGTCACCGTCGCCTGTTTCATTTACCGCACCGCCCGAATAATGCTGTCCACATCCAGCCGCGCGGTCTGTCGGAGATGCTCCTGTGATCCTACCTCGTTCATTACCGTTTCGGGAATGGCAAAGGAATCCACCTCCACCGAACGGGGCAGATACGTCCGCAACAGTTCAGCCAGGCCGCCCGCCGCAACGTGTTCCTCCAGCGCCACCAACCGACGAAAACGCGCCAGCGGTTTCAGAAACTCCGCACTTACCGGTTTCAGCCACGGACACGAGAAGACGCTCACCGACACGCCCTGCCGGGCCAGTTGCGCCGACGCCTCCAGCGCCACCTTCAAAATCGAGCCGGTGCAAACCAGCGCGCTGTCGGCCGTTCCCCTGACAATCTCCAGCGGCCCCTCGGCGATGCCCTGCACCGTATGCAACGACGGTTCGCCCGCCTTGCCAAGGCGCAGGTAGGAGGGACACGGATGGGCCGCCAGCCACTGGACACATTCGCGGGTTTCGCCGGGATCCGCCGGCGAGAGGATGGTCATTTCGGGCAGCGTCCGCAAAATACCGATGTCCTGCACCGCATGATGCGAATAACCCAGGTTCCCATACGCCCAGCCGGCGCCCACGGCCACAATGGTCACGGGCAGACGATGGTAACAGACGTCGTTACGGATTTGTTCCAGACACCGCAGCGTCGGAAAATTCGCAATCGAGTAGGTAAAGACATGATACCCTTCCGAAGCCAGCCCGGCGGCGATGCTGGTCGCGTTTTGCTCGGCGACGCCGACGTTGAGGAACCGGTCGGGAAACTCTTCTGCAAACGGTTCCACCACGGAGAAACCAAGATCGGCGACCACCAGGAAAATGTCGGGGCGACGGCGCGCCTGGGCGCTCAGTTCCTGAAAGAAGGCGTTTCTCATTGGCCCTCCGGGAGCTGGGCCAAGGCGGCCTGAAGTTGGGTGGCGTTGGGCGTCTTGTAATGCCAGGGGAGGCTGTTCTCCATGAAATCCACTCCTTTGCCTTTGACGGTGTGGGCGATCAGACAGGAGGGTTTACCGGGTTCCCACGGCACCGTCGTCAGCGCCGCGCGGATCTGGCCGTGGTCATGTCCGTTGATCTCGCGTACCGCCCATCGGAACGCCCGCAGTTTGTCGGCCAACGGCGCCAGGTCGAGCACGTCGGAAACAAAACCGAGGCTCTGAAGTTTGTTGTAGTCCACAATGGCCACCAGGTTGTCGAGACGGTGTTGAGGCGCGAACAGGATGGCCTCCCAGTTGGAGCCTTCATCCAGTTCCCCATCGCTGAGCATCACAAACACCCGCCAGGATCGCCCCTGTTTTTTTGCCGCCAACGCCTTGCCGCACCCAAACGGCAGGCCGTGGCCGAGCGAGCCGGTCGAAAACTCCACGCCGGGCACTTTGTGGCTGATGTGCGCCATCAACCGCGACCCGTTGCGGCCAAACGTCTCCAGTTCCGCCGTCGGGAAAAACCCGCGTTCCGCCAGGGCGGCGTACACAATCGAGCAGCAATGCCCCTTGCTCAGGATAAACCGGTCGCGCTCCGGCCAGAGCGGCTCCATCGGGCGCACCCGCAACACATCGGTGTAGAGCACCGCCAGCAGATCGGCCATCGAGAGCGAGCCGCCAATGTGCGAGGCATTGACGCGATGGACCATTTCCAAGGCCCGGCGTCGAATCCTGTTGGCAAACATAACACTGTCCATGCTGTCAACCTCTCCGCGACCGCTCCAAAAACCACTCCACGGTCTGTTTCAACCCCGTCTCCCATTCAACGCGAGGTTGCCAGCCGGTGGCCTGTTGCAGGCGGTCAATGTTGGCTTCCAAGTGCATGACCTGATCGGGACGATAGGGCAATTCTCCAAACCCCAGCGGCAACGACGGATCAATCAGGTCGCGCACGCGCAGGACAATCTCCCGCAACGGACGCGCCCGGCCGGAACCGAGGTTGAACACGCCTTCAGCGGTTTCGGCGCCAGCCACCGCCAGGATGGCTTCTGCCACGTCATCCACATGGATGTAATCCCATAATTGCTCGCACCGCGTCAACGCCGGACGCCGTCCCTCGGCCAGCGCCAGGATCAACGACGGGATCAGCCACGACGGGTCATCACCGGGACCGTACGCCGAAAATAATCGTACCCACGCGCAGCGCAACCCCAGCCGCGCCGACACCCCGCGCGCCAGCCAGCCCGCCGCCAGTTTGGAGGCGCCGTAGAGCGTTGTCGGGTTGGTCGCCTGTTGTTCGTCCACCCGACGGTTGCAGGGGCCGTATTCGGCCTGCGAGCCAAGTCCGATCCAGGTCTTCGCACCAGCACGATGAGAAAGTTTCACCAGTTCGGCCGTGGCGTGGACGTTGAGGGTTTGATCGGGATCGTTGCGGGCAGCTCCCAACACGCCTTTCCACGCCAGATGAATCACGGTGTCCGGGCCAAACTCCATCAACGACGACGCCCAGTCCGACGGCACAAACAGGTCGCCCCGAATCACCTGCGTGCCCGGCGGCGGCTCGCCGCGACCCGGTCGCCACAACGCGGCCACACGCGCGCCACGCGCCAGCAACCGTTCCAGCACGCGGGAACCGATGAATCCACTGCCGCCAGTGAGAAAGACTTTCATGCGGCCGTCTCCTCCAGCCGTTGCAACGCCAACGCGATCCGCCCGGCGGCAGGCGGACGGCCCGGCGCATCGGCGTAACCAAACCGATGGCGATGCACCGTTTTGGCAAGCGCCACCCGAAGAAAATACAGCCAGAACCAGGCGCCGAAATCGGCGGGCAACTCGCGGATGGCGCGATAACCGTCGAGAAACGCATCGTGCCGGCGTTCGGGATGAAACGTTGCCCAGAAAGCGATTTCATAGACCGGATCACCAAACAAACAGTCTTCCCAGTCCAAAAGCGCGGTGATGGCGCGTCCGTCGGTGCGCGCGTTGTGGCTGCCGGGATCGCCGTGGAGTAGTACCGGTTGGAAACCCGTTCGACGGGGCGCCATCGCGTCAAACCAGTTGCGGGCGCGCGCGGCCATTGTCGTCGTCATGGCGCCGATCTGCTGACAAATCTCGATATGCCGGTCAAGCTGCAACAAAAGATACTCCGGCCACGCGGCAAACAATCCCGACGGCTCACCGCCGGCGGCGACAGCGTCCGCCAGTGGCCGCACATCCGGCCAGCCGAACCCGCGAACCGTCCTCCCGTGCAGACGGGCCAGCGTCGCGCCCAGTTCCCGCAACAACCGGCGCATGGTCGGTTCATCGCCGTCGAACTCGCCGAGGTTTTGGCCGGGCAAACAGGCGGTGATTTGGAAATCAAAGGGACAACGGCGGCGCGTCGTGTCGGTCAACAACACCTCGGCAGCGGGCACGCCGACCTGTCGGGCGGCGGTGGCGGCCCATTGTTCCGCATGAAGGGTGAACCCACCCCAAAATTCGCCCGTCACGTTGAACCGTCCGAGCCACCGGCGACCGTCGTCGAGTTCGGCCAGAAACAGACGGTGAAACGTTCCCTGTTCCGGGAAACGGCAGACGCGAAATGACCCGCTGGAAATCACCGCGGCAAAAGCCGCCCGCACCGCGTCGTCGGTCAGGCCAAGCTGCTCGTCGGTCTGCTGACGCAGGGCGCGCAAGCGGGCGTCGTCCACCGGCAGATCGGTTTTCGGATAGAACACGCGGCGGCGGCAGGCGGTGAACTCGGCCAGGCGAAGGTGTTCGGGCGGCGCGACAGCGGCGGCAGGCATGGCGGCAGCGGCGTTCAGGCGAGGAATTCCTTGTAGAAATCGCCGTACCCGCAAAGGTCGAGCATGAGTCGGCACTCGGTTTGAAGTTGTCGTTTCTGGTCGGCGCTGAGTTCGTTGGCGGTGGCGATGTTGGCTTCGGTGGTGGGCGTTTTGATGGTGCCCCACGGATGGACCTGTTGGAGAGGCTGTCGGTTGAACGAGGGAAAGAAACATTGCTCCGACGGGGGCAGACCAAGGGCGCGGAGGAGCTTGGACATGGTGCGGCGCGGGTTGGCCACAATGTCCTCGAACCGGACGATGTGAAAACGGTCGGGATATTTCTGGCGGTAGGTCAGCGCCATGTGCTGACAGATGTTCCAGATCCAAGCGTACCGCGTCAACGGCAGCGGGAACGGACGTTTACAGGTGTCGGCAAAGCCGGAAAAGGGGTTGCGGATGACGTGAAGGACCTGGGAATGCGGCCAGTCGGCGAAAATCTTTTCGGTATCGAACACCTGGACGGGATTGTAGCCGACATAATGGGTTTCGTGTCCGGAGCGGTTGTAGTTGGTCCACGCGGCAAAGGTGGACCGGAAAAACGCCTCCACAAAATTGGCGCGCGTGAGAGGTCGTTTGGCAAGGAACCGAATGAACCACTGTTTGCGGGCCGCCTCGTCCATCTGGAGGCCGCAGCCGGCAAACTTGCTGCGGCGAGGGGCGCGCAGCAGCGTTTTGAGTTCCTCGTCCCAAAACATCTCATAGGCGTCGGCCGGCGTCGTGTTGGCGGGGAATTCGGGCCAGCGGTAGCGAATTGGCACATAGGCGTCCATCATGTTGCTGCCGCTGGCGGTGCCCACCTGCGACTCGAACGGGTACACGAAGAGGTTCGGATGCCCATCCAGAAGCCGGTGTGTGGTGTTGCCGCCGTTCTCGTACATGGCGGAAAGCATAATCAGACGAAAGGGAGTGGGACCGATGGTGTTTTGTTTTTGTTGGCTTTGTTTCATGGATGATGGGTTTCTGATCGCGCCCACGGCAGGCCGCTCGCGCGCGCGGCTGCGCTGTAGGCGCGAATCTGCTCGGCGGTCAATTCGCGCCACCGGGACGGCTCGCGATACCAGCGCACCGTCTGTTCAACGGTCGCGGCAAACCCCCAGAGGGGACGCCAGCCCAGTTCGGCACGCGCTTTCTCAATGGAAAGCTCCAACCACGCGGCCTCGTGCGGGGCGCGCGGATCACTCTTGTCCTCCCACCGACCGGGCCAGTGTTTGAGGATTTCCTCCACCAACTCGGCCACGGAACGCCCTGCTTCGTGCGCCGGACCGAAGTTGAACGCGGTCGCCAGAGCGGGGTTCCCGGTCAACGACGCCGCCAGCCAGAGATAACCGCTGAGCGGTTCGAGGACGTGTTGCCAGGGGCGCGTGGCGCGCGGATTGCGCACGGCAATCGGGTTCCCCTGTTGGAGCGCACGAATGCAGTCGGGCACAATCCGATCCCGCGCCCAGTCGCCGCCACCGATGACGTTGCCGGCGCGAGCGCTGGCAATGCGGACAGGGTGATCCTGGAAAAAAGACCGACGCCAGGAGGCAATGGCAATCTCGGCAGCCGCCTTGCTGGAACTGTACGGATCATGGCCGCCCAGCGGATCGGTCTCCCGATAGGCATGAGGTCGTCCAATGTTCTCGTAACACTTGTCGGTGGTCACAAACACGGCCGCACAAGGTTTGCGAAGCGCGCGCAACGCTTCGAGGACGTGAACGGTGCCGGTGACGTTGACCGCGTAGGTTTGCGCAGGTTCCTCGTACGAAAGCCGCACCAGCGACTGGGCGGCAAGGTGAAACACAAAGTCCGGTTGGACCGTCTCAATGGAACGGCGGACCGCCCCGGCATCGCGCACGTCGTTGATCTCGTGCCGCAGGCGTGAGGCCAGTCCGAGTTGCTCGAACAACGACGGAGCGGTGTTCGGCGGCAGGGCGAATCCGTGAACACGGGCGCCGAGCGACAAAAGCCACTCGGCCAGCCAGGCGCCCTTGAATCCCGTGTGGCCGGACAGCCAGACCGTGCGTCCCTGGAAGGCATTACCAAACATCAACCGATCCTCCCGCGTGACTTGTCGGTGTGGCGTACCGGGTTGTGTCGTATCACCAATTTCATGGTTTTGGATTGCCGGTTGGCGGGCGCAACAATAGCACCCCGACTCAGTCTGTCTAGAGCAAACCGCGCCCACTAGGGCGCCAACGCGGCCTGGACTCGCTCGCGCTCTTCCTTGACAGCCACGGCCCCCGCAATATCCCCTCGCTGGGTGAGTTGGCGCTGCAAGGTTGTCAGGTCTTCGAGATACTGTTTTTGGAGGGCGGTTTGCTGTTGTTTGAGTTCTTCCAACAACCGGCTCAGTTCGGTTTCGTATTGTTTGCGGCGCTCCAACAACCCCGGCGACATGGCCTTTTTGTCGGTCTCCGTCGTGGCCGTACCCTTGCTGGTGCGCTCGATTTCCGCCTTCACCGCCAACACGCTCTCCAAGTCGCCCTGGGCGGTGGCAGTCTGCCGCGCCTGTTCCAAGCTCACCAGATATTCCGCCTTCAACCGTTTGGTGCGCGCCTCGCCATCGGCCGCCAACCCCTGGAAACGACGATCATATTGCCCCTTCAATCCAGCCAGCGCCGACGATTCCCCCGACGGTTTACGGTTCGGCCCCAGCGGCGGCAACGCGGGCAACGGCGGAGGACGGGCCGTAACACTTGGCCGCACAGGGGACGAGCGGATCGTCACCTCCAACCCCGTGCTGTCGTTGGCATACCCACCCTCACCGGAACCCACGGCAAAATCCACGGTGTCACCCTTCTCCAGTTGCTCCACAAACTCGAATTCCTGCCGTTTGTGCGTGTGATCCACCGGCCCGATGCCGGGCAATTCTTTCCCGTTAACCAACACATGCGGATCGGTGGTGGCCTTGTCCAGCGCGCTGAAATTGCCCTGCACAATGTACCAGGCGCGCGACGGCGCGGTAAACCGAACAATGGAACGCTGTCCCTGCGGCCCCGGATGCAGGCTCAGGCATTCCGGCGGAAAAACACTGGTCCAGTAACGAATCGTGCCAAGACTTTTGTTGTGCCAGACAAACGGCGTGCCATCGCTGCCCGCATTTCCACACCAACCCTCCAACCGAGGATGCGGTGGCAGGGTTTTCTTCGCATCGGCGTACAACTTGAAATCGGTCGCCGTGGCCGACGAAGAATACCCGTATGACCACGGGCCGTTGGGATTCTTTGTAATGGAGAAATCCCTGGCGGCATGATACGCCGGGCTGGCGGGCGGCGGCGACACTTGCGCCCTCGCCAGGCCGGCGGCAAGAAAAACTGCCATGATGACCACGCAACAACGCACGTTATTTTTTTACTCCGCTTTACCGTCCAGCGCAACCGGGATTTCCTCCCCATCCCTCACCGCCACCAACCGATTCAGCGTGCCCTTCTTTTGGATTTGACTCAGCCCAACGATGCGTTACTCTCCGCCTACTCAAAACTAGGAGATTTCACCATGCCAAAACTATCCATCACCGACTTGAAAAACCTCACCGCCAAACGCGTTCTGATGCGTGTGGATTACAATGTCCCCCTCGACGAAAACGGTGCCATCACCGACGAAAAACGCATCAAAGCCACCCTCCCCAGCATCGAATTCCTCGTCAAGGCCGGCGCCAAAATCATCCTCTGCTCCCACCTTGGCCGCCCCAAAGGCAAACGCGACCCAAAACAAAGCCTCAAACCCTGCGCCGAAGCCCTCAGCAAAATGCTCAACAAACCCGTCGCTTTCGTGGATGACTGTATCGGCGAAAAAGTGGACGCTGCCGTTGCCGCCCTCAAAGACGGCGACATCCTCCTGCTCGAAAACCTTCGTTTCTACGCCGAGGAAGAGAAAAACGATCCCGCTTTCTGCGAGAAACTCGCCAAAAACGCCGACGTGTACATCAACGACGCCTTCGGCACCGCCCACCGCGCCCACGCCTCCACCGAGGGCGTCGCGCAACTCATCAAAAAACGCGGTGGCCAGTGTGCCGCAGGTTTCCTGATGGAAAAAGAACTCAAATACCTCGGCGGCGCGCTCGCCAACCCGGCCCGCCCGTTTGTCTGCATCCTCGGCGGGGCCAAGGTCTCCGACAAAATCAACGTCATCGAAAACCTCCTGAAAATCGCCGACGTCATTCTCATCGGTGGCGCCATGGCTTACACCTTCCGCAAAGCCCAGGGTTACAACGTCGGCAACTCTCTCTGCGAACTCGACAAACTCGATCTCGCCAAATCTCTCCTCGAAAAAGCCAAAGGGAAAAAATTTCTCCTGCCCTCCGACCAACTCCAAACCACCAAGATTGAACCCGGTGCACCCACCCAGGTCACCCAGGACCCCAATATCAGCGATGGATGGCAGGGCGTGGACATCGGCCCGAAAACCATCAAGGAATACAAACAAATCATCGCCACCGCAAAGACCGTTGTCTGGAACGGCCCGATGGGCGTGTTCGAGATCCCTGATTTCGCCAAGGGCACCTTCGAAATCGCACAAGCCGTGGCCGATGTAACGGCAAAGAACGGCGCCACCACCATCATCGGCGGCGGCGATAGCGCCAAGGCCATCAAAAAAGCCAAACTCGCTGACAAAGTTAGTTTCGTCAGCACCGGCGGAGGTGCTTCGCTGGAATTCCTCGAAGGCAAAGAACTGCCCGGCGTTGCCGCCCTCAGCGACAAATAAGAAGTAAACCGAACCGAAAACGTTTGCGACGCGAAACCGCGCCGGATTGTGTTTCTTCTGTCGTCGAGCAGAGGGAAGGAACGCCAAACTTGTTTCGTCCTTGTGTGTGGATGAACAGTTGAAACAAAAAGCCCGGATACATTTCTGTATCCGGGCTTAAAGTTTACCCTGGCGGCGACCTACTCTCGCGCAAGCTAGACAGGCACTACCATCGGCCCTGCAGCGTTTCACGGCCGTGTTCGGAATGGGTACGGGTGGGACCACTGCGGTAATGCCACCAGGAAATTTTCAATTGCATACAGGTTGTGGGTAAAACCACATTATGTGCTGAGAACTTGAAATCACGCTTTTCTTCGAGGAGAAAAGTTACGTGATCAAGCCGCACGGCTGATTAGTACCAGTCAGCTACACGCATTGCTGCGTTTACACACCTGGCCTATCAACGGGGTAGTCTTCCCCGAGCCTTCAGGGTCTTGCGACCGGCAGACGCAATCTTGGGAGGCGCTTGGCGCTTAGATGCTTTCAGCGCTTATCGTTTCCGCACACAGCTACCCGGCGCTACGTCTGACGACATAACCGGCATACTGGAGGTGCGTTGTTCCCGGTCCTCTCGTACTAAGGAACAAATCCCTCACGTCTGCTGCGCCCACAGTGGATAAGGACCGAACTGTCTCACGACGTTCTGAACCCAACTCGCGTACCACTTTAACCGGCGAACAGCCGGACCCTTGGGACCTTCTCCAGCCCCAGGATGTGATG
>Ga0078972_1000376_pt1 | contig 184530 bp, 206 predicted proteins | sample YelNatPaOPGAMG01_FD_67568 | JGI IMG/M metagenome (GOLD analysis project Ga0078972, IMG submission 67568) | Hot spring thermophilic microbial communities from Obsidian Pool, Yellowstone National Park, USA - OP-RAMG-01 (SPADES assembly) (version 2) | ecosystem: Environmental > Aquatic > Thermal... | reverse complement strand
ATTCTCGGAAAGCTCAAAGGTATAAGAAAGAACGGCAAAGGAAGAAAATTCAACAGAAAACTGAACAACCCCATACCATAGATTAAGCCAATTCATAGAATATAAAGCAAAATGGGTTGGAATAAAAGTCATAAAGATAAGCGAGAAAACACATCTAAAACATGCCACAAATATGGAAGCATAGGGCTTCGAGTCAGAAGCCTCTTCAAATGCCCAAAATGCGGCTACTCATGCAACGCAGACTACAACGGAGCTATGAACATACTCAAGCGGGGATACGGCTATACGCCGTATCTAGGGGCTGTGTTGACACAGCCCTTAACTCGGTAGGATGAAGCCGTGAGGCTAACAAACCGAGAATCTCCCGACTTTAGTCGTGGAGAGTGTCAAAACGACTATGTTAATGGGCTTTTTGAGCTGCTTTCACCGCATGAGCTGCTTAGAGAGATAAGGGTTTTTGTTGAAAATCTTGATGTTAATAGTAGGTTATGCTTTGACCACTTCATAAATCCATCATATAGAGATAATGAATTTATAAAGCCACTTTTTAGACAGGATTATGAGGGATACAAGCTACCCGACGAGAAGGATGAGGTTCTAAACACTATAAGGTATGGACTAGCAATAAATGAGGCTAAATTCATACATGTTAAGGAGCTTATAAATCTTCCATCAATATAGCATCATGATAGTATGCATTGTTATCGAATAGCATTTTATATCTATAGTTCCACATCAGCCCTCATAGTTTTCACTTAACGGCGGGAAGACTATCTGGAGCTTCACCCATACTTACAATACGCCATGTATCAGGTATTTTAACAGTAATGCTGGAAGGTTGTTGTAGAGTTAATTGTTAGGAGCTGCTGTGGAACCCTAATATTTATATAGGATGTTTAATGCTTAGGCTTGTAGGGGGTTGGCTTGAACTTTATTGAGTATTGGAGGGTGATGAGGGAGAAGTTTGATAAGTATCTGCTTAATGAATTGTCTGTTTTACCTTTTAATAATGAGTTTAAAACATATTTTGATGGTGGTAAGAGGCTTAGACCAATACTTACAATTCTGGTATGTCAGTCTCTAGGCGGTGGGTTTAGTAATGCTATTGATTTTGCATTAGCTGTTGAGCTTATTCATAACTCAATGCTTATCCATGATGATTTTATTGATAGTCATAAGTGTAGACGTGGCCATGAATCACTGTGGAGGAAGCTTAATCCTAGAAGAGCTGTTCTAGTAGCTGACATGATTTTAAGCTATGCCCAGAGGAAAATTGCTAAAATATCTGCTTTAGGCTACACAACTCTTGCTAAGGCAATATATGATGTTACGCTTGGAGCTGCTATGGAGCCTTTCAGCATTGATAGCTTCATGGAAAGCTTTAAGAAGGGATCTATAAGTACTAGGTTTTACAGGGTTCTTGTAAGGCTTAAGACAGCAGCTCTGTTTGCTGCTTCAGCTAAGCTTGGAGCTATAGCTGCAGGGAAGGGTAGGAATATACGTAGTAAAGCCTACATGTATGGATTGTATATTGGTGAAGCATTTCAAGTAGCTGATGATCTTGTAGATATTTACAGGATGAGGAGTAATGGGCTTGACGATACAGTTCTCGTAAGGCTTATTCCAGCATATATATACTTCACTAAATCAGGAAATCTTGATTTTAAAAATTTAAATAATGGTGTTATTATAGATGGGATGAGGAGACTTATAGATGAAGATATAGGAAATGCATTAAAGCAGCTTAAAAACTGGCCTGAGAACGAGTATACTTCAATACTTATTGAAGCTCCAAAAACAATAACTGAGTTGATGCTTCAAGAATCTGGCTAGCTTAAGCTCTAATTAAATAGATTAATGCTTGTTGGAGTTAATATTCAGCAGTTTTAAAACTTTGTCTCTGCTTATCTTTATGTAGTCTCTATCTACTGTGTGGATTTCGAGGGTTAATGTATCGTTATATCCTATTTTGGATATTGAGTTGAAGAATTTTCCCCAATCTATTCTTCCAGCTCCTATTGGGAGGTGTAGGTCCTCCCGGCCCATGTTGTCGTGTACATGTATGTGTTTTATTTTATGCTTTAAGATTTTTATGATTTGGTCGATGTATTCCATATTGTTCCTATTTATGTATGCATGTCCAGCATCTAGGGTAAACCATAACTCATCAATATCTTCAAAAAGCTCCTTAAGCTCCTTAAGGGTCATAGATTTATCATCTAGGTTTTCTATACATACCGTAACCCCATACTTCCTAGAGTTTTTAACAAGTTCAGCTATTCCCTCCCTAAACTTCCTCATCATCCTCCATCTTAGATCCCTATAGTATAATGAGGGTACCCCCTCAGTAGGCTCAACGTGAACTGTAAGTTTTGAAGCGTTTAGTATATGTGTTAGCTCAAGGACCTTTACGGATTCCTTAATGAATGCTTTACTAACTGACTCGTATGGATGTGCTAGATGGAAGAACCATGGTGTATGCGTTATTATCGTCATGCTGTATGATGATGTTAGGTTAACTATTTCATTTTTATGCTTAGCTATTTGGCTTGGTGTTGCTTTAGGATATTCTACTGTTAGCTCTATGAAGTCTAGATTCATTTCTCCAAATAGCTTAACCTCATTAACTACTGGAAGTGCGGGATTGTTCATTGACCCAATCTTCATAGAATCATCCTAAATACCCCTAATCCTTCTCCTAACCTTATCCAGTGCTTTATCAACATCTTCCAGGTTTAGCCTTCTTAGAATTTCCGATTTAGGTATTCCATACTCATCCCATCCTACAGCTTCATAGTATTCCCTAACCGTCTTCCTAACGTTTTCCCTGTTGAGGGATTTCCCCCTGCATGGCCCTGATGGTAGGGGCTCATAGAATCTTTCAGGATTATCATCGTCTACTAGTGGATTCCAGTATATGTCAGGTCCTCCGAGGAGTAGTGTTGCTCTCTGTATTTGCAGTATTCTTAAAGCTATTTCGTTATACCATTGATCTCTAGATATACTCCATCCAGTTACTGAATTTATGAATTCAAACAGTATTTTTAAGCTCCAAACATTGAAGGCGCATACAACCCCTGAATCCGCCGCTATCATTGATAGCTCAGTATTCCATAGTGGGCCATCTATCGGTAGTCCAGCTATTGATGTATGGTCTCCGCCCTGAACTGAGCATGCGTAGGATACTTGCTGTGGATAGTCGAGACCGCTTCTCACTCCATGTGCTCCTACTGCTATACCCTTAGATTGGATAGCGTAGCTTAGCAGGTTTACGTTTTTGATCTTGCCTATTGTTAGAGCTGCTCTATATGTTCCCTCAGCTAGTATATTGCCTATTCCATTCCTCCTAGCAATTTCCTCTGCGAGTTTTGTAAATGCCTTGGAATCACCCCAATTCAGCTCTAGCCCGTTGAGGTCGTTTCTGCTTAATATTCCTCTCTGATATAGCTCACCAGCAAATCCTAGAATGTTTCCACACTGTATTCCACATAGCCCTAAGTCATCTATAGCTGATGATATGTAGGCATTTTCCTCAGGTTTAAATACTCCTAGGTTAGCTCCTAGATATGCTTGAAGCTCATAGTCAGGATTATCTGTTATGGCTCCCTTAAACGGCCCACTCTTAACTACAGCTATCTTTAAGCATGAGGTTGGACATCCATAATCCGCCCAGTACCGTTTAACCCATATTCTCCTCTCAAACTTATCAACTCCGTAATCCACGTTGTCATGCCATTCCTCCTGCCAGTTTCTTATCGGCTCACTGCTTGTATCAGCTCCATAGCTATATCCTCCATAGCCTGTACCCCATCTACGCCACTCATCGTTAGCATATGATAGCTTAGCAACCTTATCCATTAATTCTAAAACCCTGCTTTTATCAGCTACTGGTGGTAGGGGTTTAGTTCCCTTAACAGCTATTGCCTTTAGATTTTTTGAACCCATTACAGCTCCATATCCGCCGTATCCTGCAGCATGAGTCCACTTACTCATTACAGCAGCAATTCTAACCTTGTTTTCACCTGCTGGCCCTATATATATTAGTCCAGGCTCCCTCCATAATCCTACTGTCGGCCATAGCCTTGAAAGCTCCCCTCTAACCTCCTTATTGATCTTAAGAACTGTTTTCTTACCGTCTAAGCCCCAAACATGTCCTGCATCTCTAATCTCTACTTTTTCATCCTTTATGAATATGTAGACTGGGCTTGAAGCTTTTCCAGTAACTATTACTCCATCCCATCCTGCACATCTAAGCTCTAATGCAAATTCTCCACCAACAGTTGAGCCTACAATACCATTACTCTGCGGGCTTTTACCGGAAATACATATTCTAGCTCCAGGATAGTATCCTGTTAGTGGTCCTGCTAAAGCTAGGAAAATGTTTTCTAATCCTAACGGATCTATTTCCTCCCATCTATTTCCAAGCCTATCCCATAGGATCTTTACAGCTAAACCTCTCCCACCAATAAATCTTTTTAAAACATCCTCCTCAACCCTAACCTCCTCTACTTTCTCTCTTGTAAGATCTATATCAAGGATTTTACCATTATATCCAAACATATCTACACCTCAACCATATCTCCATATAGGTTAAACAATAAATCCATAGTCATTTCCTCAGGCTTTCTAGCATATAGCTTAAAAGTGTTTTTGAAGAATTCCTTTCTCGTAATCCATAACGCATTCCATCCACCCTCACGGCATATCCTAACGCATTGAGGGTCTCCACCACATAGATCACATATAACTACATACCCCTCCCCCGGATGTAGATGCGGTATTTCTCCTGGGCAGCTCTTAATACATACACCGCAGCCACTACATTTCCCCCTATCAACTATTACAGCCCCCGTCTTCTCATCAATGCTTAAAGCTGAGGATGGGCATGATTTAACACATGGATATTCTGGGCATTGGGTGCATAGATGAATAACCTCCAGACCAGGTATAAGCATGAAGATTCTAATTCTAGATGATTCAGGCCATATTTCCCCTTCATGATGTAGTGAGCATGCTATCTCACATCTTCTACAGCCACTACATTTTAAATAGTCTCTTGCAATCCATATTCCTCCAGACATATGTAACACCAATACTCCATATAGGAAATACTTATAAACCTTCAGCTATCTAAATGGCTTAATGTAGAGTTTTAAAGCTTCCAGTATTTTTTCAGGTATTAATATTATGTATATTAGTATTGATGTTAGAATATATATTGAAGGCGTGAATATTAAGGCGTAGAAACTATACATTGTTCTATTCCCCATAAAGTATGCTAGAAGATACCCTATAAATGCTGTTGTAAACCATAATGGTGGAATTAGATAGCTTCTTAACTTAGCTGATAGGTATGGCGTAAATATTAGTGATGCTAGAGCCAGTATGTATATTACTGGGTTTACTGATGCTGATAGGTCAGGGCTGTAGTGGAGTGGGAATGGGTTTTCATTAATAAACCATCCCCAAGGGGTTGATGTTGGAGGCCCATCAGGTCTAGGGGTTAAATGCCACTTCACGCCTCCCTCAATAGAAAGTATCCACTGCTGAATACCCATGTAGGCTATAAGTGGGGTATTGATAGATATCCATACAATTAATGGAATGTATATTGATGTAAGTATGGCTTTTGATGGATGTTCCCTCTTTAAAACCATATAGGTTAGTAGTGCTGGAATAGAGAATGCACCTATTAGCTTAGATGCTGCTGCTAAGCCTATAGATAAAGCTGATATAAAATATCTCTCCTTTAAAGCAGAAATCATGGATAAAGCTGTGAAGAATGTAACGTATATTTCAAGCATAGCAATAGATGATAGGCTTCTAAATATAGGGTCTAGAAATGCAAATATAAATACGGTAAGACCTATGAGTGGATTGGTAAGCCTAGCTGCTACTATATAAACTATAAGTATTGTTAGTGAGCCTAGTATAATGCTTGGAATTCTCCAACTTAAAGGCTTATCCCCTAGTAGAAGCATTGATAAGCCTATTATGTATTTAACAAGTGGTGGATGCTCAGTATTTAGGTAGCTCTCAATAACCTCATGGTCGCTATACATATATCCTCTTTGAATAAGCACATTCTCAAGCTTTAAAGGCTTTAATGTTTTAACAGCTAAAGCCGGGATCTTACTGTACTCATATGTTATAGCTCCATTAACCTCTTGAAGAGCTTTACTAACCTCATATCTACTATAATCTCTATCATTAAAGGATTTGAAGAATATGGTGTAGTGTATGTATCCATCATCATCAACATATACAGGCTGAATATTAAAAACCTCTCTTAAAATATTACGTGCAGAGTTAACATACCATGTTTCATCTGAGACATAGTTTAAAGTACCCTTAACATCTAGAGCTGTTTTAAAACATACATAGCTAAATATTAACGTTAATATTAAAGCTGTGATAAAACATATAGCTCTAAAACTCATAAGTGTAAGGCTATTTAAAACTTTTAAATCTAACTATGCTGCTAACATTCTTCATGAGGCTTATCCCTCAATCATAATATAATAAATCAAATATGCTATTGCAGCTTCTACTTCCTAAGATAAAGTTTTTATATTTGGTATTTTTAGATTTAAGATGATTAGCTCTAAACATGTTAATAATGTATTGGGGTTGATTACTATTGAGGATTCTGCTTATTCATGCTGATAGCTTTAGCTATGAGGTTAGGGAGAAAGCAATAGATCATCCTGAACCGTTAACAAGCGATAGGGCTAAAGGCTTCTTTAATGAGGTTCTTGTAGTTTTTGTTTCTGTTGAGAAGGGTGATGAGCTTAATATTGGGGAGATTGTTGATTCTGCTTCAAAATCCATTATTGACGTTGCTGAAAGGGTTGGAGCTAAGAGCATAGTTCTCTACCCCTATGCCCACCTATCCTCAAATCTTGCCCCTCCTAAAGTAGCTATTGACATACTGGTAAGGCTTGAGGAAAATCTTAGAGGTAGTGGGGTTAATGTTTATAGAAGCCCGTTTGGATGGTATAAACAGTTTGAGATTAAGTGTAAGGGCCATCCCTTAAGCGAGCTTTCAAGATCTATAGTTGCAGTGGGGAGAGTTGAACGTGAGGAGGTTAAGCTAGCTGAAGCTAAGCCAAGTAGATTTATAGTTTTAGACCTTAATGGTGTTGAACATCCTATTACTAAGTCTAGTGTTGAGGATTTAGCTATTATTAAGAATTATCCATTACTTAAACAGTTTATTTTAAGCGAGTTTACTGGTGGAGCTCCAGGTAAGGCTCCTACCCATATTAAGCTTATGAGGAGGCTTGAGCTTGTAGACTATGAGCCTGCATCTGATATTGGCCACTTTAGGTTTTACCCTAAGGGAGCATTGCTTAAGAGGCTTCTTGAAGAATTTGCGTTTCAAGTTGCTGTAGGAATTAATGCTATGGTTATTGAAACACCTGTTATGTATAGGCTTGACGAGAAGGATATTTCTGAGCAGGCTTCAAGATTTCTCGAGAAGGATTATAGGTTTGAAGCTGATGGTAAAAAGCTTGTTTTAAGGTTTGCTGGTGATTTTGGGCTTTTCAAGATGATGAGTAATGCTGTATTTAGCTATCGTCAACTTCCAATAAGGGTATTTGAGCTTTCCCCATCCTACAGGCTTGAAAAAAGTGGTGAATGTGTAGGTTTAAGACGTTTAAGAGCTTTTACAATGCCTGATATTCACTGCTTCTGTAGAGATCTTAAGCAGGGTATGGATGAGTATAAGCTCATATTTGAAAGCTACACTAAGCTCGCGGACTCTATGGGTATAGATTATGTTGTAGCTTTCCGTGTTGTTGAATCCTTCTACAATGAGAATAGGGATTGGTTTAAAGGTCTTGTAGGAATATCCGGTAAGCCAGCATTCATAGAGCTTCTTCCCGAGATGAAGCATTACTGGATTGTTAAGCATGAATATCAATTTATAGACTCTGTAGGTGGAAGTGCTCAGCTATGTACTGTTCAGCTGGATATTGAGGATAGTGAGAGGTATGGAATTATGTATGTTGATGAGGATGGAAGCAGGAGGGGATGTATAATAGTTCACAGCAGTATGGGCTCAATAGAGAGATGGATCTATGCAATACTGGAGCAGGCTGCAAAAGCAATAGATGAGGGTAAAACACCAACAATACCTTTATGGCTAAGCCCAATACAGGTGAGAATAATACCTGTAAGCCATGACCAGATGGGCTACGTATTGAGGCTTACATCAAGAATAGAGTCTGAAAACATAAGGGTAGATGTAGATGATAGGGAGGGAACAGTATCGTCGAAGATAAGGGATGCTGAAAGGGAGTGGATACCATACATAGTTGTTGTTGGAAAGCAGGAGGTTGAGGGGGGATTACTACCTGTAAGAGTTAGAGGTGAGGGAATAAAGAATCTTACACTAGATCAGCTAATAGATGACATAAAGAGTAGGATTGGGGATAAGCCATACAAGCCATTAACACTACCGAAGCTTCTATCGCTTAGACCGAAATTCATAGCTACATAGATTCTGATAGTTCACTATTTAAGCTTTAATGTTTTAACTGGGTTTTCATAGGATATTTTTAAAGCCTCTCTAGCCAGGTCTTTACCTCTAAGAATATTTACTACTTCAAATACTGCAAGCGGATTGCTTGGCTCTCTTCCAGCATTACTGTTTAAAATCATGTTTTCACATCCATACTTATCTACTATATCAACAACATCTTTAACATTTAATTCCCCCTCCTGAACCGTTAATCCAGCTTTAAATCCTTCAGATATTATTACTTCAACAGTTTCCCTTGAGGCATGGTCTACAACAACAAGCTCAGGATTAATCCCGCTCTTCTTAGCTATGCTTAGAATCTTACTGGTAGCTTGAAGCTTAAGATTTCTCGGAGTATGTATTATAGCTGGCTTATCAAGCCTGGATGCTATTTTAAGCTGTTCATGAAGAACATCAATCTCCAATGTTGAACATTCCTCAACCCCAACTTCCCCGAGAGCTAATGCATTATTTGTTGATAGATACTCCTCAACAATCTTAATTGCTTCCTCAAGCTTCCTCTTCGGAATACATCTTGGATGTATTCCAACACCACTATAAGCCTTTAAGCCAACCCTCATAAATCTTTCAGCTTCAGCCTTACAGAGCCATTTAAAAACGTCGTTAAACGTGTCGGGGCCGCTTGGTCTAACTGGGATGTAGGCAAGATTTAAAACCCCAATACATCCGTAGCCTCTTAAAGCCTCAAGAACGTTAAAGCTGCTAAATTGGTGATGTGTATGTAGATCAAACCACACAATCTAAACATAAACACTAATTTTTAAGTTTTCGGGGTTTAGAAACTGGCTTCTGTTCAGCGTAAGTTTATTAACGTAGCATCCAACTAATTTGGTAAGCTGAATGCCTATAGGTAATATGTGGGTGTAGAATAAGGGATAGATGTGCCGTCTTCACCTGTTCACGGCGGAAACCTCCCATGAGAGGGGGGAGGAATGAAGGTTTATGCTAGACCGGAACGGTTGTGGATAGTAGCTGAGCTATTAGCCTCTAAATTTATTACTTCATCATCTACGCTGTGGACTGGAAGGGCTGGAGCTATAGATCCATCTATCCTAGCTCTAGCCGGTGAGAGAATGACTAGTTTAGTTTTCCCCGCTATACATAATCCTTTAACTATGCCTAATATCCTTCTAGCTGTGTTTACTGCTAGGTCACGGCTTAGTGATGTGAATCCCTGTAGGTCTATAACTATGTAGCTTATGTTTTGCGGAATTGTTAAATTCCACCCTAGCATTAGCGGGTTTTCATATATATGTATTAAGTCATCATTTTGGATTGATGCTTCTGCAAGGTTGAAGTCTGATGTTATTATTAGTTTTGGAGTTAGTTTTTTAATAGCTTCTATAAGTCTACGTCTACTACCGTATAGTAGTGTTGCTCTACTCATCTTTAAGCCTTTTCTGCCTGTAAAGCTCTATAAGTCTTGAAAGTATTACAGCTCCAACATGTGTACATACCTCCCTCCTCCTTCTATTAGACCACTGCTTTAATGGATTGTAGCAGCTACACTCATACCTCCTATTTTCCTCACTATATTTTACAATGTATATTTGGTCGTAGTCGCCCATTTCAGGTCTTCCATGTATAATCCATGTATTCGCGTTTCTAGAGCTTCTTCTCACATCTCCCAGTCTAGCTTTACATCTTGTAAAGAATGATTTACTTTTCCCTGAGTATAGTTTCTTAAAGTGTTTATTAGCTTCCTCAATTATCTCCATTATATTATTCCTTCATTAGCTACCTTAAACCTACAGCTTCTCGGTGGTAGTGATGGGCTATCTACTACTTCAGCTCTTCCCTCCTGCTCCTTAGATATTCTATGAAGCCATATTCTATGTGTTGTTCCATGAGCTACTACATGTCCTCCCGTCGGTAGGTCTGATCCTCCCCATGGGGTTGGCGATGCTTGAACCTCGTTTGTTACTGCTACGTATGCTTTAAATATTTTCGCTATTCTTAAAAGCATGTCGAGCATGTAGTTTAGAAGCTGCTGTCTCTCAGCTAGCTTCTCCCTACCTGTAAGCTGTGATCTGGCTTTAGCTATTAGCGAATCTACAATTATTAGCTTAGCGTTTTGGTATGCACATATTTCAGCTACATCGTTTACTGCATGTATCTGCTCCTCAAATGTTACTGGCTTATTTACAACTATAGCTTCAAGTATTGATTCAACATCACATTCAAATCTTCCAGCTATAGCTTCAACTCTATCAGGTCTAAATGTTTCCTCAGTATCTATGTATACAGCTATTTTAGACTGTCCTCCACTCCATAATGTTTTAAATGCTGTAACACATAGTTGGTGGCATATCTGTGTTTTACCTGCTTTTGCAGGTCCAGTAAACTCATATATTGCTCTAGGCTCCAGCCCCCCGTCAAGCATTAGGTCTAGGCTACAGCATCCTGTTGTGAGTTTTTTAGCTTCAGCCATTATCTTCTTCAACTCCTTAGCAGTATATGTTGTATGTAGCCCAACAAATTCTTTAGCATTATATATTATTTGTTTAGCCTCAGCTTCGCCGAATCCTCTATCTACTAGTTCAAATGTATTCATTAATGCAAGAATGTATGGTGATCTTACACCTACCTCAATAAGTTTTTCAGCTTTAGCCTCTCCTACTCCACGAATCTTCATAAGCTCCCTTCTTACATTATCTAAATCCACTATTATCCACCTCTCTAAGCCTCATGGCTATAAGCTCTATATCCGCCTTTACAGCTCCAAGCTTTGATAAAGCCCATAGTATGGGGTTGCTTTGCTGCTTCTCAACAGCTCTAATAATACAGTTATCTATTGCCTCAGTAAATTCCCTCCATTTCTCAATAGGTATTTCCGCTTCGAACAATGTCTTTTTCAGCTCTACTGATCTTTTTGGGGCTAGTACTATTGATATTTTAATGTTTTCTCTAAGTACTGATGAAACTAGATGTATCCATCCCTTCTCCGTAGGTTTTAACGGTATGCTTACTTTAAACGGTCCATGATACTTAACATTCAAAATAGACTCATCCATATTGGATACCATATCCTCACCTACCTAATTCTTTAGGCTGGGTGGATCTATATTCATCAAGAAGTTTAAAGCCGAGAGATGTAATTCTGTAGTAGTATCTATAGTCTCTCCCAACCTCATCCCTAATCAAACTATATGCTGAAAGCCTCTCAATAAGTTTTACAGCTTCATCACTTCTTAACCCTCTATCATGCATTATGAATGTTACTAGTGAATCTCTTGTTAATGCTCCATTACTTAATGCTTCAAGAACTGTAGCAGCGTCTTCAGCTTTCCCGCCGAAAATTCTTGAAATTGATGTAGGAAACTCCTCCACAGCTTCTTTAGGTAGTGGCCCAATTACATCTTCAACATTAAATCTTTCAGCAGTTATTCTAGGTATTTTTTTAATTATGCTGTTTAGGCATCCATTATTGGATTTAACGTCAACTATTGAAATATCCTCCCCACTATCTAATTTTTTCCCTAAATCTATTTTAAGATCATTAAGAAATCTTAGGGTTTCATAGTTTATTGTTGATATTATTATTTCCTCAAAATCCTCAATTATGTGCTTAACGGCTTTAATGCTTGATGATGATAGTATGATTCCCCCCTCCTGAACTCTACTTCTAAACTCGCTTTTGAAGTATGGGTTTACAATTATTGGCTCTAGTAGGGATGCATCATCAATAACTATTGTTTCATTAAGCCTCCTCATTAGGGTTAGGGTTACCAGTATCTTATGGTTAATTGATGGTAGTAGGGATAGGTCTATAAGCTTAAAGCATGTATTAGGTATATTCTCACTACTGAGGGCTCTACCTGTAAATCCTATTCTAAACGAGTTTAGAAATGATAATAGTAGGTTTATCCTTATTCTTCCAGCAGCTGTTTCCCCATATTCTGCAATGTTATCAATTATTGACTGTATGTCTATGCTGCCTTTAACATATGATCGATGTAGAGCCTCATGTAGGGCCTTAAACTCTAAATCCCCAATGTTTAACGCTAACTTAAAATCTAGGGTTAGACTGTAGCATTCATCAAAATTTTCAACTTTAAATATGTTTATTGAAGCATTATGTCCAAGCCTTAGAAGCTTTAAATCCCTATTATATTTGTGTAGGCTGTAGAGTTTTCCATTAATGTCTATGATTGAATAGCTACTTAAACCCCTTAACATATGCCATATAATACTTAAGCGCTCCCCCAATCCCCCAATACATAGGGTTAAATCCCCCACTATGTAAACACCTCTTTGAAGAATATGGGGATTTCAGGAGCTTTAAGGATTTTAAAGCTTGAACTATACGATGATGTAATCCCTATCTTAACAGCAGCTTCATCCACTAGTTCATTAATAGCTTTACGCTTCAATAATCCACACGGTAAAGTATCTCTTGAGCTTTTTACAATATTGAAGATCTTTAACTCATTACTTTCAGGATTTGTTGAAATTATTATTTGCCCTCTAATACTCATTCTTAACATATCGCTAATTAAAGTTCTAACATAATCTAATCTATCCCTAGGTAGTTGAAGCATTAAAACACCAATACATACAATATTGAAGAAGTCATATCTAACAATAACATATGGTAAATCCCTACCTACACCTATAAATTCAAGCCTAGCATTATCGATAATGTTTAAACCATTAATATCTACCTGTTTTAGAATAGGGATTAATAGCCTTGAAGATTTAGCTTTAAACCTATCTCCCCACCACCTACTCCTAGAAGCTCTTCTAACTATTACGTACAATACGTATAGTAGTACAATTAATACACCAATCCATCTAAGTAGGATGATTAAGGCAGCTATTAGGATCAACACTACAATACTCATAATCCCCAGGAGTATTAAATTAAAGCCATCGTAAAACTCTATCTGAAACAACCATTCCTAAATAGTGAAACCTCTAGATTCAAATATTTAGAAATAGAGTTTCAAAACTTTAATATTTTAAAGCTTCTATACCTCTACAAGTATGATGTAATGAACGTTAACACATTCAGAGCGTTAAGAAACTGTATACAAGAACCTCTAACTTTAATTATAGAATTATCAATTTTCTAGATATTAATATGTAGGCTTCTACGTTAAAATATTTTAAACATGTTTTCAAAAATAACTATAAGAGACCTAGCTAAAATAAATACAGATGTTAAGCCTACATTGTAGTGTTGGTGATGACGTGTTTAAGTATGGAGAGTATGTAATTGAAGTAGTAGGTATTAGATGTAGGTCGTTTCAATCAGTTGAAGAGATAAATTCTCTCCTCCTAAATATTGAGAAGATATCTATAGATAGATCTCTTACTATTCAGCTACTTGATGCAAACTATATTGCAGGTCGAAAGCATGCTCTATTCTCAGCATTATTTGCATTAGATGCATTAAGGCATGGTAGAAGACATGCTGAAAAGCTAAGTATGGAGATACTGATCTATGCCTCAATAGATAAGCAGATAAGTACAGCTATAAAAACCGTAGGGGTTAAGGTAGGTACATCTGAAATCATAGCTGTACTTATTGGTAGGGATGAGGAAAGTATAAACAGTACTCTAAGCCAAGTTACATTAATGCTTAACGGTTTTCAAGATGATAAAATACTTGAAACTAATGAGGGTAAAATTAAGAAGCTATTAGATATATATAATATAAGCTTAAAGGAGTATGAAATTGTGAAATCGGTAAGTAAGGATCCTGAAGAAGCTTTAGTAAAGATACTAATAAATAAAATGGCTTTACTACCATATACTTAAGCCATTATGAAGTATTTCCAGAAGGGTTTCCCATCTTCAGTTGTTGAGTATGCTGGAGAACATGTGGTGATCTAAACTCCGGTATATTGTTAAGCCAGCATGTATAAGCTTATAAACTTAAGCCTAACTTAACATTATTTAGCTCTGTAAACTTAAAGCATGAAACCTTAAAACTTCTAGTTTTGACGGGTAAACATTTCCTTACCTAGCCTGGATAATTCCTTAACATTTAACAGCCAACTCTAATATGAACCTAAAGCTTAAGTTTACAAGACGCATTATTTCTTAATTAAATTTATTAGGCTGGCAGTATATCTCCCATATATGGAGAGAATACTTACGGCTATTGGTGTGTTCTTTATAGTGATTGGTTTTGCTCTAATAGCTATTCCATTAATTGCTAAATCTATTTCAACAGCTAAACTTGAAAGTATTCCATGGTTTATACTTTATATTTATCGTAGTAACGGCTTCTTCCTCGCTACATCTCCAATACTGATAGTATTAGCTATTATATACTTAGCCATCACTATTTTTAAACATTAAAATTATGTTAGGCCTGTTGCTACATAATCTTCCACACAGTATCCCTTAGGGAATGCTCTTGGATATGCTGTTTTAGATGTTTGTACTAGTACTCCATAGTATAGAGTTGGATATCTATATCCTGCCTCATGAAGCCTCTTTAATCCCTCAATTAAATCATCTACTTTATCTGCAGGTATTGAAAATATGGATTCATCGAACTGACTATGTCCAAATCTCCTATCGCCATAGCATGGTAGAGTTACATGGGGTTTTCCTGTAATTATAGGGTAGGCTATGTAGTCTGCACATGCATACTCGCCGAGAGATGAGAATTCAAGTCTCCCACCATTCCCCCATGTTAATGCATGAACTAAACGATTTATCTGAGCGCTATTTCCATATATTATTACTATATCCGGATTGAAGTGTAGGTCATGAATTGGGCCTGCTTCAAAACCTTCACATCTATCATTAACCCTATACATGTTTCTAAAAGCTTTCTCCCCTACCTCCATTGTTTTGTAGGCTCCCCCCTCATACGCTACCCTCCCACTCTTAACATCTGCTGGAGGATCTATCAGTCCAAGAGCTATAGCTCCATATATACACGTCATATCGCTTATTGAGGCAGCAATATTCCAACCGTAAATACGTGATAATCCAACAATCTGACATACAGATAGCTTAACTCTAGGCTTTCTAATCTTAACATCCTTAACATCTTCCATACTTTTCAAAAGCTTAACTCCAACAGGATATGTTGAAAGCTTCAAATACTCATTCAGGGATTTATACACATCACTCCACATAATTATCATTAGATACTATTTAACATCCTTATATTTTTGTTGGAGGGATGTTAGAATCATCTATTTAAGACTTAAGCTTTATAATTTTACATGCCGTCCATCATAACTCTATTCAGAGATTATCTAACTATTTATCTCCTCACTAACCTCCAATCATGCTTAAGACTAATTTAAGAAAAGTTTATGAATTGCTAAGTATCCTATTAGCTTTGTAAACTTTAGCCTTATTTGAAGATTCCCTATTTACGGTGAGACTATGAAGCTTACTAAATTTGTTAAGGGCTTCTTATGTTAGTTGTTATGTTTATATATTTCATTTATTAAGAGTAGTATCAGTATCTTAAGCTTTCTAGTTGGTAGTCATGAATTATTCTAATGTTTAAGTCATTAAGCCTACTATTTGATTTTGATAGAGTATTTATAGAATGTTAAATTTTAGTTAATGATACTAGAACTAGGATCCTAGGAGAGGGTAATATATAGTTTAAGCTTATTTATAAGAATAGTTTACATGATGATTTCTATGTAGCTAATGTATTAATCTAACATTAGGAGGGTTAAAGCTATTTATTCAAAATAGCTAAATTAAAATGGTGTTAACTACTATAAAGCAAACTAATTTAACATTTTAGCTTAGTGGGAGGTAGTGTATTAAGGATAGGTAAACTATTCAGTATTAGGTAAGAATGTGATGTGAATCATGTAGAAATGCTTCTAAAATCAATAGCAATGCTGAATGAAATGATAAATAGAAGTTTAAAGCTAGTAAATTTAGAGAGGCATTATTCATGGTGGAGGTGGTTACTATACTTAAGTTTATGAATTTATACTTTCAGATTAGAGTAAGGTTTATAAGTTTGTTTTTACAGGTAAAATTGCCTAGTGATGTTTATGCAACCTATTAAAAAACCTAGTAGAATTGGATTAATTGAGGTTTATACCGGTGATGGTAGGGGTAAAACAACAGCTGCTTTCGGTTTAGCTCTTCGCGCAGTTGGGCATGGAATGAATGTTTGCATAGTTCAGTTTATGAAGTGTGGAAGATATGGTGAGATTATAGCCGCTGAGAGTTTAAAGCCAAATCTAGAAGTTATACAGTTCGGCGGTGAATTCATTAGGGGAGACAGTATTAAAGATGAGGATTTAATTACTGCTAGGAAAGCTATGGACTATGCTGCTAAAGCTATTTTAGAGGGGAAATATGATATTGTAATTCTAGATGAAGTTAACGTTGCATTAAGCTTTAAGCTTCTAGATCTAAATAAGGTTATTAATGTACTTAGGGGGAAGCCTAGCCATGTTGAAGTTGTTTTAACTGGTAGGTATGCTCCTAGAGAAATAGTTGAAATAGCTGATTTAGTAACTGAGTTTAGGGAGGTTAAACATCCATTCAGATCAGGAAAACTAGATGCAAGACCTGGAGTAGAGTATTAACATTATCGGTATTGATAGGATGAGGATAAGCAGTATTATGTTACATAATTAATCACTATAAATACAAGTTAAAGCCTACTATGTTTCCCTCAACTTAACTCTATAAACCTTCCCATTTCTAAATATGTATGCCTCTAAACTATGGGTTGTTGTTGAGTATATAATCCAGACTGTTTGAGGCCAAAGCTTCATACCCTCAATATCTCTAGCTGATGGTGTTGGTGGGGCTGGATGTGAATGAAATACACCTACAATATCATAGCTTTCCTCAATTAGTTTAGATACTGCCCTTGCTAAATCTTTAGGATCAGCTTTAAACGATACTGGTGACATATCAGTATTTCTTGTGTTTACATATTCCTTAACTATATAGCTATCATCCTGAACTAAACCAATTAAAATACTGCAAACTTCAATAATGCTATTCTCAGCCTCTCTAATAAGTCTTCCCAACATATCCCTACTAATAATTAATGTAGTCATAGATTAAGCCTTAAAAATAAAGCTGGAGTTGAAAAAGCTATAGCTGTGAAAAATGCTGAAGCAATATAGCTTAGAACAGGCTCACTAATAAGTGTAGCTGATATAACATATCCTACAATAATAAAAGTAAGTATTAAGATTACCGCTAATATCTTACCTATTCCTCCAATACTGGTTTTAAGCCTTTGAGAAATGCTGTATCCTATATATGCTCCAATAAACGACCCGGATGTGATAGGTATATATCCATATCCACCAGGTATTATTGTTGATGTATAGATCATAAGTATTGAGCATCCAACATACAGTATATGAATACTCCTTCCAGTAATTCTAGAAATATTTAAAAAATGGATGGCTAATGGTAGCCCATATCCCAGCAATAAGCCGCCAACAACATCCACTAGGTAGTGGGCTTGAAGATGAATTCTGGAATATGCTATAAGCAAAGGTATTATTATAGCTGCTAACTTAATAGCTCTTAGCTTAGTGTTTAAAGCTAGGAATCCCCAGAACGTTGATGAAGCCTGTGAATGGCCGCTTGGAAACCCATATCCTTCAGCTTCAGTAATTAGTAAGCTATGTATTGGACGTGGAAGCATAAACCAGTACTTAAAAACCTGGTTAATATACATGCTAAACATATATGTAGCCATAAGCTTAAACCCTAACTCCCTACTGGAAACTATGTAGATTACAGGAATTAAAGTGGAGTAAAGCCTATAATCACCAAGAAACGTAACAGCATTCCAAAACATATATAAACAATCCATAAATATTAGTAAAACCAATCCAAATAAATCTTCTCATAGTATTATTTGAAGCTTATAAGCTATTAATATTTATATATTTTAGCTATTATTGACTTTATGCCTGTTAAAGCTATTGTATTTGATCTGGATGGAACACTTATTAATAGTACTTATATTCATGCAAAGTCATGGATTAAATCTTTTGAACATCATGGATTTAGAGATGTTGATGAGGGTTATGTAGAGATGCTTATAGGTTTACCTGGAATTGAAATTGTACGTTTAGTTCTTGGTGAGGCTGGATTAAAGGTTTACAGTTCGATTAGGAGGTTGAAGAATGAGATTTACCTTAACTATATTGATGAGCTGAACGTATATCCTGGTGTTTATGAGATGTTAAATACTCTTATCGATATGGGTTTAAAGCTTGGAATTGCATCATCAACCCCATCTCAGGTTTTAGATAAAGTTTTAGAATTTTTGAATCTTAAGGCTTTCTTTAATGTAGTAGTACCTGGTGATGCTGTGTTGAGGGGTAAGCCTAACCCGGAAATATATCTTAAAGCGTTTAATAGCTTAGAGGTAGATCCTAGAAGTGGAGTTGTGGTTGGGGATACTGTTTACGATATTATTCCAGCAAGAATTATTAATGCATATTCAATACTTGTAACTCATGGTAGAGATATTAGTCTAGATGTAGAGCCTAACTTTAAAGTAGCTGAGACTCCTGAGGTTTTAGATATTGTTAGAAGGGAATTAATGGTTTAAGCGCTGAATACTAGTACTTCTTATAAATCCTCCATTCTGCACCAGTTCTCCTGATAGTTCCCTTACTATTTCACTACATTCCGCCTCAGCATTACCTACATTCACGCCACCTACAAGAACTCTAATATCTAAAACAGGCTTTGAAGACTCAAACCCTTTAGGATGGGATTTTATATAGGCTTCACCATGTTTCTTCATGTATTTATCTATAATTGGAGCTGCTATTGACTCCGGAACTCCTTCAACTATTATTATTCCTTCAAGAAAGTATGTTTTAGAACCTATTTCTCCTAGAATTTTTTCAACTTCACCACTAAATATAGCCTCCATCTCACTTGGAATACCTGGAAGAGCAAATATGTAGGTATTTCCCTCAATAGTAAATATTCCCGGAGCTGTACCTACAGGGTTTGGTAGTGGCTTAGAGTTTAAGGGCATTTTTGCAAGTTTAACTCTATAATTAGTAATTTCAAAGCCTCTACTTCTATACTTCTCAACAACCATACTGTAGGCTTCACTATTTACCTCCCAACCTCTACCTAGAGCTTTAGCTAACGACTCACTTGTAATGTCGTCGTATGTTGGTCCAAGACCGCCTGTTAAAATTAAAACTCTAACCCCCCTATTAACACATTCCCTAACAACCTCAACAATATCCTCCTCACTATCCGGTATTGTTAAAACTCTTTTAACACTAAATCCAAGAATCAATAATTTACGGCAAAGCCATGCAGCATTGGTATTAACAATTCTACCGATAAGAAGCTCATTACCTATCGATACAATCCATGCATTGCAGCTCATAAACATCAATTCATACACTTAATTATATACTTAACTCAATAATTTGACAACTAAGAATTAAGAGCTTAATGCTTTAGGATACTGTTATTTATCATGAGTGAAATAATGAAGATCAAATTACATAGATTCACGGGGAAGCTCCCGGCTTTAATCATGGAGAGCGTCAATAGTTTCTATACTAAGACCTGGCAACTCAACATATTATATCTGACTTCATTTTATATATTAGCTGAAAAGTAAAGAAAACTTTTCAGTTAGCCTCAGGCTATAACACCACATTTTAATGCTTGTTTTATAATAATTAGATTTCCCCATCTAACTGAAAGATGAATTTTACAGCTAATGAACTTATGTTTAACTTAAGGATAATTCCATGTAGAATACCCATTAATTCCTTTAACAGCTATAAAATATGTGTTAAACTCAATCTGTAAATTTACAGATACGAAAAGTAAAACGCGCGCGTAATAAGGCTTACTCCAGCCGAGGCGTCTCTGTAAAATTAAGCATTGCTGATCGTCTTCCAGGTAAGGCTTAAGTTTACAGCACGGCTATACTACATAATAAAAAATAAATATTCCTAAGAAATACTGTATTGGGGCTTTGTATGGGTAAAGCTATTGTTTTAGCTGGTGGTTACGCTACTCGTCTTCGTCCACTTACTCTTACGAAGCCTAAGTCACTACTTCTAATTCTTGATAAGCCTCTAATAGATTGGATTGTTGAGTTGTTGGTTAATGGTGGTGTTGATAATTTAATATTTTCAGTTTATCATATGGCTGATGTATTAATAAACCATTTAAAATCAATATTTATTCAGCTGCCAAGTAGTGTAAAGATAGATTTCATATATGAGGAGGAGCCTTTAGGGGATGCTGGCCCCCTCCACCTGGTAAATAGTAAGATTGGCTTAACAAGTACTTTTATAGTATCTTATGGAGATGTTTTCTCATTCATTAATGTTGGCGATATGGTTAAGTATCATAGGGAGCATGGAGGTATTGCTACAATAATGCTTACAAGAGTTGAGGATGTATCTAGATATGGTGTTGCTGTAGTTAACTCCAATAATAAGGTGTTAAGCTTTATTGAGAAGCCTAAGCCCCATGAGGTTAAGTCAAACCTGGTTAATGCCGGCATGTATGTTTTTGAGCCTGAAGTTTTAAACTATATACCTAAAGGTAGATCAAAGCTTTCAGCTGATGTTATACCTAAGCTTGTTGAGAAGTTTGATGTTTACGGATACCTTTATGACGGCTTCTGGAGTGATATAGGTGTTCCAGCTGATTATAAGCAGACAAATATAAATGTATTGAGGATTATTAATCCGCAAGGCTACTTAAGCCAAACAGCTAAGATCGGGGAGGATGTTGAGCTGGTACCACCATACTATATAGGTGAACGGGTAATAGTGGGGAGGGGGAGTAGGATTGGGCCAAACGTAGTAGTAGGATGTAATACACGTATTGGTGAGAGGGTAAGAATATTTAATACAATAACACTTCCAAAGTCTAGGGTTAGAAGCGGCTCATACATTGAGAACTCAATAATAGGTGAGGAATGCTATATTGGGAGATGGAGTAGAATCTCGGAGAACGTAATAATAGGGGATGGAGTTTCAGTAGATGATGAAATCTATATAGCGCCAAATGTTGTAATACTACCATACAAGGAGATTAAAGAAGATATTCTTGAGAACGGTAAAATCATACTTTAACTAATTTTACTTATATCCATTCTTCAAATTATGCTGGTTTAATTTTTGAGTAGAAACAAAAAGTTTATATTAGTTTTGAGTTGAAGCCTTTAGGTGTTGTTGTGATTAGGAGCCGTACCTTTAGAATATCTTGTGCTGCAGGATTTGCATCTTTATCAGCTATATTGGCGATTTTACCTTTAAGCTTCCCATTTCCAGTAGTTTCATATTTAAAGTTTGATCTTGCTGAGATTCCTGTTGTTGTAGCTTTCCTTATGTTTGGAACATGGCCTGGAATGGTTTCAGCATTTACGCTTTGGATTCTTCTCAACTTCTTCGGCAGCTGGGCTCCTATAGGTCCAGCTATGAAGTTTGCCTCTGTTATATCAACACTTATAGGTTTATGGATTGGTTCAGGGTTTAGGAATGCCCCGATTGAGGGGTTTAAATCGTGGGGTAGGGGATTCTTAATGATTACGTTGGGGGCTACGTTAAGGATTTTGGCTATGACTTTGTTTAACTATGCTGTAATATTCTTAATGTTCCCATTCTTCCTCGATATAGCTTCAAAAACATTAAATCTAGCTTTAGGTTTAACGTTTGGAAATAGTTTTGAAGCATTAATTTGGATTCTCATATTTACAGCTATATTTAATGCTTTACATACACTACTATCAGTACTGCCATCACTATTTATAGTGAAAACTCTGCTTAAACATTTAAAATTTGGTTTATAGCAGCCATATGATGGTATCAGTGGGGTGTGGATCTCTTCATTTAGTCTGAGGTCATGACGTTCATCATCAAATCACCCGTAAGGAGACCTGACTTTAGCCGTGGAGTAAGTTACAACTGAACTCGTCTGAAAACTATTTAAGTCTTTCTCTCTTTAGTTTGTTATGGAGTTTAGGGAGTTAAGTGATGAGGAATGGGGGATTATAAAGCCTCCCCTCCCCCTAAGGCTAGTGTTGGAAGACCTAGGATTGATGATAGGCTGATTATAAACGGGATACTATACGTGCTTGTTACTGGATGCCGTTGGATGGATCTACTGCTAAGTATGGCTCATACAAGACTGCTGGGATATGTTTAAGAAGTGTTAGGGGCGTATGGTCTAAAATTCTTGAAGCCTTGATATCCATAGGATACTCTACTGGAAAACTCAGCAAAGGCAATCAACTGGAAACTTGGTTGCAGGTATTGACATCGGTATAAACAACCTCATGACAGTATACGTGGAGAACGGGTTAACAAAGCTGGTTAACGGAAGACCATTGAAAGCCATTTCACATTATTGGAGGATGAGAATAGCGAAATATCAGTCTACTCTGAATAAGTATGGGTTGAAGACTTCTAGGAGGTTTAGACTCATGTACTCTAAGTGGAGGAGACAGGTTAAGAGCTGTATCGATGCAAGGGTTAGGCAAGCAATTGAATGGCTGTATAGCGTGGATGTCTCGTTAATCAAGGTTGGCTACTCGAAGAACATTGCTCAAGAGAATGGAGATTTTAATAATGTTCATGTGTGGACATATAGCTACTTATTGAGAAGAATTTATGAGGTAGCTGAAGAATACGGAATAACCATAATCTATGTTAATGAGGCATACACATCATCTAAATGCCCAATTCATGGAGAAGAACGTGGAAAAAGAATTAAACGTGGATTATTCAAGTGCACAAGCTAACAAAGTCTTCAACGCAGACCTTATTGGAGCATTCAATATACTCATAACCCTGAGCCCAATAAGTAGGTGTAATGGGCTGAAGACCCAGCCCAGGACTAAATCCCCGAATTGGGGAGATGTAGTCCCAAACCTCCCCGCCCTAGCGGAAACCCTCACCCTTTAGGACGGGGGAGGTCAGCGGTAACAATAGTTAATTTAAGCAAGTATTCTTAAGGACTTTAAAAGGATTAGGGGAATTTATTTAAGACTTAATACATAAGCTGGAAAGCTATGGATCACTACTTAACTCAAAACCAGTACTTACTTAGGGTTTTTTTAAGCTCAGCTATTATTTTCTCAACTCTTCTAGATACTTCTCCACTTTCCCCTTTAGGTGGGCTGTATGGATCATCCACCTTAATGTCTAGGCCTGCTAGCTTAGCTGTAACTAGGTAGAAGGATAATGGTGTGGAGTTTACATCATATCCTCCACCAAACTCTGTAATTAGTTTACCACTACATAGCTTATCTGCAGTATCTGTAATGATATCTGTAATTCTACTGTATCCACTCATTGTTAGGTTTAAGCCTGCTAGAGGATCTGCAAAGTATGTATCTGCTCCGAAAATCCATAGTATTATTTCCGGCTTAAACTGGTGGGCTACTGGCTTAAATATCTCATTTAATGCTTTAATGTAGCTTTCATCTGATGTTCCTGGCGGTAACGGTATGTTTATATTGTATCCCTCCCCATCACCCTCCCCAACTTCATTTATGAATCCTGTTCCAGGGTATAGTGTATTAGGGTCTTGGTGGAGTGATATGTATAGTACTGTTGGATCGCTGTAGAATATTTCCTGTATTCCATTTCCATGATGTGCATCACAGTCAAGTACTAGTATTCTTCCCAAATTTCTCCTTTTCTGCAGATACTTAATCAGTATAGCTTCCTGGTTGAAGTAGCAGAATCCGAAGCTAAAACCTACATGTCTACGTGTAGCATGATGTCCACCAAACGCCACACATTGAGTAGCAACATCGTACTCACCATTTAGAATCTTTAAAGCCCCCTCAATAAGGCCACCTGCCTGAATTCTAGCTCTATCATATGTTCCAGGAGGGATTGGTGTATCCGGATCTAAAGCTCCACCATTAATACTTAGGCTTTTAACTAGGTTTAGAAGTGATTCATCATGTACTGCTAATATATCATCATCATCTACAGCTAAGCTTGTTTCTAAAACCTTAACGTTAACTAGGCTAGTTATGGATTTCTCCTCTAGAAGCCTAAAGTAAATATTCATTCTCTCACTTCTAAGCGGATGCCAAGAACCGAAGTTATGTTTAAAAAGCCCACTATTACGTAAAATTAACACCCTCCTCATTACCTCTAAATACTATTATTCCCTAATAAAATTTATCAAGTTCATTGGAAAACCCATGCCATTTATGGGTGGATATGTGATGAAAGGTTTAAAAGCTAAAAGATCATGTAGTTTCGAGATGTCCCCTGTAGAAGGATGTTCAGGTATGTGTGGTTGGAAGGGTTTTCAAGCCTATAGGCTGAAGGCTTTAGCCTTAAACAGAGCCTTCAGCAAGTACTTTAGGCTTGTGAAGTAGTATCTCAGCTTCAACTCTAAGCCTAAGAGTTTTCTACATGAAAACTGCTACGGGAAAGCTAAAGAACTCCCCAACCTGAATACTGCCTTAATCCAGACTGTTGGGGATAAGGATTAAATCCCTATGAAGTTATAAAGTATTTAGGAACGCTACTGAACCCTATTTAAAATATTTTAAGCAGGCTATCTTCACTTTTAGAAGTTTTCTGTTGTAAGCTAAGTTTGATAGGGTAGTATTAGAAAGCTTATAAGTTAATATTTTAAATTGTTAGCTATCTACTTTTAACATAGAGTTGTCTAAGCTTTTCAACAACGTTTTCAGGTACACCGCATGATCTTAGCAGGTGTGTTACAGCTTTTTTAATAGGTCTTAAACTCTCTAGGTTTAGCTGAAGTTTACTAGCTAGAAACTCGGTTAAGCCATCATCATTAACCCATACTATTCTTTTACCTATAATTCCTTGAAGCGTATTTGAAAGGTGGCTTTTAGTGCTTCTACCATGCCTTATAAACACGGATTTTACAGCTCCTCTTCTAACAAGTAGTCTAATTGTCTGCTCGGAGTATGCTCTACTATACTTGTATTTCTCCATAAGCTCTCTTGCAAGATTAGATGTAAACATGGCGCCCTTTACAGATAATCTATTAACTACGTATTTTAACGCTTCCTCCCTTCTTCCTCTAACACCTCTAGATCTAAGCTTAATACCTGCTTTTTTAAGTCTAAGATATATTGTTGGTGGGCTAACATTAAACATTTCAGCAATACTTTTAGTTGAGAGTCCCTGCTCATATAGGGATATGATTTTACTAATTTCCCTATCTAGGTCGCTTCGAGCATATCTACGTGTATAGTTCGGCTTTAATCCAAGCTTCCTACACCAGTAGCTTACAGTCTTATGGTTAACACCAAGTTCTTTAGCGATTTTCCTAAAGCTTAAGCCCTTAGAATGAAGATCAGCTAGTATCTTAAGCTTCTCATTAGTCATTCTAGCTATGGATGAATAGCTTCCCCTACTTACTAAATCAGTCTTCCCAGTTAGTACTATATCCTGGGAGGGTTCAGCCATATTTTCAGTTAGCTTCACCATTTTAACCACCACAGCATACACATCTACGCAATACATATTTCTATATTAACTTTTCGCTTTAATATATTGGGGATACTCTACATAAATGTTACTAGCCGCTAACGTAATCCAGTATGTAGCTGAATACTAAGTCTACAATACCAACTGCTGAACAATATTCTAAATTATGTAGCTAGCTACAGCTATGATGTTTACTAATGTATGAATAATCCATGCTGGAAGAATTGATTTAAACCTGTACGTAGCTATACCGAGAATAAATCCTCCAAGCATTGCATATAGGAATATTAGGGTTTTCAGTATTGGAAGATAGGGGTTTAGAGCTATAGGATATATATGAGCTAAACCAAATATTACTGACTGAGCTATTATAGCTGTAGGTGTAGATGCTTTTCTAAGTGTTTTAATACTGGATATCTTAAACTGAATAAGTCCTCTAAACCATAACTCCTCTATAAAAGTATTGGGTGTAATAATTATTATGGATGTGAGTAATGCATGTATTAAGGAATACTGCTTAGCAATAATATTAGCGATAAAGCTCGGTAAATATCCTGTATAGTATTCCCCAACCATTTGCAGCTCACTTCTAGGAGCTAGTCTAGTAGGGTCAAGAATAAAGCCTACAACTACAATTATAGGTACTGCTGATAAAATCCAGGTAAGCATCCCCCACTTAAATTTTAACCCATAATACTCCATGAAGCCTCCTCTACGTATAAGCTCCATCCATATTGGTATAAGTAGAAGTAGTGTTATGATTAGGCTTGATATGAGTATGCTGTAGGAAATGTGAAAGCCTCTGTAATAAATAACTCTTAAATAGTTCTCTAAAGTATTTTCTAAAAAAACCCAGCAGAAAATCAATAGTAAAAACGTTTTTTCAATATTTCTCATAGATTTAACCTAAACATTTACAATTTAGATATCTATAAATTTAACTAGCACATATATGGGGGTTCAAGCATTAAACAGGATAGATGTGTTGTCTTCACCCGTTCACGGCGTAAGCCCCTCATGATAGGGGAGAGATGAAGTTTTACGCTAGATCGGAACAGTAGTACTCTCTAGCTTAACATTTAAATTGTTCTTAAGAGTAAAATTTATATATTTACCTAGATTATTTAGTTAAGATTCTTGATAACTATAGCTTTAACGGTGTTTCTCATGTCATCCTCAACTATTAGAGAGGTAGCTAAGAAAGCTCTTGTGGAGAGGGCTGTTGGTATTCATAGCCATATATCTGGTCTAGGTCTTGACGAGAAGTGGAAGCCTTTACCTGTTGGTGATGGTCTTGTAGGGCAGCTTGAAGCTAGAGAGGCTGCAGGACTTATAGTTAGACTTGTTAGGGAGGGTAAGAGACCTGGTCATGGTTTACTTCTAGTTGGGCCTCCGGGTACTGGTAAAACAGCTATTGCTATAGGTATGGCTAGGGAGCTTGGTAAGGATGTACCTTTCGTATCCATATCTGGATCTGAGATCTATGGCTCATACACTAAGAAGACGGAGCTTTTAAAGCAGGCTATGAGGAGAGCTATTGGTCTACGTATTACTGAGGAGAGGGAGGTTTATGAGGGTGAGGTCTCATCTATAGAGATTGAGAAGGCTGAGCATCCATTTAACCCTTATGCTCAGGTTGCTTACGGCGCACTATTAACTCTTAAAACAAGAAATGAGGAGAAAACAATAGAGGTAGGGGATAGAATTGCTTCTCAACTTATGAGGATTGGTGTAAGGGTTGGTGATGTTATAGAGATTGATGCTGAAACAGGTCATGTAGTAAAGCTTGGTAGAAGCTCAGAGGCTCCGAGTAAGTGGAAGGGGGAGTTTAAAGTTGCAAAGGTTACTCCAAGACCTGATGGACCTGTAAAGAAGACTAAGAAGATAAGCCATGTTGTAACGCTTCACGATATCGATATGGCTAATCTAAGAATTGGTAGAAGCCTACTCTTCGGGGAGGAGGAGATAAGTGATGAGATTAGGCAGAAGGTTGATGAGGAGGTTCAGAAAGCAGTTGGGAGGGGGGAGGCTAAGCTAATACCTGGTGTGTTATTTATAGATGAGGCTCACATGCTTGATGTTGAGGCATTCTCATTTCTTAATAGAGCCTTAGAGCAGGAGTTTGCGCCAGTACTTGTCTTAGCTACTAATAGAGCTATGGCTAGGGTTAAGGGTACAGATGTTATTGCTCCTCACGGTATACCTATAGATATGCTTGATAGGCTTCTAATAGCTAAAACAAGCTATCCAAGTAGGGATGAGATAAGGAGGATAGTTGAGATAAGAGCTAGTACTGAAGGTGTTGAGCTTTCATCAGATGCTTTAAACCTGCTTGCGGAGATTGGTGAGAAGCTATCGTTAAGGCATGCTGTACGGTTAATAGCTCCAGCTAAGGCTGTAGCTGATATAGAGAATAGTAGTGTGGTGAAGCCTGAACATATTGAGAGGGCTAAATCAGTATTTATAGATGTAAGGGAGTCTGTACAGTATATGCAGGAGGTTTTAAAGAGGGATCCATTACTTCTAGAATTTCTAAAGTAGCTTAGAAAAGTGTTTTCTGCCTCTCTCTTTTCCTCACGATCTCAATGAAGCTATTCCTTACAGGCTCATAGACCCTGCTGAAGAATTTCTGCTGGCTTAAAAGTGTTGTTTTAGGTATTCCCTTTAAGTATTCTAAAGCTGCCTCCCATGCCTTTTCATATGGGACTGTTAAGCCTATTCTCCTAGCTACCTGCCTATCATAGTCTATAGGCTTCTGCTCTTCATCGCCTATTTTGAAATATCCGTTTTTAGATATGTATGCCCCCTCATCCCCTACATACTCTATCTCCTCCCTATCCCCAACATATGTCCTCACACCATCTACCCCGGTTTTTGGGGGTGGTTTAGCTTTTAAATGTTTCTTAGCCCATGCGTAAAATACTGCTCTATTTAACCCGAAGGATTTAGCTTTTTCAATATCCCCCGTTAATGTATAGTATCTTGCAGCCTGCAGTAGAGCCATAACCTCAAATCTTCCAAAACCAGCTGTTTTAGGCTTCTCCGTAGGCTCAGCAACAACAGTTCTTACTCCTCTAGCCTCAACCCATCCAGGATATCCTCCAACCTCGCTTAAAGCCTTCTCAGCAATGGAGTCCCCCTCCCCCTCAACATAGCTTCTCCATGCTGGATTATGCTTCAACATGTTTGGCTTAGCCCACTCAATATCAAATGAATCTACCTCATTAGGCTTAAAACATACACAGCATAGATCAACCTCCCTATGGATTGATAGTGGAGCTGTAAAAACTCTCTTAAGATCTATTTCATTCTCAACCTTTAAAGGTCTACTTACACTCTTAGTTTTTGAAGCTATATCCAGAATTCTCCCCCTCAATCTTCTTAACGTATACTCAACAATAGAGTATGCAATATCTAGTGGATTATGCCTATCTAGAAGTTCTTTAGAGAATGCTTTCTCATGTATGTGGACATGCATCCCCCTCCCACTCCACTTTAAAAATATGGATTTCCCAACTCCCTCCCCCTCTATGAAATCCACAATAAGCCTAGAAACCTCAATAATTGATTTCCAGTTCTCAACTGAGCCGTCAACATCCCATATAGGTGATGTATACATTATCCTACTTGAAGTATTTATATCCTCCAATGATTGAAGGCTGGAGTATACGTTAACTGATGCATATATTGTTCTAGGCTTTAACCCTCCATATCTACGTAGAACATCAACAACCTCACTACACCCCCTAATTGTTAGCGGCTTCCCATCACCGCCATACCGGACAAATACCCTATAACCACCCTCCCCAACCCCCTCTATAGCTACCCATCTGTTAATACAATACTCAGCAATATCCCTCCCAACCTCCCCTCTTGAATAATACTCTAAAACCTCCCTGAAATCCATAACTAACCTAACCCTACAATCCTATATATGTTACGAATCCCACCAGCAATACTTATCTAGCAATCTAAGCTGGGGAGATTCAGCCAGTACAGTTTGTTAAGCTTAACCATAACCCATATTGATAATGTCATCGTAGATAGCTTTAGCATGATGTAAATAATGAATGTATGGTTTTAAGGGTTGAAGAAGCTATGCTGGATTTCAGCTTTAATTGTAGGTAAACTATTTTTCTAGGCTCCGTTTTTCTGAGTTTAACTCTAGAATGCTAAATCTTTATGAATGGCTTGCCTGGAGATGTATATACTTCTCCTCCAACATGTATAAGTACTTCAGCGTTCTCCATCCATGAATCTGTAAACAGATTTTCATCAACGTATGCTGCTAATACCTCACCTATGAATAGTGTATGGTCTCCGGTAGGCATCATCCCCCATAGCTTACACTCCATGTTTCCAATACATTCATCCACTACTGGTGTCTTGATTTGTTTAGCTGGTTTTAGATTTAGCTTAGCTAAAGCTGCCTTATCAGCATCCCTCCCACTTCTAGTACCGCATAGATGAACTTTTTCAACTAGGTTTTTTGAGGGTATGTTTACTGTGAATTCTTTAGATTCCTGTATAAGGCTGTGGGTATATCTTTTAGGGGATACTGCTACTGCAATTAACGCTGGTTTTATGCTTAGCGGTGTAGTCCATGCTGCAGCCATAATGTTTGCTTTACCGTCTCTATCTATAGATACTATTAGCGTAGCTACTTTAGGATGTAGAAGCCTATAGAACATGTTAATACAGTTCTTCTTCATTTAACCCCCAACTCAAACTTCTGGAGCTCCCTAATATTCTCTTCCTCGCTTGGATCTGGGCCTTTTATGGAGAACCATACATCAATAATCTCCCTAGCCACCTCCTCTGATAGTAGTCTAGCGCTTAAAGCTAGAATGTTTGCATTATTCCATAAACGTGCTCCTCGAGCTGTTTGAGAATCAAAGCATAAGGCAGCTCTAACACCCTTAACCTTATTAGCAGCTATCGATACTCCAGTACCTGTATAGCATATTACAATACCGGTATCCGCTCTTCCTCCAGCTACTATTTCACCAACTTCAAAGCCGACTTTAGGCCATGGATACGGCTTACCCGTATCTAATGCTCCAACAAGTATTAACTCGTACCCCCTCCTCCTCAACTCCTTAACAATAAACTCGGCAATATAGTAGCAGTCATCAGAACCTACAGCAACCCTCATTAAACCACCATTCATACCTCTTAAATACTGGAATTTAAGGTTTTAGACCTTAACGCTACTCAGTAGTTTATATAGGTTGTTGAATTGTAGATGAGCAGCAGCTATGGAACCTGCTAACTGTGGTTAGTTGATGAAAAAGTTTTAATGCTTATGCTTCTACTTTACTTAATGGTTAAGCTTATCTATGATAGGGGAACTGTTCTAGTTGATGAGTGGATTCCTCAGCTTCACGGCGTTTTAAAATGGGATTATAGGGTGAAGGCTTTCAGAGCTCTTGCCGTGGACTATTATAAAATTAGGAGTGTTTTAGAGAGTTTTAGTATTGAGTTTGAGGATAATGTTTTGGAGCCTATCGTAGGCTCTGCAGCTTTGAGAAGGAGGTATAGGCTTAGGGAGTATCAGGAGGAGGCTTTAAAGGCCTGGATTAAGAATGGATGTAGGGGTGTTGTTGTTTTACCTACTGGTACTGGTAAGACGGTTATAGGTGTTTATGCTATTGCTAATGTTAATGGTTCAAGTCTTGTTGTTGCTCCAACAATAGAGCTTGTATATCAATGGCGTGATAAGCTTGTTGAGGCTTTCAACATTGATGTTGGGGTTTATGGTGGTGGGGAGAAGAGAATTGGTTTCATAACTGTTTCAACGTATGATTCAGCTTATCTTAATGCTGAATACTTCGGGAATAAGTTTAAACTTATTGTTTTTGATGAGGTTCACCATCTTGTAAGTGAGGGTTATAGACAGATAGCTGAGCTTAACGCTGCCCCCTTCAGGCTTGGCTTAACAGCTACTCCTGAAAGGGAGGATGGTAGACATGCTGATTTACCGATGCTTGTAGGTAATGTAGTGTATAGGATGGGGGTTAAGGAGCTTTCAGGATCCTTCCTAGCCCCATTTAAAATTGTGAGAATACCTGTTGAGCTAACACCTATGGAGAGGGAGAAGTATAGTAGGCTTACAGATACTTATAGGAGCTTCCTCAAGTCGAGGGGTTTAAGAATTAGGTCTCTAAACGATTTTCAGAAATTTATATTGAGGAGTGGTCTTGACAGTGAGGCACGTCAAGCACTTCTAGCATGGCATGAAAGCAGGATGGTGGCGTTGAATGCTGAGGGTAAGATTAGGGTTTTGAAAGATCTTCTAGCAAAGCATCGTGGCGAGAAGATAATAATATTTACTGAGTATAATGATGTAGTGCATAGAATATCGAGGGAGCTAATAATACCTGAAATAACGCATAAAACTGGGGGTGAGGAGAGGGAGAGAACGTTAAGGATGTTTAGGGATGGGGTTTTTAACGTTATTGCTACCAGTAAGGTTCTTGAGGAGGGTATTGATGTACCTGATGCCTCAGTAGCAATAATAATTAGTGGAACTGGGAGTAGGAGAGAGTTTATACAGAGGCTTGGTAGAATACTGAGACCTAAGGATGGTAAGCAAGCTATACTTTACGAGTTAGTAACTAAGGGTACGCTGGAGGCGAAATCGTCGAGGAAGCGTAGGAAAGCCCTAGAGCCAAGCGGTGAAGTGTAGACACAATGCTTCCAAGCAGTTTGCTGAGGGTTAGGAGGATTGGCTCCAATATATATCCCGTATTCGCCGGCTTCAGCTACTCCAATCTCTACGTTGCTGATAGGCTGATAAACATATTTAAGCTTAACATCAATAAAACCCTCGGCGAGCTTCATAGATCTCTAGAGGAAGTTGAGGCTGAGCTCTGTGACCTCTACAGAATCCATTATAAGCTTTACCGCGGTCTTCTAGCTATCCTACTTAGAAGGGTTAGGACAGCTAAGCCTAAAACAGCTATTAACCCAATATCTGTTAGAATAATGCTTTTTAAAGCTTCAAACATGATGTTTAAGGGTGCTGCCTTAACAGATGATGAGAGAAGGAGGGTTATTGAATATGTTGCTAATGATTTAGGGTTGTCTACCAGTGATGTTGAGAAGTGTTTTGATGCTGTTTATGAGGAGAATGAGGTTATAGAGGGTTTTGAAGATATAGATTCTGAAACATTACTGAAGCAATATAATCTATCACTAACACAAACACTACTATTTAAAAGCTTAAAGCTTAATATTGAATCCCATATTACAGGCTCTGAAGCTAAGAGGCTTTTATGGAATGTAAAGAAGCTTGGACTCCTCTACTTCGCTGAGAAGATAGATGATGGCTTAAGAATATCTATAGATGGTCCAGCATCAATAATAAGAAGTGTGGAACGCTACGGAACATCAATAGCTAAACTCATACCCTACATTGTTAGCTTAAACTCATGGATTATTGAGGCTGAAATACGTGGTAAAAATAGAAACTATAAATTCACCTTAACATCAAGCCAGAAAAAGCTTTTCCCACAGTTTAAATGGATTGAGGAAGCATATGATAGTAGATTAGAGGAGGATTTTGCAAGAAGATTTAACAGCTTAAATCTTGGATGGAGACTTTTAAGAGAGCCTGAACCACTAGTTGCTAATGGATCAATACTCATACCTGACTTCGCTGCCTTAATGGATGATGTTAAGATCTACATTGAGATCGTAGGATTCTGGACTTCTGAATACTTAAAGAGGAAGATTGAGAAGCTACGTATGGTTAAGGGGGTTAACATGATTGTTGCAGCTGATGAAAGCCTTTCATGCTCATCAATAGCCGACATCCCGCATGAAGTAATACTCTTCAAAAACAGGCTTTCACCAGCAGATATACTTCTAGCTCTTAGAAAGTATGAGAAAAAGAGGGAGGAAGCAGTAGATTTAGATAAACCCATACTAAAAATTAAAAATCTAAACAGTAAAAACATAGGTAAAGAATATAAAGTAGTTGGAAGCCTAGCCGTAAAGAAGGATCTTGCAGAAATCATAGATAAAACCATAGAGGAAATAAATGGGAAAACCATAGCTGAAGCTATAGATAAGCTTAGAGAAATAGGTGTTGAGGAAAGGTATGCTATAGACATTATTGAAGCATATGGATTTAAAGTTAAATGGCATGGACTTGAGGGAATAGTGGAGAAAAAGCAGTCAACCCCTAATGATGTGGAAGAACTCTAAACTCTTCACTAAAATACTTAATGTTAACAAATAATAGATTAAATGTTACTATTAAAAAGTAGCCATATTTAGAAATGCCGTGATTTAGTTTTGCTAAACCTATACATGCTGTTTAATGTTTAAACATGGAGTTAAGGCTTAACCTAATGTATTTAGCCATATAACCGTAAATTTATAAATTTCCAAGCTTTACTCAGCTATGGTTAAGACAACAATAACGCTGGATGATGATCTTTACAAAAAGTTAATTAGAGAATCTATTGAAAGATACAGCTTTACTAAAAGCTATCTCTCCTAATTAATGAGAAGCTAAGAAAATTGGAGGGAGTGAAAACTTTGGAAACCAAGGATCGTATAACCTTTAAAATAGGTAAAAAACTCTCCCCTAAAGAAATAGAAAGACTAATAGAGGAGGGATTGGAGGAGTTAGCACTCCCCCCGGCTGAAGCTGGGAGATTCTTGCATACAGCTCCTTCAACGCTTGAAGGCGCATCTCTTCACTGCTCATGAGCTATCTGCAAGAGCTATGCCACCAGCCTGTTATCCCATATGGGACTTGGGATTATGTTATGCTTGAACCCCTATCTCGGCTTGGAGCCTTATTCAAGCTTTCCAAGCATCCAAGCTATATCCAAAATATGGTGGACAAAAGTATATAAACTCTACTGCGATTCATCCCCTACTGAAGTTAGGAGCTTTCTCGCTGAAAGATTTGTAACTATTTAACTATAGTGGATATAAACATTTTAATATATCAAATCGTTGAAATTCTCCGTAGACGCATAGGGAGATAGGAATATACGATCAGTTGTATAAACTACAATGTCTATAAAGTCTTTGTTTGAAGATGAATCCTTTCATGAATAAGTACATATTGTCCTTTATCCTCAACTTTGACTAAGCCTAACTTCTTTAAAGACAATATCCATATCTGTCTATAGTATCACTCACAGAAACTCCTGCAACCACGACTTTCCTTTCATGCCTCTTAAGCTTACTCAATTTCAGCCTCTCCAGTTCAAACATGATATTGTATACAAATTAATAGAATGTACATGCTTACAATTAATTTTCTATTATCAGTAACCAATAGAGCATTTTGAAGGTTTATAGTGGTTAGATTCTGAAAGTTAAGTCTCCGCATCAACAAAATGGTTATCTAATACCATTAATATTCTGCCAAAAATGGCGATTCTGTCTGTAATTGAGGCCATAAAGAGGTGATCCTGACTGAATACTATTGTTCCCGTAATGAAGTATATTAAAACAATTACGTTTGCAAGAAAAAAATTTAGAATTGTTCCAATCATGAAAAAGATGTTTTTCTGCTTGTATGCATAATATAAAAGCGAGAGAGCTATGACAGTAAGGTATATGATTAATAATGCTTTAAAAGAGCTTAGAATCCAATTTTCTCCATATATGAATGCTGCTACAGTTAGAGGGGAAAGTATCAGTAGCATTAAGTTGCTATATTTTAATTTTTTATTTTGGCTGTAATACGCAAATCCTAAAGGGAAAACTATACCCTGCACTGCTGCCCACTCCAACATGCCAAACCCTAAAAACTTTGGTATTGGGAAAAAGTATAAGTCTGAAATGAACAGGGGGAAGAAACCAACTGCTACAATAAACCAAAAAATATCCTTGCTCTCTTCATATTTATGGCTGAAGCTTGAAATCATAGCAAAGTATGTGAATATTCCAGCCCATCCTATGTGATAAGGGAAAAGTTTATCGCTAATAGGAATAAAAGAGCTAAAAAATAGCAAAGTAAAAGCTGTTATTGCAAGAATGTATGTTAAATACTTTGTAAGCTTCATACTCATTCCTTAACCATTATAAAATATTTAAATAGACATATGTTTATATAAATTTAGTGACTCCATGGCGGGAAAGCATTTTTTAATTTTGGCCATTGCAGCTATATTGACCGTGGCGGTCATTTCAGTTCATGTATTCATGTTGTCTCCAGGTTTTATAAGAATTGAGTATGTCGGTGGAAAATATGAGTGCAAAGTAGGGATTACGGGGGTAGATTCAAGAGGCTTTGAAGTAGGCAGTCTCTTCTATTATAAGGATGGAGTTGAGCATAAGGGCTATTTCAATGCTTATCTAAGAAGTGCCCTTGACTGGATTAAAGGTAATACACCTGAAAACGCCATTTTCCTCAACTGGTGGGACTATGGACACATGATTGTCGGCTACGCTGAAAGAGAATCCGTAATTAAAAATCCCTCGCAAGAAGCATTAATTTCAGTAAAGGATACAGGCCAACTCAAAGAGTTCAACTCTCATGAAATGATAGTTGATGTTGCAAAGGCACTAACAACAACCAATGAAAATGAGGCGTTAGAAATCATGAGAAAATACAATGCAACCTATATCTTGGTTACTGCAGAGGATGGAAAAGGAAAAGCATACTGGATATTTAATTTTGCAGAACTTAACTTCACAAATTATTTAAACCAGTCCTGGCAGCCTTCAAACTTAACTTTTGACCCCAACCAATACAACGCGCTTGGAAAAAGGACGGTAATTTATAGAATCTTGGTCGGTGCAGAAATTCAAGGGCTAACGCAGGTTTACTACGATGAAAACGTAAGGATCTATAAACGCTTATCCTAAAATCTTAATTTTAGTCAAAAATTCAATCCGAGCTACCACAGGATGGATAATATTAGCCTCCTAGGGGGCTTAGTAAACCAATATTTATAAGTACAATGTGGATCTATGGTTCATTTTTCATAGGGATAATTAATGGTGCTGTTTGTTTAAGATGAAGTGGAGTATGTTGATGATGGGGTTGAATCAAACTCCAACCCTGCAAAATATGTAAGGTCTGGGATTAGTGAGGTTTATATTGCTCCTCTATAGATTGTATTGAGTGCTGTGGACTACTATGAAGGTATTATGGATGAGGTTTATAGAGCTATTGTTTCGCTTGGCGGTAGGGTATCGTATGGTGAGCTTATTAGTAGGTTTTCATCTAGAGGTATAGGTGAGCTAACACTTAGCCTGGTTTTAAACGATCTTATTAGGAGAGGTCTTATTAAAGCCTCCCAGAACGGGTTTAAAGTAGTTAGTAGCTATACTCCCCCTATTCCTTTAGGTGTTGAGCTGAGTGGTGGGGTTTATAGAGGGTTTGATGGATATTTAAAGTTTCTCAGTGAGGGTCCATACTCAATTACTGGCTTAGTTTCAAACCTCTCCCCACAATGTCCTCTTCCAAACCAATCCTTCCAAGTTAAGACATCATATACTCTATACCCATTCCAGAAGAGGATTCTGGATGGTTTAGCTGGTGACTGCTTGATTTTAGGTCTTCCAACAGGTCTTGGTAAAACATATATTGCAGGCTCCCTTCTTGAAAGGGAGTCTAGGGCTAAGCCCTTAAGAACCCTATTCCTAGTTCCATCAGTTCCTCTAGGTATTCAGCAAGCAATATTTGCTAGGAGAATGCTTAATGTTGAGGCATACTTTATCTCAGGTAGTATAAGCCCTGAGAGAAGATCTATGCTTAGGGTTTGGAATGCTGGCTTCGCAGTTACTACCCCTCAAACATTCTACAACGATATCCTATCCCCCTTCGAATCTGTTTTAGATAGTGTTAGGCATGGCTTCCTTAACGATTTATCAGTGTTTTTCAGGGAGGTTGATTTCAGGTTTCCATATGATGTTGTTGTAGCTGATGAATGTCAAAACTATATAGGTGAGACAGATGGCTACTCCATACTTCTAGCCGCTAAGGCATGCGGTAGCAGGATTATTGCTCTCAGCGCTGCTCCACAGCTACATTCAAAACGTAGGCTTGAGGAGCTTAAGAAAATATTTAGCACAATTACTGTTGTAAGCCTTGAGGATAGTGAGCTTAAACAATACATTCCTAGAAGAATTCTGAAAATACTTAGGGTTAAGGTATCTGATGATCTTCTAAAAATATATGGTGAAATAGGTAGGGTAGCCTCGAAGTATGAGGGGGAGGTTATAGATAGGTATGGTAGGCATCATCTCAACACTGGATGTAGGGAGCATAGGGAATGCGTAGTATTAACAGCTCTTAGATCCTTAAGGCTTAGGCTTGTGGAGGATGGTGCAAGCAGTGTATTATCCTACGCTACGTGGAGGATTAGGGAGCTGAGAACCCCTCTAGACTTGCTTAACGGCTTAAGCATCTATAAAGCCTACAGGGAGGCTTTAAAGAGGGAGTTTAACCATAAGTTCAGCCATGTAAGGCAGATACTTAAATCCGAGGATTATAGTAAAGCTATAGTTTTTCTCGAATCTGTTGAAGCTGCTAAGCAGCTTTTCTCAATGGTTCAGGACGATTATGGCTTTGAAAACGTTTCAATACTTGTAGGTAAGCAGAACATGTCAATGGAGCATCAGGCACTAGCCCTCCTACACTTCAGGGAGAATGCTAGGATACTTATATCTACAAGTGTTGGCGAGGAGGGTTTAGATATTCCATCAGCAGACGTTGAGGTATGGATTGATCCTCCAAGCAATCCTAGAAAGTGGATTCAGAGATTCGGCAGAGTGCTTAGACAGCCTGGCGGGAAGGATTATGCTACAACCTATGTTTTAGTTACTATGGGAACCCATGAATGGACGAGGCTTCTATCAACAATGCGTAAGGTGGAGAGGTTTTACGGCTTCACTCAGGAGATTGTTTTCATCAATGATTTTAAGGCTCAGAAAAAACTAGATATTTAATATTGGGTTTGAGGAAGCCTCCTAACCCTATACTCATACGATAAACATCTATTCAATACTGGATCAATCATCTCCATTCTAAACCTCTCCCCAAACATCAGCTCACCCGTAGCTACAGGTATTGTTCCTGAGAAGACTATTAGGTTTCTACGGCTTATATTCAACTCATCAACAAGCCTTAAAAGATCAGTAGGGGTTATTAATGCTTTAAGCTGTGAGTTCTGGTATAGTGTTTCCCTACCATTAATCCACATAATGCTTCTCAAAACTATATCATCCCAGTGGTCTACAACATCCTCATAACGCCACGCTAATGGAGCTATAACTTTCGGGTATGCCTGCTTAGATTTTCCAACATCTATTTTTTCAAGCTCCCTATCAGTATGATCGCTTCCAACAGTAACATACTTCACACCCTCATCTATAAACAATACATATTCAACCTCACCGTTTGTACGTTGGCTTTGAACATCAACCTCATCATATACATCAATAAGATAGCTTCCTACAGGAATCAGTATTGGTACTCTTCTAGGTCTGGGTACACCTATCCTCGCTAACTCCTCAACATGCTTCATAACCTCATCCCTATCCCTACCAGCCCATCCCCCTAGGAGAAGTAGATCAACCCTAAAGCTAATAGACTCCACACGGCAATCCCTACCTAACACATTAATCTTAACGGTCTTCAATTTAACACCAAGACTTAATCCTACATTAAAATAAAAACTTATCGTAACTAAATATGTTAGCTTAAGCCAATCAATACTCTTCACCGCTAAAGCTGGGCTTTCTAGTAGTAAGCTACTGTAAGATTTATTTTGGTAGTAGTTTTAGTTTAGTGATCTGTATGCTAAGCCCGATCGTAAGTATTGTTGATTTAACGAAGAAGTTTAACGGCTTAGTAGCTGTTAATAGGCTTAATCTAACCATTTATAGGGGGGAGATTTTCGGCTTTCTAGGTCCGAACGGTGCCGGTAAGACAACTACGATACGTATGATATGTGGATTGATTAAGCCTACATCAGGCAGTATTAATGTTGCTGGTGTAGATGCTGTAAGGAATGCTGAAGCGTTAAGGTCTAAGATAGGATATATGGCTCAGTCCTTCTGCCTCTATGAGGATTTAACTGTTGAGGAGAATCTTAAGTTTTACAGCTCCATATATGGTATTTCAGGCTCTGAGAGGGGGAAGCGTATTCAGGAGCTTCTTGAGCTTGTTAGGCTTAAGGAGTTTAGGAATGTTTTAGCAGGTAATCTTAGCGGTGGCTTAAAGCAGCGTTTAGCCCTAGCTGTAGCTATGGTTCATAAACCTGAGATTCTAATACTTGATGAGCCTACAGCAGGTATTGACCCACCTCTTAGAAGGGAGTTTTGGCGTTTCTTTAAGGAGATTAATAGGGAGGGTATTACAATAATTATTACCACCCACTACATGGATGAATCTGAAAACTGTGACCGTATTGGATTGATAAGTAACGGCGTATTGATTGCTGTTGATACCCCTACAAATCTTAAGAGGAAAGCTTACGGCGGGGATGTTGTTGATGTTACTGTTAAGGGGTCTAGAAATGCTTTAGCGGAGTTTCAGAGAATCGGATCCATCATATCTGTTAACGGCTCTAATGGTTTATGGAGTGTTAGAGTTGCTGTTAAAAACTCTGAGGAAACACTACCCGTAATTCCTACGTTTACTGAGGGGGTTGGTTTAAAGCTTGTTGGTGTACGGCAGGTTCAGGTAAGTATGGAGGATGCCTTTGTGAAGCTTGTAGGTGGGTGAATTGGCTCTACATAGGCTTACAGCAGTAATATTTAAGGAGTTTAAACAGCTTCTAAGAGACCCCCGTACCCTCGCCGTGGTTCTAGGCGCCCCCCTCGTATTTATAGTAAGCTTCGGCATGGCTTACGGTGGTGAGATTAAGCATGTTGATATTGCATTAGCAAACGAGGACCGTGAATTATTCAGCTGGTACGTGGTTCAGGAAGTTAGCTCCTCCAAGGTATTTAAAATATCTGAATATGTAGATAGCTTTACTGGGGCGAGAAATCTTGTTGAGAATGGGAGGGTTTATGCTGCAATCGTAATTCCATCAGGCTTCTCTAAAAGCATATCTATGCTCAGCTCAGGAACAATCTACCTCGTAATTACCCACAGCTCCCCAGCTATTTCACGAGCTGTTAAGGCTGAGGCTAATATTGTTATGGCTAGGCTTCAAGCTAAGCTTTTAAATATTCTTCTAAAACAGCTAGGCTTAGAAGCATTAAGCTCATCTGGGAAAACCGGTATTCAGCCGGTTAAGCTAGATATTGCTGAGATCTCAACTATTGGTAGTGAGATCGGCATGTTTACATTCTACTCCCCTCTAATTACCGGTTTAACGCTTCAAAACGCTGCTCTCACCCTAGCAGCTATATCGGTTGCTAGGGAGAAGGAGAGGAGAACTATTGAGCAGCTTATCATGACCCCAATTACGAGATTTGAGTTTCTAATGGGTAAGTTTATTGTTTACTTCATATTTTCCATGCTTATAACCTTCATATCCTTCGAGATACTTATAAACTTCTTCAGCCTTGTCTTAATGGGAAGCTTAATAGATATTGTTTTCCTAAACATAATATTCTGTATAGGCTCCTTAACAGCAGGTATAGCTATATCAACCTTTTCAAAAACCCAAATGCAGGCTATTGAGATAAGTACATTTATCCTACTTCCATCAGCTGTTTTCTGCGGTGCTATAATCCCTCCTGAAGCCACACCGGAATATGCTAGAGTAATCATATATGCAACCCCACTCTACCACTACTTCGACTCCATGATAAACATAATGGTGAAGGGAATGACTCTTACTGATATGCCTAACCACCTAATATATCTAGCCTGCTACATAGCAGTAACCTTTATATTTAGCTTTAAAACCTTTACTAAAAGAATTGGTTAGTGGTTTCTATGAGGAGGACTGTAGCAGCTGTCTTCATGCTTATCCTTACCGCTATGCAGATTAGCTACGTCTACGCCTCCCAAAGCGGGGAGCTTAACGTTGAGGATATCTACTGGATGCCGCCAACAAATACTGTTAAGCCTGGAGGTATAGGTAGTCTTGTAGTTGTTGTTAAGAACATCTATAGCCGTGAGGTTAAGAATATAGATGCTACTCTAGATATATCTAGCTTAAGTAGGGATGAGGAGGCTAAGTCATCGTTTAGGGGAGGCTTAGAGCCTATGTGTACCGCATCCCTAGTCTTTGAGAATATAAGAATATCTGAGGATGCTAAAGCCTCCCAGTATAGCCTCAGCCTTAAGCTAAACTATTGGGTTAGCGGCTATATTAAGACTTTAAGGTTAAAAATACCTGTATCCCTAGCTGGAGCTCCTGAAATACATCTATACGGGTCTATGATACATATCCTACCTAATGAGGAGAAGAACTTTACGGTTACCATAGTAAATACAGGCAGCTCCGCAGCTAGAAGGATTGTTGTTGTAGCTAGCTCCCTAACCCCCCTCCTAACAGTTACAGGTGAGAATAGGTATAGGGTTAGTTTTCTCAGCGTTTCCGAATCTATTAGCTTAAACTTTTCAATACATGCTTCAAGCAATGCTTATGGGTCGGCTTTAATACGTGTGGATGTTGCCTACATGGATGAGTTTAACAACATATACAATACATCAAGAATGTTTACAGCTATATTCAGCGTTAAGGCTCCCCAATTCACTCTTCTAGGATCATCCTACATTCCCAGTAGGGTTTATCCTGGTGATAGTGAGGTTTCTGTTCTTGTATCTCTTGTTAATAGTGGTGAGGATAAGGCTGAGGATGTTGAGGTTAGTCTTATACTACCTGAGGGTTTTAGGTCTACAACACCAAGCTCAACAAGAGCTTCAGTAGGGGTTACTGCTCCCGGACAGGTTCTTCAGCTTAAGTTCTACGTTGATATTGATGAATCCGCTAAACCAAGCAACTATATCCTTACCCTCAACATTACCTATAAGGGGGGATTCCAAATCTTCAACATACCCATACAGGTAAGCGAGAAGAAAACCCCTAAAATAATGCTTGTAAGCTCATCCTACATTCCCAGTAGGGTTTATCCTGGTGATAGTGAGGTTTCTGTTCTTGTATCTCTTGTTAATAGTGGTGAGGATAAGGCTGAGGATGTTGAGGTTAGTCTTATACTACCTGAGGGTTTTAGGTCTACAACACCAAGCTCAACAAGAATCCTACCTGGAAACCTAATGCCGGGCTTATCTACTCAGCTTAGATTCTACATCGACATCATGGACTCCACAGCTCCAGGCAGCTACAACTTCATCCTCAACGTTACCTATAAGGGTGGATTCCAAATCTTCAACATACCAATACAGGTAAGTGAGAAGGCATCATTTAAGATTTTAAGCATAACCCCTAGAAGCATAAATGCCGGTGATACTAAGGTTAAGATTATAGTTAACCTAAAGAATACTGGAAATGTAGATGCTGACTCAGTAAGCCTGGAGCTTATTGGAGGTAATAGGGTTACAGGCACTACTGTTGACTATCTAGGCCTTATAGAGGCTGGAGGTGAGAAGTACGCTATGTTCATAGTTGATGTTGATGAAAATACACCTATTGGAGAGCTTAACGCTAAAATAAACGTTATCTGGCTTCAGGACAGTAGAATGTTTACTCAAAGTATAAACGTTACATTCAACATTCTTAAGCCGAGAAGCCTAATAGATAATATTAGGGAAGCTTTAAGCATTGCTGCTTCCCCATACCTCCTAGTAGCATTTATCATAGCCGTAATAGTATTGGTTGTTTTAATAGCTGCTACTGGAAGACGTAAATAGCACCGCTCCATCCAGGCATTAACGTCATAGCAGAATGAATAACTATTGGATTCAACAGCTTAGCTTCTCCTAAACTTACGGATCATCCTTCATAGTGGGTTATCCCTCATAAGCTCTTAGGAGCCTCATCGATGTGGAATACCCCTATCTAAAGTTGAGTTTACGTAGAGCTGATGAACTGTTAAGTTTATCAGTTGGGTATTCCGGTTTATTTGGAAAAGCTTAAATTCCCCATCCCTATTTGATTACGGTGGTTTATTGATTGGGGAGAAGCTTAACAGTATATTTAGGAGGATAGAGGAGATATTGGAGGGTAGGGATAGGGTTAGGGAGAGGGTTATTATGGTTTCACGTGAAATTATAAGGCTATCAGGTCAAGCTATAAGTAGTATTCATCAGGGGAGGTTTGATGATGCATTGAAGAATCTTAATGCTGCTGAAAGTATTGTTAGGGATGTTTATAGGCTTGTTGGGGATTACGGTGATTTAAGAAGTAGCGGTATGCTTAATAATGCTATTTGCGAGTATGTTGAGGCTAAGCTTCTATACGCAATAGTTAAGGATGATGATATACTATCTCCTGAGGAGCTTTCAGTAGATGTTGTTCAATATCTTCAAGGTATTGGGGATGCTGTAGGTGAGATTAGGAGGAGTATTCTTGAAAAAGTTAGAAAGGGTGATTTGGAAAGGTCCTATAGGCTTCTAGAATATATGGAGTTAATATATGGGTATATGAAGGCTTTAGAGTATCCTGAAGCCCTTATCCCGGGCGTTAAGCATAGGGTTGATGTTGCTAGAAGACTTGTAGATGATACTAAGGCATTTATAATAGATATGGAGAGGAGAATGCAGCTTATAAATGTTTTGGAGGGGTTAAGGCTTTGAGCTATGGTGTTGATGTAAAGAATCTTTTAGTAAAGCTTCTTACTAATTATAGAGTATACTTCTCAAACGATGTGCTTAATAGTGAGGGTAGAAAGGTTTTTGAGGAGATGGCTAGAATGCTTATACATGAACATCCAGAACATAAACCCACAATTCAGAAAGCTAGGAGGAACTCGTCTCTAAAGAATATTCTTAAGATAGCTAGAATTGTTTTAGGTGATGATGTTGAGGATATTGTTAGGCAGGCTGATGATGGACCATACATATACCGCTAATACTGTCTCCTAATATTTAATAGTTTAAACTCTATTATGTATAGGGTATCGTCCTCATATATTTCACCGTAGAGTGATTGCAGCATCCTCTTTAGGTCGTTTAGTGATTTAAAGCCATCGCTTAAAGCATCCTTCACCGTTAGGTTTTTAAACTCCTTTCTAACAACCTTCCTAATTTCAGCCTCACCAATTACTTCCCCACCAGCCTCAATCCTAACGATCTCTCCAGGTTTAAGCTTTGAATATCTCCTTATCGTTGTTGTCTTCCTCCCACTTAATATATCCTCCTTAAACTTCTCCTTAAACCTTAATATCTTCCTCCCCGCCATAGTGTTGAATCATTATACCTACAGCTTCTCTAAGCTTATCGAGAGGCTTATCTATCTTAACAGTCTTCTTAACTAAATACCATTTTTTACCCTGTATTATCTTTGCAATCATCAATGCCTCCACGTCCTCGTCTACTTTAGGTTTTTCAACATCGTCATCCATGAAGTATGCCTTAGCAACCTCAAGAATTGCATCAGCACTTGCCTCATAGCTTAACTCCCCCCTAACATATCCTTTAAGCCTAGCTAGCTGTGCTTTCGTAAGTTTTATTATCGGTTTTGAAAGTCCAGTGTTTAAGATATCTAGTGCTAGGTATGGGTTTAGGTCGAAGTATATGTTGTGTAGGGAGTTTAGAAATCTTAGCTTAAACTCCCTACTTGCTACTGCTAGCTGCCTCCATGCTCTACGTGTTAAAGGCTTAACTACAAGTATGCTGAACTCCCCTGTTGTAGGGTTTCTAACTGGGCTTAGATGTACAGGTATGAAGCCGTTTCTAATCCAGAACCTTAAAAGCTCCCTCGTAACTCCAAATCCGGCTCCAATCCAATCGTATCCCTTAGACTCAGCCTCAAGGGTAAGCTCTTTAAGAGCTCTTGAGCCAAACCCCTCCCCCCAGAGTTTGGGATGTGTTGCTATTCTCACAATTCTCAGCCCCTTCAGCTTCAGGAATGATTTTAAGCCGTTGTATACTGCTAATCTATGAGGTATCATATGTCCGGAGAGCTTAACCCCTCCCCTCATAAACTCCTCTATCAACTCATCGCTTAACCCACCCTCCTCAGCTACCTGGATTGATACTATAACCCTGCCATCAATCATTAAGGCTCTAGCGGAGTGGTGGGGGGCATCTGCAAGTATTGCTAGGTCGTCAGGTCTATTTCGGTAATGAGCCATAACGTATATTCCATAAAACTCCCTCAGCATATCTTCATCTTCAAATAGCTTATTAACGTCCAGGCATGCATAGTACGTATTCCCCATACTTCTAACCGTGTTTAAGCCTATTTCAGACGGCTCAGCGTTTAGTAGGAGAAAGCTGTAAAGCCACTTCTCGATAGGGTCGTTGATCGGATATCTTATAGGGGTCTTCATCGTAAGCTCCCTAACTTTAAGATTCTTAAACTCCCTAAGCCCCTTCAGAAATCTTAACGTAAAGCTTCTACCGGTTCCCTCATATCCATGTACTGTTGAGGCAAACATTGAGAATCTTGCTGAGTCTATGATTCGGTATAGTAATGGTATGGGGATGCTTGCAGCTTCATCAACAACCTTTACATCAGCTTTAACCCTTGAAGCCTGCTCAGGCCTCATATACGTGATCTCCACCTCCCCAACCCTTATAGTATCTATAAGCTCCCCCCTCTCCTCACCGTACTTAACGTCTAGGAAGCTAAGACCGTTTTTAAGAAATCTGTATAGTGTAGCTACACCTGTAGGTTCAGGTGATGTTATAACTACTCTTCTAATCCTCCAATTTGAGACTATGTCTGCAAGCGCTAACCCGATAGCTGCAGACTTACCCCTACCCCTATTAGCCAGTACAATAACTGCCCCCCTCCCACCCTCCCTGAATGCTTCCCCACATTCCCTTATAACGTTTACCTGATCCTCTGTTAGGGCTAGCCTACATATACCATCAGCTTCAGGCTTTACGCTTACCCTAGCCTTAACTCTTCTAGGCTTACCTATAGCCTCCCCATCCTCCAGTTTGAGAAGCCATGTTCCCTCACTGCTAGCTACTGTTTTTATAAATCTCTTCTTGAATATATGTCTAAGACCATCCTCGCTGTATGGAGGTATTATAAGCCACTTCTGGAATAGTGTTGGCTTCAAAAGCCACTCGTTAATTGGGGGTAGTGTAAATATTACTATTCCACCCCCACATACAACCTCCACAAGCCTACCGATATCGTTAGGGCTAAACTGGGCTGAAACATCCAGTACTAGAATACTCCATGTTCCACCAATAACCTCCACGGTTCTAGCGTAGTCTACAGCCTTAACGTTAAGGTTTGATATTGGCTTCTCAATCCATGACCTATAGGTTTCGGAGGCGTTAACGCTCATCAGCAAAGCAGAGACATCACCTCTACTACTGGATGTGTATAGCTCAACAATCCTCCTAGCAACATCTAAGCTATTCAATCCGGATATGGCTGCAAGCCTTCTCTCACCGCTACTAACCGCCTCATCAACTACAGTATCCAAAGCCTCATCAATACTAGCCATAACTTAAGATATGCTTACCCCTATTAAAAGCTAAATATGGGCTGGATATAGTGTATTATGGTTAGCATTTATAGGAATGAGGATATTATCCGTATCGTAGCATTTATACCGCCAGGTCATAAGCATGTTCGACTACTAATAGAGGCTAAAGACCAATCCATACTACTGCAGGAAGCCACTACCGCAGCTATTGTTAGAGCATATGTTAACGTTACTACGCATCCTACTAGAAGAGTTGTTGAGCTTACTGGAGGATATGTGGATAGTGGGAAGAACGGCTATGCTAGATATCAGCTTATAGAGTCTGGCCGTGGTGAAGATGAGGTTTTAGCTGAGGTACTGGATATGTTGGAGCAGTATAGGTATGATGATGCATAGCATGAAGGGTTTTGAGCTACGTAGTCTTAATAGACTTACATAGCTCCTGGTCTTCAAAGGTCTTGTCCCAGGTTCATAGGGACTCCTCCAACCAAGTCAGCGAACCCAACCAACACATCACCCAGTGTTTCCGGCCTGAATTCATCTATGCGGGTGGAGCCCCTCCATCCCAAAGCTATCCGCATCGCCATCTATAAAATTATGGATTAAACCTATCTATTTTGGAACTGCTGTCTACGGCAAGTTGCTGGATGGCTAAACTGCAATACTTAAATATTGGTATGTTATATTAGGTTTTTATGGAGGATTTAGCTCTTAAGATTCTTAACCTATCCTTAAGTAGAGGTGCTTCATATGCTGAGGTTAGAGGCCATGTTGTTGATGGCTTCACGGTAACTGTTGAAAACGGGGTTCTTAGAGGGGTTGAGTATAGATGTGTTAGAGGTGTTTGTTTAAGGGTTATTGTTGATGGTGTATGGGGATTCTCCTCCTCAACAAGCTTGGAGAATGCTGAATCTATTGTTGAGCATGCATTATCCATAGCTAAGGCATCAAAATCTATAAGTAGGCCTGCTAGGCTTGCTGATGTTAAGCCTATCCGCGGATACTTCTCAACAATCACTAAGATTAATCCATTCAGCATCCCCATAGATGAGGTTACATCCCTAGCCGTCGATGTTAATAAATACTCCATTATTAATAGTGATGTTAAAGCAGCTATCACCAAAATCAGTGCTTTAAGGGATTATAGGGTTTTCACATCTTCAAACGGCTCACTCGTACTTAATGAAACTACTATTGTTGGTCTTGGACACTCATCAACAGCTCATGGAAGCCTAGGATTAGAGTCCGTCTGGGATTCTAGGTCGTGCTGTATGGGCTACGAGTTTATTAAGGGATTTAACTGGTATAGCTTTGTAGAGGATATTTCGAAAACTGCTTTAAAGGCTTCAAGCTCAAGCTATCCTAAAGCCGGGGTATATACTGTTGTTGCTGATCCCGACCTGGTTGGATTAATACTTCATGAAGCATTCGGCCACGCATCTGAGGGTGATCTAGTAGCTTCAGGAGAATCCGTTCTTCAGGGTAGGATTGGTGAATCTGTTGCTAGCAGCTATGTAACTATTGTTGATGATGGTCTTATAGCTAACGGCTTCAACATACCTGTTGATGATGAGGGAACTGTTAAGAGGAGGGTTGTGGTTGTTGATAAGGGTGTTTTAAAAAGCTTCCTAACATCACGTGAAACAGCTGCGGAGCTTAATGCTGAGCCTACAGGTAATGCTAGAGCTGAGGGTTTCTCCCAAATCCCAATTGTCCGCCAAACAAACTACTACATGGAGAGGGGAAGCTACAGCTTTGAGGAGCTTATTGAGGATGTTGACTTCGGACTATACGTTAAGGGATGCGGTGCTGGTGGTGGACAGGTTAATGTAGGTGTGGGATCATTCACTTTTAACACAGGTCCATCCTACATCATTAGGAATGGTGAAATCAGCGATATGGTTAGAGGAGTAATACTTAGCGGATACATTCTAGATACGTTAAAGTCTATAGATGCTGTAGGTAGGGACTTCCAAGTTAGAACAAGCATCTTCGGGGGATGCGGTAAGGATAATCAGACAGTGAAGGTTGGGCATGGGGGTCCCCACGTTAGGATTAGAAGTATTGTTGTTGGTGGTAGATAACATGCTGGATAAGGTTTTGAAAAATGCGTTAAGCCTCGGAACCTCGGAGGCTGAAGTCTACACTATTGAGAATACATCTAAACAATTCATATTCAACAATTTTTTAAAATCATCTAAGACATCGTTCAGCTCAGGTATTGGTGTTAGGGTTTTCTACGGTAGGAGGATGGGGATGTCCTCATCAACATCCCTTAACGATGCCTTAAAATGTGTTGAGGATGCGTTCAGGATCGCTAAGGCTTCACCTGAAGACCCTAACTGGCATTCACTACCTGAAAGATTCAGTAGGGGTTTTGTTGATGGGGTTTACGACCGTGAAACAGCCTACATAAGCTACGATACCGTTACTGAGTCGATTAAAGACATAATAGATGCTGTTAGGGGATCTAAGGCTGCTGTAAGTAGGGGTTATGTTGAGGTTTCCAGCGGTATTGTTAAGATAGCGAACTCGTACGGTGAATATGCGGAGAGGATGTATACCTATGCATACTCATGGATTGATGTTTTAGCTGAGGAATCCGGTAGGAAAGCTACTGGAACAGGTCACTGTGAAGCTAGGTCATGGTTTAAGCTTGATTTTAAAGCTATGGTTAACGATGCTCTTGCGAAGGCAATTAACTTCATAGATGCTAAGCCTATAAGGGGAGGTGTGATGCCTGTTGTTTTCGATGCTGATGTATTCTCAAGAATTATTGATACTATGCTTTCAACACCTCTATCAGCGGATGAGGTTCAGAAGGGTAGATCCCCATATGTAGGTAGGCTAAACAGTAGGGTAGCTATGGACTCCATAACTCTAATAGATGATGGATTGTTAAGCAGCGGATTTGGAAGTAGGGAGTTTGACGATGATGGCGTAAAGCCTGGGAGAAACATAATGATAGAGAACGGTATTCTTAAAACATTCCTATACGATAACTACACAGCTAAGAAGGATGGTAGGGAGTCTACAGGTAATGCTCATAGAAGCTACCATTCAGCCCCAAAGCCAGCTCCAAACAACCTTATACTTAAGCCCGGGGACCTAACTCTTGACGAGATTCTGGAGATTGTTGGCTATGGGCTTTACATAATAGATACTATTGGGGAGTGGCTTTCAAACCCTATAAGTGGAAATCTTAACGCAACAGTTACCCATGCCTACCTTATAGAGAATAGAAGAATTGGAAAGCCTGTAAAGGGAGTAACAGTATCAGGAGACTTCAGCAAGATGCTTCTTGAAGACGTTAAGGCTGTAGGTAGGGATTTAAAACAGTATAGAAACATATATTCCCCAACTGTTGCTATAGGGGAAGCTGTTATTTCAGGTATTAACTAACATTTATATACATCCACCCCATCCTATACTGTGGGAAAATGTCTGTTAAAGAACTGTTTTCAACACCACTAGCGGAGAATGAAGTATCCATCCTATTCTTCGGCTACTCAGGAGTTATTGTTAGAACATCTACTGAGGCTTTAGCTTTCGACCTAGCTGACCTTATAGGGTTCAGAGATATTCAGGATATTGAAAGGCTTAACGCTATACTATACACCCACAGCCACTACGACCACTACCACTCAAGAACTGCTGAGCATTTGTTTAAACGTACTAATGCGCCATTGATTATTGATCGCTCAATGTATAATGATGTTTTAAAATTCGCCCCTAAGGAGAAGGTATATGTTGCAGATCCAAATAAGCAGATCACCATAGGTGAAATAGTAGTATCCCCGGTTAAGGGTAGGCATGTAGGCCCAATTACGTTATACCATGTAAAGCTTAAACACTTCTCAATGTTTCACGGTGCAGACTCAGCCTACATCCCACTTAAAAAGCTAATAGCAGAGCTAGCTCTACTACCAACAGGTGAACCTAGCCCAACAGCATCGCCTGAGGATGCTTTCGAAATGGTTAAAGACCTTAAACCAAAGGTAGTAGCTGTATTCCACGGCTCAGAGTATCAGCATGATAAACTTAGGGAGAACATCATGAAGAATATGCCTCAAACACAATTCATAACTCTTGAAAAAAGGAAAATATTCAAATTTACAATCTAATTTTTACATTAATCTTTCAAAATCTATCTTAGTATCTCCTCAACTATTCTAGTGTAGAATTTAACAGCTTTCTCTATGGATTCCTCCTCTACGTATTCGTTAGGTCCATGCATGTTTCCACCTACCAGTCCAAAATCAATACATTCAATACCTAGAGGGGAGTAGAATCTTGAGTCTGATGCTCCAGCCCCCTCCACTATCCTCGGCTTAACCCCTATCTCCCTAAGGATTCTGCTTGCAGTAGCTACTATTCCTGAGTTTTTAGGAGTGTTAAGATATCCTAATCCACCCGTAACCTTAACCGATGCTGAAGGTATATTCTCCCCCACTACTTCGCTGAATACATCCATAATCTTAACACTATCCCTACCCATCACCCTAACGTCTAGAATCAACTTATGCATGTTGTCGGTGTATGTGTAGATGTTTGGGGTTACTGTTACTCCATAGTCGCTGTAAAGCTCAGGATGTATGGCTGCCCTCGTCATTGGGATTATGGATTTTATAAGGGATGTTAATGCATAGTCAACACTAACAAATCCACTACCTGCATTAGGCTCAGCGTATTCAAGCTCAACCCAGCTTGGAACCACATTTGACTTCACGAATAATCCTTTAATTCTTGAAGCGGTTAATGTATCATATATTCTTAAGTATTGGGATGCAGCTATTAGGGGATGTGTATCAACCCCAGGTGTAAAGTATGCTGCGTGACGTGTATTCATAACCGGTGTTGATATGCTAAACCTAATACTCTTCTCAAAACCCCTAACGTAGTCAACATCCCCTCTAACAGAAACCTCAACGTTAAACACATTCCTCCTCCTCACAATTATTGAGAGGTCAACACCATCACCATTTATGAGGTAGCTTGGAGTTAACCCCCTACTCCTTAAAACCTCCCTTACAGCTAAGGCGCCGTTCACGCCTCCAGTCTCCTCATCACCTGTAAATACGTATATAAGTGTTCCATTAATTTTCTCAAAGTTAATTCTTGATAGTGCCGTTATTATGGCTGCAACATTACCCTTATCGTCTAGAACACCTCTACCGTAAAGCCTACCATCAACATGTGTTAGGGTAAATGGATTACTACCCCACTCATCAGGAACTACTGGGACAGTATCGTAGTGAGCCATAAGCATAACTACAGGATAGCCGTATCCAACATAGCCGAGAATAGAGTAGTATCCATTACTTTCAACAACCTCAGACCTAAATCCAAAACCGCTAAGCACACCCCTAATATACTCTACACACTTATCCGACGGCTTAACACCATTAACAGGATCATTAACACTCTCAATCCCAACAAGCTCCTCCAAAACACTTAAAGCATCTTTCATAAATATAGAAGACACAAATCCTTATAAGTATTAACCATATATGAACTTACTATAATTCCTTCTTACATATTCTAAGCTGTGAAGAATTAGGTAGTTAAACTCTAAGCTTCATTATTAAATTTATTGTTGAAGCTAAAGCAACTGTTTAAATCAATCTTTAAGCTCGATAGTTATTAAAGATTAATTTCGAGAAGGATGGGTGCCTCATTTTATTGGGAAGTAAGGCAAATAGTTTATTTAGAGGTTTAACTATTAATTCTACATCTAGAGGATGGTGTGTGATAATTAATGGATAGTAGGTTTTTAACTGTTGCCTGTATTCCTGCTTTTAACGAGGAGAGAACAATAGCTAAAGTTATACTGCAGACACAGAAATATGTTGATAAGGTAATTGTTTGCGATGATGGATCTACAGATATGACTGCTGAAATAGCTGAGAAGCTTGGAGCAGTTGTTGTAAGGCATTCTAGAAATCTAGGCTATGGAGCTGCTTTAAACACACTTTTCAGGGAAGCTGTTAAGCTTAACCCCTCCTGCATAGTAACTATAGATGCTGATGGGCAGCATAACCCATCAGATATTCCTAAGCTTGTTGAGCCCATAGTTAGGGGTGAAGCCGACATAGTTATAGGGTCAAGATTCCTATCAAGCAAGGACAATACTCCAAAGTATAGAAGGCTAGGTATAAAGGTAATAACAGGTATTGCTAGGAAAATATCATATCCACAAATTACAGATGCTCAGTCAGGCTTTAGAGCATATAGTAGGAGAGCTGTTGAGGAGCTAGGATTAACGGAGCCTGGAATGGGGGTATCAACAGAAATACTTATAAAAGCCAGTGAGAAGAAGCTTAAAGTAGTTGAGAAGCCTATAACTATAAGCTACGATGTGGAGAAGCCATCAAAGAAAAACCTCCTCCTCCACGCTTTAGACGTTGTTACAAGCATGCTAAAACACTACTCAATAATGCATCCCCTAACCTTCTATGGACTTCCAGGATCAATCATGATTCTACTAGGAATCTTCTTCGGTGTTTGGGCTTTAGAAATATATAGATCTGAGGGAAGACTTGTCGTAAACCTAGCCCTACTAACAATAGGCTCAACACTTATAGGCTTACTACTAATAGTAACCGGAATTACACTATTCACACTAATAAGCGTAGTAAGAGAGCTTAAAGCAAAACAATAGCTGAAAACTCAAGAAATAGATTATAAAGCTAAGGAAAAGCTAAAAGCCCTCCAATCATCATCACGGCATACTACAACATAACTAACCATCCTAATAGACATGAAACTCTAACTCGTCAGCTAATACATCCCAATCTCAACATAGAACATATCGGAGAGATTGTTGTGAAATTCACCTTCGCAAGGAAGCTCACAGGCTTAGCTATAGGAGGAATTACGACCGCAACATTTTAAGTAAGTATTCTTCATCTTTTCATCCGAGGAAGCTGTACGGCTCAGTTTCCCACAGGATGAATGCCTTCGTAGCAGACACATATTGAAGGATGTAGACGGCATCAAACCACCCTAAGCTTCAAGCCCACGTTCTCCAGAAGTAGCTGACTATAGTATTTCGCTAAGTTCTTCCACTATTGTTTCATGTCTGGTATCTGCTTGCTCATGTTGAATTTATAATTCTCTTCACCCCAAATCCTCAACCAGATCAGCCATAAAATATACCAACACAGTAGAAAAGCTACATGAAATACATAAATTACAATTACTAACTTTATTAAGAACATAAGTTATCCTTAATATATTTCTAGTAGTAGTTACTTATGGTATGTCTATTGGCAGGTAGCTTCTAGATGAGCTTAAGAGGGATGATGAGCTTAGGAAAGCTTTAGCTGAAGAGCTTCTACCAGAAACATTAAGATATGGAGCTCTAAGAAAAACAATGCTTCTAGCATTATCAAGGGAGATGGCGACCAGGGAGGATATTGAGAACTTGAGAAAAGCAACTAAAGATGATGTTGAAAACATAAGGAAGTTAATCAGGGAGGATGTTGAAAATCTTGGAAAGGAATTGAAATCATATATTAATACGAGAATAAATGATATTAATGCAGGAATTGATGATTAAGTACTAGAGTTGGTGATCTCTACGGTGTTGTAAAGACATCCCTAGTTGCAATAGTAGTTACATTAGCTTCAACAATACTTGCACCATTAATACTAAAAATCTTCTAATAGAGATCTAGCTTTTAAGTGATATTACGTAATTAGAGCCGGGGGCATCCAGCATTCATCTTGAAGCTTTCTGTTCTCAGCTACATCTGATGGTTTATGGTTTACAGCCATCATCCCCCTTGTTAATGCATGAGTTGAGGAGGTATCATTGTTGGAAGCTTTAGAATCTACTAAAAGTTCAAATAGTAATTAACGTAGTGTTTAGAGAGTGTTCTATAGCTGGGTTGATGTGGGTGGATAAGGGTTTAGATGTTGCTGAGTATTTGAGGATGGTGTATAGTGCTGTTATGGAGATTCTTACAAGTCCTAGTGTTTTGGAGAATTCATGCTCCATAGTGGTGTTCGGCTCTGCTGCTAGACCTGAAGACTTTGTGTTGGGGGTTAGTGATGTTGATGTCTTGGTTTTAACTAAGGATCCTCCTAAGAGGAGGTGGTATGAATTTACTGTTTTCAACTCTACAGTTAACGTTACAGTATTTACGATTAATGAGTTTAAAAGGCTTATTAAGCTTGGGGATCCTTTAGTATTCATGTTGAAGTATAGCGTTATACTGCGTGATAAATGTTCTAAGACTATATTGAGGGCTAAACCTAAAATAACTAAGCATACCAAATACGTGTTGAGAAGATCTGTGTTTGCAGCTTTAGGCTTAGCGTTGGAAAACTACTATATACTGGGAAACTATAGGAGGGCAGCATCACATCTATACCATTCAGTAAGGCATTTAGCTAGATATAAAGCCCTACCTAAAGGGGAGCTTCCAGTATCAGATAGGGAAGTGTACGGATGCAGTAGACAGCAACTCAAAAACCTATATCTTACACTTTCAAACGCTAGAAGGAGGGAGATTGGAAGGGGTGAGTTGAGGAATTTAATAAGTAGAGTAGTGAAGCTAGTAGCTAGGGAGCTAAATCTTAAAGCTACAAGCCTAAACAGCTTGGAGAATGAGATTAAGGAGGATACATACATAATTAATGCAGGAGAATCCAATAGCTACATAGTGTTCAGAGTGGAGAGATATGAGGATGGTAGGAGAAAGATCATAGAGATTAAAGATGAAGAGGTTAGAGAAGTAAATAATGTATTCTTCTAGCTTTAATAATACTTCAACCGTTGTCGAAGTTAACATTTATAGCTATTTGCTCCATCTCAGCCTTTAAGCTTCATCAACGGCTTTCGTTGTCAACGGTGGAGGTAGCTTATTTGGAGTTATTGCTTTCAGCCTACCCGCTACATATCAGGCACATTTAAGATGGTTTTAGAAGTGTTATACAAGCATCTATTCAGAAACCTACCCTGTAAACTTAGCTTAGGCTATATCAGAATTAACCGGCAAATATTTCATCATTAGCTATTTAAATAATTCCTAACCAGTCAACTCTGAAGTAAGTCTCAAAGCTTAACAGAGCTTCTCTTACTGGGCTCAATGCTTATTTTAGAGCTTCATCTTTGAAGAGAGTATTTTAATGTAAACTGGCTCTTTTACTACCTTAGGAGGCCTTCAGCCTTCTCTTACCGTATAGTGTTATCCATTCCTTAACCAAACCAATAACTGATTATTACTGAATCCACATAATGCTTGAATACTTCAGTCCTTCAGAAGCCCACCTCTAAACTTCATCTCCATTTTTGAATTCTATATGGGCTCACCTACCAAACTTAACGTGAGATAAGATCGTTCCAACACTTCCTTCTTAACTCAAAGTATAATTCCAAGGGTCTAGAATACATCTATCCTGAAGCTTTAACTATCTCAACAGTACTCATAGTTTTAAATATCTGAAATTAAATTAGCTGGTTAATGCTTCTCATATAGGTCGATACTATCTAAAACCTACATATCTATATAGCTCCCAGAATTCTTAACAGTATAGGTATTAGGGTTGCCTGTATTGTTATCCACATACCCAATATCAATCCAACAGTCCACCTAAACAAACTACCAACCTCACCCCTAAGACTATTAACCTCACCTCTAAGGCTATTCATTTCACCCTTCACCTCATTCTTAAGATTAGCCACTTCACTCTTTACTTCACTTCTAAGATTAGCTATTTCGCTCTTCACCTCACCTCTTAAACTAGCTATTTCACTTCTAAGATTAGCTATGTCTGACTCTATATGGTTAAGTCTTCTACTCATTTCTTCAAGAACTCCCTCTATTTTAGCAACTCTCTCCTCAAAACTACTTCCAGCCACAATAATCTAAACCAAATCCTAAATATAAATCTATTCAATTAACATTTACAATTATGAACAGCTAGAATATGTAATTAAGTACTAACTTTTATGAGTAAGTTAAACTATCTGAGATAAGCCTTATCTCAACGATGTTCTTAACCTCATTCAACAACATCATCCCTCCCTTATTACTCAATTCTAGAATACTTATCTCCACCCATTATTATTCTTTAGCAGGGTTTGAAAACCTTTAGTCTTGATTTTATATACTTCAACATCTAGCTACTTTTAGATAAGTCTACACAAAACGTACATAGCCACGTTAGGTAGATAACTTTAGGAGGATCACTAATACCAATGAAGGGTGAAGCGGAGACGTGACGACTTAAGCCCTCTCTAAATGGTTGTGTTGTATGAATAGTTTATTATTAGGCTTCATGTTACCGGTCTTCTGAATCTTTCACCTCTATTTATTGGATTTGATGCTGTATTGTTGAAGAATATTTACTTTCTGTTGAGTGATAAATATAAGATTCTACTAGGCTTCACTATAGAAAACGGTGAATAGTCTAATTTTCAGTTATAATGTTTACTGACATTAGTATTTCGCATAACTTTCCCTACTGTTTCTTGAGTTTATGTTATGGTTTATCTGCTTGAGGCTTTAAGGATGAGAGGGGTTGCAAATTCAACATAAAGCTGATACTAACATGGAAACAATAGTGAAAGAGCTTTAACGAAGTATTAACCTCTCTTCTAGGATGAGTGTGTAGCTTCCTTTAGAGTTTTCCCGGCTTCCACCACTATTCTCTCAATGCTTTTAACCCTTCTTTTAACGGCTTCTGAGTTCAGTTTTCCCTCATGGAAGCCCCAGACATGTAGGGTCCAGGCATTATCCCACGCTCCTATAAACCATTCCCCAAGTTTATCGCTAATAGCTTCAACAGCCTCCTCCAACTCCGCCACAGTCCACCTACCCCTCTTCTTAACGGATGACAGCACATCTAGGTTAAAATGGATTGAGAAAGCCTTCACAGACTCCTCAGCAGCCTTATAGAGCTTCCCGCTTGCCTGAAGAGGATCCCTATCAATAAGGCTTCTACCCTCCTCCAAAAATTTCACGGCAACCTCCAAGTGGGCTTGAGCAGTAGATTCAGGATCTAGGTTAAGAGCCTCAGCCAATAGGTCCACAACCACATCCTCCACACTAATACCCCTCCTCCCAAGCTCCTCAACAATTCTCCTAGGAATAGTGATGGACATTACCTCATCCCTGATAGATTACGCAGCTCATAAATAAAAACGTTATGGGTTAAGATGCTTCAATATGGTTTTAGGGTAATGTTCTACATGAAATTCGCAGGAAGCCTCAACTTAGCTTGGAAGCTTGACTTAGCATATTTGACTTATTATGTTGCTAAAACCCGGTTAATTGAACCCGGAAACTTAACATATTGTATCCAACTTCTTAAGTTGCCACGTCCGTTAATTGATACTGTCAAGTTAAGCCTTAGACTTAATGAGTCTACTATATGTTAACTTGACAGTATCCGTTAATTAATGGAATACTATATATAGCTGTTAGAGGCTTTTTAACTATGGTTATTGATTTAAGTAATGTTAGTGCTAGGCTTTATGGATTCATATCAAACATTTCTAGCCAGCTTAATCTGAAAATCCATTTATGGTCGTGTAGGCAGGTTGTATACTCACCATTAACCCCGAAGGTAGTTACACTTTACAATGTTCTTAACAATTCATTAGAGGTTTTTGTTGATGTTGATAACTCAAATGAGGAGATGATTGCTTTAAGCTTAATGCATTGGCTTTCAGCACATTACGGCTACCCTAGACTCATACCTAGAGACCCTATGAATTTCCTAGAGGTATACGTATGCACATCACTAAACACACTTACCATAAGCTACTGGATCTACAGTAAACTTATAGAGTTTGGATTCGATATAAACAACATCCTAGAGATAGAGCTGAAATCAATAATTGAAGAGTTAAGAAAGGATAATCCATACCAGGAATGCATCAGCGAAATTAAAAACTTCGAAATACTATTCAACACATTAAGCTACCTACTAATCAATAAATACTTTAAAAACACCCTAAAAATAAACATAGCTGAAAAACTTGAAGAACTAGGCAGAATCATCAATCAGAAATACACTAAAAATCTTAAAGAAGCTGAAGAAATATTCCAAGACATAGTGAAATACAATCTTAACAATCCAGATGATATAGAAAAACTACTATACGAGCTATTCAAGAAAATAGCTTCCAAACTCAACCTTAAAATAGTAGATAGGTAAACAGTAAAACCTACCTACATAGATTTGTGGAAGGCTCCCGAATCTAATTGTGGAGAACATCAACCTAAAACAGCTGAAATCAAATTAGCTGATTAATGCTTCTCATACAGGTCGATACCATCTAAAACCTACACATCTATATAGCTCCCAGAATTCTTAACAGTATAGGTATTAGGGTTGCCTGTATTGTTATCCACATACCCAATATCAATCCAACAGTCCACCTAAACAAACTGTTAACCTCACCCCTAAGACTATTAACATCACCTCTTAGATTAGCTATGTCTGACTCTAGATGATTAATTCTTCTACTCATCTCCTCAAGAACTCCCTCTACTTTAGCAATTCTCTCCTCAAAACTACCTCCAGCCACAATAATCTAAACCAAATCCTAAATATAAATCTATCCAATTAGCATTTATAGTTACATATAGCTAAAGTTGTTAAGATTCAAGTATCAACACATTAAGAAAGATGGGGGAGAATACATTTACTTCCACGAGAAATATGCTTCTCCAGTACAGCCCAATAAATAATAAACATTACGATACCTCATACACAACAGCTACTAAGAGCGTTGAGACAACCCTAGTAATAGAGGATGAAACCATCGGAACGCTGCTGAAAAGAGTGGAGCATAATTTCTCTAAGCTACTGTTTTCAGGACGTAGCAACTTAGAGAATCAGATACAATATGTTAGTTGCCTGTATTCAGCAGTTTCATATAGGTTTAAATATATAAGTATGGATTTGTATTGATGTGTGAGAAATTATATACACTTAAGGAGGCGAAAAGGCTTCTTGGAGTCACAACTTGGACTATTCAACAGTGGAATAGGTCTGAAAGATTAGATGTGTTAGAACTGTTGGTGAGAGTTTCTGAGGGTGAGATAAAACGTATTCTCGGATCAAAGGAGGAGGCTTAAGAGCTAAGTATGGGTTCTATATGAATCCATACTTAACTCAAAACCCAGGTTTAAGGGAATACTTAAATTTTAGTACTGTAGTATACGGTATGGATAAGAATACAAGTTTAAGGATAAATACTGAGCTCTGGAGGAAAGCTAAGGTACTTGCAGCTATGAGGGGTAAGACTTTAAAATCTATTATTGAAGAGCTTCTAGCAAGGGAGATTGAGGCTGAAGAACTATTAGATGAGGAGATAGATGTTTCAGAGGAAGCTATCAATTTTTTGGAGAGGAGAAGGATTATGGGGGAAATACCTTTTATAATAGTTAATGATAAGAAGGCTGTAGATCTTGTAGGGGAGGGTAGGGGGTGATTAAAGCCTATGTTGATACAAGTGTAATAGTCGCCCGCTATAAGCCGGATGATCCTCTTCATGAAGCATCTGAAAACTTATTTAAATTATCTGAGGCAGTATTATACATCTCCCCGCTGACAATAGTGGAGCTGTACTCAGTACTTTCAAGGGTAAGGATTGATGTTTCCTTAGAAAAATTAACTCTCCACTCATTAATTCGCTTCATCATAAAGGACTGTAGGCTACAAGTAGTTTCCATACCTCTCTTAGCTAAGAGAAGCATAGCTGGTTATGAAGTTGTAGCGCCTGTTGAATATCATCTCTCTATGAGTTTCTCACATCAATTAAAGCTGAGAACACTAGATCTTCTCCACATAGCCTATGCATCACTTCTAAGAAGAAGAGGTATAGCTAACACATTAATTACCGGTGATGAAAACATCCTTAAATGCGGAAAGGAAATATTAGCTACAACAGGGGTTCTTGTTAAAGATCCCTTAAAGTTTACAAACCTTAAAAGGTGAAAGCTACTTACTCATTTAGCTCACAGCTACGTTGGCTACGAGACTGTTTAAGAAACTATCTTCATCATTAATAAATTAGCTATTCTCTCTATACATTATGTGGTGAGCTAGCCGTGGCAATGATGCAGCATCTCTTATAAAATGTAAGTTCAGGTCAATTACATAGCTGCAGTAGAGTTGAGATTTAACATTATCTGGGGGGAGGTATAGTTATAGTGTAGGTATTGCTTCAGTCTCTCTTAGCTTTCTCGTTACAGGATCTACTTCAAGACCTAGGCCTTCTAGTGCATGCAGCCCTAAAACTTCATTGTCTCTCTCTTCAGCAAATACAACTATAGATGCTGCTCTTCTACCAGACACTCAATAACTGCTTCACCAACATCACGCCCAATAATTCTGTTATCTATGCATTTAAATCCTCTTCTCCCCATACTCTTAATTCCCAGTTTTGTAAGTTTTCCACGTCTTATCCATGTATATGTTGAGCCAGTATCAACCAGTAGTTCAAGCTCCTCCTTTAATAATTCATCCTTGCGGATTGTAAACATTAACTTTAGCTAAAGCATATCCCATAACTCTATTAATAATCTTCACAGTTTTAAAGCTTTCTAAGCTCTTCCAGATGTATTAGCTTAAGAGTTGACACTCTCCACGGCTGAAGCCGGAAGATTCTTGCATACAGCCTCTTCAACGCTTGGAGGCACATATGTTTCAGCATTCACCCCCTCACTGCTCACGAGCTATATGCAAGGGCTGTGCTACCAGCCCGTTAATGACTTCTTCCTTAAAAAGTCCTATACTTAATGCTTGAACCCCCTCCCACCTATCTCGGCTTGAAGCCTTATTCAAGCTTTTAGACATCCAAGCCACATCCAAATATAGTGGGCGAAAAGTATATAACTCTACGGCAATTCATCCCCGACGACTAAAGTCGGGGGCTTTCTCGCTGAATCTATGTAAATACAGCATGTTAAGCTACCATACCCTCTCCTCCTATAACATCAGGTTAACACCATACTTAAAGCTTCAAAACGAAGCTGGTCCAACTATTATCCAGCCATTCATCATCTTAACTTATACTTAAAGAAGGCTAGACAAGTCTATGGTTTGCTAGTGTTTCTTGAAGAATGCTTACATTATAAGACTACGTCTCCATAGCTCTACTAAGTAGTGATTTCAACATTCCTAATGAGGAAACTCATAACATTATTGCTGCATCCTTCATTAAACGATAAAAATTTATTTATGTATGTGTGTAGCGTTTAGCTAAATGAGGATTGCCTTTACAACAGAGTTCTTCATTCAGGGTGGGGGTGAACGTATTCATCAGGCTGGTGGTGGAGAGAGGAGATGCTACGAGATATGTAGGGCTTTAGCTAGGATGGGTCATGAGGTTCACGTATACTGTCATGAGCATAGGGATGGTTTAAGAGGGTTAACTAGTGATGGAATCTATATCCATAGACTCGGAGTACATACAGAAATCTACCATTACGGTCGTAGAATATTTTACGTTAAGGATTTGCTGAGGAGTATTCCTGATCTTCTCAAATTCGATGTTTTAAACACTACATTCTTCCTACCGGCTACACCAACATACATTATAGGTAGGTTGGGGAGGAATGCTTTAACATTGATGGTTGATGACTTGTTTACATGGGATATTGCGAGAAGCAATCTCCCACTACATGCTGCTCTAGCATGTATAGCTTCACAACGCTTAAACTCACTCCTAGACTTCGACGCTATATTCGTACCTACACATGCAGTTAAGGAGAAGCTTTCAAGATTCGGATATCCTAAAGATAGGATTCACGTAACATATAATGGCGTTGACATAGAGTTCTTCGATAGCATACCGTCACAGCCAGTTAAGGATCAGATAATAGTTATATCTAGGCTTATACCATATAAGGGTGTTCACCACGTTATAGATGTTTACAGTGAGATTAGAAACGAGTATAGGGATACTCCACCACTAGCAATAGTAGGATCATATGAGGGCTATCCACTATACAGTATGGTTAGGGATAAGGCTTTAAAATCTGGATGTAGATTTCTAGGCTTCATACCTGATAATCGTGAAGTTGTAAAACAGCTTAAAAAATCACTTATAAACATTCTCTTCTCGGATTTTGAAGGATTCGGATTAACAATTGTTGAAGCTGCTGCCTGCGGTGTTCCATCAATAGTTAAGGATATACCTGCATGCAGGGAGGTTATGGAGAAGCTTGGGTTAGAGGAGCTTCTAGTAAGAAGTAGAGGGGAGCTTAAGGAGAAGATTATAGATCTCCTAATGAATGATGAGAAGAGGAAAAGGCTTGGGGAGGAAGCACGTAGGAATGTTGAGAAATACTTTACCTGGAGTAAGACAGCGGAATACATGGTTAAAACATGGAGTAGAATAATCAACAGTAAATCATAGCGGTGAATACATGAATACTATAGAGATTCTGAGAGTATTTGCTGGATTCATATTTATTAATGTTCTACCAGGATACATTATTTCACGTAAAGTATTTCCTGATGGAAGCCCTACCTTAAGACTAGCATCATCAATAATACTGAGCATGATGGTGACATCAGCTCCACCAATGATCTTAACGCTTTATCTAGGCTTAAAATGGCCGATCAGCCTATACATATCTTTAGCAGCAGCCTTCACAGTCAGCATCCACCTCCTACTGAAGGAAGAGTATGCTAAACCTAAAATAAGTAGGAAACACTTAACCCCCCTAGTATTAGTTGGGCTAGCTATATTAAAATACTCCTATCCATACATTACGCTTAACCAGTCAATACCCTTCGGATTCGATCCTGCATTCCACTGTAGAGATATTAGAAACATAGTTAACAATAATGTAGCTATTACTTCTGGAATTTATCTTCAAGCATTCCACTTTATGGTAGCTGCTAACGTAGCTGTAATGGATCTACCTATTCCATCCACATTCATAATTACTTCACTAATCATAGCTAGCATTATAGCTCTTGAAGTATACGTACTTACTGAGAAAACTCTTAACTCACATGCAGCCCTCCTATCATACATTACAGTCCTCCTATTAACAGTCCATCCATTCCATAGCCTTACTGACGGCTTAATCCCCGAGCTTCTCGGAATATCCGTATTAATGCTTGGAATCATTAAGCTTATCGATTTAGTTAGGGATAAATCATTAAGAAGCATGATATATTGCGGGGTAATAATAGGCTTCTCACTATACATCCACATCACCCCATTAGCTATCCTACTCTTCACACCATTCCTTACCCTAATCCTACTTCTCCACATATTGAAATCCGTTAAGACGTTTAAGCTTCATGGCGGAAGCTTAAAGCTAAGAGTAGGAATGGAGGTGGCTGACAGTATTAAGCTGGCATTAAAGATCTTTACAGTTATACCTATAGCCCTCCTAACATCACTACCATCATCACTAGTTTACATAGTAAACATAATCCTAAGCCTAGCAGGGGAGAAATCATCACTACCTACAGGAGAGCTTACTAAGCCTGTTTTCCCACATGACTTTGAAATGGTGTTTGGGAAAGAGCTTCTATATCTTGGATTAATATCACTAATAACCCTCCCAATTATTAGTAGACGTAGGGAATACATGGTAATATACTCAATAATCATCTCCCAGCTACTAGCAGTATGCCTCCCACTAGTTCAGGTACCGTTTAGATTTTTAAGAATAGTTCCAATATTCCTATCTATAGTGGTAGGATTATTTATCTACTCAATTCTTGAAAGACTTCAAAGATTAGATTATAGATCTCTAAGAACATTTCTGAAAGTACTTTCCATACTTATAATATCCCTAATATTCATATCCTCAACACCTAGAGTTATAGAATCATCTGTACAGCTAGCTAAAAGCAATATTTGGTATTTCCCTGAGGATGTTTCAAGCTACATGCTCTTCAAAAACCTAACTGAAGGAACAATTCTAACAGATTTTTCATGTGGATGGCTTCCATACTTTACGGAAAACAAGCTAATAATAATCCCGCCGTATGGATCATGGGGTCTTTACAGCTCTAAAGATCAAGAAATGTTTAGAGAGTTACTATCAGCATCAAGTAAACCAGTAAACGCGTACAATACCCTATCTAAATACAACATTTCATACATATATCTTGGGGTAAATCCTCAGAAAAGACATTTCACCCCGCCAGGATATATGGAGGTAAGGCTAGGCATAGAGGAGATTGCTGAAACACTACAGAACAATTCACTTATTAGTAAGATATATATTGAGGAGATAGATAATGAAACAATTAAAATATATGTGGTGAAACATTGAGGAATGTATGGAAGGCTTTAGTATTAGTGTTAATAATAGCTGTAGTGGCAGCTACTCTATATTTTCAAACAAGTACTTTTAAAGGTTTATCCATAAGGATTGTTGATGCTAATACCTACCTAGCAATGAATGGTAGAGGATTTAAGCTTCTTGTCGCTAATGATGGAGGCATGGACGTTGAGCTTAGCTACATTACAATAAACAGGTCAAAAATATTTACGTGGAGCCCAGATAAAACAGTATTGAAGCCTGGAGAGAAGGCTGCTGTTAACATATTCTTCTACTGGATTAAGGGAGCTAAATACATCATAACAGTAACCGGTAAAGGTGGAGACCAATATGTAAACTCATCCACTACATTAAACACCCCAACATTCAGCAATAAGCTGGAGATCAGAATTACTGGAGTATATGCTGAAAAGATAGATAGTGGCTTAACAAGAATTAACATTACATATCTATTAGAGTCTTTAGGATACTCCAATGTAAACATTAAGGTATTCACATGTAGAAGCTATACTAATACATCAATTCCAATATATGTATTCTACGACTATAGATACATGCCCAAAAACACCCTAAACCTTATAGATAAGCTTGTAAGTGAGGCTTCAAAACATGGGGTAAACATAAGTAGGGCAAGCTGGGAGAGGTTGGAGGAGCTTGTTGGGGATAGGGGTAGATGCATACTAATACTCATGTATCCACTATCATCCACAAACATTCCACTACTAAACGCTACACTTCCAGCATGCATAATAGATCCAAACCATTCAGGTGGGATAGCTGATAATTCAAGGTATGGTAAATCTCTTGTTTACGACTGGATGAGGGATAATGGATTAATACTTGTAACTGTTGGGTCGTCAGCATCCCAGCCGAATACATGGATCCTGTATGGGGATGGATATGCTGGGAAGAATCTTGACAAGTCCGCATATGAGGATTCATGCATCCAGCTAACAGACGCTAATACAATCATTATGAGCGGTAGTGGGGGATGTGGAGTATATATGGGGTCAAAAATATCTGAAACCCTAGGACTGCATGTATGGAATGGGGATTGGGGGTTTGATATTGATGGAATGATTAAGGAGAATGTGAGGTTCTACTCCTACGCTAACTGGAGGCTTAAAACACCTAGAGGATTTCTCAATCTATCAATGCCGTGCTTCGTAAAGGTCGGTAGTGGAGGATGGCTATGCCTAGATAACCGCTTCCACCCGCTTCCAGCAGAAACCATAGTAAATGATCTGATAGCAATAATTAAACACTCCCCATGGAGTATGGATTGGTATCCGTATGGATGGATTTATGATAATGGATATGTTAACGAACCTGGACAAAACATAACCAAGACAGGTAGAATCTCGCTAACAATACCTCATGAAGTTAATGGAAGAATTATATTGGTTGCTGCTGGATATGATAGAGATAATGACACCTACAAATACATCAACATTTATGAGGAGTGGAAATTAAAATAGCTTATTTAAGCCATGAATTTATGTTTAAACCTACTGATGTGGTGGATGTGAAGCCTACTAAGATATGGTCCAGGATCATTATCTTGAAGCCTCTCATCATTCTTCTCCTATCAATCATCCCGTTTATAGGGCTTATTGGTGGAAGTGGATTTTTTGCAATTGGGGATTATGTACTTCCCCTATTCCCTGATAGGGAGGTTGCTAGATGTGTAAGTCTATGGGATGAAAGCTTCCTTATGGGGCGTTTAACAACCCCAATACCGTTAGCAAACCTCCCCCAATACGTTCTCTACTATGTTATATATGTATTTCTAGGTTTTGAGAATACGAGTAGAGCATTATTCCCAATTGTGTTTATTATAGCTGGATTCTCAATATATTCCTTATCAAGATACTTCGTGAAAAGCTATATCCCCAATATAGCTTCAGTAGTTCTCTACATATACAATCCATGGGTTATAGATAGGGTTCTATCAGGACATATATCTCTACTCATAGCATATGCTTTAACACCCTTAATGCTACTATTATACTTTAAGGGTGTTGATGAGAATAGTTTAAAGCAGATTTTAGAATCATCACTCCTACTAGCCCTAATAATATCAATATCTTATCATCTAGCACCACTAGTAATACCTCTAATTTTAATGTATCCAGCTAAATGGTTGAGAAGTGGTTTAAGGAGGTATAGGTTAGCATTAATTACAATTGTGCTAGCAATACTTCTAAACAGCTACTGGATATCAACATTCCCCACCGCTTCAAAATATATTAGTAGCGGTGTATCTTTAAGTGATGTTGAAAATCTAAGTGTAGAATCTAATATAGTTAATGTATTGAGGCTTCATGGATATTTTTGGAGTGGGTGGTGGGATATATTCAATTCTAGGCTTCCCCCCATACTTAGGGGTTTATGGTGGTTTTTAAGCTTCCTCCCACTCACTACACTACTCCTATCCTTTAGGAGGGTTAAAGCCCTAATAATTATAGCCTTCATATACAGCATATTAGCTGTAGGTTTAAACTGGCCTTTCCACCCTATTAACAAGTTCCTCTATGAGAACATTCCCTTCTACACTATATATAGAGACCCTAACAAGTTTGTTTCAGTAATGTGTTTAACGTATTCGATAGCTACATCATACACTATAGATTGGATTTTAAAAACTAGATTTAGAAGTATTGCTGTAGCTATAGTTATCCTCCTCCTACTTAACTCATGGCCACTACTAACAGGAAATCTCTGCGGCTATCTTCAACCCTTCAGTTTTCCTAGGGATTACGTAGATGTTGATGCTTGGCTCCAGGGTAGGGAGGGGGGGTTTAGGGTTTTATGGCTTCCACCTGTTGAGACTGGGGCTGAGTTCAGCTGGAGACCTAGGATGGAGGGGTTATGGGGTATATTAGACCCTCTTAGATATAGTGTATTCAGTAAGCCCAATGTAGGTTTCACACATGTTAGTGAATGGTTTGGAGGTGTAAGAGATACAGTATGGTTTCTACACTTCCTACATAATCAAATATATCGTAGAGGACTTAGTGACTTAATACCTATCCTAAACATGCTTAACGTTAAATACATTGTGTTTAGGGGGGATATTACTGGGGCTTCATGTACGAATGTGGTTATGGGGAGGGAGGAGTTTAGTAGGGTTGAGGATGATCTTAATAGAACGTTTAAGCTAGTTCAGGAGTTTGGATATTTAAGAATTTATGAGAATCCATACGTAAACCCCAGGGAATTCATAGCTGCTAATAGTAGCTTAATAGTTGTAGGCTGTCTTGAAGCTCTAATCTACACTCCAAATATTGATAGAGCTGCTGTATTCATGATTGAGGATCTAAACATGGATGAGCTTGAAACAATTATGAATATAAGTAATGTAACATTCATATTTCTAAACACTAACATAACTGATGCAGCTATACATTTAAGCAGTGATGTTTATAATCCCCTAAGCTTCTCCCTAGATGGGTGGCTTCCAGTAACCTGGGAGTGGGGTAGGGAAAGCCTAAACGAAATAGCTAGTAGGGGATATATACATGGCGGAATCATATACTCGGAAAAAGTAAACTCTACAGCAGTAGCTAAACTAAACGTTAAGGATAGTGGAGTATATCAGCTATGGGTTAAGGCATGGCTAAGCCCTAATCCATCCTCTCTAGAAGTATATCTTGACAACTCACTGCTAACAGATTTAAACCTATACTCATCAACATCATCATCCTTCAAATACATTCCATTAAAAACCGTATACCTACCATCAGGAAGCCACATCATTAAAATATCGTTAAAGCAGGGTGAAGCAGCTCTAGGAGATCTAGCATTATCAAAATTGGAGAAAATAAATCAGACAATAGCTAAGCTGGAGGAGGCTTTAAGCAGCCCAAGAGTAAAAGCCATAAACATACATATCCCCACCCTATCTAGATATGAGGAACAATTAGCAGTAAGCAATTATGGAGAGGTTGAGTTACAAACCCAAATCTATAAGAGTGGAACATACATTATAAACATAAAAACTAACGGTACAGCAAGTAGTGTAAAGGTAGACTTTAACAATACAATATACGATGCAGAAATAAACAATACATACATAAAGTCAATAGTTAAAGCAGGGAGAGGAGTAAACAAAGTGAAAATATACGTAGAAGGAAACATAACCATAAGCCACGCAACAGTAATGGAGTATAGTGGAATGGAGATAGGAGGGATTAAGGAACCCATAGCTACAAAAAAATCACCACTAGAATACAATGTTAAAAACATGGATGAAGGCATAATTGTATTTAAACAATCATATAGTCCATTATGGCCAGCATACAGTAGAGAAACATACAAACCCATACAAAGCATAATATTCAACGCATATCCAGCACAGAAAGAAACAACAATAAAGCTTAAAATAGGAGAAGCATACATAGCAGGAATCATAACATCAACAGCAACACTAACAGCAATAATAGCTATAATAATTAAACAATACATAGTCAAAACACTAAACATACTAGCTAAGCAGTCCAGAAATAAAAGGAGGAAACGCCATACAGCAGAAATCAACAAGCAATAGGAGCTTAACTTACAGTTAAACACTTAGAAGAGTAATAATAAGATGTAAAGAGTGGAAGCAACATCTAAATAATATTTGAAATGAATATAAATTTAAGCTACTCTCGTTAAGAATTCCTACAGGAACATTATGTAATGGAGAAAATCAGTAAAATACTTTATGTTAGGTACTTCTAGATTTAGGCAGTAAAGTAAGAGATTATTAAAGCTAAGATTATAAGCTAATATACAGCTAACTACATGCAATAGATTAATGAGCTATAAATAGTGGAAAGCATAGCTAAGCTTCAACAGCTGAACCATTAAATATCAACACATTAGAGAAAAGACATAGATAAAATACATCAATGCTCATAATGTAAAATCGTAAATGTTACAAATAAGTTAAACACACCTGAAATAAGCTTCATCTTAACATATTGATGCTCCCCACTCAATAGAAAATCAATTATTTACATTCTATCCAAGCCACTTAGCTATAAACTTGATACTGTCAAGTTTTTTAGGGGGCTTTAAGAAGCTGCTTGGAGGTGATTCTCATTAGGTGGCTTCTTAAAGCTCTTAGGGATAGTGGCTTGTTTAAGCGTAATAGGTTTCCGCTACATTTGAAGGTTAGGGCGATCCTGCTCTACATGGCTTAAGCTATAGGAGATAACCTACGTATTGAGGATTATTCCATGCAGCCATGAGGCTGTTAGGCTCTGGGTTAGGAAGCTTGAGCAGATAACAATAAACGTTGAGGCTAAGCCTAGGCGTATGGTGGCTGTTGACGAGACGAAGATTAAGGCTGATGGGGAGTGGTGCTATGTCTGGGCTGCAATAGATGTTGATACACGTGAGCTGCTGATGGGCTTCATGGCGGAGGAATCAATGCTGAAGCCTTCCCGGGTGTTGGAGGCATGCACAACAAGCCTGTTATCCTTGTCGACAGGGTGGTATCCTGAAGCCCTAAAAGCCCTTAGCCTCGAATGGATCCACGAAACATTCGGTGAGAGGAATCGTATTGAACGCTGGTTCAGAACAATGAAGGAAAGGACAAGACGATTCTTCAACAACTTCCCAGTGAGGAAGAAACCGATCCTTAAGATCAAGCTCTTCATAAGGCTCTTCACCCTCTGGTACAACTTCATAAGGCCACATCAAACCCTAAAGAGACCACCAGCAACAACTTAAACCTAGACACAAATTCATAAAACAAACATAATACTAATGTGGTAGCTTAGAGGTTAATATGTTAGGTTTTGATGTTGATAGTTAAGCATATACTACATATTTAAAATCATATTTAAAATCCCATTTAAATCTATGTATCATCTTTTAAAAACTGGGGTTTATGATGGCTGTTAGCTAATAGATAACATACAGTAGCTTAACTATACTTAACCCTAAGCTGCGTTAGGAATGCTGTCAACTTTGGGTTTTATGAATTACTACATGTTAACTTGACAGTATCATAAACTTAATGATAATACTTAAGTTTCCAATTTCTAAGTTAAGTAGTGTTTAGTATCTACTTAATCCTCATCAATAATTGAGAATTCTCAAAATAAACCTATTCCCGGTCTTAAGTATGTTTGTGGAAACTATAAACATCTACTACCTCATAGTTATAAAGCTTACATTTGAAGTCATACTCTACTTTAGATAAATGAATCTAAAGCAGGTTTATCTATATTTTCTCAGCTTAAAGTAGCGGGTTTTACGCTTCATCCAAGCCATCCTACACTCTACCTAGATTTTTAATAAAGTATGATAAGGCTTTACATCTTCTACGTTTAGCATTTTACTTACAGCTGTTTTAGCTTCAAGCCCAACTCTACAACTAAACTCTACTATTAAAATTCTCTAATTTTAGCTTAATCTCTCTTCATAAAGCCCCATATTAGGATTAATTTTAATTTCCTATTAAGAAGCAGTATTTCATGCATGGAACCTATTAAAGCATAACACCCATTATAGAAGCATACATGTTAATACCATCTAGACTTATATAGCTTTTACATTTATTGTTTACAAATGTGTACAAAAGTTAAGTAAAGGTTTTTATATCTCTACAATAAGATTAGACTGGGAAACTATATGAACAATAAAATATCTAAGGGTATTGCTATACTAGTAGTTCTAATAATGGTGCTTCCACTATCTGTCCCAATGCTACATGCTGCTGTAACTAGCCCGCTCCCATATACTCCATTCATAGATGTTCAAGGAGTTATTGAAAAGGATAGATATAACTTCATGAATGCTGACGGCAACCCACTTAAAGAAGATACAGCAAACGCTGTTTTCCAAGGACCAGGAGTATTCCAAAATCTTAAATCTTCACTCACTCGAGGCAGTATCACAATTTACAATGATAGTGTTGGCTTTATGAAGGATATTTACTTGACCGTTACGAATTATGGCACGTTAAATAAGATGAATTATACTGGTGAGGAAACAGCGCCTTATCATTGGCTTCCAGTTATAGAGCAGGATCCTGTTGGTACACCGTATGGTGTGAAAGCCCCTCTTGAAGGCTGGATTATTGCTTACAACTTAACTGTGTTTCCTACAACTCTTCCAGCTGATGCTGGATATCTTGCTGTAACATTCAGCGGCTTCCTTGACGGCGCTATCACCCCAAGTGTTCTAGGCAGAGATTCTAACGATAATTGGGCTTTAAGCGTTACAAAGGAGGTTTGGGTTAATAATCCTAGACTGCTATCTATACACTATAAAGTAATTGCTTCTAACATTGGTTCTCCCTACACCCCCGTCTTCCAGCTTGACCTGGTAGTAGTATTTAATAAGGCTACAAAATTCGTTGAAATATTCCAGAAACTTACACTAATCTCAATAAACATATATGGATGCCAGACAGTAAGCTTTGACATGGCTTTAGGAAGAATGGCTATATTTGACGCTAACCCATACTGTGACCGTGCCTTCTACGGCTGGAAAAATGTAACTATTAGTGATCCGGAGTTCTTCATGGTTCTAAGCTGGACTAACGAAACGCTAAGAAAGTGGGTTAGAGCTGACTTAGGCTACGATTACTATGGAGCTTACATGATTGCCTACCCAATACCTGACAGCTGGGCTATAGCATCAACATGGTATGACAGCAACGATACAGATACTCTTGTTGAAGCAGCAAACGTCTGGCATGCTTCACAGCTAAGATATACACCTATAACCTTTAAAGTAGGCAATCAATACCCTGCCGCCGGATATCTTGATAAGTACGTTTTCCTCCACATGGGAGACATTGATGGAGATGATAAAGGTGACGGAGACCAAGCACTAACCAGAGTTGAATGGTACACTGGAGCAGCTCAAGTCCTACCTGAAAATCTTATAGGATTAACTATAGACTGGAAAATGGTAATGTATGGAGTATACGACGTTAACGGCGATGCTTATGATGGTGGGGAAGGAGGATCGTTCAAATACGGATATCTATGTCTAAGCAATGGAAATGCATATGAATACGACTCGTTGGATGAACATAATATTGTTCCAGTAGGCATAACATATCCAGAAGCTATTGATGCTCCTCCCTATCCTTGGGTTCATACTGGAACATTAGGCTGGCTAAACTGGTGGGCATGGATTAATGAGTGGAATGGATTAGACACTGAAGTAACAAGTGGGGCACTAACAGGCAGCGAGGCTATGCTAACCAAGTTTGTTAGCTATCTTGACATAGACCAGGATGGAAACAAGGGTGCAGCAGAAACAAATGACGGAGACTTAGTAAAGGCTGATGATGAGGTTAATATTCCGTTTGAGTGGTGGCCTACAGAGGAGCTTTACTGGCAGCTAACCTATAAGTTTGCACCACCAGTCTTCAGGAAGATCCCGCCAAGCACATGCTGCATGTTTGCACAACAACCTGGAGAGCAGCCAGCAAATACATTTGAAGAAAGAGTTGCATATGACTTTATAGTACTACCAGCTCCAGGTGCAACGCCTGATGCTGCTGGTGCGGCTTGGCTTAATGCAAGGTTTACTTCAATGCTTGTAACGTTTGATGTTGAAGCCTACAATATGATAGCTACAGTAGGCTATACAAATCCAGCAAATAAGATGCTTCCATACTTAATGCTTAGATTAACATCTATACCAGCAACGGTGGAAAACTATCCGGCAAGAAAAGCCCACTATCTAACTGATGGAAGAGCCCTACCGCAAATGGAGTTTGAAGACCGTAAAGATCATTGTGTAACTCCATGGCTTGATAAACATTACTTGGTAGTGACTGTTGCAGGTATACATCCAAATCTGGTAACGTACTACTTCAACGACTTCACACCTATAACGTGGGCTATTGGCGGAGACTATGCAGGAGACGTTGTTGTACTACCCTATACTGGTCCAGTAGATACTGCGCCATACATTGGAACGGATAAGGGGTTGGGAGTAATAGCTCTAGCAAAAGACCACTTTAACAATACAGCTCTAATAGTCTATGGTGTTGACGCGCAAGACACGTACTGGACAGCCTTCAATGCAACACATGACTGGCCATACATTGTGAATAACTACGGCGATAAACAAGCACTACTTATAGGAATAAAATACGTTATGGGGCATGACTGGGGAGATGGTGATGGTATACCATCAGCGCATCCAACATACTCTGAAATATTTGATAATGTTTGGCTAGAAGCTGTGGCGACGGAGTACGAGTCGGAGTTAATAACTTAAGCTTTCACTAAGCCTAAATCCAATATTTTTTTGTTTTTAATTTTAAATTATGGTATATTATTATGTTTAGTAAGTATTTTCTTAAGCAAATGCTATATTTTATGCTAGCTTCTCTTCTTATTACTTCTCTTCTTATATATCCTAAAAATTGTGAAGGTGTAATGCTTGTAGCAGTGCCGGATGACTTCTCAACAGTTAATGGAGCGATAGCTTTTGTTTCAAGTGGTGGAGTGGTAAAGATTAGGGGTGGAGTATACTCGGAGTATATATACTTAACAAAGTCTATAATGTTGATAGGTGAGAAAAACCCAAAAATGCTTGAAACATTAACTATTGGGGAGGTAGGGAATGTGACGATAAGAGGCTTAAGTTTTGAAATTATTCCGCCTGGAACAGCATATGGAATGATAGTCTTAAATGTGGATATTGCTGTTTTTGAAAACCTGAACTTTAAGGGTGGTGGAATCTTAATAGTTAATGCATCAAACATAATATTGCGAAACTGTAGTTTTATGGAAACCCCAGGTCCAGCTATACAAATTCGAGGATCATCAAAGAACATAGTTGTAGAAAACTGCATGTTCAACAAGACATATACAGCGCTTTCAGTAAGACAAGGGGTAGACATAGTATTCAGGTTTAACACGGTATATGCTGAAGACTTCTCCATAAAGCTTTTTAGTGGATGTGTAAATACAACAATATACATGAATAACATTTTTAAAGGTGAGGTGGAGGATAATGGTTTAAACAATAAATGGTGTAGTGAAGAGTTAAAGCTTGGAAACTTCTGGGGTGAATTAAGCCTGGAGGGGGATAGGGATGGGGATGGAATAATGGATAAGCCTAAAAATATTGGTGGAACAGCGCAAAGCATAGATAAGTATCCTCTAGCAAAGCCCTTTAAAGAATATTTAAAAAATAAAAATCAGCTAGGAAACATCTTAACAGTTATGATTACTACAGCTGCTGTTGTAGCAGTAGCTATAATTGCTACATTCCTCTACAGAAGGAGGTATGAGAGGATTGGACGGAAACAGATTTAATCTTGCTCTACTCTTACTATTAATTATTTCGGTTATTTTCACGTCTAAAGCTGTAGTGTCTACATTATTTGAAGAGGTAGGGAAGCCTTTGGCTTTAGGTTTCGGTGAGGATGGAAGGTTTGTACTGTATAGTGATGGTGAGGTTCATAAACTTCTAGGTCAGAACCAAACCGTGAAGCTTTCAAAGATACAATTAACAAGCGAAATAGTTAAAGCAGCTATTGTAGACTTTGAAGTTTATGGGCAAAACCTATACTTATACCTATACATGAGTTTAAACGCAACATCCGGAAAGACAATGATAACAGTATATAATTTAACAAGCGGAGTGAAAACCTTTACAAGAATGTATGAATTCACTATAACTCAGGAAAATCAATTGCGGAAGGTTAAGGGTGATATGGTGCTTGCAGCATCGGCATGCCACCATGCTCTTGCAGTAATAACTGCAAATACAACTCACACGCTAATAGAGGTTTTTAAGGAAAAGCGGGGAGGCTTTGAGAAAGCAGCAGTGTATAGTGGGCGAATGGCGATGTCGATTTATAAATATGGTGAAACACTTATTGCAGCAACATTTAGGGTTGAGGTTAAAAACAATACGTCGTGGATAATGCCTCAAATAACAGATATTGTGGAGAATAAAACCCTATTCAGGTTGCCCGCCCTCATACCTGTAGCTGCGCTTGCATATCTATTTATACAGCCGTTTAACCGCAATAATGCATGGGAATGCCATGTAACAGTCTATAATCCAACAATGAATAGAATAGAGTATTACATAGTGTATCCTGAGAAGCAGGGTTTAGGAGACTCAAACGCTACAACAGTTTCACCCTACATGGACTATCTAATCATCGACCAGCAGAAAGGATCAAAAATAGTATTTAGAAATGGGGAATCAATAGCCACAAATCAGAAACTCTCAATAATACCTCAGGGAGCATTCATGCCGCTAAACCCGCAAAACGGAGTACTTGATGTGGATCCGAGAAGAAAAGCTTTACTGGCTAAAATAGTTGAAGAAGGTAAAGCCAAAATCTTATATATAACGGAAAAATCCGTAAAGGAAATCTACACACTAAACGCATCATTAGCTTCAAAAACAGAAGGATTCTACGCAGCTCTTGCTGAGGATACAGTATATATAATAAACCCGGGAAGCCATGATCTAGTTGTATTATTGTTGGGAAATGTTGAAAAGCAGGAGGATTATTGGGGGTTAGTAGTAGTGCTTGCAGGAACTATTGTTTTAATCGTAGCTCTAACACTTTTAATTATACACCGTAAAAATTGGATAAAGAGGAGATGTTACCAATCTAAATCTCTACCCTCAAGCAATAAATTAATTATTCTTAATATAAATAATCTAACAAATATGCTGGGAACAATGTAAACTGTAGTATGAATCTTAACCATAAAGACCTAGCAATAGCTAATCATGGCTATAAGTTGAGCAGCATCTTTAGAAGCCATGGTTAACGAAACCACTATAACATCATAATGCTTAAAACTAAAAGAAGCGAATTCACAATAAAAGCGGAGAGCTGTAGAATATTCCTTGTCCTCACTACTTTATCCATTGCAGTAAGTGATCAGCCAATAATCTTTAGCAATCAGTCCTTACTAAATTTTGATTAGCTACTTAAGTTAAGTATGAATTGGATTAGGATTTATATGAAAACTTAAACTGAACTATAGCCTATCTATAATGGGGAGGGTTTAGTGTATATTGTTTGGGTTAATTTCAGCTCCACATATGAAATAGGGGTTAAGACTATATGAGTATGGAGTTTAAGAGCAATATGTTCCTAATAGTCTTCCCGAGACTCTATAGGTGGGGTAGACTCAGCTTCAGTAATCATGGTTTTACATAAACATTAATATGATAGCTTTAAGAGTAAGCCTATATTGAAGTAGACATTAATGTTGGCTTAGCAGTGTTAATATTGGTAAGCTTATGTTAAAATATATATTACTCCATAATATAGGTAGTCTAGAAACTCTAATGAGTGTGTATGGATTGAAGTGTTTTGAAGAATCTTCAAGGTTATTTTACTTAGTAAGTAGTGCTGGTAGGGTTAAGTATGGGAAGCCTATATTCTCGTTAATAATTCCAGTATTTAATGAGGCTAATATCATATGTGAAAACCTGAGGGTTATTGATGATTTTTTGAGGAGGGCTTCTTTACCGTATGAGATTATTGTCTGTGATGACTGTAGCAGTGATGGAACTTACCGTAAAGTTAATAGTTTACTTATGGAGAAGCCAAACATTCTTTTAATACGCTTTAATAGAAGGCTTGGTAAGGGTGGAACTATTAAGAGGGCTATTGATTTAGCTAGTGGGGAAGTTGTTGTCTTCATGGATGTAGATCTTTCAGTAGATTTATCCTACGTAGTGAAATTCGTTAATACATTGATGGCAGGCAGCCCTATTGTAATTGGGGAGAGAAGTATTTCAGATAGGTTTACACAGGGCTTTTTCAGAGTGTTTTTAAGCTTAGCATACAATGTACTTGTAAATCTTTTATTTAGAACAGGTATAAGAGATCATCAGTGTGGATTTAAGGGTTTCAGGGTGGATGTAGCTAAGCTATTGGTAGATAAGGTTTTCAGCAATGACTTTGTCTTTGATACGGAGCTTATAGTTAAAGCAAGAAGTCTTGGAATCCCTATAAAAGTGGTTCAGATTAGATGGTGTGAAAAAAGGCTGGATGGAGGTAGGAATCTACGCTGGGTTAAGGCTGCCTTCATCATGATGAGGGATCTTTTCATAATGAAGCTGAAAACTAGGAATGTGTCTGTAGTGTAGTGTATGCGGATAGGAATAGTTTACAGCCACTTCTCAGAGGGTGGTGGTGTAGAAAACGTAATATTGAATCAGATGAAACTTCTCCGTAGTATTGGGCATGATGTAAACTGCTATTTTGCATATATAGATGAAAATCTACTGCATTTACTTAACCTAAAGAAGCATATACATCACTACTACCCCAACACTTTCCCCCTGAACAGTAAAACAATTAGGGTTCTACTCTCAGTTCCTATGGCTCCCCTTACAGCTAAGAAGTTGGGAGGGGAGGAGCTTCTAATATGTCATGGCTACAGCTCAGCTCCATGGATAGGCTACGTACAGAAGAGGCTTAGAGGAGTTAAAATTATTAGCTACATACACTTCCTTCCAAGAATGTTTTATCTCAGTAGGGATGAGGTAAGATTATGGTGTTTTGATGCTGTGAGAAAGGCTACGTATGCCTTAGGAAGTGTATGTAGACCTATACTGGAGAGGATTGATATGCTTAGCATTTTAAATTCAGACTTTGTTCTAGTTAATAGCTTATTTACTCAAAGAAGGGTTAGAGAGGTTTACGGTGTTAATCCAATAGTTTGCTATCCACCTGTAGATGTAGAGGTTTTCAAAATCCTACCGGGAAACAGGAAAATGTATAGTTCCCGATTCAGCCATCCAATAATATTCTCCTCCGGAAGAATTCTACCTATAAAACGCTTTGAATGGCTTATTGAATCACTATACCATGTTAAGAAAGCTTTTCCATCCACTAGTCTAGTTATTGCTGGAAGTATTCCTAATGAAAGTAGAGGCTACCTCCAGAAGCTAATAGGTCTTGCTAAGAATTTGAAGGCTAATGATAGTATTACATTTCTCGGCTTTGTTAAGGTGGAAGAGCTTGTACAGCTATATAATATAGCAGATGTATACGCATATCCATCGCCTAAAGAGGACTTTGGACTTGGCCCTGTTGAAGCAATGGCGTGTGGAACACCAGCTATTGTATGGGATGACGGCTCCGGACCATGTGAAACCGTTATTAATGGAGTAACAGGCTATAGAGCTAGGCCATACGATATTAAAGACTTCAGCAGCAAAATAATAGAGGCCTTAAACATAGGTAAAAAACATTCAAACATCATGAGACAACATGTTATAAACAACTTCTCTATACAGAATCACCGGAAAATACTAGAGGAAGTTATATGGAAAATATCACGCTAATATTCCTAAATCAAACCATAAATATGAAATCCTGCAATACTTCAATCCACATAAATCCATAAATGTAAATAGCTGAAACCTACCATCAACAATAGATTCATCATAAAGTAGTAGCTTGAATATAGGTAGGATTAGACCCATAAATCGACCTATCTTAATTATCAGTAAAGATTTAAGTCTTCATTTATTCTCCTACTATGAATTGTGGGAGGCCTACTGTAAGTATAGTTATTCCAACATTTAACTCCATCAACCATATCAAGTATTGTCTACATTCCGTTTTTAACCAGACCTATAGGGATTTTGAAGTTGTAGTTGTTGATGGCGGTAGTACTGACGGTACTTTAGAGCTTCTCTCAAAATACCCTGTAAGAATTGTTAGGAGTAGAGCTAACCGTTCACTACAGAAGAATATTGGAGCATACAGCTCTAGGGGTAGGTACCTATACTTTCTCGATAGTGACTTCTACATCGATTCTAGGGTTGTTGAGGAATGTGTAAGAATGTGTGGGGAGGGATATGATGCCCTCATAATAAATCTACTGCCTAAAATAGATAAGGGATTTTTCAGTAGGGTTCTACTATGGCATAAAATATATACCTCCCAATGTGAAGCTAAGGTTGCAGCTAGATTTATACGTAGGGAAGTATTCTTCAATGTTGGAGGATTTAACAACCTACTATACTTTAACGAGGATCTTGACCTTCATAGAAGAATTAAACATGGAGGATATAGAGTAGGATATGTAGATAGGTACCAGTACCATTTAGGGGAGGCTAAAAGTATAGGAAGCTATATAAGACGCTACCTATACTACGCTCCAAACATAGGCTACTACATCAAGCATAACTTAAGGGAATCAATATCCCACATAGCCTCAATCTACCATATACTTAAAGCATTTAAAAAAACACCATCTAAACTAATACTCCACATACTAGCTTTAGAAGCTATACGTCTAGCAACACTACTTGTAGGATACATAGTGAGACATCATGAAGCTCCGTAAAGTCAAGTAAGACTACATCATCAATACTCCGAAGAATCCGTTAATCCATGTGTAGCTACATTAAGTCTAAATAGTAAAGATTCATGAACTATAACTGATAACATAGTTTACATAGATTCACGGGAAAGCTCCCGAATTTAATCGTGGAGATGAATGATACTGTTAAGTTAACATATAGTAGACTTATTAAGCCTAAGACTTAACTTGACAGTATCGAGATGAATTGTCGTTAAGCTTACATACTTATTGTCTATCGTATTCTTTGGATGTCTGAAAGCTTGGATAAGGCTTCAAGCCGAGATAGTGGGGTTTAAGCATAACATAATCCCAAGTCCCATATGGGATAACGGGCTGGTGGCATGGCTCTTGTAGACAATAATTCCGGAGCTATGAGGAAATGAATGCTGAAGCAGACAGCCTCAAGTATTGAAGGGCTGTATGCAAGATTTTCCCGACTTTATTTGTGGAAAGTGCTAAACACCTAAATTGTTAATAGGATGTTATTAATTAAGGTAGATGGTTAATCTTAACATAAACTCAACATCTAAATAGTAATACATTAACCGTTTCTTAACTGCCTTATTTCCTTCAAAACCTCAATGAACCTTTCATCCATCTTAGCAAACCTCTCATCCATTTTCCTAAACCCTTCATCCATTCTTCTAAATCCCTCATCCATTTTCCCCATTAGCCTCTCTATCATTTCCCTAGTTAACCTCTCCTCCTCTATGAGTAGCTTCCTAGTTGCTCTACCATTATATATTGAGAATAATCCAACTATCAATCCAAATAGGGATGCACCACCTAAAACATACTCCCACATACATAACACCTAGCATTCCCCCATAAAAACATTTCGAAACTTAGAGAAGAACCTGGCAACTTAACATATTGTATCCAACTTCTTAAGTTGCCACGTTCCTTAGAGAGGCTCTGTAAACTTAAGCATTCTGATGATCCTCCAGGTAAGGCTTAAGTTTACAAGATGCTTAGAGAGGTTTCGTAAACTCAACATGTTAATCTACTAATCACCTAAGATCTAAATATTAGAATAGATCATGACTTCTACCAACTAGAAGACTTAAAATTCCATTCTTGATAAGTGAAATATAAGTACTGAGACATAAGCCTTCCCTTCCTAATAGACACAATAATCCTAGACATATTACCATAACCCTAGTTCCCATCAAGTTCTCCCCATCATTTGGTATATGTTAAGGAATAGTAGAGGCTCATCTCCTCATGGTTTGCCTTAGAAGGGTAATGTATCTCCACAATCCTCCACATCCACATAGAAAGAATTGAACTAAAACATAAGCTTTACTTAATGGGAACTAGAGTTACCATAAATAGATAGTGTATGGGAGATCCTATGAGAATCAAGGTCAGTATAAATAGTTATTAATGATAAAATCTATGCGTGCACATTTTCTAACCTGAAGTAAAGTTAGAACTATAGATAATCTATATTCTAAACCTAAATCTCCAGCAAGCTCTTCATCCACTACGTATATTATACACCAGCATCAACTAGATCCTCTTCAAGCTCCACATCCTCTACTGGATTTAATCTAGCGGGAAGTAAATGTTAAACTTGTAAAGCTATTATCCTTGAGGACATGGTTTTCTAACTGGTTATGTAAAATTTGCTATTTGTCTTCTCATTGATTTAGCTATTTAGCCTGTAGTTTTTGGTTTAGGCTTGCTGGCTTGTGGAAGTCTTGTACTGCCTTTAAAACCCATACCTCCCTCCTTTTAGCCTCCTCAACAAGCTCCTCCAATGGGAGGCATACATACACTACTGGAACTATATTCCTCCTAAGCTTCTCCGGATACCTACTCCTCAAAACATTAATCCTCCCTATAAGCTCATCAACAACCCCAGCCCCACCCCTAACCGTAGCCTCCCCCACTATACATAAATCTCCTGAAACACCGTAAATGTTTAGTTCAAGATCAGGAAGACTTAATGAACCTACCTCCACATCTAAGCCATACTCCCCCCTCAACCTATGCTTTAAAACAGATCTAGCCTCATCCCCCACATCAACAGTAAGCTCCTCCAAAGTCCTCTCAACCCTACCCAGCCTAAGATCCATAGCCTTCACCAACCTAAGCATCTCATTAAAATCCCTCCTCAACTTAACTTGCTCATTACTTAGGGAGTCAAGCCTCTTCAAAATTTCAGATATGCCTAAATATCCTGCAACCGTATATCTAAACTCAACATCCTCCTCAAGAAGTTTCAAAAACCTCTTCTTAAGAGCACTCATTAAACATCTAAGTATGTTAAATATTTGTAGATTTAAGCTTTACTATTTTGAGTAGGGACGTGGCAACTTAGGAAATCAGATACAATATGTTAAGTTGCCAGGTCCTTGAGTAGCGTCTTGTAAACTTAAGCATGTTTCACCACCTTTATCATTGGGTATTGTATTTTCTATGAATTCTTTGCTTTAACTCTTCCATTTATCCATTCGTTTATCATTATAATTATTGATTTTAGAATTTGCATGTTCTTCATCGCATTCATCATTAATGCATGGTATGTAGTTATCGAATAGTTTAGTTCTATCCTTAACTGTATTATCCTCTCCATTAAATTTCTAACTTCAATACTCCATGCCTTAAGTTTAGAATCCTGCATGAAGTCTTATGGTATAGGTATGATCAGTCAATAAGTTATGTTGAGCATAAATAGCCTTAATTTTCTTAATGAATATTAGGAAGCTAATGTATTAGCAACATCAAAACCCATCATGAATATAATCTTCCTTAAATATGGCTCAGAAGCAACATACGAAACCTCCTCCTCAAAAACTACCCTAATCATCATCAACCAATAAGACTCCATCATTCCTACAAATACTTCTATCAGGAAGTAGGAGGCTTAAAGACCATGATGGAATAGATTTATGACCTACATATCATAAGCTTAAAATATTTGAAGAAGTTCTTGAAGAACATGAATGAATATATAAAACATAAATATTGAGATAAATGGTTTCCCTCCCTAACAAACCTAACAACTCTAGAAATATTCACCATAGTTAAGGAGAGAATTCCAGATGAAGCTTAAGTTTATAAGACACTTGGAGAGGATGTGGCAACTTAGGTGATTATTGTTTAACTATAGTATTTCACATAACTTTTCTACTGTTTCCTTGAGTATATGTTATGGTTGATCTGTTGAGGATTTGGGGATGGAGAGAGATTACAAATTCAACATTAAGCAGATATTTAAATGGAAAATAGTGAAAGAACTTAGTGAAATACTATAGTCAATAGCTAAACCTGTAAGTCGCTATGTCCATAATTTCTAGTGTAGTCTTTATATGTATTTCAGCATTGTTTCCTTATGTTTTCCACTGTTCCTATGGATGTTGGGATTAAGGCTTCAAGCTGGCTAAATGATGAAGCATACATATTTTACTTGGGAAGGAGGATCATAGTGAGTATACATACGGGATCGGTGCTTTAATAAGTAGGAGGTGAATATATTAAAATGAATGTTTTTGAAAGAATTCAGTTTATCAACAATCTCCTCAGCGAGGCTGACATCTACATAGAGAGAGGGGATCCTGTTCAATCATCTGAGAAACTCTACAAGGCAGCTGAGGAATGTATAAAAGCATTAGCGGAACACTTCAACCTCGAAGAGGCTAAGACAGCTGAGGAGAAGGGAAGATGGACTATTACACTACTTGAAAAGGCTGTTGGAAAAATCATGGATAAAGCCGGCATAGACATCGAGCTCGGATGGGCGGAGGCAAACTACCTACACGTTTTGGGATTTCATGAATTAAAGCTAGACGTAGAAGATGTGAAGAGGAGAGTACCAATAATAAAAAGACTCATACAGCTAACGGAGAAGAATTTAAGCCAGCTAACCACAAAGTAGAAAGCCTTTAACACTATCAGCATTGGCTCATGAATCTGCCATAGTAAAACATGAAACATACCTCTAAAAGTTAGTAGACAGGATTTCTAGTGGAAGCCAAATATAATAGTGAGCTATCTTCAAAACCCAGCTTAATATATAATTTAAACATAAATACTAGAATGTACAATTTATTTTAAGACTTTAAAATAAAATACTTAAGACCTGCAACTTAACATATTATACTTAAACTTAAAGTCATCGTTGATCACATGAATCCAGAAGTGTTCACTAAGGCAGTAAGCTTAAAATTTAGCGCTGACGGCTAGATAAGCTCTATTGTCGGTGGGATTCTTTTAAATTTTGGCTTACCCTCTTTAATGTCGATGTATATCTCGTAGGGCTCCATTATGTCCATACCTATTACTACGGGATGTCTGAGGCCCTCAGTAACGCCGAAGACGTGGCTTATTGGGAGTTTAACACCCTCTACAACAACTCCTACAGTAACCTCTCCAACAATAAGGGCTCTATAATTCTTCACAGCTAGTAGTACTTCCTTCGGGGCTTCATACCTTACGTAGCCCAGCTTCTCAGCAGCTGAGATATCGACAAAGCTTTTAGAGGCTCCAGTATCAAAGAGTGCTACCTCCTCAACACAGCCCCTACTCCCTAATAGTGCTACTCTGCCAAGAACCCTTACAGCCATACAATCAACTATATCCAATAACTTAAATAGCTACTAATAAACTTTCACTCTTTTAACAGGATACTGTACACGCATAAGTGTTAAAATAATTCTTTGGGCTTGGAGCTTTTCTGGGTTTAGTATGTGAATGCTGCTGTGTTGCTGCTAGTTCTGGTCTTCCTATTTTGGGTTAATACTGCTACTGCGGGAATGCATGTGTAGCATATGGAAACATGCATTCTTATTTTGCCTTCATTTAGGCTTCTCCATTGGCAGCTCAGGCTTTGAGGCTTTAAACGTTCTTTCAACATGTACACGTAATTCTGAAGATCAATAATTGAATTAACAGTAAAGTGTAAAATAGTTAAGAGCAAAATTAGTAATGCATCAATAAGGCTTTATGGCTTAATTTCGAAATTCGCAAATCTATCCATGCAGTAGAGTGGAAAACCTTAGCATTTACTCCCCTACTCGTACAATTTAAAATAGAAGGTATGATCATCGAAGAATTAAGCTACAAAGCTTTAATAAACATTTAAAACCTAGCTTCATCAAGCCCCTTCATCATTGATGCATGTAAGGGATAGCGGAGGCTTATCCCTCATGTTTGCCTTGAAGGTAATGTTCTCTACGACGATGATGCAGTAAGATTTATGAAGTTAACCTTTCTACAAATCTACTTACATTCACATAGAAAAGAATTGGACCAAACATAAGCTTTACAAAAAGTCGACAAGAAAGCCTACGGTTTTAACCGTGGGATGAATGGCTTTGTAAACTTAAGCTTGCTGATTAACTTCTAGGTAAAGCTTAAGTTTACAAGACGGGATGAATCGTCGATAAGCTTAAATATAGTGATAGGTTATGTAGGCTTGTGAAAACCTATCAACGTTCAAGGAACAAGCTCCTTCTAATCCAGTACCACCTGGTCTGGTGTCCGAAGAGGAGTAAGCCTGTCCTAGTGGGGGAGGTTAAGGAGAGGCTTAAGCAGATAATTCGTCAGGTTGTAGACGAGCTGGGGGTTAAGGTCCTTGAACTTGCCATAAATCCAGACCACGTCCACCTGTTCGTATCAGCCTACCCGACAATACCAGTACACAAGATTGTGAGGAGAATTAAGGGTAGAAGCTCAAACATCCTTAGAAGGGAGCTCCCAGAACTGCTTAGGCTACCGCCTCTATGGACACACAGCTACTATGCTTCAACGATAGGTGCTGTCTCTAAAGAGACTGTTGAAAAATACATTGAAGCCCAGAAGGGTGTTTGAAGTGGAGAGAGCCAACACGTTCATAGTTGAAGACTGTCCCGCCTTATGGGAGCTCACGGACAACTGCGCTAAGCTATACAATGAGGTGAACTTTGAAAGGAGGCAGGCATACATACACTACAAGCATTTCAAGCAGTATCCTAAACACCTCTATGAAAAATACGCTCCTCTAATAGGCTCAGCAACAGCCCAGCAAATCATAAACAAGAACAATGAGGCTTGGAGAAGCTTCCTAACGCTGAAGAGGCTTGAAGCTGAGGGAAGGCTTCCAAAGCATATAACAAGGATTTCAATGCCTAGGTACTGGAGGAGGAACGGCAAAAGGGAGCTGAGGATAATTGTAAGAAACGACTGCCATAGGATCGATGATGAATACATACACCTTCCGAAGGGGCTTAAGCTAAAGTATAAGGGTATGCTGAGGTGGATTGGCAAGCAGGGAAGGCTAGAGATAGTCTACGATGAGGTGGATGAGGTGTGGAGGGGCTTTATGACAGTTAAGGTTGAGAAGCCTCCGCCTAAAGGAGGCAGTAAGCCCCTCTACATAGACCTAGGCGTTGTAAACCTCGCTACATTATGGTTTGAAGGCTTAAAACAGCCCATAGCCTTCTCAGGCAGAAGAATCCTATCTGACTGGTGGTACTGGACAGGAAAGATAGCAAAACAACAAAGCAGACTAGCAAGAGTAAACAAGGCTAAAAAATCCAGAAAGCCTAGGAAACTATACAGAATACGCCAGAGAAGATTTAAGCACGCTGTGAACGCCATGATAAAAACCATAGTTGAAGACGCCAATCAGCTCGGGACCTCAAAAATAGTTCTTGGAAGATTGAAGAATATGAGAACAAAAAGCCGCAACAACAGTAAAGCAAATACCATAATAAACAACTTCTGGAGCTTCAACTACATTATTAGGAGATTCAAGGAGAAAGCTGAAGAATACAGCATAGAAGTTGAGGAGAAAAGCGAATACAAGACATCGAGCAAATGCCCACTCTGCCACTCTGAAGACATAACAACAAGAGGAAGACTCTTCAAATGCCTGGACTGCGGGCTTGAGGCGAATAGGGATGCCGTAGGAGTCCTAAATATAGGCCACCTCCGTGGAGGCGGCGTTAACGGGGTGGTGGCACACCCCATGCTTCTGAGGTGGAACGGGATGAGGTGGAAGCCTAAAAGGGCGATGAACAACCAACCAATGAACACCTTAAAAGCAAGAATCTCCCGGCTTCAGCCGTGGAGAGTGTCAACTATGGGAGCTGGGACTACTTAATTTTCAAAATTCTCCCCTCTTAACCTTTAACTCTAAATCGTTAATATATGCCTCTACCCTCCTAAACCATTCATAAAATTCTTCTTTAACTCTATCTTTAGGATAGTTTCCATTGTAGAAGTAGTTTATGTGGAGTGTGCTGATGAATTCATTAAAGCTTGTTTTATATTGCTCCGGTAGCTCTCTTTTAATAAACCCCCATCTGCTTGTCTCTGTTGATAGATAAACCATTGATGCTATTCTAGCCGCATGGAAGAGAGCGTTGAAAGCTTCTCTGTAAAGCCTATCCCTATCAAGAGAGTTAACTGTTTCAAGTGCAAGCTTAAAAAGTGAGGCTGCAACTCTTAATGAGGATTTAGCCTCCTCAAATGTTGGGTTGCCTAGTTCCTTAGCATATTTGAGTAAGTATTCACCACTTCCATACAGTATCTTGAAAGCACCTAAAACCCCTCTTAACAGCTCTTCTCTAGGCTTATCATTAATGCTTAACACTAAAACATCAACGTTGAGAAATGAATCCTTAGGATTTACAGCATCGAAATATCCATCATACTCCTTAGCTTTCCTCGTTATCACAAGAAGATCTACATCTCTAGAGTATTTTGGAGCATAAACGGATGACCCAAACTGGATGATTTCAACTATGTCTCGATCATATTTTACAAGCTTCCTACAAAGCTCCTCCAAATACCCCTGACTCACAGCTTAACACCCCTTAAACCTCAACCATCCCTCTTATCCTCCGAGCTAAAGTAAGGCTTTAACATTAATAACTTCCAACATAACACCTTACAATAAAATATAAATTTTTTGTTCATTACAACGGGACCTAGCAACTTAACATATTGTGTTTAACTTCTAAGCTACCGCATCCTATAACAGCTCCTTAAACTTTAACTTTAAGCTATCTTGAATTGGCTGTTTAAGGCTTATTCAAATAGTTATGAAGAAGTATTTGTAGGTTAAGAAGGAGTTTAAGTAGCTTCATGCTAAGTTTGCAGAGTTCACTTACTAATTTCAAGCAATAATTAGCTTTCTAGCTGTAACATACTATAGTTAAGATTTAGAATTGTGGAAAAGGAGAAATGTCCACTTAACTTCTTTTGAGGGAAAAATTAAATAATTGGAATGGTAATGCATCAATGGAGAATGAGCGTTGTAAAGCCTGATTCAAGAGGAAGATTAACTCTTCCGGTTGAAGTAAGGTCTAATGTTAAAGCTGCAAGATTCCTCGTTTTTTCTGGAAGTAACTCCATAAGGTTAATTCCGCTTCCAGATCCCTTAAGGATTAAGGGCTTAATTGAGATTTCTTGGAGTATTGAGGAGCTTGAGGAGGCAGGTGAACATTTCGTCTCTAATAGAGTCTGAAAACTGCTGATGTCTCGAAAGACCTGTAGAAGATTAGGAATTCATCCCAATACGCTTAGGAAGTGGGATAACAGGGAAAAATAAGGGTTGTTAGAACTTTTGGTTCTGATCACTAAATAAACTATTTGTCTTCTCATTGATGTAGTTATTTAGCCTGTAGTTTTTGGTTTATGCTTGCTGGCTTGTGGAAGTCTTGTACTGCCTTTAAAACCCATACCTCCCTTCTCTTAGCCTCCTCAACAAGCTCCTCCAATGGGAGGCATACATACACTACTGGAACTATATTCCTCCTAAGCTTCTCCGGATACCTACTCTTCAAAACATTAATCTTCCCTATAAGCTCATCAACAACCCCAGCCCCACCCCTAACCGTAGCCTCCCCCACTATACATAAATCTCCTGAAACACCGTAAATGTTTAGTTCAAGATCAGGAAGACTTAATGAACCTACCTCCACATCTAAGCCATACTCCCTCCTCAACCTATGCTTTAAAACAGATCTAGCCTCATCCTCCACATCAACAGTAAGCTTCTCCAAAGTCCTCTCAACCCTACCCAGCCTAAGATCCATAGCCTTCACCAACCTAAGCATCTCATTAAAATCCCTCCTCAACTTAACCTGCTCCTCCCTCAACTTAACCTGTTCTTCTCTCAGCTTAACCTGTTCATTACTTAGGGAGTCAAGCCTCTTCAAAACCTCAGATATGCCTAAATATCCTGCAACCGTATATCTAAACTCAACATCCTCCTCAAGAAGCTTCAAAAACCTCTTCTTAAGAGTACTCATTAAACATCTAAATATGTTAAATATTTGTAGATTTAAGCTTTACTATTTTGAAGCCCTGTAAACTTAAGCATGCTTCACCACCTCCATCATGGATATCGTATCCTACGATTTCTCCTGCTTAACTCTTCATTTATCCATTTCGTTTATCATCATAATTATTGATTTTAGAATCTGCATGTTCCTCATCACATCATCCTTAATACGGTACGTAATTATCGAATAGTTATCTATCCTCAACTGTATTATTCTCTCCATCAAGCTTCTAGCTTCAAGGCAATATAATTATGTTGAGCTGCAGATAGCCTTAACCTTCTTAATGAATGAGGCTGTTTCCAAATTGGCTGGTCTAAGGCTAGGGGGTTGAGTGTAGGCGTGCTCGTAAGCTTGCCCATGACGTGGAGCTTGAGAGGGTCTGGCTGACATGATGCATATGCAGGACTAGGATTGAAGCTGAAACATGTATAAACACGTAGCAAAGACTCATCCGAACAGCTGGAAGATGAAGAAGATTTGATCAGTCAAAAACTCAAGGGGTTTGGAGACGACTTCGAATATTAAGATGTTAGTATATTAGCAATATTGAAAGTCACCATGTATATAATCTTCCCTAAATATGGCTCGAAGGCAACATACAATACCCTCTTCTCAGAACCTATCCTAATCCCAGGATCATCAGCTCATCATCTACTTCTAGCAAAGCTTATAAGTATTAATTATAGATATACTAGGTGTACTTACATGAGCATTTCTGTGTCTATTAAGGTTCGTAAAGAGCTGGCGGAGCTTGCGGATAAAATGGTTAGGTACGGTATTGCTAGGGGTAGGTCTCATGCTTTTAACATTATGATCGAGAAAGGCTTAGACATAGTGCTTAAGGAGGTTGAGTACTGGGAGAGCATCTATAAGAGGGCTGAAGAGCTGGAGAAGCAGGGATTCAGATTGAAACATGGCGGTTTAAGCAAGCTTCTAGAAGAAGACAGAAGCAATAGGGTGTAGTCTTGATATATATTGACACTAATGTAATTGTATCCTACATTGATGAGGCTGATCCCAACCATGGAAGAGCGTTGAAGCTCATGGAGAGCTTAAGTAGCGGTAGAGTTGTTTCAAGGTTAACACTTGTTGAGCTAGCATCTATCTACTCTAGAACGGGCTGGAGGAGCCACTTCCCCTCGCAATGTATTCGGTAAAGAGTACCGGAGCAAGTGTGGTCGAAGTAGATTTCAGCGAGGTTCTAAGAAATGCAGTTGTAAAAGCCCCTATCTTGAAGCTCAGGACACTAGATCTACTACACATAACGGTATGCAGAATAGCTGGATGTGAAGAGTTTGCTACATTAGATTCCAGCATCATAAGAAAGTCTGAAGTAATCAGTAGAGAACTAGGTATTAAAGTTGTGAGCTACCCCACCCTTTAGTGCAGTTTTCCACGCGTGCGTAGCTGATTTAGTATGTAAGGCTTTATTAGTTTATTTAGCTAATTTATTCTGGTGAATACTGTTGCAGATTGTTGGAAAGGTCGGTAAGAGGTTAGCGCTGTATCCTCCAAGGAGTTGGTTAGACAACTTGGATTGGAGGAGGGCTGTAAAGTTGTTTTCAGCATTGAAGGTAATAGGCTTATTATTGAGAAAGTTAAAAATCCCTGGGAGCTTGCTCTTCACTCCCGTAAATGGGCTGAAACCACAGTAAAAGAGTCTGAGATGATGCAGGATGACTTCACATCTGAAGAAGTTTACTATATCTAATTTAATAGTCTTATAGGTTCTGTTATATAGCTCAGAACCCTACAATCAACTCCTATATAGCTCCTAGAATTCTTAACAGTATGGGTATTAGGGTTGCCTGTATTGTTATCCACATACCCAATATTAATCCAACAGTCCACCTAAACAAACTAGCAACCTCACCCCTAAAACTATTCATTCCACCTCTAAGACTAGCTACTTCACCTTTCACTTCTTAGGTTAGCTATGTCTGATTCTAGATGGTTAAGTCTTTTACTCATCTCCTCAAGCACTCCTTCTATTCTAGCAATCCTCTCCTCAACACTTCCAGCCACAATACTATAGTAAAATCCCACATATAAACCTATCCAATTAGCATCTATACTGGATTCGCTATAAGCAAGTAGAATCAGCTCTTTGACACTCTCCACGACTAAGTCGGGAGATTCTTGCTTCTAAGGCTATCATCGGTCTGCCATTCATTGCCCTTTTAGGCTCCCACCTCATCCGCTCCATCTTAGAAGCATGGGGTATGCCACCACCCCGTTAATGCCGCCTCCATGGAGGTAGCCTATATTCAATACGCCTATAGCATCCCTATTCGCTTCTAGCCCGCAATCTAGACACTTGAAAAGTCCTCCTTTAGCTGTTATGTTTTCAGAACGGCACCGTAGACATATGCTTGAGGTCCTGTATTCACTTTTCTCCTCAACTTTTACTCCATATTCCTCAGCTTCCTCCCTAAACCTTCTAGCAATGTGGTTGAAGCTCCAGAAGTTGTTTACCATAGCGTTTTGGCTGTTACCTCTTACACCCTTCAATCTTCCAATAACAATTTTGAAATGCTGAGTTGATGTGTATCCTCAACTATTGTTTTATCATGGCGTTTACAGCATGCCTAAACCTTCTCCACCTAATCCTGTACAGTCTATTAAGCTTCCTTGACGTTTTAGCCCTATTGATCCTTGCTATTCTACTCTTCCGCTATTCGCCCTGTCCAGTACCACCAGTCTGCCAGAATGCTTTTACTGAGAAGGCTATGGGCTGCCTTAAATCTTCAAACCATATGGTTGCAAGTTTTATTACGCCTAGGTCTATGTAGAGGGGCTTACTGCCTCCTCTAGGGGGCTTCTCAACCTTAACGGTTATAAAGCCCACGTGTCACGCGCTTCCACTTTTCACCCTCACATCTAGGAATAGTTCATGAAGCCTCCTCAACCAGTCAGTAAACTTCGTTGAGTCTATTACTGAGTAGTCTAAGAATATTTTAAAACCTCCTCCACAATATCCCCATGCCCCAATAATGTAGATTTAGAAATTCTAACACCGAAGAGGGATAACTCCCCAGCATACCTTAAGCCTTAAAACCTCCACATACAGCCTAGAAGACCTCCAAAATCACCAATCCTTGAATCAAGATCCGTAAAATCCAAATAATCTAAAACATCAAGAAGCCAACATCATAAACCCTAACATCCCACCTCCTAGCATAAGGAGAAATAACCAAAAACTAAAATAGTAGTTGGACACGCCCCTTATTTTGGTAAAGTTTATATGATGCGGAGACCTTAATACTTAATGGTTAACGGCTTGGAGGAGCTTGTTGAGGGGTGGAGGAGGGAGGATGAGGAGGCTAGGGAGGCTAGGAGGAGGAGTGCGGATTGGAGCTATATAGAGAGGCAGAAGGAGCCGATAAAAACAGCATTAAAACTAATGGTTGAGACAGGGGACTTATGGGTTGCAGCTAGGATAGCTGGCTTACCTATAGATGAATTTAATAAGATACGTATAAAGGCGAAGATACCGATAGTGGTATGAGCGCTGTTTCCGATACATGCTTCATTGTAAACTGGTCTAACTTTAGGAGGAGGGGGGACTTGTTTAAACATTTTAAAACCATAAATCTACCCATAGCTGTTATTGATGAGGTTAGGGATGTAGATGTTAAACGTTTTATTGCAGGCTGGATTGTGAAGGGATTTATAAAAATACTTCCAAGCCTACCATCAATAGATGTGGAGACACTAAAACTTATTAGGCTAGTTGAAAACATACCATCACTCCCACGCATAGACCCACCTGAAGCCTATGGTTTAATATATGCGAAAATATTAGGGATCCCGCTTCTAACAGATAATAAAGCACCTAAAAGAATCGTTAAGGTAATTAAAGAATATGAGGATGTTGCTGTTCTCGACTCCCTAGATGTTCTTAAAGCAATATATTGCAGGAGGGGTTTACTGAGGAGTCGAGTAAAAGAATTTATGCAGGATACAGGTATTAGCTTCTCAGCAGAAAGATTAAGGGAGATCGATATTGATGCTTAAAGAAGCTATTAAGGCATTAGGGTTTAAGCCAGCTAACGGCTTGGAGGAGCTTGTTGAGGGGTGGAGGAGGGAGGATGAGGAGGCTAGGGAGGCTAGGAGGAGGAGTGCGGATTGGAGCTATATAGAGAGGCAGAAGGAGCCGATAAAAACAGCATTAAAGCTAATGGTTGAGACAGGGGATCTAAGATTAACATCAAAACTTACAGGTGTAGGTATTGATAAGCTAAACAAAATAAGGATGAAGGCTAAAATACCATTAATACTCTAATAATTCTAGCTCTAAATGTGTTGATGTAGCCAACATCAACACTCACTAGAAGATAGGCTGGCTATGTTTTAAAATAGCTGTAAGCCTTGCAGCTTAATTTCGAAACTCGTAATTTATTCATGCAGTAAAATGGGAAACTTTAACATCTATTCCTTAATCCATACCGATTTAAAATGGAAGTACAATTATCAAAGAATTAAGCCACAAAGCTAACTGTACTAGTTGATGATGCTATTATAGGGCTATACTCATGACGGCATCATCCTTGACGTAGCCTAAACTCGATGTGGTGAAGAATTAAGCATCAACAAATAGTAAATCTCAGACTTTAACTATGGAAAGCATAAGCTCCACTCTACTTTTTAAATTAACTACAAGTTTACGTGACCAATAAATATTTATATAGACTTCAGCAATTATCTTCTTAGGTGGATAGATTGGGACATACCTATGTGGGGGTTTAGAAACTGCTTCTATTTAACGTAAAGTTTATTAATGTAGCATCCACTAATTTGGTAAGCCCGAATGCCTATAGGATGTGGGGTGTGGAATATGGGATAGATGTGTCCTCTTCACCTGTTCATGGCGAAAGCTCTCTCATGAAAGGAGGAGGGAAGACCTAGTTATGGAATTTAACACTAGGTTAGAACGGCTGTATTCTACAACGCTGTTGATTACATCCAATACTTGGGGGGAAGGCTTAGATTAGGTGGGGTTAGGGGTGTTGAGGCATATGCTCTCATCGATGCTGAAGCAGCATTTTCAATCCTACCGGAAGATATTGTTGCTGAACTTGCACCACCAACATTAAGCGAGTATCCAGCTGAAGCAGCTGAGGGATTGGAAAGGTGGGGCTGACGGCTAACGTCATAATAATGATGGAGGATAGGATAGCTCAATTCCCATCATTACAAGGCCAATAGGTACAACACCCTTAAAGGTGTAGTAGTTCTTGAGTAGATGGCTGCAGGGTTGATCCAGCAACTGGAAGACTTATTAAGGATTGCTGCTAATGCTTTAAAATATGTGGTAGTCTAGTTATGCGTGTGGGCTTCAATGGGGGTGTTGATGGCTTTCATCATCATGTTGGGGTGGTTGATGTGGATAATTTGGCTTCGGGAACGTTTTACCTTACGTTAATGCAGGTTTTAAACTATGCTGTAGTATTTGTATTCTATGTTTTAGCTGCTAGGATATTGAGTCCAAGTGAGGTTGGGTCCTTCTCCCTACTTCTTATGGCTATGAGTGTGTTTAACACTGTTACACTGCTTGCATTAAACAATGCTGTGATAAAGTATGTTTCTGAAAATCTTGGTAGGGGTGATGTGGATATGGCTTCAGCCTCTTCTAGAAAGGCTTTTAAACTCATAATCTATACTTCATCACCTGCTCTTGCAGTTGGGTTTATGATTTCACCTACATTATCCCAATATATTGGGGTAGGTGTTCTTGAAGTATTAAGTATTCTATCCTCAGCATTCATACTTAACCTTACAAGCTACTATGGAGCTGTAATGTTTGGATGCAGCATGTTTAGGGAGGTAAGCCTGCAAAACATTATCTATACATCTTTAAGTAGAATTCTCGGAGTTCTACTTGCATATTTGGGGTGTAGGGTTCTAGGCTTATCTCTAGGCTTCCTAATAGGCTCAGCAATAACTCTTATCTACTCCATAATTGTGTTGAGGGGGAGGTTAAAGCCTTCAGGTGGAGGCTACCCCTCAATAAAGCTTCTAAAGTTCAGCCTACCCATATACGGCGGGAACATTATAGGCTTGGTGCAGGGATGGCTTGACATAGCATTACTATCAAGCCTGGCTGGGCTAGGCTCCACGGGAACATACTACATCGCTGTTTCAAGCATCGCCCCACTAACAATACTCTGGACACCACTCTCATCAGCCCTATTCCCAACACTATCCCTAATAAACGGTAGGGGAAGCGTGGAGGAGGTTAAGTCAATTCTTGAAAGAGCTTTAAACATAGCTACAGCAATAATACTGCCTCTAAGCATTGCGTTAGCATCAGTCCCAAAAACAGCACTTTCAATAGCCTACGGTGGTAGGTATGCTGAGGCAAGTATACCATTCTCAATACTTTCCTCACTAGCAGTTGTAAACGCATACACATCAATATATTCTGTAGGGCTTCAGTCAGTAGGTGTGACGAAGCCTATATTTAAGGCTGGAGTAGCCTCAACAATAGCATACATGGTCCTCCTCTCATCCCTAACAATCCCGCTAAGACAGGTTGGCGCAGCTCTAGCTAGAGCATCTATGGCGATTGTTGGATTCACAATCCTACGTAGGGAGCTTAAAGTTGGAGCACTTAGAAGCCTGAAGAGGAGTATTATAGCTTCATCCATCATAGCAGCAACACTAACACCAATAGAGATATGTTTAAAAGCAAACATATACGTGAAAGCCCTAATAGAAGCATTAACGTTCACAGCAGCATTAACAGCAGCCTACAAGCTAATAAAGCCGCTAAGCAGTGAGGAGGTGGAACTAATAAAAACAATAATACCTCTAAGACGCGGTAGGATCAGATGTCAAGACGCTAAGCAGCTTAATTTCAAACCTCGTAAATCCATACAGTAGAGATGAGAATCCCAACACCACCCCTATCATACAGACCTAAACTGGAAGCATAATTGTTGGAGCTAAGCCACAGATCTTGCTAATCTGCTTAATCAATGGGGAAATCAATATTTTGATGAAATTCAACACATATCTGGAATGGTTGAATATAGGTAAGTACTGAAATGTGGTAGCGTAAGTTAGAGAAATGACTGTATATGATTTTCATCATTAATTTCTTTCACACTACAATCGTGTCGGGAATGTATTAGCTATTTTGATACTTTCTTAAGAATTCCTCCTCCATTACTATTGTTGCCTCCGCTTCAGTCTCCCCGGATTTTCTTAGGAATTCAAGTAGACCCCTATCTCTTGTAAGCATTTTCAGGTTGTTATCTACTGATGTTGTGTATAGTAGTAGATCTATTAAATCGCTGAAACCCATAGATCTAAGCCTTAAAGCTTTCATGTAGGATTGGGGTTTTGGATTTGCCTGTTGAAAGCTCTCCATTATGGAGTTTATTCCCATCTCCACAATCCTCATGTTATACTGTGTTTTAATTATCTTACCTATAGCTTCAAGAATATTGAAGCATGTATAATATATCTTGACGGCTCCAGACCTATAAAGCTTCTCCAACACTTCCAAAACCCTTTCAACATCCTTAACCGCTACGCCAAGTATTGGAAGTAGATATGTTGAGTCAAGAAGTATTTTCTCCATCGAAAACCTCCTCCTGCATCTTCTCAGCCTCCTCCTCAAACTCCTCGAATGTTGTTGAGCTGAACTTAGGACCCTTAAGCGCTAGCCAGAATGGGTCTGGGATAACTTCAGCCACAAGTCTATCCCCTTCAACCCTCATTCTAAGCCGTGAACCCTCACGAATTCCAAGAGCATCACATATAGATTTAGGAATATACAAAGTATTCTTCTTACTAACCCTTGTTTTAACATCCAAGCTAAACACCAGATAACTAACAATTCCTCAGATATTTAAATCTATCTGAGAAATAGAGAAAAACCGGTAACACCATGATATCTGATTCCATGCTGCTGAACATATGAAGATGAGTGGAGCTGTTGAGTCGGATGATGTATATGTGACAGCTGGTCTTAAAGGAGTAACAGCCGGAGAATCAGGAGGATTGGGAGGAAGCCGCATTAACGAGAATAGAGTATCACTACTCAGCTTTTGCTAGTCATCCATAGGGGTATATGTAGGGAAACTAAGCCTCTACCTAGCCGCTTCAAAGCCTGCAGGAGATGTAGAGGTATAAAGCCCATAGAAGCCGTAAAGGAAACCCTAGAGAACATTCTTATCTTCACATCTCTAATAGTCATCATAAAAGAACACTTCAGTCTTGAAGCAACCATCCAAAACCAGCCACAACATTCTTATTTAAGAAAAGTTTATTATTAATATCGTAGTTTCCTCAGCAAATATACTGCTAACAAGCCAATAGCACCTCCTGTAGTAACAACAGGTAGTGTTAGACTATCCCCATAATGATACCAAAGCCAATCATGAAGATGATTTGCCAATAAAGCCTCCCACCAGTTAACATTTGCAAGCTCAGGTCGCACCTTCACATTTGCTAATGCACTTAGCCTACAATAAGTTAAATAACCATACGCTAACAAACCTCCCAATCCACAACCAGCAAGGTAACTTACGAGGGAACCTAAAGTTTTTTTGATTTTCCCCATTTTTGCAGCTATTAATAATTAATAGTAAAGTATTTAAAACTTTTGATACTCATAAAGGATACTGTCAAGTTAACATATAATAGACTCATTAAGCCTAAGGCTTAACTTGACAGTATCCTCATAAAGGGCATGGCAACTTAGGAAGTTAAGTACAGCATACTACAAACTATGCAGAACAGAGTATTAAGTAGCCAGGCTTAATCACCGTTCATACCAGCTACAAGCTACATGAAAGAACATAAAGCAGTTTTGATACATGCTAAAATGCTGCTAAATCCAGACTAAAATGGAAAATCAGCTGCATCAACCTATCTTAAGCCAGCTTCAGCCAACATATAGAAGCTGATCCATCAACAACAATTGTATTCAGCTTCTAAGCGCCACATCATCATGATCCTTAACATAAACTTTATATGTATCATTGCGATATTAATCTATGCTTTCCTCCGCTGTTCTTAGGGATGTTAAGCTTAAGGCTTTAAGGAAGAGGGTATGGTTTAAACTATCCCTGGAGGAAAGATCAATAATCGACCTAACGATAAAATATGTTAGAAAGGTTAAAAGTAGAATCCTAAACAACATATTAACGAAAATAGTAATTAAAATCCTCAGCCTAGCTGAGGACATATTCTCCAGGGCTATGAGTATAGGGTTTGAAGTAGCTAAAAGATATGTTGGTCAAGCATTAAGATGGGGATACGTCAAGGCTTTAAGCTGGCTAAGAGATGAAGCATACATACTCCACCTAGGAATATCATGGATAAACACACCAACAACATACAGATACGAAACATTAAAAGTTGAATACGTGGAAGCCATCTAATCCGCAGTATTGAATATGGAGGTTAAAAGGTATTTGGAGGATGCTGAGAGATATGTGGAGCGGAATGATCCTGTTCAAGCAAGCGAAAAGCTCTATAAGGCTGCTGAGGAGGCTTTAAAGATTTTAGCAAAACACTTCTCCCTACCCGAATATAGAGAAGCTGAGGATAGGGGTAGATGGACATCCACCCTGCTCTTCAGTGCTGTAAGAAAACTCTCCGAAAATGTAAACCCGCAGATTGCAAACTGGTGGCATGCTGCCTGGTTCCTCCACGTTGAAGGATTCCACGAAGGGAGACTCAGCATAGAGGAGGTTAAATTCAGAGTAAAATTCATAGAGGAACTAGTAAAGTTCGCTGAAGAATAAACGCTTAATGATAAAATAGATGTGATATAATTACTGAAGCCTACAATCCTAAGTTGATGCTGAGCTTACAGCATCCACTACAGCGCTTACGGGAAAGACCATACTTTAAGCTTGAAGTGAGAGAAAGCCATGCCTTACGAAAGGTGATCAGCACGTGCTAAAGTCCTGTTCCCGCTAGGCTTTTATACCTGTAATGCTACATGTAATACTTGGTGTAGCAAATGTATGAGGACGACATACTGAGTATATTGGCGGCTGCACAGAAGCCTCTATCCATCGCTGAGGTTAGGGAGGCATTGATGAGGAGGCTTAAAACCTATGTATCCTATGAAGCGACTAAGAGAAGCCTACTATCCCTTTCCACCAGGGGCTTAATCCACTCCAAAAGCATTGGGAGGGGGAAGAGAGCTACTTGGATCTTCTGGTCCCTTAAAAGTGGGGAGCAACGTGAAGCTCAAGCAAAGGCGTTTAAGCCCTTCGAAGTCTCAGCTGCTGAGAGGGACTCCATGACTCCGGAGGAGCTTACAGCCCTATACGATTCCCTAGTGGAGGAGTATGGACGCCTAATAATGGAGGCCTTGGGGAGAAGCTCACGCTACATAGTGCTCTGCGACGGAAAGATTGTGTATGCATCAAACCATGAACCCTCAGATGAAGAAATCAGAAACATGGAGAGGAATCTAGGCAAAGTCTGCTACGTGTTAACCGAGGACCCCATCGAGGAGTCACGTTGGAGCCCTATTACAGATGGAGACTACTACCCAACGATCGACGTATTCATCGGAGGCATCAATTGGGGTGAAGAGGAAGTCTTCCATCGAGGCCTAAAAATAACCTCAGACTTCGACACGGGAAACCCAGACGTAGCCGCCTTCAACAATGAAGACGTCAACCTCATTCAGCCGACTACGACATACATCATGAGAAGAGCATTCCACCTTGGGAGACACTATAACTACTACCTAGTAACGCTGAAAATGGGGATTGATGATGCTAAAGGCATAAAACGATGCATAACAAAGCCTTGCAGAAGCATCCTATCATGGACCAAAATAGAGAAAAACCCATTCCTCCTCGCGAACCCAAATAGAAAGGGGTTCGTCGGCAGAGACCTAATGCTCGCATTCCCACTTAACATTCAACTCTCCGGAAAAAACAAAGAGTCGAAAATACTCATAGAATAAATCATAGTATCGTTGATAAATAAGTTTCATCATTATTACGTGTAAGCCATGAAGCTGGATGAGGCTGTAGCAGAGGTTGAGTTGAGGTTTGGGGATAAGTCGGTTAAGCTTAAAGCAGTCATGGATACGGGGGCAGGCAGAAGCATTATGTCGAAAGCTCTCTCCGATAAGCTAGGCTCCTTCACACCGCTAAAGGAGCCTTACGATTTAAGGACAGCTGACGAGGGTGGGAGATTAAGGATAATAGGCTACTCCAGAGTAGGAGTCATTTTTTCAAGGCGTGGAGGTGCCTGGAGGAGCAGTATTCGAGGTTGCGGAAAACCTGAGGAAAGACGTAGACCTAATCCGCTTTGTAAACTTAAGCTTTATCTGTGGGTTTTTCTCCTTATCTATGGTGAGACTATGTCTAAGGTTATTAAGTTTGTTAGGGAGAGAACCCCATTTATCTTAATTGTTTATGGTGCTTATATATATTTCGTTCGTACTCTTCGAGAGCTTCTTCAGATATTTTAAGCTTCATAATATGTAGGAGTCATACATCTATACTATCGTGGTTTAGATCTTTAGGCTTCCTATTTTCTGATAGGAGTATTCGTAGGAATGCTAGGGTTTTGCTGGTTGATGATACTAGGGTTAAGATAGGTTCCAGAGAGAAGGTGTTATATATTGCCTTCGAGCCCTACTTAAGGAAGATCATATACATGATGACTTTCGATGTTGCTAATACACTAACATCACTAATACTCATTAAGAGGGTTAGAGCTATTTGCGGCTCAAACATAATTATACTAACTGATGGAGCTCCATACTATAGGGCTTCATGTAAGATTCTCAATCTAAGACATGGATTATACAGTATTGAAGTTAGGAATTTAATGGAGAGGATAATAGAATACGTTAAGGATAGGACTAGGCTATTCGATAACTACATACCATGCATTAAGGATGAATGCGATGAGGAACATGCAGATTCTAAAATCAATAATGATAATGCTGAACGAAACATGGATAAATAGAAGAGTTAAAGCAAAGAATTCATAGAGAATACAATACCCATAATAGAGGTGATGAAGCATGCTTAAGTTTACAAAGCGGACCTAATCATAGATAGACCTGAAATAGACTCATGGAACATCATATTCACACCGGAAGGACCTAAACCAAGGAAGACACCGATAGAGTTTGAAATCTTCTAACATCAACCATCAAGATACATATCTCAAAGATAAATATGAAGATAGTTGCAGCTGGGCTGGATTTACAGAATGACCTTGTTAAAAGCTATTAAAGATGATGATGTGGCGGTTGATAGGGTAGCTGTTTACTTTGAAGATGCCTGCAGGCTTCATGAGGAGGCGATTAAGGAGTTTAAGGAGGGGTTAAGGAAAACAATCCCTACAAGATCAGGGAATCAGCTGAGAAGGCGTGGAATGCAACAATCCAGGCAACGAATGCCCTAATTTTAAAGCTTTCCGGAAAGCTCCCATCAAGCCATTGGGAACGTAGAAAAATGCTTAGAGAACTGAAACAAAAATCCTGAAGTAGGGAGATTAATGTTTAGAGACAGGTATGGAGCTAGGGAGAAACACCTTCATGAAGACGTGTTCTACGAAGGCAACATAGACATTGAAGATGTAAGGTATGAGCTGGGGAAGGTTAAAGCCTACCTAAACGATGTAGGCAATATACTGAAAACCTAATGATTTCTTGTTTCCAGTTCTTAATGAAATTCCCAATTACTGAACATGAATAATAGCATGCATATCAGCATACGATGAGGAGGAGACGATGATTAGGGTTATGATGGAGGCGGAACTAAATTGCTTGAGAAAGTGGCGTTGAAGCCTGAGTTTAGGGGGGTGATTGAAGCCTTCTTGAGCAGCGTGATCAGCCTACTTAAGGATGTACTTGTTGAAGTAAGTCTTTACGGCTCAGCGGCACGTGGAGGGATGCGTGAGGGAAGCGATGTCGATTTTTTGGTGATCGTTAAGGGGGATAGGAGGGATGCCTTAAAGGCTCTGAAGAGTATTTATGATTCCTTCGGGGAGCTGTGGGTTGATTTGGTTGCTGAGGGATGCTTGCTTGAGTTGACGATCATCTGTGAAGATGAGTGGCGTGGTATGATTGAAAGGTTTTTCTCCTTCCCCATGAATGTAGAAGAGGATAAAATTGTCCTCTACAGAGGAGGTTAGGCCTTAATGGTTAAGGCGAGACGTAAGCTTAAACTTGCGGAATATGCGTTAAGAGCAGGCGACCATGATTCAGCGGTTGGAGATGCATATCGATGTATAGAGCTTTGCATGAGGGCTTTACTCTTAAACAGGGGGTACGTGAGATCCCGAAGACCCATGGTGGGTTGCTACAGCTATTCAGCTTATGATAGACTGAGACTATAGGATTGGATATGACTTCCTCGTCGAAGGCTAGTAGCTCGACATGAATAAGAAGAGCCATGTCCTTTATGCAAACATGCTAATATTAGATGAGCGCGTTCAAAGGGATGTTAAAGGCGAGCTTGTAAACTCTAAGGTATATGGAAGAATTACAATTGGCGAAGATATCAAGGAGGTTTTGAACAACACAATTAGAGAAAGCATTAATAAAGGACATCGATAAACTTGGGAAGAGCCTTATAAGCAGAAGTACTAAGGTTGTGAAAAACGCAAGGAATGTTGTAAGGCTTAACATTGGAGGCTGCTCTGAAGTAAAAATATGAGTGTTGTCAGAAGAGGGCTAAAAATACTTCATGAAGAAGGGATCAGGATATTCATTAAAAAGGCATCATTATATGTACTTGGATACATTTTTAGTCCCCCTTATCGTGAAGAGATTCAGAAATTCCGTTCACAACATTGATGACATCTACGATGCTTTGGACTTTGCATTCTCCTTTCAAGCTTTTGGAGTATCAATTAAGCCTATTCAGGTTAGGTATAAGATAGCTAAACTTCTGGAGGTTGTGGCGGAGCTTAAACCGAAGGTTGTTTTGGAAATCGGCACGGCTGGAGGTGACACGCTATTCCTATTCACAAGGGTTGCAGACCCAGAGGCTAAAATTATAAGCGTAGATCTTCCAGGCGGACCCTTTGGAGGTGGATATCCGAGGTGGAAGATACCTCTATACAAGTCTTTCTCTAAAGGAGGACAGAGAATCTATCTTGTAAGAGGGGATTCGCATGATCCTCGAACACTTGAGGAGGTTAAGAGGATTTTAGGCGATGAGAAGGTGGACTTCCTATTCATAGATGGAGACCACACCTATGAGGGAGTTAAAAAGGATTTTGAAATGTATTCACCTTTGGTAAGAGAGAGAGGGATCGTTGCCTTTCATGATATAGTTCCCGGGTCTCCCGAGAATGTAGGTGGTGTACCAAAGTTTTGGGACGAAATTAAAATGAGGTATGAGTATTTAGAGGTCGTTAAGAATTGGCATCAAGGTGGCTATGGGATAGGCATTATTTATGTGTAGGGTTGCAACTTATAATGCTTGCTAAGGTATTCTCGAATTAATGTATAATGTAGGGTTCAAATATTCTCTATTTAACATCTTTTAATTCATTCATTTATAGGAAACCTATCTTTGCTGAGATAGCTATTGTGTTCATAAGCTGTTTTCATAGTATTTTTAAATTTTGAATTTACAATTTGTTTGTGGAGGATTGGTTTTGAAGGGCATTGTTCTTCATGGTGGTGCTGGTACTAGGCTTAGGCCTTTAACATATAGTGGTCCTAAGCAGTTGATCCCAGTGGCTAATAAGCCTGTTAGCCAATATGCTCTTGAGGACCTTAGGGATTGTGGTGTTAGGAATATTGCCATAATTTTGGGTGAAACATTTCCTGAGCTTGTTAAGGAGTATTATGGTGATGGTAGTAGGTTTAATGTTAGGATTACTTACATTTACCAGGGTAAGCCTCTTGGAATAGCCCATGCAGTAGGTTTATGTAAAGATTTTGTTGGTGATTCACCATTCATAGTTTACCTCGGCGATAACATACTTCAATATGGCATTAAAGCTCATCTTGAAAGGTTTGTTTCCAAGGATTATGATGCCATGGTTTTGTTGAAGGAGGTTGATGATCCAACTAGGTTTGGTGTAGCGAAGTTTGATGAGGAGGGTAGGCTTGTGAAGCTTGTTGAGAAGCCTAAGGAGCCTCCAAGCAGATTCGCCCTCGTAGGAGTATACTTCCTTAAGCCAGTAATATTCGATGTTATTAGGGATTTGAAGCCTAGCTGGAGAGGGGAACTTGAAATTACGGATGCACTCCAAATGTTGATTGATAGGGGGTTTAATGTTGGATACGACCTTGTTAGGGGATGGTGGTTTGACACTGGGAAGAAGGATGACATATTAACCGTGAATGCAAAGATCCTCGATGAAAGAATAACAGAATGTATTAAGGGTATTTTAGAGAACTCTAAAGTTGAGGGTAGAGTTAACATTGGTGAGGGGACGAGGATAATTAATAGTGTGGTTAGGGGTCCAAGCATAATTGGTGAGAAATGCATTATAAAAGATTCATATATTGGACCATACACAAGCATAGGGGACAACGTCAGCATAATTGGTAGTGGAGTGGAGTATTCAGTCATCATGGACAACGTCAGTATAAGTGGCGTGGATAGACTTGATGAATGCCTAGTGGGTAGATATTCGAAGATAGTTAGGGCTGAGGGGAATAGGAGAGCTGTGAAACTCCACATAAGCGACTACTCGGAGATAATATTGTAGGAGGGGTTTTAATTGAAGATTTTGGTGACTGGGGCTGGTGGACTATTAGGCTCAAGAATTGTGGAGTTAGCTTCAGAACGTGGTTATGAGGTTTACGGCTTATACCTGAATCATCCACCATCAATGGGGTTTAAAATTAAGATGGATGTTACGGACTTCAATGGAGTTGAGAAGCTTATAAGCCAATTGAAGCCTCATGCAATCATACACTGCGCAGCCATAACGGATGTGGACCTATGTGAGAGGAATAGGGATTTAGCGTTGAAGGTGAATTATGAAGCTACAAAAGTCATTGCGAAAGCCTCCGGGAAGGTTGATGCATACATGATCTACATATCAACAGACTACGTATTCGATGGATCTAGGGGGATGTATAGGGAGGAGGACCGGCCGAACCCGATAAACACGTATGGGTTAACGAAGCTTCTGGGGGAATCGGCTGTGATGGAGAATTGTGGTAGAGGCTTGATTGTGAGGGCAAGCGTAATATATGGGTCTAAGCCTGCAGCTGGGAAGGTGAACTTCGCATTATGGGTTATGGAGAAGCTTAAGTCTGGGGAGAGGGTTAAGGTTCTAAAAGACCAGTACGTATCACCAACACTGAACACGAATCTAGCCCTAATGATACTGGATGCATTGGAAATGAATTTAACTGGAGTAATGCATATGTCCGGAGCCACTAGGGTATCAAGGTATGAGTTTGCAATTCAAATAGCTAGAAAATTCAATTTAGATGAGGAACTTGTGGAGGAAGCTTACATGGATGAGATGAATTGGATTGCGAAGAGACCTAGAGACTCATCATTAGACGTTTCAAAAGCTTCAAGAACATTGAACGTTAAACCCATAAGTTTAAATGAATCCTTAGAGGAGTTGTATTGGGAGTTGATGGGGGATGCTTGAGGGTGTGATTGTTAAACCTTTAAGGAGATTTGTGGATGAGAGGGGTTCATTCACAGAAATACTTAGAGCTGACTGGAAGGATGTAGTGAAGGATGAGATTGTCCAGGCAAACCTATCCGTAACATACCCGAACATAGTTAGAGCATGGCATAAACATGAGAGGGGGCAGGTGGACTACATGATTGTAGTTAAGGGAGCATTGAAGATATGTGTATACGATGATGAAAGCAGAGAGTTGGATGAGATAATATCAACAGCGGAGAACATGCAGATAGTGAGGGTACCTGGAAGGTATTGGCATGGATTCAAATCCTTCGGAACAGAACCAGCAATACTAGTATACTTCACAAACAAGCTATACGACTACAGCAATCCGGATGAAGCTAGAAGACCTTGGAACGACCCAGCAATAGTGCCGGAGAAGATAAATGGTAGAAGCGATGACCCGAGATGCAGTAAGCCTTGGGACTGGTTCACACCACCACATAGATAGGGGTCAGCATGAGAATACTGGTTACAGGTGGGCTTGGATTCATAGGGTCAAACTTCATAAGATACATGCTCACAACAGAGAGAAACGTTGAGATAGTGAATCTTGACAAGATGGGGATAGGCTCAAACATAGAAAACTTGAGAGACTTGGAGAGGGATGAGAGGTACAGGTTCGTTAAGGGTGATCTAAACGATTCAACAATTCTAAGCAAATTGATTGGGGAGGTTGATGCTGTGGTTAATTTTGCAGCTGAAACACATGTTGATAGGAGTATAGCAGACCCAAAAACATTCCTAGAGAACAATACCATAGCAACCTTCAACCTCCTGGAGAATGCTAGAAGATTTAATAGGGGGGTGAGGATAGTGCATGTCTCAACTGATGAGGTATACTCAGACATAATTGCATGCTCCTACGATGAGGAGAGCAGGTTGAAGCCTTCATCCCCATACTCAGCTTCAAAAGCTGCTGCAGACATGTTCTGCCATGCATATCATAGAACCTACGGCTTAGACGTAGTAATTACGAGATGTGTCAACAACTTCGGACCATACCAGTTTCCTGAGAAGCTGATTCCGAAAACGATAATAAGGGCATATTTGGGGCTAAAGGTTCCAATCTACGGCTCTGGAAGAAACGTGAGGGACTGGATCTACGTTCTAGACCACTGCGAAGCCTTAAAGCTCATCCTTGAGAAGGGGGTTTCAGGCGAAACATACAATATATCAGCCGGAAACGAATATGAGAACATAGATGTTGTTAAGAGAATTTTGGAGATTATGGGTAGGGATGAAAGCCTGATAGAGTTTGTTGAGGATAGACCAGGTCACGACTTAAGATACAGCCTCAACTCATCCAAAATAAGGAGGAAATTGGGCTGGAAGCCCAGCTACAGCTTCGAACATGCTTTAAAAAGGACCGTAGAATGGTATATGCAAAATGAATGTTGGTGGAAGCCACTAGCAAACGAGGAAGTTCTCCATCCAACCCCATGGAGGCTGAAGTGGTGAGATTTGAGAATTAGAAAAACCATAATGTCAGCTACTGGAGTAGAATATGATATTTGAAAACCGCAAACCCCAAATACTCCTCATACGGCTTTATGCTAACCTTTATCTTCCCATCCCTATAGGTGTAGAGTGTCTCCTTGATCCTAACGAACCCCCTCTTCAACTCACTACACATACTACTAGCATCAATAGGGGTACTAAGCCTTTTAAATCATAAGAGTAAGCGACCTAAGCTGATAATTCTTTGGATGGCCATAACATCACTGATCTTCCCGTTAGGTGACGTGGGCTTAAAATCCCGCCTACTGCTATCCGTACCTTTTCCACTTCTAATAGCGGAAGGCCTATGGACATTATCCAGGCTTCTAGCCCGCTTCGACAGTAAACTGCCAAAGCTTTTACAAGTCTTCTTCATAACATCAAGCCTAACATACACGGTTAGAGCACTATGCAACCTTACATAGCTGTATGTTTATAAGGCTGATGATGGGGGGGTGATGCAAGAAAGTGGGGTTAAATCTATTTGGCGAGGGTGTCTGTGGTGAGTTTAGTGGATCTTGAGGAGCTTGTAGTAAGGACGTGTAATGAGTACGTTGAGAGGTGGAAAACTGAGGGCAAGAAATATATTGATGTCCAGAGCTTTGAACAGATGTACGCTGAAGGCAATATCACAAGAATAGAGCGTGAATCTACATTAGTAGAGAAACTTAAGATGCTTAGCAGGGAAAATCCAGCTATTCCTCCAGCGATACCCCTACTGCCCCTACCCATACTTAGAAGGCTTGCAATATGCTTAACGAGAACTCTCGAGATTCAGGTTAACCAGGATCATTATGAGTATTGGGCTTGGAGTGCGGAAGTATTTAGAGCGTTTGAGGCTTCTTCACACATTCTCAAAACATTGAAGGAGCATCTACACCTTCTACTCCATATATGCCTGGCAAAACTAGGATACGTACCGCTAACTCACGAAGCTGAAGCTCTCAACAGAGTTGTCAATATAGTTGTTGATAGACATGTTAAACACATAATTGATAGAAAGTTTGTTATTGGAATACCTATAGCTGCCTCAGCGCTCGAAGTCTTACTCAAAACATACATCAACCTATATGGTTCTGAGGAAGGTAAAAGAGAACTGGCGGGGGCAACCCTTGGAAAGACATTGGAGATCTTCGAGAAGAAGGTCTTACCCTACACTCCGCAAGACCTTCAAAATGGTATTCGAGAACTTAATAAGATTGTCGAGAGCATCTGGAATACGTATGGAGAGAGCTGGCGTAGAATACTCACCAACTGGAGAAACAGATTCATGCATGGAGCGGAGACGTGGGCTCCAAGAGCATTCGCCGTCTATACGAATTACATATGTTTAATCCTCTGGCATATCTTACCGCAGGAGGAATATGGATCGAAGAAGAAAGAACTATTGGAAGCAATTAAGTGGCGTATTGAGGACTTCTGGAGCTTCTACTCACCATAGCATGTTCGTAAACTTAGGCACAAGTATACCTAGGCCAAGTTATGATACAAATGCATCATTCTAGGGGGTTAGGTCTTCAGATGAAGGAATGGAAGCCGAATTCTTCGTATTAGGTCATCTACTGTGGGATGTCTTTAACCATAGGGAGATATTTAAGATCTTGCTCAGGAGTGGTGTAGGGTAAGCCTAATCAAAACCTCCAGTAGGTCAAGATCTAACTTGAGCTACGATGTTTCGGTTGCTTTAAGGGTTAGCCCTACTCTAAATAGGAGGCAAGTTTATTTTAAGACAAAATACGAACTGGTAAAGGTTTGTTTCGAGTCGTTTGTAAGGGCTTTAGAGGGTTTAGACTTTGAGCTCTTTGTCATTTTAGATGGATGCCCAAAATCCTTTGAAAAAATTTTTAGGGAAAATGTTGGAGGGGGGTTTCTGAAGATAATGAATGTAGAAGGGATTGGGAATGTTTCAACCTTCATGCTTCAAATATTTCTATTATCAAATCTTGCATCCTCAGAATATGTTTATTTTGCGGAGGATGACTACTTCTACATAGGCTCGATTAAAGAAATGCTTGAACTTATTTCTAGAAAATCTTTCATAGACTTTTTAAGCCCATATGATCATCCTGATTACCATTTTAGAAGGGATATTCACTCTTACAGGATTGTCTCCTTTGAATATAATGGGAGGCTATGGAAGAATGTTATGTCAACATGCTGCACCTTTCTAACAAGAAAAAGTATTCTGATGGAAACATTTGACGTGTTGAAATCCTATAGGGATATCGGAGACCATCTTATGTGGTATCTTTTAACACGGAAGGTTCCAATTAAAGACCTTATGAGGATAGATTATCATCCACACTATCTCCGTAAAGTAATGTCTCTCTTAAAATATATAGGGAAATTCTCAGCTAAACGTGTATACTCTCTTTGGGCTCCTGAGCCTACGATAGCTACTCATATGCAGGAAGGTTGTCTCTCACCAAAAATTGATTGGAGTAAATATTTCAATAGTTTGGAGGGGTATGCTTTTAGGTGAAACCTTGTCTTCATGGCCTAAGGTCGCCGTCATCATAATCAACCATAATAGTTCAAGCTTTTTAAATATAGTTCACAACTCTATTGAAAGTGCTTTAAATATTAATTATCCAAATCTGGACGTCACAGTAGTTGACAACAACTCAACAGATGGAAGCTTTGAAAGTATAAGGGATAGATTTGGAGAGGATATCATAGCATTTAGACTGAATCGGAATTATGGCTATTCTGGTGGAAACGAGTTCGGCCTCAAAAACTATGTGGATATAAGGGGGCTTCCAGAATATGTGGTTTTCATGAATAACGATTATGTGGTTAAAAACATGGATTTTGTAGTGGAGCATATAAAATTCCTTAAAAGTCGGAGTTACATACTTTTGGCGAACGGCTACAACCTATATGAGGACGGCTTACATGTTTCAAACTTCGGCTTCTTTATCAACTCCTTCGCGGACACAATTCCAAGATATCAAAACTTTAAAGTTTCAGAATGTCCAAAGGAATACTCTTATATAACATATGCCTCAGGAGAATGTTTTATTGCAAGGGTTAAACCCATTCTTAGGTTGAGGGGGCATGTTTTTTATCCGAAGATTTTCGCATACTGGGATGAAAGCGAGTTAGCCTTAAGCCTTTGGTCCCACGGCCTCCGATCCGCTGCTCTGCCGGTGGAGGTTGGAGTCCACTATGGTTCAATGTCCTTTTCGAAGTTTTCAAGCATCAGCCTATACCTTTTTATAAGGAATAAACATGCCGTATTAAAAAGCTACTTTAGAGGCAAGCTGAGGATATGCTCGAAACCTGCAACCTACCGATTTCTTCTAACACTTCCGACAAAACCATTCCAGGCAGCTAAAGGGAAAATATCAACAAAAGCCTTCCTCGACTCACACAAAATCCCCCTCCCACCACCTGGAAGATTTTATCCAGCAATAATAGTTCCAAAAAAATTCAGCACATATGTGAAGCATGCCGCACCAATTCCAAGAAGAGCATACAGAGAACTATTTAACAAAATATCCCTTATGACCGTCAGCGATGAAGAGCTGAAGTCAAGCCCAATCCCATTCGCCATCCCACTAAATACCTGAAACCATAAACCTCCCGGATGAAGTCCTCCCGAGGGGTGATGTAGAGGTCCTCAAATAGCCATCCTCCCATGATGATCGGGCCTAAAAGGTTGAAGTCGTATTTTAACCATCTTATCTGAGATAAGCCCCTCCTACGGTGGGATTTAGATCATCCTTCCTGATTCTATCCTCCATCCCTTCTCTTTTAGGCCTCTATAACCTTCGGTATGCTTAGGGGTTCTGAGCTACGTAGTCTTTGATAAGTACTCACACCCACCCACCACGCACCAATCTTTATAAAAATTTATATGGATAGTTAGGTTTTAACCGGGAGATGGTTGAGGGAAACATCAAAGACGTGAAAAAGCTTGTGGGGAAACTAAGGCAGCTGTTAAAATGATCTGAAGCGCTAAATAGAGTTCTCCACTGTCTTTAACAGCAATAATAGAAATCGGGTAGGAGGAGTATATGCTTCGTGGCTTCATCGCTCAGACCTGTTAGTCATTCCCTAGGAGAGAGGTCCGGATACTGTTTGAGGCTTCTACCCCTGAGCGGGATGTAGGATGGAGGAATAACGTTGAGAACTGCTGAAATGATGGAAACAAGCAATATTTACAGCGTAAACATCAATGAGGAAGCGTTAAGTGTGGCTGGAGGCAAGGGAATAAAGATATATGGCGTAAGACGTGACAGCTGATAAGTGTGGAGGGCTAAAGACCATAGGGAGATATATGGTGAACGTTGAGTTTCAAGGAGTTAAAGTGTCTAGTAATGCATTGCTTGAGATTTCTGAAAACATTAGAGAAGACATAGAACTCATCATAGGCAGACCTGGGATAAATTCATGAGACATAGTACTCATACCTGAAGGATCGAAGCTAAGAGAGGTACCCTTAGAGTTTGAAATAATATAGCAAGCCTAAAGTAGGTAGTCTTACTAGGAACAGCTTGAAGCCTTCACACTATGCAAGGTGAAAAGTTAAGGCTTCAGATTTATCATAGAAACTAACCTCCTAAGTTAAGGAAGATAACATTTCAATAAGAAAGTTTAGCATGTATGTACTACATTAGCTCTCAACCTCTCCACGAATGCTTTCACACCTCCTACAGAAAGCTTAACTCCTCCAGGTACCAAGTCATAAAATTTGATGAAGACTATTCCATAGGTGCCTCAGCATCTTCAAGTTTTCAGCCAATTCATCCATGTATGCCTCCAGTATTTCGCTAAAGCTCTTTCACCATCGTCATCAATGTTTACGCTGAATCTGTATTTCCCTCCATCCCCAAATCCTCAACTAAACCAACCATAACATATACTAGGAACAGTAGGAAAAGTTATGCAAAATACTATAGATACATACCAGTAGCAGCAAGCATAAGCATATCTAATAAATCTGTAATTTAAATAAACATTTTTATACTTCCATTCTTAATTTATGGTATGGATGGGTTGAGTGCTGAGAGGATTGTTGAGCTTTTCGAGAAGGATGTTGGCTCACGTAAACGCTTAGCTGAGCTACTTGTCGTTGAGCCTGATGTAAGGCTAGCAATAATAAACGCATTGATCAGGGATGTAGCGACGAAGGAGGATATTGAGAAGCTAAGAGCAGCAACAAAAGAAGATATTGAAAATTTAAGGAAGGCAACTAAAGAAGATATTGAGAATCTAAGAAAAGCGACAAAGGAGGATATTGAGAATTTAAGGAAGACAACAAAGGAGGATATTGGAAGGCTTGAGGCTAGAATAAATAGCTTAGATGTAAGGATTGATGGTTTAGAGGCGAGGATTAGTAGGTTGGAGGGTCAGATGAGCTTATTCGTGAAGCTTTTCATAGCATTCAATCTCCCAATACTACTAGGAATAGTGGGGATGCTTCTAAAGCTAGTATTTACAGGATAGTATCTGTTCTCCTAGACTTTTAAAATCAACTGTTAATGAGGAGGGGAAGATATAAGTTTAAGTAATCTGAACGTCATCTTGTTAGACTATCTGTGGGGTAATTATGATGCCCTCAAGAGGATTGAGTTCATTAAGCAATAATTCCTATAGCTGGTAAGCCTTAAGCCAATATGTTCTTGAAGATCTTAGAAATTACAAATTTAACATGAAAATGAGCAAATACTTAACATAGAAAACAGTAGTGGAAACCTTAGCGAATACTATAGTCAATCATACAACAGCTTAATTTGCCATGTCCCCAATAGAGATGTTAAATTTTAGGATGAATTTATCTTTAGGTGGTAGCGATGTCTGATGTCTTAATGCTACTTAAGGAGATATGGGAGGAACTCGAGAGATAAAGTTGCTGTATAAGGGTTTGTTGAGAAGCCTATACCCGTGGAGGAGCCTCTGAAAGACGAGGAGGAGGCTATTGAATCCAGTGATGAGGTTGTAGGCGAAGAAGAAATAATGAAGACCTTGAAATGATATTCAGAGTAGAGGCCAAGAAGAGGGTGTTAAAAGCCCTTAAAAGCTTAGTCTTGAGGGGAAGAATAGGATTAATAGGCTACGCTAACCCTAGAAGTGATCCCATACCTTTTAGAAAGTTTAGTTTAATTAGTTAGCTCCATGATTATATAGTTGATGTTTAAATAGTGGCTTTTAATGTCTTGAGGGGTATCCATACTATTTGGAAACGAAGCTAATTAGGAAATAGAAACTTTGAATTTCTTCCTAAACCATGAATCCCTAAACATACTTCCAAACTGCCACACTGCTTCCTTAAAACCTTAATTATGTCTGAAGCTCTTATAACTTAGGTTACATGAAATCGACAAGAAAGCCTACGGTTTTAACCGTGGGATGTCGATAAGCTTAAATATAGCGACAATTTATGTAGGCTTGTGAAAGCCTATCAACATTCGAGGAGCAAGGTCTTTCTAATCCAGTACCAACCCCAAGCTACATGCCTTACTCCATTACCCTTACTTAACCTATGCAAGTACTCCTTAGCTCTTGGATGGATTTTTCATATAGAGCTTAAGCTAAACAAGCTTCCAGACCAATCTTTCACCAATCTAGCTTTAAACTCATCTAAGTACATAAAGTCACCTTCAATATAGATTTGGCACACTGCTAATTTAAGCTTCTGTGATACTCTACAAGATTAGAATCCTTTACGTTAAATAGATGTTCAAAGATCCTCTTGCTTCATCCATTCTCAAGCAAGCGGAGGAATCCCCCTCCTTATCTTTGATTGAATTTAGAGATTCGTTTAGCTTCTCAACTTTCAAATGTAAAGTCTTTGCTCTCTAGGCTTTTTCTCAAGCATGTTTGGAGTTGGGTGAAAACCTTTAAGCGCTTCCCTATTGCTGATGCCATTCTACAGCTCCACATGACCTAATCTTCCTCCAGCTTGCCATAATGATAGTTGGATAAACTGTTACACTCACTCCTAGTAGGGCTGAGTTTATGTCCTCGGCTATCAATTTGAGGCTAAGATTTTTCTAGCTAATTCGTTTGCTTCAAGGCTTACGCGCGCGTATGCATGTAAACATGTGGGAAAGGTTAATTAATCCTGGAGGCAATTTAATGTAGGTAGAGTGGTATGGGGCTTACCTACATAAAGATTCGGGTTTACAGCATCGATCTAGCAAGATGGGAGGATGTGGAGGTTTTGGTGGATAGTGGGGCGCTGTTTACTTCAATACCGCGTTCCACTCTTGAGGGGCTTGGGCTTAAGCCTATTGCTAGGCAGAAGCTTAGAGTCTATGGTGGAGGGATTGTTGAACGTGATGTTGGTGGAGCAGCTGTGGAGTATGAGGGGCGGCGTGCCGTTGTTCCAATAGTGTTTGGAGAGCTGAAGGACATTCCAGTTCTCGGAGCCACAGCCTTAGAATCTCTAGGCTATCAATTAGACCCTGTATCTAAGAGGTTGAAGCCCATCGAGTTGCTGATGATATAGAAATGATGGGGGTGTTTGAAGAATTCTGAGTATGCAATTATTGTAACTGAGTGGGATAGATTCTGAAAGCTTAAACCGGAAAACTTCATTGAACCCCTTGGGAATACTTAGAAGAGCTTTGTAGGAGGCTCATAGAATATGATAGAAAGCATATTGGAAACAGTGAGCTGGAAAAGTAATTCGAATGGTTAAATGTTGATGAGGTAAAATGATGGGGAAAGGTGCATGCTTAAGAATGTGGAGCTAGACTTTATCGGCAGAGAGTTAGGCATTAAAGTTGTGGGCTGCTTAACACTCTTAACGTGAAGTTTAAGGCTTTAACATTATTAGTTTAGTTCTTTGAACATTGTCTCTAACGATATTGCTTCAGGGAAGTTCAAGAGATCATGGTCTTCCGTAACCAATTTAAGCCCCCGCTTTCTAGCAATGTAGATGTATGAAGCGTCGTAGAAGGTTATGTTGTTCTTTGCAGCTATCTCGAAGACTTCAAGCATCCCCTTCTCAATACTCAACTTCCCTACGCCTCCCATAATCTCCTCAAACATCTTCATCACTGAAGCAGGATCCCTAATCTTCCCCCTCTGGCACTCCTTCCACACAACATTGCCCACTTCGTAAATTGTTAAGTCCAATATTACGAAACGATCTTCATATAAGAACATGTTCTCCCTTAGCTTCAGTATTAATGGGTAAATTACTGATGCATCGATCAAGTATTTTGCTGGCGAAGCCATTCACATCATCTCTTAAGCCTCATCTCCTTAACAGCCTTCACCCACTCCCCAACCTCCAAATCCATTGACTTCAACGCTTCCCCTATCAACATCCTCATCCTCTCCATCTTCACCCTCCTGACCTCCTCTTCCAAAGCTCTCTCAACAGCTTCCCTCAAATCTATACCTAGCCTCTCAGCCTCCTCCTTAAGCTCCCTCCTCACCCTCACGGAAAGAACAACAGTAGACAATCCTCCCACCATAATTTATAAGTATGACGTGTATATAAATTTTGTAAACTAAATTTTGTATACGAAGATTTCAATTAATGGGAAAAGTAAGTTCTCATGGAAATTATTTTAAATTTTAAGCTAAGTTAATAAAATGTTGCAGCTGGGATGCTGGTATGCCGTAGACAGCAGTTTCAAAATAGATTAGGTTTAAAAACAGAATCTTTCAGCTTTATCTTAGAAGAATTAATACTTCCAAAGTTAAGCATTGTTGAAGAATCCAGCCAACAAATTTCAGAAGCCTACGCAGTATCTAAGGGTTTGATGAAAGGGATATGCTCTTCGTTGCTAGCTTTAAAGTTAAGGGCGCCTATATGGATAAATCGATGATAAAGCATGGTGTTAAGTCACAAGCTTAGCTGTGGATACTGAGGCTTTAATGAAAGCTTTAGGGGAGAACTAGAATTAAGTGATTGGACTAGTTAGAAAAAAACTCAGAGTAAAGTATGGCTTATGAAAACCTGTTAGTTTAGTTGAGTAAAATCTAGGCCGCCATAAACAAAGAATAGATGACAAATGGAAAGCTTTTGAAAAGTTTAACAAATGTTAAAGAAATTGTTTACGGCCGTTATGTGGGGGAATTGCTAAGGTTTATTAACTGGTGAATTGATGTTAGGGATTGTGTATGAAGAGGATGAAGAAATGTTGGTTATAACTCCTCCTTGTAGGAGGGGATACGTATGAAGATAAAATATGATAGGGAGGGTGACATCTTAGACATATTGGTTAGAGATGGACAGATACATTACGCTGAAGAGTGTGTGCGAAGAGTTATACAAAGTTAACTATTCAGAAACTCTGGCAAACCCCAGAAGAGATTGTTGTGGACTACTTTTATGAAGGTTGATGAATTCTAATAATCTAATCAACCCACATACTCGCTTCTCAAATTCTCCTCTAATGCTATTTCATGAAGAGACATGTCTGCAGTATAGAATCTCTCCGAATTTACATGCTTAGCGGAAAGTAATTGTAATGCATCAGCTTGATAAATATGATATTTTTCTATTAAGCTCCACGCTTGTTTAAGGAGACCTGTACCTACAGGAATTATCTTTATGAGCCTCAATTTTATAAATCTGAGCGTTTCACCTAGAAACTGAATCCTTGCTTTCAAATAGTTTTCATCATGTAGCCACGCCTCCTACGGTACTTATCGAGAACGCACAGCACTTCACCAATATTCCAAGCAGAGAACGATAATAACACGTTGCCGCCAAGCGCTTTCTCATATATTTCATTCATTAACTCACTTCCCGGCTCTCTAACGCTTAATAATTGCACTAGTGTCTAACCAACATATTTAAAACCTAGAGTCTCTAAGCTCTCTCACAACCTTTCCCGCATCTGTTTGAGTTTCAGGCTTGACTGGAGTTATTAGTAGGGGGTTTTTCTCGGAACCCAGCAATCCTTCAAGAGCCTCTATCATCAAATCTTCGCAAAGCCCCTCCCCTATAGCCTCTTCAACAGCCTTGCTAAGTCCCTTTAAGCCTTTCTCACCTACAACTTTAGCCTTAAACCTCTCCCAGAGGTCTCCATCAACGACTATGCTTGTCTTTATCCTCCTAGTCATACTCCAATCCCTAAAGTAAAAGAGTATATAAAGTTTTGCTTATTATAACCAAGCCCTTTAAGACGGAGATTTAGAGATCTAATATTTTGAAGAATTCTTTTCTTAAGCATAGCAATGCCGCTTCTTCAGCTCATTGAGGAGTTAATGGAACTGGATGAGAAGTGTAAGTATACAGGCATTGATATTTTGTTTAATGGGGAATTCTCATTTTATTCGGCATGAGAAGAACGGATGACAACAACTTTCTCAAGCAGTACAGCTTTCATGATATAGTTCTTATGAGTATGATTTGTTTATCCTAGCATTTTCATCGATGGCGATCATACCTCTTCCCCTCCCTTAGCCACTAACAAGAAAGTCGCCGTATTGCCAAATAAGGAAAGGAAATTAATTGTTCATCCTGAGCCAACAAGACAGCGTCTCCAAAACCAATAGAGGGAATTGAAGCCGAAGATAAAAGCGAAGCGGAAGAGGAATGAGTTTTTAAGTGACGTTGAATATTATCTTAGGACTATCTGCGGGGGATAGGTTATGGCAGCGTCCATGGTTGAGTTCATTAGGTATTTGTTTATTGAGGCTGAGAGATATTTGGCTAGGGGGGATGCTGTCCAATCATCCGAGAAGCTCTATAAGGCTGCTGAGGAATGCATTAAAGCATTATCTGTGCGCTTCAGCCTTCCCGAAGTAAAGGATGCGGAGGAGAAGGGTAGGTGGACGGTTACCCTGCTTGAAAAGGCTGTAAGAAAACTCTCCGACAAGATAGGCATGGATGTTCAGCTCGGCTGGGATGCAGCAAACCACCTGCATGTATGGGGGTTCCATGAGGCAAAGCTTGAACCGGAAGATGTTGAAGCAAGAATTCCCCTAATAAGGCGGCTAATAGAGTTAACAGTGAAAACTTGAATCAAACAATGCAAATCTTTCCAGGAAAGAAGCCTCAAAATTTACGGCTGGAGCATTGCCATAGGAACGCTCTTAAATAAGAATTTTGTGGCTGGTTTTGGGAACCTGGCAACTTAACATATTGTATCTGATTTCCTAAGTTGCCACACCCGTCTCATCTATCAATAACTTTATTAGGAAGCGCCTGGAAAAAGGTAGGTGGATGGAAGTGAAATGAAGGTAAACTATGATCCGGAAGCAGACATACTCTACATAGTGATCAAGGAGGGCCCTATAAAGGACACTGTAGAAGCAGAAGACGAGATACTTATTGAAATCGCAGAAGATAAGGTATAGCGGGAATAGAGATATAGAACGCCTCAAAGAACATTCTAGAACTAATAGCAAAAGAGCTTTCAGCAAAATTAGAAAATCGCTTGAAGCAATCGCCAAACAATAAACTATGATGGATAATGCTAATATTTGGTGAAAGTGTTGAGTATGTTAGTAGCGTTGAAGAATGCTTGAAAGGTTAATACGCAATAATCGTAACGGAGTGGGATGAATTCAGAAAACCCAAACCGGAAGACTTCATAAGGTTGATGATAATTCAAGTTTAATTGATTTACTCCATAATATGCACTCTAGTTCTAAATTTTCGCAGGTAGCGGAATTATGGGCGTTTAAACCAATATTGGCTTCCATTAGACTTTAAATCATGGTTTTCAGATCCACATTCATACTATCTCTCTTGCTTTTCTCTCTAATTGGTTTTCAGTAAGCTGAGGATGGAAGAGGTTTGTATACATGTTAGTTTTAAGAGAATAGAATATTAGAAGCTATTGTAGGTGGTATGATGACCGATAGAGTGCTGGTTTACTTTAAGGATGCATGTAAGTTTTATGAGGAATCCATTAGGGAGTTTGAGGAGGGGTTAAGGAAAGCGACTCCTATAAGATTAGGGACTCAGCTGAAAAGGCGTGGAATACCGTAATACAAGCAACAAATGCCTTAATTCTAAAGTTTTCTGGAAAGCCTCCATCCAGTTGTTGGGAGCGCAGTAAGATGCTTAGGAAGCTGGAAATAGGGCTTCCTGAAATGGGGAAATTAATGCTTAGAGACAGGTATGGGCTAGGGAGAAGCGCCTCAACGAAACAGTATTTTATGAGGCAACATAGACATTGAGGATATGGAGAATGATTTGTTCTCTCAACACAGCATGAGATATGTCAAGTTAACATATAGTAGATCCATTAAGCTAAGGCTTAGCTTGACAGCATCACAGCATGAAGAGGAAAAGCATAAATAGTAAACTTTACTATTCGACATTATGAGTAAGAGCATTTCCATTAACGTTCCGGAAGAAATTTGGATTCTTACCTCAAAGGATGAGCTACTTAAGAAGGCTATGGAACGTATTGCTGTTGAAGAATTCAAGAAACTTTTGTTGAAGTATTTTGTAGCAGAGGAAATTACTGGAGTTGTAGATGAAAAGGAAATAGTTAAAATAGATGATGAGCTGAAGGAAAAAGCATGGGAAGAACTGAAACGGAAATGGAGGTTATAATCGATAGTAACAAAATAATTTCTGCGGTAGTAAGTAAGGGAATCGTTAGAAGAATTGTTATATTTTCAGGTATAAGCTTTTACGCACCTAAAGAATTAGTGGAAGTCGGGAAACATAGAGAAGAAATATGTAAACGCATAGGTTTAAAAACAGAATCTTTCAGCTTTATCTTAGAAGAATTAATACTTCCAAAGTTAAACATTGTTGAAGAATCCAAGTACGCCAATAAAATTTCAGAAGCCTATGCAGTATCTAAAGAGTTTGATGAAAAGGATATGCCCTTCGTTGCACTAGCTTTAAAGTTAAGGGCGCCTATATGGACAAACGACAAATCAATGATAAAGCATGGTGTTAAGTCACAAGCTTAGCTGTGGATACTGAGGCTTTAATGAAAGCTTTAAAGGGAGAACTAGAATTAAGTGATTGGACTACAGTTAGAAAAGAACTTAAAGTAAAGTATGGCTTATGAAAAACTGTTAGCCTGAGCCTAAGGTTTTGGTCACGCTGTTCTTGTGGCGGGTTTCTTGTTGGGATGAATCTTACGTGCGCTTCAGGAAGGATCTTGAAGCCCTACTTGACTATGCTATTAAGAATAGTGTGGAATTACCCATCATAGAAGCCGTACTAAAAGTCAATAGAAGGCAGCCATATAGAGTTGGCTAGGAGCTCATAGGAGGACTTAATGGTAGGAGGATATCAGTACTGGGCTTAGCATTTAAACCTGGAACTGATGATATGACGCACACGTGTTTTTTAATTTCAGTAGCTACTTCCGGCATTTCCTCCAAGTAGAGCTCAACCGCCTCCTTCAGATTTTCCATGGCCTCCTCCATTGTCCTACCCTGAGTAGTAACGCCAGTAAAAGCCTCCCTAATTACGAACATGTCTTCCCCCTTCCAAATTATGGCTTGAAGCTTCACAAATCTTGTAAAGTGATACCCTTATTTAAGGATTCCGTTGAGTTTCATGCTCTGTTAACTTAAGGTTTTCCAGACCAAAGACCATCTTTAATTTTGGAATAAACTTCAAGAGGAGCCAATCTTTCAGCATTTCTCTACGTGCGTGCGTTTCTAGGGTTTTTAATCATGAGGATGCTGATAGAGGTCATGGGTTTGTTACTTCTACGATTTGTTTCTTTGAAGGTTGATGAATTGGATAGGATAGTTATCGGTAATGTTGAGGATGTTGTTTACGTCATTGACGAAAATTACGTGAGAGGAGTTTGGTGGAAGTGTTTATATAGATGTTTTAATAGTGTGTTATGGTGGTTATTTGAGCGAGGCTGTTTTGGGGAAGATTGAGGAGGTTGGGAGGAAGCTTGATGAGTTAATGGATTTTCTTGAGGATGTTTTCTTAACTGTTGAGGAGTACATATTATTGAAGGAGACTGATGAGATGGTTAGGAGTAAACGCTTTGGCGAGTTGAAGTCCATTAATGAAGTTTAGAATTCTCCTCCATAGAAGAGCGTATGAATTCTTAAGGGACCTAAAATCTGATGAGAAGCAACACATAATTGATAAGCTTAAGCAGCTCGAGGATTTCCCAGCAGTTAGGCTTGACATTGTTAAGATTGCAGGTGAAGCTGATACGTTCAGGTTACGTGTGGGAAATATAGAGCACTATTTAAGGTTTATGAGCGGGAAAGAATAATAGTGGTCATAAAAATAGATGTCAGAGGTAGAATCTACAGATGAGCTCATACCAAAAGTTTAAAGCAATAGGATTGAGTTGAAATGATGATGTAATATGATTGAGGGCTTTGTTTAATTGGTGGCCTCCTAATGTTTCTGAGGGTATTCATATGTATATGAGAATAGAGTTTTAAGATGTGGGGGTGATTTTCGCAGGTAGTGGAATTCTAAGTGTTTGAGCTGATATCTGTTTCTTCAAATTCTTAACAATGTCTTCTAATAAACTTTAATTGGCTGCATTATTCTGGTGTTTAATTTTTGTTTTCATAGATGATCTTCTTTGTTTCTGAAATCATCTTTTCTATATCTAGCATCCTCTCCTTCACAGCGTCTGAGTCTAGTTTTGCCTCATGGAAACCCCAAACGTGTAGGTAGTTTGCTCTATCCCATGCTATGCTAAACCATTCGCCTAGCTTCCTGGATATTCTTGAAACAGCCTTCTCAAGTTCTGTAACAGTCCATCTACCTCTCTCACCAACAATTTTGAGGATGTCTTCCATGTTGAAGCGTATTGCAAGCGCTTTGACTGCTTCTTCAGCAGCCCTGTACAGTTTTTCACTGGCTTGTATAGGATCTTTATCAGCTAAGCTTCCCCCATCCTCAAGATATCTTAATGCAAGATCTATACGTTGTTTAACGCCAATTTCTTTACTCATCCTATAACACCAAATCCGCTGTACAGTAAGCATAAACACATTTATTAAGTTTGTTTAGGATGTGGGGTGGTTTTCGTAGGTAGGGGTTCTGGGCTTTGAGTTAATATCTATTTCTTCCATGCTGTTTTAAATTGATTTGTTAATGGGGTGGTTTGAGTGGTTCATGTGTTTATTTTCTCTGGAAGGGCTTTTTAAGGATAGATGTGTGGGGTGTCGGTCTTGGGTTTATTAACTCTTCTCTCCGGTATGTTTGAGGGTTAATTATAGTTCAGGTGATCTTCTGATTAAGTTTTGTTTGTTGGAGGTTTGGCTTAGTTTTGATAGGCTGACTTGTTGGTTATGATGCTTGTTTTCCCTCATGTTGATCAATGTTAGGTTACTGAAACTTCCTTTTAGCTAGGCTTTAGACCATTAGTGGATTATTTGCTTGCTCTAAGTACCTCTATGAGGAGTGGCTTGTTGTTTTCGTCGAAATGCACTATTATGTCACCTACTTCTTCTGCGTGGGGGAGTTTCCCTTCTTCGGAGACTATTATTGTGAGGATGTCGGCTTCTTCATCGTACTTAATTTTATACGCCATAGCGCCTCACTGGATAGAAGGTTATATAGTAGATAATCTTTTCCATCTTCGTAACAACTCTTAAAGCGTATTTTGCATTGATGGATTGATGGCAAATATTGTGTACCCCTTTTGTCCACGTGTTCAGGATCCCTGTTTTAACGACTCCTCTTCATTTATTTCGAAGCTGTAATGTTTAGAAGCTCAAACTTTTCACGAGCATGTTTAGTGAGTCTAACTTCACAACCTCGAATACTTTTCATCCCAGATTCACCCCATATTTGTTAGTGTCTAGCTTTGTGGTTTAATTCTTCGATGATTGTACTTTCTATTCTAAATTGGTATGAATTAGGGTGTGAATGTTAAAGTTTCCATTTTACTATATGGATAAAATTGCGGATTTCGAAATTAAGCCACAAAGCTAGTGTCTTCATACTTCTATTGGGGCATTGATGGTTTAAAAGCTTATGAGTAACTGAACACGTCATAAGATTTTGGTTTAGACATATAGGCTGATTGCATCTTATCTTCACAATCCCTTCATTACTCCTATTCCTGACGTTTCTCTATACTTTGTTCTCTACCTTTGCGGTTTTGTTTGATGAAGGATCTATTAATATTCTTAGCTCATATAAAATACCTCCATTATTAGAGTGTATGGTGAAGTTGAGGTTTGGTGTAGTTATAGAGAGGTATGAGTAAATATGAAATATGTAGAAAGCCATCTTTAAAGAGAAAGATTTATAATATAGAGTTCATAATCCTTCTTGGTGATTATCTGTAGATGGGCGAAGTTCGTGTAAAGTTTAGGGTTTACAATGGTGAACGTTCCGCTGAGCTGGATGGATTTGTGGATACGGGAGCAACCTTCACGAAGATTCCGAGATCTATAGCCTCCGAGATTGGGCTTCAGGCCAAGTATAAGGTTGAGGTCATGCTGGGGGATAGGAGAACTGTGACGAGAGGTCTTGCACTAGGAGAGGTTGAGATAGAAGACGTCAAGAGGCCTGTCCTCGTGGCGATTGGTGGAGATGATGAAATGCCCATAATCGGATACACTACCCTTGAAGTCTTAGGCTTCAAGGTGAACTCGGTGACTGGAAGGCTTGAAAGGACACTAGCCATAGAACTGTAGAACGCGGAGAATGAAGGCTTACAATTAGGAAGCTTACTTGTAGACAACGAAACCCTCTTAGAGTTAAAGGGTTGGTAATGGAATATCATGATCATCCAGGATCGATGATTAAAGTTGAAAAGCCATAGCGTACTCTTAATGGAAGATTAATAGAAGCAAGCCTATAGAGTTGTTGAGCTGGCTAAGAGCTTATTGGAGAATTTCATGGGAGAAGAGTATCGTGTTGGGATTAGCATTCAAACCTGGAACTGATGATGTGAGGGATGATGCATCAATAAAAATTGTTAGGAGGCTAAGGTTATGGTTTACGATCTGAAAGCCATAGATAACGCTAGGAGAATAGGTGAAATGTTGAGTATGCTAGTAGTGTTGAAGAGTGCTTGAAGGATTCTGGGTATGCACTTATCGTAGCAGAATGGAATGAGTTTAGGGAGCTTAACCAGAAGACTTTACGAAATTAATGAAGACCCCACAGTCATAGATGGTGGAGGAATATATGATCCAATACTCCAAAAGCTGAAATTCAAGCTATACTTAAGCTAGGAAAGATTTATGAGTTGTTGGACAGCCCTGAAGAGCAGTACTCAATTGAATTCCTGCCTAAAATAAAAGCGTTAAGCTTAATCCCTCAAAGACCTAGCATCGTGAGGGGCTCTTATTGACGTATTTTAAGAAGTTAAATGAGGGGTTTGAGTGGGGAGGGTGAAGCTTTCGTTCACCATAGACGTTGAGCTTGAATTCTGCGATAGGGGGAGAGCTATCCGTCAAGTGGAGGAGTTCGCGGAGGAAGGTATGAGGTTTCCAGTCGTCGTCTTCGGCCCTGAGGGCTGTGGTAAAACAGCTTGGCTGAAGCAGGCAGCGGAGGCTTTGAGGGAATTAGGCTTTGAGGCAATTTACGTAGACCCCATGAGAAGGGACTTCATCATTCACACAGACGTAGGGGAGATTGTGAATAAGTTTGCTGAGGCAGCTTCTGAGGCTGTTGGGATAGCTGAGGCTAAGATTGCAACGCTAGCCATAGATGTAGTGAAGTGGCTAATAAGCGAGCGGAGGAGGGGGAAGGTAGCTGTTTTAGTGGATGATGTGTTTCAAGCGGTAGGGCTTGAAAAAGCATCGAGGTATGTGAAAGCCTTGCTAGGACTTGTAGAATATCCTCCAGAAGGCTACGAGAGAATAGTAGCTGTAGCGGCGACGAGTAAAGGACTCTCAAGGGCTGAGATAGGGAGGCATAGGTGGGCTCTGCTGAGGCCCATGTGGAACATGCCCAAGAAGGGGTTTGAGGAGCTCTACGAGAAGCTACCTAGGTCAAAGCCATCAGTTGAAGAGGTCTGGAGACTAACTGGTGGGAACCCAGGCATGCTTGCCAAGCCCTACCAAGCCAAGTGGGACGTGGAGACCGTTGTGAGAGACCTTGTGGACTTTAGGAAGCTGGATGTCTTCACCCACTCACTAACAAGCGACGAGAAGATATGGCTTTTAGAAGCTGTTGAGGATCCTGATACACTCCTGACAAGGGAGAGGATACCACTCCTCAACAAGTTAGTTGAGCTAAACCTGATAATTGATGCTGTACCGGAGAGGAGGCCTGAGCACTGGATAGATGAGCCGCCCCCACAGAAGGATTTAGAGTTAGGGGTGGGGAGGCGAATAGCTTGGCAGACCCCTCTTCACAGAGAGGCAGTCAAGACAGCTATGGCTTAGGGCTACGCGCGGCTGTAAATGTATTATGTTATGTGATTATTGGAGTTTTACGATATTAAGCTAGACCCTTCAACGAACAGAATAATTGTAGGGAAGAACTACAGCTCCTTTAAGCTTTACACATGCAATTAACATGCCATACATGTCAGGCACATGAAGTATAGTTGCAGGAATGAATTGTTGAATAGCTTAAGCATTGAAAGCTTGATAAAGCATCTTTAACAAACCTCCTAATCCACCCTACAAATCCCAACAGCTGCAATATCCTCTAACATTATGGATTTTAAAGTTGAGTTGATCGTGTTTGACTCCAAGAAGGGTTGTTACTGCTGGTCTTGGCGCTAGGCTTCACCTATAAGTAAGGAGCTTTAATGTTTGAGGGTTGTTGAGAAGCCTCTATTGAATTTCGCAATAATGCCGTTCTATATCTTAAGCCTGAAGTATTTGATGTTCTTGAGGGGCTTAAGCTGGCTTCAGCGGTGAATTCCAGCTCACTGATGTAATTCGGAGCCTCTTGAAAGAGGTTGTAGGGTTTTAGCCGTCATACTTGAGGATGATGAAGTTAGGCTTAACGGAGCCTCTGAAACATATTGGTAAGCCTACAGCTATCCTACAGTAGCATATTCAGTCAAGCGTGAAAGATGGATTTGAAGAGAATTCCTCCAGCTATCTTTATATACAGGATTGTAATATTCCTCCAGTAAGGGCATATCTACTGGTAAACAGCTTCTGGAGGAGCTTAGGAGTGCCTTAGCTGAGGAGCTTTTACCGGAGGCTTTGAGGCATAGGGAGCTTAGAAGGATTATGCTTCTAGCGATATCTAGGGAGATGGTGACAAAGGATGATATAGAGGTTTTGAGGAGGGATATGGGGAAGCTTGAGGCTGAGCTTAAATCTTATGTGGATGCAAGGATTAATGATGTGAATAGGAGGATAAACGACTTATACGGTGTTATGAAAGCATCTTTAGTTGCCATCGTAATCACATTAGCATCAACAATACTCGTACCGCTAATATTGAGGATACTCTTTTAGCATCCTTGATTAAGCCAGCCCATATAGTAATGTGAAGTCGATGAAAACAATAATAGAAAACTTTAGCGAAAATATTATGGTCACGAACATTTTATTCATGTTTTTAGGGGTGGTACTTTAAGAGTAACTTTCAATTCTTTTATTTCATCGAAGATGTGGATTTTTAGAGTTAATTGATACTCTCCTCCTTTTGTATCGGTAGTTACTGGCTCGGCGCTTCCAATTGGATCCTCAACGAATGATGCTTCCTCTCCTGGGAGTAGTATTTTAAGCGATGGTTTAACAAATATGAAAAGTCCGGAAGAGCATAGCTCTTTGTTATCTTTGTATACTTCTATTTTTGCAGGTTCCTGCACTATTATTGGAAACTTCTCGGGATTTGTGAATGTTATATTTATTCTTTTTATTTTATATTCCTTTTCGTACGTCCAGTATCCTTGAATTTCTATTTCCATTTTAGTCTTTTCTGGCCCACCGATACTGAATTTCTCTTCGTACAACAATTTTTCGTCATACTTTTTGTCATCGAGTTTTATCCTTTCCATGATAATAACTGAATACTCCCCTGGTCTGGGATCTCTAAAACCTGTTATTCGATTAGGAAGTTTTTCGATTGTAGCTGAAGTCTCAAAATACTCAACCGAAGCAATATTTAGAAGTTCTCCTTTTGGCGACTTTAGTTTCTCTATTAAGTCATAACCAAAGTTTTGGATTTTGAGATTTCCTGTTTCTTTATCAAACTCTGCTTTAAATTCTTTTACTTCTTCGGCCTTCCGCAAATAACAATCTTCAAAATATAACACCAGTGTCTCTCCTTTACCCTTATTTTTCCCAGTCACTGCTATTATTTCTCCTTTCTTTATTGGAATCACTTCTTTTTTGTCGTTGAAAGAGCAAACAATTGCTGGGCCATAAGGTATTCGAGCTACACTGTAAGGATCAGGATATGAGATCCATACATCTGCTCCCTTTTCCTTATCTTCTATATAAATCACTTCTCCCATCGTTATAATAATTCGTTCCTTGTATTTTTCATTAGCTGCTACTGGGTTATTTTTGTACTCTTGCAGCAAATCTTTTATGGAAACTTTTATTGGCGTTTCTATCTTTGGCGGAACTTCTGGTTTCGATGGAGGCGTTTCTGGAATTTCTGGTTTTGGTGTTTCAGGTATAGTCAGCGTTGTTGGAGTTTCTGGTTTTGATGGCGGTGTCACTGGCACTGGTTTTTGGAACAAAACCACCCCTGCCACTATTGCTACAATAATTATTGCTATTAAAGGTGCGACCTTTTTTTTCAAGGTCATCCTCCAATTCTCAGAATATTTATCAAGAGGATTTAAACTTTTTGAATGAAATTGCGTTTTTCCATTCTTCAATACTTAGGGTTTCTGCTCTTTTAGTTGGGGAAATGCCGCAATCCGAAAGCCGCTCCTTACGTGCGCATAAAGAAGTTGGAGGAAATAAGTAATCGTTAACCGTAGTTTAATTTTGTGGTCTATTATCTCTTGAATGCCGGGAGCCTATAATTTTGAATATTTCTTGACACTGCGGAGTAGAGCTCTACTAACGTAAAGGTTGAGGCATAGAATCTATCTATTTCATCTATCTTTCTTAATTTCTCTATAATATTTACAGCCTTACTATGGTTAGGATCACCATCGATGCAGTAGGAAATAATCACACAGGTATCTAAGTAGGACATTGTTGCTACTCACGTATTTCTTGAACTATGCGTACGGCATCAAATCCTGGTAAAGCTTTCGGTCCTACTTTTGATTTAATCATTATTTTAACTATGTAGTTGATCAATTCATCTTCACTGACGTTCTTTTCCCCTAACCATCTGAGCGATAAGACAATTTTATAGTCTTTATATGGTGAATAATCGATGAGTTTTAACCAAAGCTCCAAAGCATCTTTGGCTGGGAGGTTTATCGTGATCATCGCTACAGCACCATAAAGGTTGTCATTGTATATCTCTACGCTACAAATGTTTTCCCTCCCCAACAATGTAGCTATCAATCTAGGAATATAGCCTCTTAATATTTGAGAAATCGTACTCGACACTTCTTGCAGTCTCTTCATTTCCCTAATGTCTCTACTCCCGGCGGAAATACGATGCTCAGGGGAGCAGTAATATGGTGGCTGTTCAGGTTTGGAACTGGGTTTTATTACGGGCTCTAAAGGGGATTCAAGAATCCAGCTGGAAACACTTAACATTTCTACACCCTCTCCAGCAGTTTTCTTAAGATATTCTCTATATTCTCTATGAAATTTATAAGTTTCAATTTCTCCTCTCTATATACTATTGTAATTCTGTATAAGTTCTCCCCCTCACCCACTTTATATGAGCTCCAAATTGGAGATATCTTCAGATGGAACCATTTATTTGAAGTTGGTTCTCCACCTTCGCTAACAAAGCCTCCCTCCATCAATCTCAAATCGAAACCAAGCAGATCTTTAAAGGTATACTTGTTATCTGTAAATCTGGGTTTTAGGAGTGCCTCCGCTACGATAATTGCTTCGTAAGGGATGAGGGCTTTATCAATACTCACACTCATTTCTTTAAAACAGCTTTCGACTTCATCTAATGCACTAAGAATTTCTTTGGGATTTGACTCTCGATACCTAAAATTCTTCTTTCAATATTGTAATCTACTCTTACAGCTCCTTTCCCAGCAATTACGTTAGGAGGCTCGATGAAACCAATAGTAGCGCCTTCAAGTGTTGGTCTAACACTAGCTCTAACATATCCTTTTCTCGCAAGCTTGTCAAGTAATACGGGAATGTCAGGCTCAAGCAGGAAAACCGTAGCGATACGAATCTGTAGAATCAATAACATACTCATTTTCTACACCTTCCCCCTACAGTCATATTCTATTTTTCCTCTTCCCAATCCAGTATACTACTCCAGCTATTATCCAGCAGATTACTGTGCTTACCGGTGTGAATGAGCAGTGGGCGTAGTAGCCTAGAAGTGAAGACTTACCTGCAGGTACTGGAATAAAGGTGGATACCCCTAAGATGATGGCGACAACAACCCCAACCCAATAATACAGTTTCAACAGCTCACCTCGATAATATTCCAAGCATATTTATAAATCTTCAACTTAAAACCTTAATATCCGCCTTATCGTAGATTTCCTTTAGTTTTCTGGGCTAAAATCTATGGGACTGGATAGATGAGGAATATGCTAGAGGAAAGCTTGGCCTACCACCCAGACGGGGTCGTTGATGTAGCATAATAGTTGTCACACTCTTAAAATCCCTTAGGGGGTGGTTAAATTTTTATCAGATGTCCTCTCACAGAAGAAGCGTGCCGCCATACCTGTTACGGCAGTTTTAGGAGCTTTTCACGTGACTACAAGATACTTAAAGCTACCTGCAACAGATGTGATGAAGATACTTATAAAGATGCTAGAAACCATGTCGCCAGCTTTCTATCCCCACATATTTTAGAGGATGCTATTAATGCTATCGAGTATGCAACATGTTATAGAATAAAGTCTTGGGATGGATACATAATTAAGCTGGCAAAAAGTATTGGAAACAGCATCGTGTACACATTAGATGAAGAGCTTGGTAAAGTTAAGGACGTAGTAGTTATAAACCCTTCCCCCAAGACCTTGTTGAGAAGTACCACGAATATATTGAAAGCAAGTTACGTAGAAGTTGACGTCAAGAAATATCGAAAACTCCTAGGAAAATATAGCTTCATAATCTGCTTTACTTACCCATGGTTTTGAATATTCAGAGATTCCTAAGGAAGCAGCAAGAGTTGGGTTCGTCAGCAGTTTCTGGGACCTGGCAACTTAACATATTGTATCCAACTTCTTAAGTTTACAAAGCGAGTTTCTGAATAGTTAACTTTTATAGCTCTTCTAACAAATACTTCTAGGGTGTGCCCGATATGTGGCGAGTTGAATAGGCCGAATGGGCGCATCTATGAATGTAGGAAATCGGCTTCCAAGCGGATAAACATCTGGTAGCCGCTTGGAACATAGCCGTAAAACTCCAGGTGTGTCTTCTTCACCGTTGGTGGCGAAAGCCACCCAAGAAGCCCTAAAGGCTGAGGTGGAACGGATAGCTATAAAATGTTAACTATCCGACAACGGTATGAGTAAAGTAGCTGGAATTGTTCAGGTTCTCTCGAAATTGTTAAAGAACTATGATTATGCGTCTTCAAGTTGGTTAAGCCTTTATGCTATGTTCTGGCAGACATGGATCTCCTAATGGATGTAAGTGAAGCCGAGAGTGTTACGTATGAGATCATGGGCTTAGCTATATGGCTGCTGTTAAGGACCATACCGCATAACCCTTACGAAAGATATTTCAATAATCAGCCTTTACGTTCACCAAGCCTCAACGAGTAATCTTCATCAACAGCAAAAGCTTCTGGAGCATATATGCACCAGAGAGTTACGCACATAACTTTTCTACTGTTTCTTAAGTATATGCTATAGTTAATCTAGTGAGGCTTTGAGGATGGGATTACAGATTCAACATAGGCAGATACTAACATGAAAACAATAGTGGAAGAGCTTCAGCGAAACATTATAGTTAACAAGATAGTTAAGCCACAATCTTAAGTTTACAGGATGAGCTTAACAGCTTCACTACTGTAGCCTAGACTGTCTTAACAAGTATTAAACTCTAAAAACTATTCTTAACATTAACGGTACAAGTATTGTTGAGGCTAATGTAACTACTATTGCAACTAGGGATGCCTTAACAACACCGTACAGATCACTTACCCTCATATTTATACTATTCACCTTCTCATCTATATAGGATTTCAACTCAGCCTTAAGCCTCTCCATATCCTCCTTTGTTGTCTTCCTTAAATTTTCAATATCTTCTTTAGTTGCTGCTCTCAGCTTCTCAATATCCTCCTTTGTCGCTACATCCCTGATCAATGCGTTTATTATTGCTAGCCTTACATCAGGCTCAACGACAAGCAGCTCAGCTAAGCGTTTACGTGAGCCAACATCCTTCTCGAAAAGCTCAACAATCCTCTCAGCACTCAACCCATCCATACCATAAATTAAGAATGGAAGTATAAAAATGTTTATTTAAATTACAGATTTATTAGATATGCTTATGCTTGCTGCTACTGATATGTATTTATAGTATTTCGCATAACTTTTCCTACATTACCTTAAATGTATGTTATAGTTGATCTGATTGAGGATGAAGGGAAATACGAATTCAGCATAGGCAGATACTTAACATGGAAACAATGGTGAAGGAACTTAGCGAAATACTACTTATCGTAGGGATATGGAATCATTCTATCAAGTGAGAACGTTTACGCATGCGTGGAGGCCTTGGCAGATGATAGAGTTTACACCATGGAGGCTTAAATGATTAAGTGAATAACTATGAATTCTTTAGGGTGAGGGGATTGTGCATATGGGGACATTAAAATCATGCATAGAGCAGCTTCTATAAATTTATATGGATAGTTTGGTTTTAATGTTGGTGGTGGTGTGAGTCGAACATTTGTGGAGATTGAGATAGAGGGGAGGAGGGCCTATGCCCTGTTTGATACTGGCTCGATACGTTCCTACATTAGGAGGGGGTTTTCTTCAGATGTTAAGCGGAGAATAACGCCTTTTGATGTAGGTTTGGGTGGACGTATTTACAGGATCGCAGAAGTTTGTTTAGTGGAGTGTGCAATTGATGGGTTACCGTTCGACATTGAAGCCCACCCAGTTGAAGATTTAGGATTCGATGAGGGGGGGAGGAGGATAGATGCCATAATCGGAGCATTAGCAATGGAGAAGTGGGCCTTAACTCCAAACCCTAAAACAGGAGAAATTGACCTAACAGCACTCAAAAAGAGGGAACTCACAGAATATTAGAGGTATCTCAATTGGAAAGCTAAGCTACAAACCCTTAGGCGATGTATCAAGAGTTACTAGTTGAGGGTATAGAGGTTGTTAAGCTCAAGGTCGGACTACTTGGAAGTCGTGCTTTAAGGACTTGGATGAAACTCCATGCACGTGTCGATTAGCTGGGGATGTTGAAGAGGGGCTGCTAGCCCGCCTAACTCCAGCATTAGGTCCTCAACGTTGCTCTCAATAGTTTTTCAACTAGCTCTACGTACTCTCCAGCTCTCCCCATTAGCGGCTTATGCTCCTCCTCTTCATACATTAACCCGTAGAAGCAGCCTCCGTGAAGCCTATCCCTAACATCTATGTAGTATGAAGCCCATTTAGACGCCTCCTCCTCGCTGAGGCCGGCTTTAGTAAACGCCTCCTTCACGAAGCTCCTCCAAGAAGCTCCTTTCGGCGGAGCAGCCTCCTTAAGAACTGCCGTAGTCAGCGCAGTAGTTGCATGCTTAACAGTGGCCCAGAGCTTCCCAGCCGCATCGTAGGGGTCTCCACGCTCTAGCAGCTCATATGCTTCCTTGAGGTAGTGTCTAGCGATCTCCAAATGCTCCTCGAAGACCCTCATGGATAAACCCTGCTAAACAACAACTAATAGCCTCTTTGCATCGGCTTTAATAAGCTTTTGCACACATCACATATGCGATCCCCATGTCTAACCCGCTACCTCCAGATAGGATATCCATGAATTCTTGAAGTTTCGATAAGTTCAACTAGTTTAGTGAAAACTTAAGGATTCTGAGTATGCAATTATTTTGACGGTAGTATTTCGCTAAGCTTTTCACTATTGTTTCCATGTTTATGTTGAATCTGTATTTCCCTCCATTCTCAAGCAGATCAATCATAACATACACTAGGAAACAGTAGGAAAGCTATGAAAATACTATAGATACCATTAGCAACGATAGCGTTATTGAGTTAAAGGTCCTAAGGAAAGTTCTCTGAAGGGGGGATTTAAATATCTCTAGAGTATATAGTATATGGTGAAACTTTGAAGTTTAGTGTAGTTATAGAGAGGGATGAGGATGGCTACTACGTGGCATCTGTTCCTGAACTCCCAGGTTGCCACACCCAGTCTAGAACGTTAGATGAGCTCATGGAGAGAATTAGGGAAGCAGTAGAGCTCTACCTAGAGGTTGAGGAACCAATCACTGAAGTGAAGAGGAAGCTTATCAGCATCCAATTCATCGAGTTCCTGTGATCGAGTCTAAGACCACTCCCAGCCGATAAGCTCATAAAAGCTCTTATGAAGGTAGGCTTCAAACCCGTGCGCCCCGCTGGCGGACCTGGCAACTTAACATATCGTATCTAACATCCTAAGTTGCCGCTAGGTTAGATGGAAAATTTTATATCTGTTAAATGTTGTTTGTGAGGGTGGCTTAGTTGGTTCCTGAAAGGGTTGTTATTGCTGCTGCTGGTCTTGGCACAAGGCTTCTCCCTATGAGTAAGGAGCTTCCTAAGGAGATGCTTCCAATATTTGTTAGGGGTGTTGGTGAGCCTGTTTTAAAGCCTCTTCTCCAAGCTCTTTTCGAGCAGCTTTACCTATTCGGCTTTAGGGAGTTCTGCTTCATTGTTGGTAGGGGTAAGAGATCTATTGAGGACCACTTCACCCCTGACTGGGGATTTGTTAAGGTTCTTAACGATAGGGGGAAGTCAAGCCTTGTAAGGGATCTTGAAGCCTTCTACAGGATGGTTGAGGGCTCAAAGATGATTTTTATTAATCAGCCTGAGCCTAGAGGCTTCGGCCACGCTGTCTTAATGGCTAAACCATTTATAGACGGTAAGCCATTCATGGTATGTGCTGGAGATACCTACATAGCTTCAAGGAGTAACAGCTTCCTCAAGAGGATGGTTGAAGCCTTCTCCCAGGATGTTTCAGCTATCATACTCCTACAGGAGGTTCAGGACCCGAGGCAGTATGGGGTTGCTGTAGTTAAGCAATGTGGAGGTTGCGGGCTTGATGTTGTGAGGGTTGTTGAGAAGCCTGAAAAGCCCCCCTCAAGACTGGCTATTATGCCGATCTATATCTTCACTCCTGAAATAGTTAAGGCTTTAGAGTATTTGAAGCCTGGTGTAGGAGGTGAGATCCAGCTTACAGATGCTATTCAGAAGCTTATAGATAATGGATGTAGGGTTTTAGGTGTAATGCTTAATAGTGATGAGTTAAGGCTTGATATAGGTACACCTGAAACCTACTGGGAGGCTGTTAAATCCTCCTATGAATACTCCACTAGGGGTTTTAGAGTTGAGTGTTAAGCTTACTGTAAGCCAATTCGGAGAGGACTTGTTTAAGGGTAGGAGTATACTTGTAGCTGGTGGTGCTGGATTTCTAGGTAGCTGGCTTTGCGAATCCCTCATCCTGCTTGGAGCGAATGTAACATGCCTCGACAATACTTCAACCGGTAGAATTGAGAATATACTGTATTTAAAGAGTTACGTTAACTTCTCCTTCATCCAAGCTGATATTTCAAGCTTTCAGCCTAGAGGCTTCGACTACATAGTTCACGCTGCAAGCATACCATTACCCGACATCTATATGGTGAAGCCTGTAGACACTATGCTTCCAAACAGTCTTGGACTTCTAAACTGTCTTGAGGCTGCTAGGGAAGGCTCCAGAATACTATACATGTCAACATCAGAGGTTTACGGTGATGCTGAAGTTATACCGACACCTGAGGATTATTGGGGTAGAGTAAACCCTACCGGTTTGAGGAGCTGTTATGATGAGTCTAAGAGGTTTGGTGAAGCTTTATGTATGGCATATTTCAGACAGTATGGTGTTGATGTAGGGATCGCACGTATATTCAACTCCTACGGCCCAAGAATCGATCCAGAATCTAGATATGCTAGAGTTATTCCAAAATTCATAATGCAGGCTTTAAGAAATGAATCTATAACCATTCATGGTAATGGTAAGCAGACTAGAAGCTTCACATATGTAACTGATACTGTAGATGCTTTAATTAAAATGCTTATAAGTAATGTTAGGGGTGAAGCTGTAAATATTGGAAGCCCCCATGAAGTCAGAATAATAGACCTTGCAAATACAATTATAAGATTAACAGGTTCATCCTCAAAAACAGTTTTTACAGAAGCTAGGCCGGACGACCCTAGGAGAAGATGTCCAGACATAAGTAAGGCTAGAAGACTCCTCGGATGGGAGCCGAAAATCCCTTTAGAAGATGGATTAAAATATACAATAGAATGGTTTAGGAAGAGTTTAAATGGCTAATAGAATATCTTTCCTCGGCTTAGGCTACGTAGGCTTAACAACAGCTACATGCCTAGCCTCAAGAGGATTTAGGGTTTTATGCTTCGACGTTGATGAGGATAAGGTTAACTCTATAAATAGTGGTAGAACACCATTCTTCGAGCCTGAGCTGGAGGATCTCTTAAAAAACGCTGTTGAGAAGGGATTTCTAAAAGCTGTAAGGAATCCTAGGGAAGCTATACTAAACTCGGAAGCTACATTCATCACAGTAGGTACACCAAGCATGGAGGATGGAGGCATAGACCTAACATACGTTAAGGAAGCTTCAAGAATTATTGGTGAATCACTACGTTTTAAGGATGGGTGGCATCTAGTAGTTGTGAAAAGCACAGTTACACCAACAACATCTGAAGGTGTTGTAAAGAGAATTATTGAAGAATCCTCCGGGAAGAATTGTGGAGGGGGTTTTGGATTATGTGTAAACCCGGAGTTTCTAAGGGAGGGAAGTGCTGTTGAAGATACATTTAAGCCAGATAGAATAGTAATTGGTGAGATAGATAGGAGATCTGGAGACTTCCTTGAGGAAATCTATAGGGAATTCTATGGGGAAGAAACCCCTACAATAATAAGGACAACACCGGTAAACGCTGAATTGATTAAGTATGCTAGCAATGCATTTCTAGCCATGAAGGTTAGCTTCATAAATATGATTGCAAACCTATGCCAAAAACTTCCAGGAGCAGATGTTGAAGTTGTAGCTGAAGGAATTGGGCTTGATAGAAGGATAGGCTTACTATTCCTGAAGGCTGGTGCAGGATGGGGTGGAAGCTGTTTCCGTAAGGATCTTGAAGCCCTACTGGACTTCTCCCTTAAAAACAACGTTGAACTACCACTTGTTGAATCAACCCTTAAGGTTAACAATACCCAGCCATACAGGCTTGTTAAGCTAGCTAAGAAGCTTATTGGAGAACTCAGCGGGAAGAAAGTATCAGTATTAGGTTTAGCTTTTAAGCCGGGGACAGATGATATGAGGGATGCAGTATCCATAAAAGTTGTTAAAAAACTTCTTGAGGAGGGCGCTAAAGTATCTGTTTACGATCCTAAAGCAATAGGGAATGCTAGGAGAATATTTGGTGAAAGCATAGAGTATGCTGGAGATGTTGAGGAATGCCTAAAGGATTCAGAATGTGCTCTAATAGTTACGGAGTGGGATGAATTTAGAAAGCTAAAACCTCAAGACTTCATAGAAAACATGAAAACACCCGTAGTTGTTGATGGTAGAAGAATATATGATGTAGAGTTATTCTCCTCCAAATTGAAGTTTACAGCAGTAGGGCTTGGGGGAAGAGGCTATGATTATAAAGATGCCTAGAAACCCAGAACTAAAGTTCTGGAATGAACGATAATGTCAAGTTAACATATAGTAGACTCAAGGCTTAACTTGGCATTATCAGAAATTTCAAGATAAACCTAATCTATTTTAAAACTGTTGCTGACCTCCTCCCCGCCCTGAAGGGCGAGGCTTTCAGTTGTAATGAATTTAGCTGAGGAACTTATTAAAGAGGGTGTTTGATTAGGTTTTTATAGAGTTTTAACATTAGAGATTTGGGGTGGGTGGAGGTTAGCTTTGTGAAGGTTAAGCTTAATGAAGCATGGAGCTTCTTGAAAGCTGCTGAAGAGGAGTTTGCTGAGGCGAAGGAGGATCCAGTACGGATTAGGGATGCTGCTGAGAAAGCTTGGAATGCTGTTGTTCAAGCTACAGATGCTTTAATTTATGCTCTTACTGGTGTAAGGGTGATGAGTCATTATGAGAGGAGAATGGCTTTAAGAGATATTGAGAAGAGGAGGGTGGATGTGAAAAAGCTGGGGCTTAGGGACAGGTATATGGCTAGATACAAGATCCTACATGGGGAAACATTCTATGAAGGAATTGTAGATGTTGAGGAGGTTAAAGTTGAGTTTGAAAAGGTGGAAGAATATATTAAGGATGTTGAAAAGCTAGTGGAGTAACTATTAAGGTGGTTCCCAAACTCCTTAATCAACTCTTTAGACTTATGAGTCCATGATGAATAAGTAGGTTTTTAGACTGATAGACATCAAGATGGTTGTTGAGCTGGACAACTATAAGTTTAAAAGATATTGGGCTGTTTCGTAGTTGATGTTTAGGAGTTAGGTTTATAAGCTCTGATTCTGTTTATTATAACTGGCGTTGATGAGGGGCAATGCCCCGATAAATCACTATGACAACTCTCGAGGGGCTCGTGCCGTTGGCCCCGATGCCCAGTGAACCCGCTCCAGAGGTAGCAGTGCTACCAATGAAGGAGTGGGCGAGGAGAAAGCCCCTAGATGCGACGAATGAAAATAAATTAATGAGAATGAACATCTAGGGACAAACGGTATTAGGAATGGCTCTCTTAAATAAACACTTGATTCAACAAGCTCCCTCCCCTCTAACTCCCTAGATAAGTGTAGCAGAATCTCAGCTTCATCAATTAATCCAATTCTTATAGGGGAGACAAGACCAATTATCGGGGAACCCCTCCCCAATAAGTTTTTAGCCAGCCAGAGGGTTGATGTTATTAATATAAGCTCACCCTTAACGCCGGATGAGTGGAGAAAGTCGAGAAACTCATCTGGAAGACGGTGAAACTCATCAATAACAATCTTCTTCCCCCCCAATGATCTCCTTAAAAACCTTAAAAAACTCCTGCCAATTATATTTCTCCATCAACACCTTATCCAATACAGTTCCATCCCTATTCACAAAGAAAAACCTATCATACCTCATAAAGTTCTCAACCAGAAACGTTTTCCCAGTCTTCCTCCTACCGTAAATCATCCTCCAAGGACCTGCATTCTCCACTCTCTCAACATCTATTCTTCTAGGAATAATTCTCACAAGAATAATCCTCCAGAAACTATATAAACCTTATATTTACAACATGTTAAGACTAAAAATAATTCTAGATAATATCTAACCTTAAATTATAACTTAAGGTTTAATTCTATTTAGCTTTGTGGCTTAATTCTTCGATTCCTATTTTAATTTGGTATGAGTTAGGGAGTAAAAATTAAAGTTTTAACTCTATGGATAAAATTGCGAATTTCGAAATTAAGCCGCAAAGCTTAAATTAGGTCTTCTCGAGGTGTTCTCCTCAAGATATGTAGTAGCAGAGTTTGGTGAAGATAGGGTTTTGGAGGTTAGAGTCTTTAATGAGGTTATGAAGCATGTTAAATGTTTCAGACCAATCTATCATCGATCAGCAATTTAATACCCTAAACATTAAGGAGTTAAGACTAGGGGTTTAATTATTAAATAAAGCTTAAGATATCTCCTTGATAGACAATGTATAGGATAAACTAACATAGATCTTCTCTAATAAGCTTTACAGCTTCATAGGGGGTAAATAAGCTAAGGTTATAGGATGAGTATTTTGCATTATGTTTTTATATTTGTCTGTAAATAGTGAATTATGAGTGGGGAGAGCAGTGAGGATGTGGGTAGGAGGGTTAGGGAGATAGTTGAAAAATCTAGTAGTTCAGCTGGAATAGATGTTTTTAGTGAGCTTTTAAAGGTTATTAGTAGAAGGTTTGAAGCAACTCCTACCGGTGAAACATTAATTACTAAATATCCTAGAAAGGTTGAGGTTATTAGTGGATCTGAGCTTGATGAGTTTCTAAAGTATTGTAGAGATTTTGAGGTAGCAGCAGGTATTGATGTTAGAGCTCTTCTATCCCTTATTAGGGAAGATATGAACTACATAAAACTATGCTTTAAGAAGAATGATGTAGAGATAGATATTTCATGGTGGAAATCAACATATCGAAGAGAGCTTACAGCAACGTTTAAAACCCCAAAAATAACTAGAAACTTCCTAATATTCAATGAGGAAACATCATACTGGTAGCTATTAATTCCTTCAAGAGCCGTTCTAACCTAGTGTTAACTTCCATAACTAGGTCTTCCCTCCTCCCTTCATGGGAGGGCTTTCGCCCTGAACGGGTGAAGAGGACACATCTATCTGTATTCCACACCCCACATCCTATAGGCATTCGGGCTTACCAAATTAGTGGATGCTACATTAATAGCTAAATAGAAGCAGTTTCTAAACCCCTGCAAGAACAGCTTTTATCTCCATGTCTAAGCCTCAAATTTCATAACCGTTTGTCCCTAGATGCTCACTCTCATTAATTTATCTTCATTCGTTGCACCTAGGGACTTCCACCTCGCCCACCCCCTCATTGGTAGTACTACTACCTCTAGAGCGGGTTCATAGGGCATCGGGGCTAACGGCACGAGCCCCTTGTAAGTCAAGTACCTCCTCTCAATGTTCATGACGGCCACCACGTCCCTGCCCACCTCCGCTCCACACTTCGAGCACTTCAAGTGCCTCGAGGCATGGCCCCTCATCAGCTTAGAACTGCAGAATGGACACCTCGAAGACGTGTCCTTCGGATCGACCTTTACGACAGGGACTCCTCTCTCCAAACACTCCTCCTCAATAGCTCTAACCATGCCCCTAAACCCAGCTTGGTATATCCTATGCCTTAGCGTTGAGTTCTTAACATCTTTAATCATGTTCCTTGGACATTGCTTGGGTAGCTTCTCCAAGACAACTGTAGCGCTGATATCTCTGGCAACAGTGGCAACGATGTTTGCAATCTTCAACCTAATGTCCTTCTTCCTCTTGCCTTCTCTGCCGTGAACCGCCCTCTTAACGCGTCCATTCCCTTTAACGCTCTGAACAACCTCTCTGTACTTAGCGTAGCCAAGAGTAAGCTTCTTAATATTGGTCTCAAGTATGTAGGCTTTGTCGAGGACCTTGACCGTCACGTTGTCCTCATTAACATCGACTGAGACGACGTTCTTGGCCTCCTCGTTTACGCTCACGGACTTCGTGAAGACAAGGTAAACCAACAACCTCCTTTTCTTGAAGTCGAGCCTCACCTTTGGTTGCGTCCTCAAAGTCCATTCAGAGTACTTCCAGAACTGTTTGTGCGGCCTAAGCTCTACTGGCACCCAGCCCTCGTGGGTGAAGACGAGGATCGTCGTGTAGCCAGCGCACTTCCATAGGTGGTCGTCGAGCCAGATAGTGATCCTGTTCACTTCCGGCCTCTCCGACTTGGCCAAGCCCCTCTTCTTGAGCTTCGTGAAGCTCTTAATCCTCGTCGAAGCGTCTTGACAGGCCACGTGGATGTAATGGCTTGGCAGTCGTGGAAACCTCTCCCGCAATTCACGGTATTTATCCCTCTTCAACCTAGTGAAGGAGTCTACGTTTCTCTCGAAGCCGTAGTCCACGAGCTCTACAAGCAAATGCTTGTAGAGCTCGACGAGCTCTTTGAAGGCCTTGAGCCTCCTCCCGGTTAGCTCGACGCTTGGGACCACGACAGTCCTCGTCAGCTCAACCACTTTTCTCGACCTCTTCTAGCAACTTTTTGAAGCCCTCCACGAGCCTCTTCTTCTTGTGACTCCGCATTCCATAGAGCCTCGCTCTCAGGAATCCTGAACACGCCACCAGCAGTCCTAATGGCCCTAATCCTGCCCTCTCTAACCCACCTAGATAGAGTGGAGTAGCTGATGCCGAGCCTCCGACAAACCTCCTTAGGTCTCAACAACTTCTCTGAAGGCTCTGGAATAATCAACACCAGCAATAATAAACAGAAACCAAGCTTATAAATCTAACCCCTAGTCATCAACTACGAAACAGCCCTAAGATATTTGAGGCTAAAGACTTTGAGCTGGATATAGCACTCTTCGAATTTAAAAAGCTGAAAGTAATTGCTGAAGTAAAATGGAGGGAAAATGTTGAGAAACATGAGGTAAAATCAATTGAGGAAAAACTCTCAAAATTCAACAATACAAGAAGAATCATTATAGTCCCCCATAGAGAAGCTTTAGAGAAAGAGCCTGAAGATATTGAAGTATGGGACATAAACAAAATACTAAAACATCTACAAACCACAAATTAAACCCACAATTCCACCTATACATCTCAAGACCAATACATACATCTATAATTGTCATTAATTGTTAAAGCCGATTTATGAAGCTAGAAACCTAACTCTATTTAGTGTTAAGCATAATTTACGAATTCAGCTTATCTTCAAACCCTTATAGATTTAATTGCTGACCTCCTCCCCGCCCTGAAGGGCGAGGCTTTCAGTTGTAAGAGGCTTCAACACTATTTAATCCATAGGTTACATAAACAATTATTGAGGAATTAAGTATAAGCAAAATTTTTATTTAATGGCTTAGTTAGATATTGGTGGTTGCTGTGGTTGAAAAGTTTAAAGCAGCCTTTATAGCTCATGTTCCAGATGCTGATCCAGTAAAGCATAGATGTGTTATTCAAACATCTATATATGAACTTATAAGCGTACTTGTTAGGAGTGATGATGAAGCTGTTGAAGTATGTAGGGAGCTTGCAGGTAAAGAGGGGGTTAAAGCATTTATTCTATGTCCAGGATTTACACATAGAGCAGTAGCTCGAATAGCGGATGCTGTAGGGGAGGGGGTTTCAATAAATGTTGCGAGGGGGGATGGACCAAGCAATGAGGTGGCTTTAAAAATCATGCGTGAAGTAGGATGGTTTAAAAGAAAAAGCTAAATCCTACATTACTATTTTTCCACCAACAAATCTTACTAATTATGTAAATACCTTTATTATTGAGGATGCTATTTTTAATGCTTCTTTAGCCTCAGCCTCATTTACGCTTTCATCACGGTAATCTGCCTTCTTCCTTAATTCATACAGTAGCCTAAGGGATTCAGCCTCATTTCTAAATCCTAAGTTTTCAATTAGATTTGCGAGTTTATCGTCGCGTTTCGGAATGTTTATATTCATGGATTTCAGGTAGAGCTCAATCATCATCCTCGCTGCAAAGTAGAGTGCGGAAACACATTTATTGTATAGTTTAAGATTAAAATCCTTCTCAGCCTCACTCAATAGTATCTCTACTTTTGAAGGCATTAATTATTCTCTCCTCCCTTCTTGTGGCTATTATGGGGTTTATTGATACTTCATCATTAAACTCCCTCTCAACCTCCCTCTTAACTCTTAAAACCCTCTTAACAACATCAATACCATCATCCTCAACAACAACCAAAACATTACTGTCATAGATGAGCGGGTATTCAGCTGATGTAGATATAACCATCAGTAAGGAGTCGTGAAGAGAATCTCTTAATAAATTAAGAAATCTAACAACAGCTTTACCCCATAAACTAGCTAAATCCGCAACTAGCATAGTAAACCTAATAATACACTATAATAAAAGCATTTCTAAACTAAGCATAGAGGTGGTTTCAAAATATTTAAGTTTATCATATTCCATATCTCATATGTATTATTATGCATGTGAATGTTATGATTGCTTGGAACATTATGGCTATTCTCTCGTATCTTATTATTGCTCTTCTGAATGTTTTAAGCCATGCATTGAATCTCTCTATGGCTGACCTCATCACCCTATATCCCTCCTCATCATATGCTATTTGCCTTCTTCCATTTCTAGGATTTACAGGTATGTTTGCCTTAACTCCATCCTTCTCCAGCCTATCCCTCACCTCATATGTATCGTATGCAGAATCTCCATAAAACTCTTCAGGCTTATTTTTCATCTTATCGTAAACGGGGTTGAACATCTTAGAGTCGTGGATGTTTCCCGGGCTAGTAGCTACGGATACAGGTTTTGATCCCTCATCAACTATTACGTGTATCTTTGTTCCCTTCCTATGTTTGAATCCATCGTATCCTACCTCCTCACCCCCCTTTTAGCCTCTACTGTTGTACTATCTATTGCTACACGTTTACAGCTTCTCATGGATGTGAGGAACTCAATTATCTTATCCCATACTCCAGCCTCCTGAAGTCTTCTAAGTAATCTCCATGCAGTTACGTATGATCCATACTTTCTAGGCATTTCACGCCATCTACAGCCAGTAGTAACAACATATAATATACCGTTAATCAACGATCTATCATCACTTAAAGCCCTCCTACCCCTCTTAGGCTTAGGTGGGAGGAAGGATGAAATGATGCCCCACTCTTCATCACTCAATTCACGAAACTCCATAAACAAAATAAGCAACAGAAAAATTAAATATTTTGAAACCACCTCATAGATTGTAATGATCCCCCATAAGATACAGTCAAGTTAAGCCTAGGCTTAACAAGCCTATGCTATTGACGTATTCTCCATATGTGTTGTAAACTTAAGCCTTACCTGGAAGATCATCAGAATGCTTAAGTTTACGGAGTCCCTCCATATTAAGTAAAGTTTTTAAGCTATACTGTTATTTGGAGGTATGTCTGAAACTGTTAGGACGGGTATTATACCTATTGATATTGGTGCTCCTGAAGGTATTCTACGTAACTCCTTCATTCTAATTAGCGGTGATGCTGGCTCAGGTAAGTCTATAGTAACATACTATATTGCTAGGAAATTTATTGAGATGAAGGAGCCTGTTATCTACATAGCCCTAGACGATGACCCATTCGCAATTACAGATTCGCTTAAGCTTCTAAATATTGATTTAAGCCCAGCTGCTGAAGGCGGCTTACTTAGATTTATCGACGGCTTCTCCTGGAGGCTTGGCCCCATGAGGAGGGTTCATGAGCTGGTAGCTAAAGAAGTAAGAACAGATGATCCTCAAAACATTATTAAGGCATTAACAGATTTAGTAAGTGAAATGAATATAAGTGGTAGAGGAGTCTTAATAATGGACTCCATAAATGAGCTTACCTTTACACTTGATATTAGGGGAGCTGTAAACTTCGTAAAGACGATTAGGGCCTTAACATCTAAGGCAAGAAGAATCCTAGCCTTCGCAACCCTACATACAACTACAAGCGACACAGTGGAGTTGAAGAAGAGTCTAGAGTATCTGGTTGATGGAGTTATAGATATCGAAATAGACCCTAACCTCCAACAGCTAGGAATACCTGTAAAGCAGCTTATAGTTAAGAAGATGAGGGGAGTACCTACAACACCAGTCTGGATACCGTACGTAATAGCTAGAGACGGCATTAAACTAGTTGACCAGCAGAAGCTAGCAACACTACTTAAATCAAGAATAAAGGAAGCTATAGGAACCATAACAAGCACCTAACCTACAACAGATCCATAAAGCATTAGCAAGCATCCATCCCCTAGAGGCTTCCACCAAACAGGTGAGGGGAGGTTTAACAACAACTACTTAAATCAAAATTAAATAGAGCCTGAGAAGACTTAATGAAAGACTTCACAACTCTCCAGAAGCTTTAAACCATAACGGAATACAAGAGCTACATGATCTTTAATAAACATACATATTATTATTGTTTCATTCATCATTATTATTGATTTTAGAAGTTTTCTGCATGTTTCTCATAGCATTCATCCTTAATTCATGGTATGTAGTTATCAAATAGCCTATCTTTAACTGTATCATTCTATCCATAGTTTTCTAATTTCAAAGCTGTAAATCCATGCCTTAAGTTAAGAATCCTGCATGAAGCCTTATAGTATAGGGCACCATCAGTCAATATAGTTGTGTTTGAACCATAATAGCTCCAATTCTCTTAATGAGTATCAGTGATGTTAATATGTTAGCAGCATCAAAGCATCACGTACATAATCCTCCTAGATAAGGCTTGAAAACAACATACAATACCCCCTAGAACCTATCTATTCTAAAACTGCTAACAAGGGCATCCTCCTTCTGCTGATTACTTCTATTGTTAGAGTAGATATCCACCTTCAGGCGATACCTCCTCCAATTACCGTATGTAATGTATTTTAATAGCTTCTACATAGTATTCGTTCCTATATGTGAACTAAAAATTTAAATATTCGCTCTATACATTGCACTTATGAAGTTAGAGGAGCTGCTAATTCTTCTAAATGAGTGGTGGAAAACTGGAAGGGTGGATGAGGATAGGGTTAAACCCTACCGTAGAAGGTGCTTTAGTGATTTAAAGGATTTAATGAAGTATCGGCAAATCATAGTTATAGTGGGTTTAAGAAGGGTGGGGAAGAGTACATTGATGTTTCAGCTTATCGATGACCTGCTTAGAAGCGGTGTTGAACCTAGGAAAATTCTATACTTCTCCTTTGATGAAAAAGTCGAAGACCTAACCGATATCTTAAACGTTTTTCAGAAAATTGTAAAGACTGATTGGAGAAGGGAGAATATATATGTATTCCTAGATGAAATACAGAAGCTTGAAGGGTGGAGTTCAAAAATAAAGATTCTCTACGACAACTTCCCAAAAATAAAGCTTGTAGCTTCAGGCTCAGCATCCATACAGCTAGCTTCCGAAGCCGTATCCGACTTAGCTGGAAGATACTTCCTAGAGGAGGTGAAGCCACTATCCCTAGAGGAATACTATGAGTTGAGAAGTGGTAGGAGGATTGATAACTATGAGCTTTACAGGAGTGATATTGCTTTAGAGCTTGATGACTACTTTAAAAAACCATATCCGGAAATAGTTAACTGGAGAGAGGAGAGGAGAATATTTGAGTATATAAGGGAAAGCATACTAGCAAAAATTTTAAGAATAGACCTACCGGATACCTTTAAAAACGTTAACCCAAAACTTCTATGGAGCCTACTTGAAATCTTCTATAGAGAGCCTGGAATGACTCTGAATCTAGACTCCATATCTAGAAGCTTAAGAATACATAAGAAAACCCTAGAGTGGCATATATTCCTACTACAGTTTGCAAAGCTAATAGTACTCGTTAAGAACTTTAGAGTTTCAGCCTTAGCTGAATCTAGAAAACTAAGAAAAGTATATCCATACGATATCTCCCTAGTCTTCCCATTCAACCCAAACATAGAGGAGAGTAGAGTTGCAGAATGCATTGTAGCCTCAAAAATAAATGCTCAAAACTACTGGAGGGAGGGGGGTAAAGAAGTAGATTTCCTAATTAGAAATGGAGAAATCATTCCAGTAGAGGTTAAATACAGGAAGACCCTAGATAGAAGCGATACTAGAAACCTAACATACTTCCTTAAAAAGTTTAAAATCAATTTCGGAGTAATCATATACAATGGAGAAACAAGAGAGATTACACCACAAATCAAAGCAATAAACCTCCTAGACTTCATCTACCTACCCACCTCAAAACTCATAACACACCAAGCATCCTAACAACATCAATCCAAATACAGCTCCACACCAACCTCAACCGTTTGTCCCTAGATGTTCATTCTCATTAATTTATTTTCATTCGTCGCATCTAGGGACTTTCTCCTCGCCCACTCCTTCATTGGTAGCACTGCTACCTCTGGAGCGGGTTCACTGGGCATCGGGGCCAACGGCACGAGCCCCTCGAGAGTTGTCATAGTGATTTATCGGAGCATTGCCCCTCATCAACGCCAGTTATAATAAACAGAATCAGAGCTTATAAACCTAACTCCTAAACATCAACTACGAAACAGCCCATAAATACACGCAATAAGAAATAGAAGCCAACACTAATCCCACCATAAGTTTAAGATAGGAAACACAACCATCAAAACTACTATGTTAGTTAACAATGAGGTGAACTTTGAAAGGAGGCAGGCGTACATACACTACAAGCGTTTCGAGTGGTATCCTAAACACCTCTATGAAAAATACGCTCCTCTAATAGGCTCAGCAACAACCCAGCAAATCATAAACAAGAACAATGAGGCTTGGAGAAGCTTCCTAACGCTAAAGAGGCTTAAGGGAAGGCTTCCAAAGCACATAACAAGGATCTCAATGCCCAAATACTGGAGGAGGAACGGTGAAAGAGAGCTGAGAATAATTGCTAGAAACGACTGCTACAGTGTTAGCGATGAATACCTATACTTGCCCAAAAGGCTTAAGTTGAGATATAAGGACGAGCTGAAGTGGAGGGGCAAGCAGGGAAGACTTGAGATAGTCTACGATGAGGTGGATGAGGTGTGGAGGGGCTTTATGACAGTTAAGGTTGAGAAGCCTCCGCCTAAAGGAGGCAGTAAGCCCCTCTACATAGACCTAGGCGTTGTAAACCACGCCACATTATGGTTTGAAGGCTTAAAGCAGCCCATAGCCTTCTCAGGCAGAAAAGTCTTAGCGGACTAGTGGTACTGGACAAGGCAGATAGCAAAAGAACAAAGCAGACTAGCAAGAGTAAACAAGGCTAAAAATCCAGAAAGCCTAGGAAACTATACAGAAAGCGCCAGAGAAGGTTTAAGCACGCTGTGAACGCCATGATAAAAACAATAGTTGAAGATGCCTATCAGCTCAACATTTCAAAAATAGTTCTTGGAAGATTGAAGAATATAAGAGCAAAAGCCGCAATAACGGTGAAGCAAACGCCATGATAAACAACTTCTGGAGCTTCAACTACATTGTTAGGAGGTTCAAGGAGAAAGCTGAGGAATACAGCATAGAAGTTGAGGAGAAAAGCGAATACAAGACATCGAGCAAATGCCCACTCCGCCACTCTGAAGACATAACAACAAGAGGAAGACTCTTCAAATGCCTCTGTTGTGGATTAGAGGCGAATAGGGATGCCGTAGGAGTCCTAAACATAGGCTACCTCCACGGAGGCGGCGTTAACGGGTGGTGAAACACTCCATGCTTCTAAGATGGAACGGGATGAGGTGGAAGCCTAGAAGGGTGATGAACAACCAACCAATGAACAACCTAGAAGCAAGAATCTCCCGGATTCAGCCGTGGAGAGTGTCAACTAAGTTTATAGGGCTTGTTAGAACAGCTTAACATATTATATCTAACATCCTAGGCTGCCATACTGAGGTAGGATGGTTTAACTTTATAGCTGGTTTTTATCTTCAATTGTTTTAAGTTTCTCTTTCTGAGCCTTAATCTCATCATCTCCAATTCTTCTAAATAGTGGCTGTGGTTTACTTATCTCATGTTCCTCCTTAACCTCCAGTTTGAATGCTGTACTCCAGTATTCATTATGTATATTTCCCGGCATGTTAAGCATGCTCCATAGCTTCCTCATTGAGAATGGGATAAATGGATCTAGAACTATAGCTAATGTTCTAGTAGCGTTTATGCTTAGATATATACAGTTAGGATCTATTGTTTTCCACGGCTTCTTCCTCTGGAAGTATTGGTTGCAAAACGATGAGAACTCAATTATCCTCCTTAATGCTTTATCAAACTCTAAACTATCCATAAGCTTCGTTAAGTCCACTTCAAGATCTTTAATCTTTATTAGCATTTCACCATCCAGCTCATCATAGCTGCCTGGCTTAGGAACCCTACCGTTAAAGCTCCTCCACGTAAATGTTAGTGTTCTATGTATGAAGTTGCCGATGTTATTTATGAGTTCACTATTTATTTTAGATTGAAACTCATCCCAGTCAAAGTTTACATCAGCCTGGGAGTATGGTGTTATTAGGGCTAGGTAGAATCTAAGATAGTCCGCTGGGAATAGATTGAGGAATTCTCTTAAGCCTACATACCATCCCCTACTTTTAGAGAATTTATGTCCTTGAAGTAGTAGATGTCCTCTTGTAGGTATGTAGTCCGGTAGCTTAAAGCTTCCCTCCCCCATTCTCATAGCTGGTAGGAAGAGGTAGTGGTGGTAGACAATGTCTTTACCTATAAAGTGATATATTTTAGCCTTATTCCAAAACTCCCTACCGTAGTCTTTACCCATACCTATATTCTCAAAGTATCTTAATGTAAATGCTATGTAGCCTATATGATTGTCAAACCATCCATAAAGAACCTTCCCCCTAGCCTCCTCAAGAGGTATAGGTACCCCCCACCTAATATCTCTAGTAATATCCCAGTCCTTTAAGCCATTTTCAATCCAGCTTAAAACATAATTCTTAACATCAACTTGTAGATTACCATTAGATTCAAGCCATTCTCTTAATTTATTGGAGAAGGCTGAAAGTCTAAGGAAGTAGTGTACACTTCTTCTTCTTAGTGGCTGTTTACCACATATTGCACATCGTGGATCTACAAGATCTATGGGTTCATAGGTTCTCCCACATTTCTCACATCCATCACCATACTGGTCAGAAGCACCGCAAAATGGACATATACCTCTAACATATCGATCCGGTAAAAACTTACCATCATATTCACAATAGTACTGCTCAATCTCTCTAGTATATATGTATCCCTTCCCGTATAGAGTCTTAAAGAAATGCTGGGTAAGCTCAATATTCTCCTTAGAGTGGGTTTTGTAATATAGATTAAAACTTATACCGGCATCATTAAAATCCCTTATATGTTGCTGATGCCAGTACTCAACATAATCCTCAGGACTCCTACCCTCCTTTTCAGCCTGTATAAGAATAGGTGTACCGTAATCATCCCCACCACATACAAAAACCACATCAGCACCCTTATGCCTTAAGTATCTGACAAATATGTCTGCAGGAAGATATGTTGAGACAATATGTCCTAAATGCAGCTCACCATTCGAGTAGGGGAGAGCAGCAGTAACAACAATCTTTTCATCAATAAGCATCACCAAAGCCTAAACCATAAACAAATATTTAAACTTGACTATTAAATTCATCGCGCGTGATATATAGTATTACTTATTCTAAACTTGTTTGATTTTTCCAAGTCTATGTAGATATTCTGCTGTTATAGGGTATTTGCTTAAGTCTCTATATGGTAAAAATGTTGAGTTTATAAATTCTGTTTGGAATTCAGGGTCTGCTGCTAGCTCAAAGTATTTAATTTTGTTTTTTACTATGTATTCAGCATATTCTCTCTCTTCTTTTGATATTAAGCACATTCTAGCTCCTGTACCTGCTGAGTTCCCTATGAATTTTATTCTTTCTATAGGTATTTCAGGATACATACCGATAGTTCTAGCATTTTCGGGATCTATATAGTTTCCAAATGCTCCAGCTACGTATAGTGTTTTAATATTGTTTTCAGTTATTCCTAGTCTCCTCATTATTAATGATGCTCCAGTATGTATTGCTGCCTTTGCCTTCTGAAGCTCTCTAACATCTCTCTGCGTTATAACTATATCTGTATTTATCCTACCTTTTGTTTCCTCCTTGTATGCTACTACATACTCTAATCCATCTACTCCTTGCCTAATACGCTTACTTATTTTTAAGTATTCAGAATTAAATCTCCCACTTGTATCTATTATTCCGGATTTAAGCATTTCCGCTAATGCATCTATAAGCCCTGATCCACATATACCTATCGGCGGCTCATCATCTATTGTCCTATATACTGGCTCCAGGGACCCTATATCTATTGATATTCTCTCTATTGATCCTGACGCAGCTCTCATACCGTGTTTAATCATCATGCCTTCGAAAGCAGGTCCTGAAGCACATGAATCATACCATACCCCCATCTCCCTATTCCCAACACCTATCTCCGTATTAGTGCCTATATCTATACACATACCTATATCGCTTGAGTCCGGAAGCTTCGTTACAACCATGTTTGCAACATTGTCTGCACCGACAAATCCACCTATAGTTGGTAGATAGTGGAGGTTAGCTCTAGCATGTGCTTTAATACCTACTGTTCTACTAGGTAGATCTATACCTGCTGATCTTGGAGGTGGATATGGTGAATATGCAACGTATTGAGGCCATATCTTAAGGAGGAACATCATCATTGCAGTATTGCCTACAAATACTGTTTCATATATTTCCTCAGGCTTTACATTTGCTTTCCGGCAGCATTCATCTATTATCTCGTTAATACCTTCAACAACAGCTTTCTGAAGATCGTTTAATCCACTCCATCCTTTAAGTAGTACATGCGTTATCCTGCTTATAATATCTTCCCCATACTGTATTTGCGGATTCATCCTTGCAGCTACTGAAACCACTCTTCCAGTTTTTAAATCCATTAGGAATCCTGCAAGCTTTGTACTTCCTATATCGCAGGCGAAGCCGAAACATCTGCTTGTAGTATCTCCAGGCTCTAAGGATATTACCGTATTTCCCCATACTGTAGCTGTAACTCTCCACTTTGTCTCTCTAAGAATTATAGGTAGCTCAGCTAGTAACTCGTAGTGTATGTCAACGTTTTCAACTCCATGCTGTTCACGTAGAGAGTCGAGAAGCCTCAGATCATCCGGTCTAGGATCTTTAAGTGTTGGTGGGGGAAGCTCTACAAAGTATTTTTTAACTAGTGGATTAGGCTTTACTGGTACTTCAAATCCTTCTGTTTGAAGTCTCTGCCTTCCTACCCTACTTCTCTCAGGAATGTATATGATGATTTCGTGGGGTGTTGTGATTGATGCAAGGCATGCAAGCCTATATCCCTCTCTAACCTCCTCTATAGTTAAAGACCTTACTTCAAACTCTTCTAATGGATTTAGATGTTCATAGCCCCTTAAGACCTTAACCTTACACTTTCCACATAACCCCCTACCGCCACATAGCGATAATATATCAATTCCAAGCTCCTTAGCAGCTTCAAGCAGATTTACACCTATCCTAAAAGTACCTCTCCTACCATGGGGTTGAAACGTGATTTCAAACTTATCCTCATAAGTTCTTAACGACATTAATTTATTCAACTCCTACTGTTTCTCGCTGCTAATTGAAGCATCCTCTGAATAAGCTTTTCGCTATTAGCAATCCTAACCTATAGCATATTTTCCCCATAGTAATTACCGAAAGATTTAAGTTATTAGAGTTTTTAGGATTTTATGCCGATTGTAAATTTTGACCAGGTTGTAGATGATAGCTTACTTCAGGTATTAAAGATTATGGCTGTTTCCGTAAAGACAGCTCCTAAAGCTAGAGGAATTGATAGGCTTCAAACCCTTATAGTTACAGGTGAGGAGATTAATACTTTAGCAAGTGAGATGGAGAAGCTTAAGGATGTAATGCCTGGATTTGAGAGGGATGCTTTAAATGTTAGAAACTCTAAAGCTGTTCTACTAGTAGGGTTTAAGGGTGGGAAAGGATATAATTTAAACTGTGGTGGATGCGGCTATAGAGACTGTAAAGATTTTGAGGAAAACGTTGTTAGGAAGACTGATTGGGCATTTACAGGACCAAGCTGCATATATGACTTAATAAATTTAGGAATTGCTCTAGGCTCAGCTGTTAAAACAGCTTCAAACCTAAATGTTGATAATAGAGTAATGTTTACAGTTGGGGTTGCAGCTAAAAGATTAAAGTTGATGGATGCTGACGTAATAATTGGAGTACCCATATCATCATATGGTAAAAGCATATATTTCGATAGGGTATGGCCACCTAAAAAATAAAGGCAACTATCTTGTAGACTGATACTGTTAAGTTAAGCCCTAGGCTTTATGAGGAATACTACATGTAAACCTAGCATCCCAGCAACCTAAGGAAAGACTTAAATATTTCATTTATAAAATAGTAGTAGCTGTTCAAGATAAGGTTAAATTATGGATTATAATTATCCTTTTCTAATGCTATACATATTAGCCTCCACCTGCATCTCCATACCTATATTATTAATAAGAGAATTATTAATGAATTATGCCTTAACCTCAATTACATATTCCCTCATATTTTTCGTTGAGTATTTGCTGCTTTCTAATTTATATTATGAATTGTTAAGATCTTATAGGGGGTTTTGTTGAGTGTATTAACATTGAGGGATGTTAAGGAGTTATGGCTTAAAAGAGCTGAGGTTTTCCTACTTACATATGGTTTAAGGAGTAGAGTGAGAAGCTCTAGAAGATCTCTAGAGGATTCTTTAAAATTAGCATTCCTCTCTGTAATAGCCTTTAACTATTATGTTGGTGAGGTTTCATGGAGTGTGGAGGAAAGAGTTCTAAAGTGGAGAAAGCTGTAGAGAATCTTCTACTTTCTATTAGATTGAAAATAAATGAATTAGCTAGGGAGCCTGATGAAACATCAAGATTTCTTAAGCTTTCAGCTTTAATAAATACATTTCTTGAATCTCAAGGTCTAGGTAGGATAGTTATTACTGGAGGATTTGCTGTTGAAGTATATACGGGTAGAACCTATAGGACGATGGATGTAGATGTTATAGCTGAAGGATTATCGGAGGAAATACTTAGAAGAACTCTTGAAAATATTGGGAGAAGAATTGGAAGAGGCTATCTTATTGATTATGGTGATTTAATGTTGAAATCAATAGATATAGTAGCAACCACTTATACACGTAGGAAGAAGCCTGTTAAACTTGTTGTTGATGGAGATTATGTATATTTAGATCCTCCAGAGGATCTTATAGTAGTTTATCTTGCTGGATGGAAGTTCTGGAACGCTACTGAAGATAGGGATAAAGCCTTAGCTCTACTTAAAATCTTCCAGAATAAACTTGATGAGAAATATTTAGATGAGAGAGCTAAAGATGAGAATGTTATAGATAAGCTAGGGGAGCTTACGGAGTTGATTAAAACATACTTAATAAGCTTCTAGCTTCATACATTAATTAAGTTTTAGATATAAACTCTGAAGTAGTATTAGGTTTCTGAGCTACGTAGTCTTAATAGGCTTACATAGCTCTTGGTCTTCAACAGGTCTTGTCCGGGTTCATAGGGGCTTGACGTCACCCTCCAACCCAGTCAGGCGAACCCACCCCACATCCTCAAGCCGTTCCAGCCTGAGTTCATCTATGGGGGAAGCCTCTCCATCTCAAGGCTATCCGCATCATCCAATAGTCCGCGCCGCCATCCATAAAATTATTTTTCAAATCTATCTATTTGGAACTGCTGTCTAAGGCTATAAAATATTTGTTAATATTGTTAGTGAAGGGATTTTAATCCAGATCGCTTTTCACTCTTTCTTTAACAGCTGCGTGAGCTGCTGCTAGTCTAGCTACTACTACTCTGAACGGTGATGCACTAACGTAGTCTAATCCTAGTTTATGGCAGTACTCTATTGATCTTGGGTCTCCGCCATGTTCACCACATATTCCTATCTCTAAGTTTGGATTTGCATTTCTCCCTAGCTTTACACATGTCTCAATAAGTTTAACAACTCCCTTTTCATCTAGTGTTTCGAAGGGGTTTGATGGGAGTATGTTTAGCTCCAGGTATTGCGGCATGAATTTATTTTCCGCATCGTCCCTGCTGAAGCTGAATGCTGCTTGTGTTAAGTCGTTTGTGCCGAAGCTGAAGAAGTCAGCTTCTCTAGCTATTTCGTCAGCTGTTAAGCATGATCTTACAGTTTCAATCATTGTCCCTATCTTTACAGGTATTTTAACCCCATACTTGGCTTCAGCATCGTTTAAGGCTGGAATTATTGCTTTGGATTTAACGAATCTAATCTCGTTAACATCGCTTACGTTCGGAATCATTATTTCAAGCTTTGGATTCTTACCCTCCAATACTAGCTCGGTAGCTGCCTCAATCATTGCTTTACTTAGATAGTAGTATATTTCAGGAAATGTAACTCCTACTCTAACTCCTCTATGCCCCATCATTGGGTTAGCCTCCCTTAAAGCTTTAACTCTTCTATATAGCTGTTCAAGCTTTTCCAATGTATCTTTAGCCTCCCCTCTTAGCCTGCCCTCATATATTTGCTCCAGTATCTCCTCCGGTGCTGGTAGGAATTCGTGGAGTGGTGGATCTATCAGCCTAATGATTACGGGTAGCCCATCCATTACTTCAAGTATCTGTTTAAAATCTGGCTTAATCATTTGGTATAGCTTTTCCAAATATTTAATTCTTTCATCTCTGCTTTCAGCTAGGATAACTGCTCTAAGAGCTTCAAGCCTCTCCATTCTTCTAAACATTCTCTCAATTCTAAGCAGCCCTATTCCCTCAGCGCCGAATTTCCTAGCTATTCCAGCATCTTCAGGTAGGTCAGCGTTTGTTTTTACTCCTAGTCTTCTTATTTTATCAGCCCAGGAGAGAAGCTCGTTAAGCTCAGGAATTATTTCAGGCTCTACTGTAGGTACTTTACCTATATAGATGTTTCCAGTTGATCCATCTATTGTTATCCAGTCACCCTCCTTAACGGTGAAGTTGTTAACTGTAAACATTCTGTTATCGTAATCTATCTTTATGCTTTCAGCTCCTACAACAGATGTTTTACCTATTGCTCTAGCAACTACAGCTGCATGTGACGTCATCCCCCCTCTTGCCGTTAATATTCCTACTGAAGCATAGAATCCATGAACATCATCAGGCTTCGTCTCTACTCTAACTAGAATTACCTTTCTCCCGTTTCTAGCCCACTCAACAGCAGTATCAGGGTCAAACACTACCTGTCCTGAAACTGCGCCTGGAGATGCTGGAAGACCATTAGCTATGGGATTCACCTTTGCTTTAGGATCTATTCTAGGATGGAGGAGTGAGATTATGTGTTGAGGCTCAACCTTTATTATAGCCTCCTCTAAGCTAATAATTCCCTCCTTAACCATATCTACAGCTGTCTTAACCCTGGCTAGAGGAGTCATTTTCCCAGCTCTTGTTTGGAGTAGGTATAGTTTCCCATTTTCAACAGTGAACTCCACATCTTGAACTTCCTTATTTATCCTTTCTAGGGATTTAGCTGCTTTGTAAAGCTCATCGTATACGTGTGGGGAAATGTCTTTAAGCTTCTCTATTGGGTATGGTGTTCTAACACCTGCAACAACATCCTCCCCCTGAGCATTAGGTAGAAACTCGCCGTAAAGCCTATTTTCACCTGTAGCTACATCCCTCGTAAAAACTACACCAGTACCACTATTCCATCCTACATTACCGAAAACCATAGCAACAATATTTACAGCTGTACTATCAGCTACTTCAGGTGTTACCTTATTAGCCATTCTATAATATATAGCTCTAGGATTCATCCATGACCTGAAAACAGCGGATATAGCTAGCTTCAGCTGCTCCCAAGGATCTTGGGGGAACTCTCTCTTCTCCCTCTTAATAACCTCCTTAAACTCTTCAACAACCTCCTTAACCCCATCTATAGGTAGTTCAACCTCATACTTAACATTATACTTCCTCTTAACCTCATCTAAACGATCATTAAACAACTTTTCATTAATTCCTAGCACAATCTTGCCAAACATCTGTAGGAATCTTCTATAGGCATCGTAAGCAAACCATTCATTACCTGTTAGCTTAGATAATCCCTTAACCACTTCATCGTTTAAGCCTAGATTCAATACTGTATCCATCATGCCAGGCATTGATATAGGAGCACCTGACCTAACAGATACGAGTAGTGGGTTATTAGGATCACCAAACTTCCTACCTATCTTCTCCTCAAGCTTAGCCATACATTCCCTAGTCTGCTCCATAACTCCTTCAGGTAAACTTAATGAATCTATTATCCCCCATATCTCAGAAATAATTCTATCCCTAGTAGAAGGTGTAGGATTCCTCTCCAGCTCCTTAACAAGAACGTCTATCTCCTCCTTTACTGGCTTGTAGAAATCTCTACATGCCTCCGTGGTTATTATAAAGCCTGCAGGTACTGGAAGCCCAAGCTGGGTCATCTGAGCTAATCCAGCCCCCTTCCCACCCAGCAGCTTCTTATCTCTCCAATCCCCCTCCTCAAACATATATACATACTTCCTATTAGAAGCCACCTATACACACCATTAACTAAACCTTATCCTATTAGCTATATTCCTTAATATACTTTACTATTTCAAAATTGATACTGTCAAGCTATTCTCTTATGTATGAAAGTTTCTATGATTTGCTAATTAAACTACCCTTTGTAATTAAGCTAAATATATTAGCCTGCGTTATGGTTTAAGTATTAGATAAGCCATAGTGGTATAGCGTTTCTTCGATAATCTTTCTTATATAATTATCAGTATTTGAGGAATGCTTAGAATGGTTATTGTCGGCGTTTCTCTTTATAACAATGCTGAATGTAAGTTCTCCACTCTTAACTTCGTCACTAAGATTAGACTCGATATTGAATTGATTTTTTCCAGCTATGGTTATTGAGTCTGCTTTTATATATCCGTTTTCACATTTAAAGATCAGTTTTAATCTTGCAAAATCATATATTCTATTTATTTTATCTATAATTTTTAAAAGCATTTTTTCCAGCATGGATTTACCTACTCTATTTTTAAATGTAATCTTAATGGTTTGCCCGAGAAATCTGAAATTATGATGGTCTTCATTCATTCTATACACCTAAGACTGTAATCAATTCATCAATACCAATATTCTTAAGCGCTGATATTTTAACTAGTTTCGCTGAGGGATTTAGAGATTTAAGTATTTGTTCATATTTTAGCAATAGTTTATCTTCAACCACATCTATCTTATTAATAGCTAGCACGTCAGCATCTTTTATCTGTCTTGTAATTATCCCTCTTATTTGTTCATCATTTAGGAATTCATCCATTAACTGTATATCCACCAGTGTAATTATGGGTTTAAAGTTTACTCTATTAAGCATATTTATAGATTCCCTTATTTGGCTTGGTGAAGCTAAGCCTGTTGGCTCTATTATTGCTATATCCGGCTTATACTCATCCCTAATAATCTTTATTGTCTGAGATAGATTAATAGCTAACTCACAGCAAATACATCCTCCAAGAACCTCCTTAACTTTAATACCCGATACCTCCATGACCTTACCATCAATTGCTATATCCCCAATCTCATTTACAATTATTGAAACCTTATATCCCTTCTCCATTAGCCTCTTGGTAATAGACAATATTGCTGTTGTTTTTCCAGATCCTAAAAACCCAGCTATTTGAATTATTTCCATGAAGCCTTATAACACTGTGATATTTAAACGTTTCGTTAAAATCCTAAAAGACATGGTAACTTAAGAAGTTAAATACAATATGCTAAGTTATTTTAATACTTTAAAGCTTTTCTATATTAGTTTTCTTAAATTGAAAATATATTTAATGATTTTAGTTTGCAATACTATGTTCAATAGTGATTAAGAATATGAAAATCACTGCTTAGCAATACAGTATTCATGTATGAGGTATAAACGTGAAGAACTTAAATACTTTGAAATTTAAAGCATAGTTTAGGTTTAGAAGCTATTATGAATTTATGGATTTCATAATATAAATTCTTTAAGACATTATCCTAATAGTAAAGTGAAACAAGTGTTATTTTAAATCTCTAAATATTACTCAATAAAATTATTGGAGAAGTAATTTTCTTTAATCCGCATATTTAAAATATTCATTAATGTTGTAAACAATGCCTTCTCAGCATCATGCTGTGTTTGAGCAAAGGATATAATGATTAAATCATTCTGATCTGGCTTTAAAACCTCTTTAATCCTCCCTAAATCCTCATAGGCCCAATCATCAACCCCTACTGGAGGAACAATAACACCATTTACTGTTGCCTGTAGAATAAGGGCTGCATCACCCCCATTTCGAATTATAAGATCTCTAATCCAAATTATAATTTTCATTCTACCATGAACTGGAAAATCCTTTATTAATGCTCCTGCATTGAAATAGCCTAAACGTAACCTCCTTAAGTTAATATTAGAAACAATCCTTGGCACAATTTTTCTAAACTCATTAACCGACTGCCATCCATCCTCTGTTAATGAGCAACCGTTTCTCCTACATGTAGATATCAATCCATACCTCTTCAACCTATTAATTAATGTTCGTACAGAAGATTCGCCAATACGCAATTCCCTCATCAATAACTCCCTACTAGCAGGCTTTAATCGGAGTAGAAGTAAAGTCTTAAGTACATGATACTCGCAGAAAAGTGGTGGAACCTTACCTATTCTATTTCTACAAACATCTTTAACCACATCGAAAATTCTAAGCTGTGACTGCATACAATGAAAAGTATAAAGTCCTTAATAAAATTTTCTAGCTTTTGAAGCGTCTTGTAAACTTAAGCATGTTTTATCACCTCTATTATTGGTATTGTATTTTCTATGAATTCTTTGCTTTAACTCTTTTATTTATCCATGTTTCGTTCAGCATTATCATTATTGATTTTAGAAGCATTTCCGCATGCTCCTCATCGCATCCATCATTAATGCATGGTATGTAGTTATCGAATAGCCTAGTTCTATCCTTAACGTATTCTATTATCCTCTCCATTAAATTCCTAACTTCAAGACTATATACCCCATGCCTTAGATTGAGAATCCTACATGAAGCCCTATAATAAGGAGCACCGTCAGTCAATATAATTATTTTTGAGCCACATATAGCCCTAATCTTCTTAATGAATACTATTGATGTTAGTATGTTAGCAACATCAAAAGTCATCATGCATACGATCCTCCTCAAGTAGGGCTTGAAGGCAATATACAACACCCTCTCTCTAGAACCTATCTAATCAGTATCATCAACAAGTAAGACTTTAGCATTCCTACGAATACATTCATCAGGAAATAGAAAACATAAGGATCTAAACCATGATAGAATAGATGTATGACTCCTACATATTATGAAGCTTAAAATATCTGAGGCAGCTCTCGAAGAATATGAATGAAAATATATTAAGCACCATAAACAATTAGGATAAATGGGTTTCTCTCCCTAATAAATCTAACAACTTTGGACATGGTTTCACCATAGATAAGGAGAGAACCCCCAAATAAAGCTTAAGCCCAATTGACTGGTCAAATAAGAGAATTAAACCACAAGCTTAAGTTTACAAGACGTTTTGAAGAAGACGTGGCAACTTAGGTTTATACATCTTCTGATTAAGGCTTTTATCCTAAGTATTAAATTTTTAGCTGAGGATTTAGTGTTTTCAGGAGAAGTAGGGTTCTATTAGGGATTAAGGTTCTGGATCAGCATTCTACATCCAGCTTTAACCTTAATAGGGCTTCTGGAGCTTTAGGAAGCCTATGTTAAGGATTAGCCGGCAAGACTGATTTTAAGGAGGTTAACAAATTTTATCAATATAACATAGAGTTTATAAACCTACCAGCAATTATTAGAGTAATGATTGTTAGGGAAATTAATATTGAAAAATCTTCACATCACTACTCTATTGAAAATATAAGAAAGATAGCTATTCTTTCTATTGGATCAGTGGATAGAGAAATCATTAGTGAAAAACAAATGCTAATTGAGGCTAAGGTTTTCGTTTGTCCAATACAGGCAGTAATAGAGGATAAAGATGAATTCTATAATGTAAAGCTAAAATTCATATGTATATATGATAACTGTAGCTTTAGGGATTTATGCAGTAAGATAATTGAGGATAAGTTATCTAAGTTTAGAAGTATTCTTCCTTTACCTGAAAAACGTAATGAAGATGTAGAACTAATAGTAGCTAAAATACTTAAAGATGGAGGGAAAAGTACTGATGAGATTCTGAATGAATTATTAAATTACTCGCTAAGCTATTGTCCAGATAGCTTAATCCAAATTTTACTTAGAATGGAGAAAAATGGAAAAATAAGAAAGAAGTTAATGTTGCCTTCAGGAAAGTACTTATGGTACGTATAACTTTATGCATTAATAATTAATGTTAAAATCTATTTTCATATATTATTAACTAGCTTAGAATCTATTAGCGTTAGTAGTAAGAGGATTTATGGTGAAGCCGTCAATAAGAGTTTAACTCCTAAATATAATTATAAATATTAATATTTAGACCTCATCTTAATCATGGATGAAAAGCAAACGATAGGTAACTTTCATCACAACTCCATAACTAAACTATATATTTCAGTTTTGGAATATATATGTGTTTAAATATATTTGTATGACTTGCGGATTTGAGTATTATAAGGACTTATTAATATGTCCAGTATGTCAATCTAAAAGCTTTATTTTAATATCTAGAAAACCTAAATGTTATGACTGTGTTTACCATACCCTACTACGTGTTAACAATTATAAGTATGATTACTGTACATTAATGGGCATTTATATAAGACCTAGTAGGTTAGTATGTAGTAAATTTTTAAGAAAACCAACATCAAGAAATTATAATTGTAAGATTTGATAAGTAGTAAATATTAGAAGCCTGCTAAATCAATAATTCTTTAACTTCATCTTAATCAACTCTTCAGCATTTTACTGTTCTCTACATATTCTAGTACTTTTACTTTAAGGATTTGCAGCTTCTAAATTATCCATCTGTTTAATAAGTCCTAATGTGGTTAATTTTAGTGGAGAAATTATACTAAGCTTAGTTAAACTATAAATTTATTGAGTGAATGTGAGACTTAGAAGTAAATACAGTATACTAAGTTGCTAGTATTACTGAGTTAGCGATAAAGTTAAATAAAATTATGTCTTGATATTTAGAGGTGGAAATTTGTTGGGAAAATTTATTTCGTCATTTCTAGCTGGTAAGATTCTTAAAAGTATTGATTTCTCATGCAGCTCCACTATTAACTCAATACGTGTTACAAATCCTTCCCTTAATATTCGTATTCCATTCTGTAGATTTCAATGTCCATTCTGTTTATTTATAAATCATCCATATAGTGAAGCTCTTAGTGATCTATACATAAAGGCTGCTGAGCAGGAATTGAAGCTTTACTCAAAATATCTTGAAGAATCCTCAGTTGGAAACATTTATTTTAGTGGAGGAACACCTTCACTTATTTCAAATAGATTAAATGATATCTTAAACTATATTCATGAACTGTTCGGGTTTAAAGGTAATGTAGCTATTGAGGCAAACCCATTAGATCTTAATGATGAAACATTGAGTAAACTGATAAATATAGGTATAAATCAAATAAGCATTGGGGTTCAATCCTTTAATAGTAATGTGTTAAAGGGAATAGATAGGAGGTATGATGGTGGAAAAGCTTTAAATGTTGTTAGGGAAGCTGTAGATAGTGGGTTTGACTATGTTAATATTGACTTAATGTTTCCATTACCAAATCAAACCATAAATTCCCTAATTCAAGATCTTGAATTAGCTGTAAAGCTAAATGTACATGGAGTATCTACATATCCCCTCATGTTGCTACCATATACGGAAATGTATAGACAGCTTGGAAGCAAGACTCCGGAAATGGAGGGTATAGAGGAGGAAATGTATATGGCTATATTGGACTATATGATGAGTATTGGATATGATGTTCGCAGTATATGGAGCTTTACAGTAAAACCTGGATTTTATAATGGGCCTTTTGAGTATGATGAGTATTTAGGTATAGGCCCATACGCATGGGGAATCGTAGATAATCTATTTACCGTTAATACTCCCCTACTTGAGGATTACCTCATAATGGTTAAAAAAGGAATTCCTATATCTGCCTTAGCTAAATTTAGAGGTGAGGAATCTATGATTATCTGGTTTTCAAGAAATCTCTATCATGGTAAGGTTAATAAAAACGATTTTTATAGTAGGTTTAAAGTAGATATGGATAAAAAGCTTAAATGGCTAATTTACATGATGCGTTTAGCTGGTTTAATTAAATATAGTGGAGATTTATTAAGGCTTACCCGGAAAGGAATGCTCTATGGAAGTCTTACAACTAAGAAAATAGTAGTAGGCTTACTTATGAAGATGCATAAAGCAACAGGATACTATCCCCCACTATAGCTTTTTATTCTGTACTTTATACTAGCTAATCTTCTAGTAACTGTATCTCCACATTTACAAGGCTCATCAATAAGCTTAGTAATATCCCCAGTTCTATATCTAACTATCGGCATCCCTCTTCTATTAATAGATGTTAAAACAAGCTCCCCCTCATCCCCCGGCTCTAGGAGTTCTCCTGTTTTCGGATCTACTACTTCAGCATATACATCCACTTCATTAATATGCATTCCCTCATGTATTGGACATTCCATAGCTACTGTAAAACCCATCTCAGTAATACCGTAATGATTAAACACATCACATCCCCATATATCCCTAAGCTCCTTCTTCATTAATTCAGTAAATGGATAGAAAATACATCCATGACACATAATTACAGATTTCAATTTAAGACTTTTAAGTATTGAAGGAAACTTTTCCTCACACCATTCACTAAAATAAAATATGTGGGGTGTAGGGCCAATAAGTATTTGTGGTTTTAAACTTCTTAATGATTGGAGCTGAATTGGAAACTGTAATTCATCTACTAATACTCCCCTTCCTCCCCCCATTTCCACGGCCATCTTTAAGATTTGATGAATACCCCACTCAGCCTCTTTAGGAACTGATATTTGAACAGTATCGTTCTCTCTAAAATTAGCCATTTTAAGCCCGAACATGGCGGATTCTACTATACGTATTAACTCATCCTCAGTAAAGAATATTCTCCTTACCTCACCATTAGTATCTTCAACAGTAAATCCTCTTAGGATTTCGCTTTGAGATATGCATAGAAACCTATATGGGTTCTCAGCGATATGGCTAGGTAGTGTAAATGGAAGCTTAGAGAAGTCTTTGAAGCTTCTTACCCTATCTAGATTAACGTTATGTTTCCTGTAGAGCTCTCTATAGAATAAGCTTCTCTCGTAAACGTATTTAACGATACTTCTTAGCTTTAAAAGTAGGTATTTTCTAAACTCATCTCTACTCAGCTTAACGTTTTGAGGAGGCTCCGTTATGCTGCGTTGAATCCATGGTATTAATGACATTACTTAAACACGATAGCTATATTCTCCTTTAAAGCTAATCCGGCTTCAACCTCTACACATTTCAATATAGCTGCCGGTATAATGCATGATGAATGAGGAATTACATTCTTTGAAAGATTTAATACTGGATTATCGTTAAAGCTCTTAATACACTCATTAATATCTACCTCGCCTAGTAGATCTCCAAGTAGCTTAACATGCCTACATGAACTTTTAATTTTTATACGGATTGCATGGCCGTTAGCTCTTGAAGCCTCCACTACAGCTTTAAATCTACAGGGACCTGGAATAACTTTAGCAGTTACCATATAAATCAACATTTCAATTAAAGTAGTTAATTTCTAACCCTAATATAAGGATATCGGCTAACTTAATATAAATCTTAAAAATAAGTTTTAGATTTTAAGTTATTAGTACTAATCCGTAGGAGGTAACTATTTCTGAAGTAGATGTATACACCTTAAATTTGTAGCCTGTTTTTTCTATGGTTGCTGCTACGTTTATACCCATGGATTCCATGGCTGGACGAGCTGTTTCAGGATGTCTACATTTTCCTGGTTGAAGTATGCATTCACTACATAGGAGACATGGGCCCCCAGTCATTGCAAAGGCAAGCGGATACCCGGATAGAAATATTTTCTTCTCTAACTCTGCAGCTATTTTCTGTAGTATTGTCATGTCCTTAATTGAATGAATGCCCTCCTCAAAAACTCCTTTAGATGTTACGGATGAAAAATGAACTGTGAAAAGTAAAGCCCAATTATATTCATTAATTATCTTTGTTGTTTGTTCTGGGGATGGGCTGAAGGGAGGGCATGTAAGGTAATGTCCATAAAATGGGCAGCCATACTGACATTTAAGTCTTATCCTGTTTTCTACAACTATACAGCTAGTATTAATAATTTTTGCATCTGCAGCACCAAGTTCTTTAGCTACCTCACAAAATTTAGAGATATCTTTAGAATACTCCACAAAAATTCTTTTCTTTAATTCTTAAAAACTTTTGCTATATATAGTTGTTTGCAATTGAGAGCGATTATCAAAAAAAGCCTAATATATAATTGCTGTAATATGGATAAGCTAGATATAGTTATTAAATTACGTTTCTTAAGGGCTGAGCTATTTTAGTAAAATAAATGTATTTATGGGTTTTAAGAGGTTGAATTTTATTTATAGCTGCTGTTTCTTCAGCTCCTCCTCTATTTCTGGATGTGTACCAAGTCTTCTAATTAACTCGATCGTTATTGGGTATCTGTTTAGGTCTTTATGTGGAATATATGTTGAGGCAAGATACTCATCATAGAATTTAGGATATGTTGAGATTTCAAAATGTCTTATTTTTCCTTCCCTTATAGCTTTAGTTATAATTTCCCTCTCATCAATAGAGATTAAAGCCATACGTGCTCCTGTACCTGCTGAGTTCCCTATGAACTTTATTCTTTCTATGGGGACTTCAGGATACATACCGATAGTTCTTGTATTTTCAGGATCAAGATAGTTTCCGAAGGCTCCAGCTACGTATAGAGTCTTTATATCCATCTCTGTTACATTATGTAGCTTACATAGGACTGAAGCTGCCGTATGTATTGCTGCTTTTGCTTTCTGAATCTCCCTAACATCGTTATGCGTAAATACAATATCATGCTCTTTAGTTGCTGTCTCCTCCCTCCATGCAATAACGTACTCCCATATTCCGTCAGGCCCCCTCCTTATTCTTTTAGATTTCTCACTAAGCTTTGTATTGAATCTCCCCCTCCAATCTATTATTCCTGACTTAAACATTTCAGCCATTATGTCAACAATTCCTGATCCACATATACCTACAGGCTTAACATCACCAATAACTCTATAAATAGGCTCTAGAGTTTCAGAATCTATTGTTACCTTTTCTATTGCGCCATCAGCAGCCCTCATACCGTACTTAATCATCATACCCTCAAAAGCAGGTCCTGAAGCACAGGAGCTATATATAACTCCACCCATCTCCCTACACCCAATACCTATCTCCGTATTTGTCCCTACATCTATACACATGCCGAGCTCATCAGCTTCAAACAGCTTAGTTACAACCATGTTTGCAACGTTATCAGCTCCAACCCATCCACCAATAGTATCTAGATAGTAGAGGTTTGCGTTTGGATGAGCTTTTACCCCTATTTCTCTAGCTGGAATATTAACTCCTGCTAGTCTAGGAGGCTGGTAGGGTGCTTTAGCTACGTATTCAGGCCATATCTTAAGGAAGTACATCATCATTGCAGTATTGCCTACAAATACTGTTTCATATATTTCCTCAGGCTTTACATTTGCTTTCTGACAGCATTCATCTATCATTTCGTTAATACCTCCAACAACAGCTTTCTGAAGATCATCAAGTCCCTTCCACTCATTAAACAATATGTAGGTTAACCTGGTTAATATATCCTCCCCGTAAGGTATTTGCGGATTCATCCTTGCAGCTACTGAAACCACTCTTCCAGTGTTTAAATCCATTAGGAATCCTGCAAGCTTCGTACTTCCTATATCGCAGGCGAAGCCGAAACATCTACTTGTAGTATCTCCAGGCTCTAAAGCTATTATCTTATCCCTCCACAAAACCACTGTAACTTCCCAGTTAGCATCCCTTAATACTTTAGGAAGGGTTCTTAATGTATACCAGTCGAAATCAACATTAACTACGCCGTGCTGTTTAGCTAGTGTCTCTAATACTCTCTCATCATCATATGTTGCATCCTCCAATGTCGGCGGCTTTATCTTTATGAAGTATTTCCTAATAGCTGGATTTAACCGTTTAACAGGTGCCTCAACTCCTTCTGTTTGTAAACGCTGTTTACCAACTCTACTTCTCTCAGGTACGAATATTACTGCTTCAAATGGTGCGTATGAATTGGCAAGACATGCAAGCCTGTATCCCTCCTTCATCTCCTCCTCAGTTAAGAACTTCTTCTCAGATTCTTGAAGAGGATTTAAATACTCAAATCCCTTAATAACCTTAACTTTACATTTACCACATAATCCTCTGCCACCGCATACTGATGAGATATCAACTCCAAGCTTCTTAGCGGCATCGAGTAGGCTTACACCCTTCTTGAAAATATCTCTTCTCCCATAAGGCTGGAAAACAACTATAGTTTCATCTTCACGAAGTTTAACCTCCCTCTCCAACGCCATAAAAACACCAAAAAAGTTTATTTTATTATTTTTTCTCTACCAGTTCAGCAGCTGCAAGTATTGATTGGATAAGCATTTTTACCTTGTCTACTGCTTCTACAGCATCCTTCCCGTAAGCATCAGAACCTATTCTCTCCTTATATTCTTCAGTTACAGTTCCTCCACCTATTATTGTCTTAACTCTATCCTTCAATCCTTTCTGTTTTAGTATTTCCTCAACTCTCTTCATTGATAGTAGTGTAGGAGTCATCATTGTTGACATGCCTAATACGTGAGCTCCCTCCTTCTCAACAAGTTCAACAAATTTCTGTACAGGTACATCTCTTCCAGCATCTATAATCTCAAATCCTGCTGCTGTAAGCATTGCTTTAACGATGTTTTTACCGATATCATGTATATCTCCTTCAACAACTCCTAAAACTATTTTCCCCCTAATACCGGCTTCTTCAGCTTTTAAATGTGGAATTAAAACATCGAGACCAGCATACATAGCATCAGCAGACATTAAGACTTCAGGTAGGAAGTATTCTTTAGCTTCATACTTATCACCTACAACCTTCATGCCTGCAGCTAATCCTTTAGTTATAGCTATCCAAGGCTCAATACCTATTTTTAAAGCTTCCTCAGCCATGCTTTTAGCTAATTCAGCATCACCATTAATAACAGCTTCAGCAAGTTTATTTAAAACCTCCTCCTTAGAGGACATGTGTAACACCATAGCTATAGATAGCTGGATACTTATATATTTTTCTAGATATGTTATCCTAAAAATTATAGTATTCTTAAGCATTATGGTTTTTGATATATTATTTTGTTTTTGCGTGATTGTATTGGATAACTTATCCAATAGCTAAATTTATAAGACTTTAAAAAATTAAGTATTGGTGTTTATGCAAAAATATAAAATCCATCCTAAAGATGAATTATCCCCTTATGAGAGGTTAATGGCTATACTTAACTGGAAAAAGGACAGTATTGATAGGATTCCAGCCTGCTCAGTTATTGCTGCCTATACTGTAGATGGAATGGAGATTTTTGATGCTTACTGGCCTGAAGCTCATAAAGATCCTGAAAAGATGGCTAAGCTTGGCTCAGCCCTTCATGAACTTACAGGATTAGAAAACGTTATAGTTCCATTTGAGCTAACACTTGAAGTAGAGGCTTTAGGTATTGAGTTGGAGTTTTTTGAAGGTATGATAAAATGGCCTTCAGTTAGGAAGTATTGGGTTACAAAGGTAAGCGATCTTAAAATCCCAGATAGACCTGAAAAAATGAGGGAGCTTGGAAGAGTTCCAGTTGTATGTAAAGCAATAAAAATTCTAAAGGAGAGGTATGGTGGGAAGGTTCCAGTAATTGCTAGTATAGATTATCCATGGCAGGCTATTGGTGGATATGTTGTAGATACAGCTACATGGTATAAATATGTAAGAAGTGAGCCTGGAAAGGTTCATGAATTCATGAAGACACTTAGCCCACTATTTACTGAAGTTGCTATTGCATATCTTGAGGCTGGAGCTGATGCTGTTACTTATAGGGAGGAGGCTTCATCACTTGCAAACATAAAGCCTGAAACATTCCGCATATTTGTTCAACCCTACCTTAAGGAATCTATAGCTCAAGCAAGAAAATATGGGAAAGTAATTCTCCACTGTTGCGGTGAGCTATGGTCTAAGAAGGGAGATACAATAGTTGAAAACATAAGTGGACTTATAGAATGCGATCCTGACGCATTTATAGTTGAGGAAGCTACACCCATGATTGAAACGAGAAGAATCGCTAATAAGCTTAAAGGACCTAGATTCCCAATAGGTGGAAATCTAAGTGCTTTCGCCGTTTTGTTTGAAGGTCCTGTAGAGAAGATAAAGGATAGAGTTAAGAGAGCAATAGATAATGGATGCGATATAGTTAATCCTGGATGTGATATCTGGCTACAAACCCCTACAGAACATATAAGAGCCTTCGTAAATGCTGTTATCGAATACGGCTCTCCACCACCATGGGTTAAGGAGGGGGTTAGCGTTGATAAATGGGTTCCAAAAGATTTAAGAGGTGTAGCTTAAATGGGGTTACCATTAAGAATAAAGGAATATACAATAAAAAGTAAAATAGGGGATAGCTTAAAAATCAGAATAGAAAAGGTAGGTTCAGGCGAGAAAGCAGATATTCTTTACAGAATAATACGTGGCGAAGATAGGAAAAGCCTTCCACCAGATAAAGTTGTCCTCTATAAGGAGGAGTTAGAGCAGCTCATCAACTTCATTAAGGAGGACTTCCTTAAAAAGGAGTTTCCAGAGGAATAAATATGTTCAAGTTTAAATCTGAACAGAAAATATTTCAAATTGGAAAGGTGAAAGTTGGAGGGCAGCCGGGGGAGAATCCTACAGCTCTTATCGGTACAATATTCTATACTGGTCATAAGATAGTTCAAGACCATAAGGAGGGGGTATTTGATAAGGAGGAGGCTAAAAAACTTATTCTTAAACAGGATGAATTATCGGATAAGTTTGGATTACCATGCATGCTTGATGTTGTTGGTGTAACTGATAAGTCGATGATTAAGTTTATCGATTTTGTAGCTGAAGTAACAGATACGCCGTTCCTCATAGATGCTATGACTGCTGAAGCTAGAATTGCAGGAGCTAAACACGTAGCTGAGGTAGGATTATCAGATAGAGCTGTATATAATAGCATTATGCCAAGCCCATGGTTTAAACCTGAAGAAATAGATACCATAAAAAACTCTAAAATAAGATCAGCAATACTATTAGCATACAATACTAAGGACCGTACTCCAAAGGGTGTTATTTCCCTCCTTAAAGGTGGAGATGGAGTTAAGGGACTACTATCAATAGCTGAAGAAGCTAACGTAGATAAACCATTAGTAGATACAACACTATTCACATATGTTCCAAGTATTGGAGCAGGTGCAAAAGCATCATTCCTAGTTAAAGACGAGCTTGGATTACCTGTCGGTGGAGCACCTGGAAACGCAACAACAGTATGGAAGAAAGAAGTAGTTAAAAGCTGGGGTATGGATGTATTTAAGGCATGTGATGCAGCAGTACAAGCATCATCGCTAACCATGGGTACAGACTTCCTACTCTACGGAGTAATTGAATCTGCTTCATGGATATTTCCAGCATGCGCTGCCGTTAACGCTATGATTGCAGCCAACTCCTGGGTTGAACTTGGAATAAAGCCGAGGGAAAAAACACATCCTCTATTCAAGCTTTTCCCACAATTTGTTGAAAAACTTGAAAAAGCAGCTCTATAAATACCTCAATTAAATAAATTTTTTACTTTTGCAGTTTAATTTTAGAAACTCGTAGTTTAAAGGAATGGAAAGTTTCACTACTACTCTATATCTAGAATTTAAGAATCAAACTAGAAAGCAATAAATACTCTTGGAGTTAGCTTTCCACATGGTTTAATTCATGTGTTGAACATGATATGTAGGCTTAATTTTATTATGATTTTCCCACTTTAAGTTAAGAAAATAACTCCCATAACTACAGTTTTAAACTCACCTTGTAAACTTAAGTATTTTGATTACTTCATCATGGTATTTTTCTCCAAAATATTCTATCTTTAACCCTCATTCACCATTCTCATTAAGCCCACTACTGATTTAGGGCTTTCCTAAATGAACAATAAATCCCTTCCAAACCACATCATCATCTTTTTAACAACAGTAAAATTACTACAAAATATCATCATCTTTTAAAACTTAAAATAGTAGGCTTAGAATATTCACAATGGTTAAATTAGTGTTGTATTTAACCTTTAAAATTCATCCTATAAGTTATGCTTCATTAAGCGCGCGCGTCAGTACAACTATTTTAAACAAATCCTGTAGGCAACTAGCATCTTAAAAAAGTATTTTATTTTAGATTTAAGCTATCCTTTTCCCCACATTTGGCCCAGGAGATTGATCATATACTTCTAATGGCTCTAAAATCCATACACCATTTACTTTAAGCCCCATTCCCCTTAAGGCTTCACTAATGTTTTCATATATTGGACCAGATGTTTCAAAACCTTTTACTTTACACCTTACCTGATATCCTAGAAATAGCATTTCCCTTGGTGAAGCTTTAACTACTAGTGTTGAAACTTTTTCACCAGTTTCTCTTGCTCTAACAAGGTTCTCATGAGTTTCCCTCATAAATACGGAAGCTAAAGCTATAGTATTTACATCAGGAGCACACATAGACCCAACAGGTATTACATGCAGTAAATCCCCGGTCTTCGTAGCAAGAACTTTAACAGCTGAAAAATCATTGAACAAATCTTGTACATGTTTAGGTAAAGGCATATTTTAGCCAAAATCTTTAATAAAAAGTATAATATAAATCTTTCTATAAATAAGGGCGCCTTGTAAACTTAAGCATGTTTTATCACCTCTATTATGGGTATTGTATTATCTATGAATTCTTTTACTTTAACTTTTCTATTTATCCATTTGTTTATCATTATAATTATTGATTTTAGAATCTGCATGTTCTTCATAGCATTCATCCTTAATGCATGGTATGTAGTTATTGAATAGCTTAGTTCTATCCTTAACGTACTGTATTATTCTCTCCATCAAGTTTCTAACTTCAAGGCTGTATACCCCATGTCTTAAGTTAAGAATTCTGCATGAAGCCCTATAGTATGGGGCTCCATCAGTCAATATAGTTATATTGAACCACAAATAGCCCTAATCCTCTTAATGAATATTAAGATGTTAGTATGTTAGCAACATCGAATGTCATCATGTATACAATCCTCCTCAAATATGGTTCAAAGCAATATACAATACCCTCCCCAGAGCCTATCTTAATCCTAGTATCATCAACCAGTAAAACCCTAACATCCCTACAAATATCCCCATCAGAAATAGAAAGCCTAAACCATGATAGAATAGATTTATGACTCCTATATATTATAAGCTTAAAATGTTTGAAGAAGCTCTTGAGAATATGAATGAAACATATAAGCAATAAACAATTAAGATAAATGGGTTTCTCTCCCTAACAAACCTAACAACTCTAGACATAGAATCACCAATCATCTAACTTTATGGTGGATATTTTGCTAGAGGAGACGGCTTGCTAGATAATATTGTTTATACATTTATCCAGTTCTTCAGATATTGTCAATTTTAGATTTTAGCATGATATATAACATCTCCTAGAAGCTTACTAATTATTGCTTCAATTATTTAGCCTGTCTCTAAACTATTTAGGTTTTCTAAGAATAAATTCTACCTCCTAAGTCTTGCTACAACATAATAGCAGTAAACTTAAGGTATGGAGTTTAAAGATAAGTCTACTCCTAAGTACTAGCAAATTTCAGAGCAATTTAGCAATAATGAGATTGAATGAGTCGATACTGTTAAGTTAAGCCCTAGGTTCTACGAGTTTACTACGTGTTAACTTAGCAGTATTGGATAAGTTATCCAAAAACTATATAAATTACTATGAATATTAATCAGGGGGAATTATGAGTGAACTTTTTCCTTCAACAGATATGAAATGGCATGCTAATGCAACTAAACGTTTTGCTTCACCATTTGTAGGGGTTAATCATGATAGGATTGATGTGGATCCGATAGTGTTAGCTCATGCAGCTACAATACTTGGATATACTATAAAGGACTTCTATACGAAGCCTGAGCTTGCTGTAAGGCTTGTTGCATATGTTAATGAGCTTTATGATCTCTTACCGGTAACTCATTGGTTCTACTCAAATGTTTGGATAGATGCTCTTGGAGCTAATCTTCAACCTACTGAAACACTACCATACATTGTTATGGAGCCCCGCCCAATTCAAACACCTGAAGATATTGATAAGCTTCATGTACCTGATGTTGATGAAGTTTCTAAAAGTATGTGTGCACAGCTGTATTTCAGAGCATATGATCATGTTAAGCAAAATATTCCACATATGTTTGTACCTATAGCTTTCGCGTTCTGCCTCTTCGGAATGGCTGCTGAGCTTGTAGGTCCTGAGAAATTCATTATATGGACACGTAGACAGCCTAAACTCTGCCATAAATTAATGGAGAAAGTTACTGAAACAGCAGCGAATGGAGCGATAGCTATTGCTAATAAGTATGGATTCGCTATGCTGGTTATGGGTTCAGTACTTGCAAACTCAACAGTTCTCTCACCGAAGGGTGTTAAGGAATTTTCATTTGATTACCATATGAATTATATTAGGAAAGTATTTAAGGGAGGTGGTGGACCGCAGCTTTGGTACCATTTGTGCGGTGACCATTCAAGAGATTGGCCTGTCTGGAAGGATCTAATAATATCTCCATTTACTGTATTACATATAGGATATTATGAGGATAAACCGTTTCCAGGTGACCTTATGAAGAAGGAGTTTGGAAATAAATTAACAATAATGGTTTCCGTTGATACGAAGCTTATGGTTGATCCTAACTTTAATAGAGTTTATGAGCAGGCTAAAAACCAGCTTCTTGCAGCTAGAGACTCCCCAAGAGGATGTATACTTGGAACAGCATGTGAAACACCAGTTCCAACAAATCCCGGGAACATACTTGCACTTGTAAAGGCGGCTCGGGATTTTGGAACCTATGGAACATGGTAGGTGGTTTTATGGTTGTTGAAATTATTATTCCAAAAGATGTTGAAAAAATCCTTTCCGAGAGAGGAATTTCTACTGATAACGTAAAGGAAGTTATTGAATATGGGGAGACTGCGAAAGAGAAGATATGTTTACCAGCTGAGAATAAGTTTCTAGCAAAGAAGACTATAGGTAAAGCTACATTCTATGCTCTATATTCACCAATAGAGAATAAGTTTACACTACATACAGCTTACGCACATAAAATGTCTATGAAGGAGCCTGTAGATATAATACCAGCTGAAACTACTGATTGGGTATGCTGTAAATGTAATGAGAAAATGGTCCGCTCCAATGTAGATATGGAGTATTTAGGTATTACAAGAGCTGCTCCAGGCATATCATGTCCTAAATGTAAGGTAAGCTTCATTGAGGAATATATAGCTGGAAAAACTCTAGTTGTTGCTGAAAGTCTACTTGAGAAAAAACGTGCATAAACCTAAACTTTTTATTTTGATGGGCTTTCACCGAAATCCCTACAATACTCTAAAAGTATTCTTGATAAATACCTACTAATAGATTTTGCCTCCATACTGGATGGTGTTACTCCTATATTTGTAATTTTAAATTCATGCTCACATTTTGGACATCTTACATACTCACAGCCCAGAATTGATTCTGGGCATCCTTGACACGATATAGTACGGGAATATAGAAGACTAAATTCAAACCCACATGCAGGACACTTAATCCGCTTTGTACTTCTTAAAAACCTAAAATCAATACTGTATTGCTGCATGCATGATGGAATACTATAATTCATAGTTATCATAACAGATTTTTCTATATAAATCTTTTGCTAAATAGGAAACGTAACAACTTTAGACGTATTCACCATAGTTAAGGGGGACCCCAGATAAAGCTTAAGTTTACAAGACGATATAATTCTACATAAAGTTTATTAGATACTTTAAAATTTATAGCTAGGTGTTCATGTTGAAGGAGAAAGTGATGGATGTTTTAAATGCTATTAAGCCTTTTCTTGAAGCTTATGGAAATGGTTATAGTGAAGTAAATATAGATAGTGACGGTAACGTTAAGATTAAACTTAAGAATTCATGTCTTATCTGTAAGCATTTAATAACGCAGTTGCTAAGGGAGAAAGTACCTGAAGTTAGGGAGGTTGCTGTTAGTTAAATTAGCTGTTTAAATAATGCTTATTTTAGATAATTAAGCTCCCTATGTCTATATAGAGTATAGCCATTAGTTGATGATATGTTAAATATGCAGAATGGAACTAGTTTTCCAGTAGGTGTAACAACATGTATACAGCATTCCTCTAATCTATCCGTCTCAATAGTCCAAGCATCTTGGAAAGCCATAACCGATACTGTTAGGTAACGTGTTTTCGCTAACTCTATAAATTCCTCCCAACTACCTGAGGTAGCATTACTACTACATAGGTTTCCAATAGGCATTCTCCATAGATCACATAGACATCTTCTTGTTGCTTCAGCTATATCTGCAATATCCCCGCTTATCCCTAGGCTTTCATGTGTTAAGGGTAGAAGCTTATTGTTTACATCTAATATTGAGAAGCATCTAGCATCACAATGAATATTCGTACAGGAGGTAGGGGTAAAATTTTCCTCTCTTAATTCTCCACTAGTCTGCTCCTCTATAGCTTTTAGAATATCCGGTATTGTAACTCTATCATTGTTCTCAGGATTTCTATTTATCCTACCGAAGTAGGATACTGGCTGGAAATGTACACCCACAACTGTTGGAATCCATTTCTTCGCGAAGTTTATAATGTCTCCTACTTGATGATAATTTATATTCCTGTCAATAACTGGAACTAAGATAACGCTTAAACCTACTTTTCTACAGTTTTCAAGAACTCTTAACTTAAGATTAAGAAGGTCAACACCACATCTTTTAACGTAAACATCAGGAGTTAAACCATCAAATGAAAAGTAAAGAGCATCAAGCCCGCTTTCCCTTAATGACTTTAAGAACTCTAAATCCTTAGCAAGTAATATACCATTTGTATTAAGCTCAATATAGTCTATTCCAGCCTCTTTACCCATAGCAACTATTTCTGGAAGATCCTTTCTTACTGTAGGCTCCCCACCACTTATCTGTACAACATAGGGTTTCTCCGTATTTTCTATAATTACCCTATACATCCCCCATACATCCTCAAGATTAGGATGGAAAACCCCAAACTCATTAGCGCTTGCAAAACATATTGGACAGTTTAAATTACATTTACTTGTAACTTCAAGAACTGTAACACATGTTTTCTGTTTATGTTGGGGGCATAGACCACAGTCAAGAGGACAACCATTATCTAGCCCAGTTATAGGCTTCGGCTTCCTTTTCCCAATGTTAAATTTAAACCTCTCCATATATGATCTATATCCTCTCCAAATAAGAACCCTAAATTCTCCATGCTCTACACACTTCTTTACAAGATATATATTATCTTCTTCAAGTATTTTTTCAGCATTAATAACTCTAAGACAATACGGACATAAACTATATGTTTCCCCAATTTTTCTCATTTCTACACCTAGGCTACATACATAAAGGAACGTATATACCTTACGGTTAGTGAAGAACTATATTAAACATTACTTAACAAGGATGTTCAGCTTTAAATGTTAGTAATGCTTCTTAGTTAAGTGTGAAGTAGTGTTAAAGAATATGGAGTAATTAAGTTATTTAAATAGAAATTTACTCCAATTTTAACATTAAACTCACTGCATAACTTTTCAACATAAATATGAGGTGTAGCATCATAAAACCTATGGATCATGTAGTGTTCATAACTACTTTAATAATTCTGCTAATTCCTTAAGCTACCTCTAGAAAGGTAAATTATTGAAGTATAGGGTATAACCATGAATTGTTTCCTATCTCCTAAAGAATTCATAATTGCTAAACACATAATAAGTTTAGAATACTACTTAAGCATCTAGAATTAACAGAACTACTACTTATTAGCAATTGAGTTAAAAGCTGAAGATACTGTAATTGGCAAGATGTAAGTTTCTTAGCTACTAAATATTGAAGAGTTAAGTATTGATAGTGTCTTTACTATAGTTTATTAGGAATACGATGAAAACATACTTAGAAGCCTAAGGATGAAGCACATTTAAGGGTTAGCTGGGGATAAAAGCTTTAGGAATGGTTTGAAATTAATATATTTACTCTACTATGAATTTAAAACTATCTGGGATGTTGAAATATTGATGGGACAATATGTTTACCATCAATGTTTAAGTTGGATATGATTAATGATTTTAGCATTTTAAGAGAAATCTATAAATTGATTTTAAACTTTTTATTTTCCTAGAATGTAGTACTATATTCTATGTGTGAGGTAAATGGTAGTATGGTTTTGGGTATGGTGGCTTAAAACTTTTAAAGAGCCAGTCTCTACGCTCTCCATTAAATCTAGGGTTTATATTGTTGAAAGCTTCTTCTACACTTTCAGTTATGTCTTTAGGTTCTGATTTAGCTCTAATATTGATTATGATGTTAACTTCACTAAGTTCTTTAGGGAATTTACCTATAAAATCTATTAATCCATTAGAAACTATAAAGCTTGCCTTAACTAAGCTGTTCTTAGTGAGGAAAAGCATTTTTTCATGGGTTATTAATCCCCCTCTAGTATTTATTTGTTTAGCAACTTCATTCATTAGGTTTCTAGCATAACTCTCCAAATCTATCTGCTGCTTAAAAACTACTTTACATGAAGCATTAAACCATCCAAGCTCCTCCTCAGCTTTGGAGTAAACATCATAGTTAACTTCAATACTTGGCTTAGATCTATGATTTCTAGTTAATAGGATTTCAGTAAGTTTATCTATATTATAGCCAGTTCTAGCTGAGATTTGAATAATTTCAGCCTCACCATTAATTTCCTTAACAATTTCCTCTATTCTTTCTATCTGCTTACTGGAAACTAAATCTACCTTATTTAATCCAAGAACTTCAGCTTCTTTAATCTGCCATGAGATAAGGAATCCTAGAGGCTCTCTTGGGGAGGTTAATCTGAAGCTTTGATTATAGTTAAGAATTGTAGAGGAATCAATAAGTACAAGATATGGGGATAAGTTTATAGTTTCCCCATAGTACTGGTTTAGAGGAGCATATACAGTTGCAAGAAGATCTGTACAGCTTCCAACTGGTTCAGCTAATATTATGTCGGGATTTATTCTACTTAGAATTTCCCGTATTTTCGTTATAAACTCCGGAAATCTACAGCAGAAACATCCATTCACAACTTCAGCATATGTGAATCCAAGAGCCTCCATCATTTTAGTATCAACAAGAACCTCCCCCTGATCATTAGTTACTACAGCTACTCTTCTATTCATCTCTAAAGCAATTTTCCTACCTAAATTCATGATTAACGTTGTCTTCCCAGATCCTAGGAAGCCACCAACAACAATAAGCCTCAACTTAGACACAACGTACTAAGCACTTTACTTATAAATATTTTTCGACTAACTTAATAATGTATTAGGCATATACATCTTTTTAATGGAGTGTACATTAATTAATCTGATTCGTCATAAATAAGGGAGAAAACCTAAATAAGCTAAGGTTTACAAAGTCCAGGAAATACGCTGATAAGTAAAGCTTCTATTCTGTTGTTACTTAGGGTTTGTGTAGAGTTCTTTTAGATGTTGAAGTCCTATAGGTGTGTGATTATTATAGATTTCTTAATCCGAATCGTATTTGAGACCTAGCAACTAGCACGTGGAAACTCTTATTCTAATTTGCCGGGCTTCATATTTGCTTAGCTAAGTTTATAAGTTTGTTTAAAGAAATTCTTTATGAATTTAATTAATGGAGAAGGCTCAATTAGGGTTTTTACCGGTAACGGTAAGGGGAAGACTACATCAGCTCTTGGCTATGCATTAAGAGCTATAGGTTATGGAATGAAGGTTTGTATAATTCAATTTATGAAGTGTGGACCTTACGGTGAGCTTACTGCAGCTAGAAAGTTAGTTCCAGCTTTAACAATTATACAATTCGGGGAGAAGCATTTTGTTGATGAGGAGAATGTTGATGATGAAGATGTTAAGAAAGCTAGGGAAGCTTTAAACTATGCTGCTAAGATTATTATGGATGGTAGCTATGACCTAGTAATCTTAGATGAGATTAACGTAGCTATTGGCTGGAAGCTTATAGACTTAAATGAGGTTATTAAAATACTTAAGGAAAAACCGGGAAATGTTGAAGTTATTTTAACAGGTAGATATGCACCTAAAGAGCTAATGGATATAGCTGATGAAGTAGTAGAGTTTGTAGAGGTAAAACATCCATCAAAAATAGGGGTAAAAGCCAGACTTGGAATAGAATACTAATTTTTAATAAGTTATATAATTTAAATTTCTTAAAGATTATTTCAACATGTTCTAACTGCTTAGCTTATATGGAGAAACAATAAGCTTTCAACACTATGTAGGCAGATTATAGGATACTTGTATAGTTTTCCATTCATGTATGGGAAATAGAAATATCTAAACTACGTTAAGAGGCTTCCATGCCTAATTAGTGATAATTGCTTCAATAATATAACTCCATAACGTTCTCAGAGAATATTAGGTATCAGCTTACTTGTTACCTTTAATCATAGTACTATACTTAGGTTAAGCTGAGAATCTATGAAGGCCCTTTATATAGGCTGCTTAAGCTTTAGTAGCAGGGTTAACTAAGCTTTCAAATATCTTTTCTGAGACTAGCATCGTTATGTTTAGGATCAGCGACGACTTAAGAGTAAATTTGCTGTTTCATAGATTACTTATTGCTGCTAAGGATGGGATCGTTGACACTTATATAAAGCTGGGTTTAAAGCATGTGGAGTCTTATTCCTAACTCTCTTGCTATGCTTCCTTGTTTCTCATCTGATGTTAGCAGTTCTCCATATTTCTCCGCTTGCGCTATGTAGAGAGCATCATATATTGTTATGCCGTATCTTAAAGCTATCTCTACTGCTCTTCTCATATATGTTAACTCATCCTCTAAAACTATTACCTGTGATTTAGCCAGTTTTTCAAGCGAGCTGTAGAGATGTATTGCTATCTCAGGTAGTATTATGTTTTTCATAGTATGTTTCCAGACTGCATTTACTACCTCTTTTAATACATGATCTATTGAGTATAGTGGCTTCATCTTTCTAACATATCTTGACACTTCCTCCCAGTCTTCCTCATGTAGAATGTATTTTGCTAAGGCAGATGCATCAATTACTATCACGATCCTCCCTCACATATCTAGCTGCCAGGCCCCTTGACGTTTCCGGCAGCTTCTGAATTAGAGCTTCAAGCTCTTCAATAGCTTTTTCCTGCTCAATCTCTCTAATTTTTCCCTCAATAAACTTTCTTATTTCCTCACTCCAGTTAATTAACCCCTTTAGCGAGTCTATTTTCTTCTTCAATTCACCTGGTATACGGATAGATATTACACTCATTGTATTACAATAATGTAAACAGATATATAAACATTTTGATTTCAATCAAATCCTAGTCTTCACTTAGCCTCCCACAATACTACTAAACGTAATGTGTAAGCTACTAGCCATAAAGGGTAGGGTTTCAGCTATAAAGCGGCATACGTAATTAGGCTATTCAAATAAGTTTTATGTAGGCTTATGATTATACTTAGTTAAAACATTAGTAAGCTTCTTAATGAGGCTTTACTCGTTAAGGAACATGCTGGTAGCAGAGATATTCATGAATGGTTTTAAAATACTGTAGTGGAGAGCCGATGTCGCCTTAATGAAGCATAGAGTTTCAATCTATGCTACAGTCGGACGGAAACTTGCACTGTCATCTTTCCTTTATAAACTATCTGCAAAAGATATTCGGTAACCTATTTTTCATCTTATTCTTCAAGAGATTTCTCATTTTATATATCGGGCATAAATGATATGATTTTACTCCATTAGGAAATAATTGTAGGCATTAATGAGTTGATGATCTATAATGAACTGTATTAAACATGAATCTTACAACTTAGGTTATTTCCCCTATAGCTAAGTATGGTTTATCTATATGTTTTTGGATTTCGTTAAGCTTATGTCTATCGATCGCAGCTATTATTGATGTTGCTGGTCCAGCTGGCTCTTGAAGATTAAGCTTTACATTGTATATGTTAATGTTTCTACCTATAGATTTAGCGAGAATGTATGCTTTACTTAATGCTCCATCACTATCTACAGGTATTGCTTCGTGGATAAATGGTAGCTCTAGAAGTTTTAGAAGCTCTTTTAAGCTTAGAATTTCACTATTTAAATCTGCCTTAACAACTTCATATCCTAAACATGGTTTTCCAAGCATAACTATAATATCCCCTACTTGAGCTTTACCTATTCTTAAATTCCTCTCGTAGGAGAATCCGACAACATTTACTCCTAATCCTGTCTGTACAGTATGGAAGTTCTCCTCAGTATCTACACTTAGAATTAATGGATCTAAATATATCTTCACCATTTCTGATTTAATTCCCTTCACTATCTCAATTCCAAACGGATTCATCTCAATACATAACGATGCTGAAACATGTATAGGCCAGGATCCTGTAGATAGAATCTCCATTAATGCTGCTCTAGCTATGAGTTTACCTAGGGTGAAGCCGTCAACCTTAATTTCATCCATAGGTTTAGGCCCTACACTACCTGATGAAATGCATGTTAATGTTAAAACCATACTGTTAGGAAACCTTATAAATGTACAGTTCCCTCTTCTACTTAGTGAAAGACTTGATGGGGATATCTTAAAGTTTGGATTTAGAATTCCTCCTATATTCTTAACGATCTCTAAATATGTTGATAATGCATGCTTTAATATCTGTGATTTAGGTAGCTTGTAGCGTTCAGATATAGTGTTAAGTTCGTTTATGAATTCTCTAGATAGACGACAGCTAAGAACCCTACTATCTCCTCCTATAGCTTTTCTGGAGGGGTTATTACTCATAATACTTCATAATTGTCTACCTTAATATAAATATAGTCTCCATTCTCTATTATCTTATAGTTTAATATTTGAATTGATTTTTTATATAGTGGTGACTTTAATACGATTGTATGATACTCCCCTCTTTCACCGCATGGATCAATATTTTTTAGGGAGCAGTACTCTAGGAAGCTATTTAGAAAATCCCTATTTATTATTTTCCCAATTAAGCCACCATTTAGCTTAGACTTTACACCACATATCATAGCTTCCACCCCACTTTTTACCTCATCAATTAATATGTTTCCCGATTTATCCTCATCACCGATCCATAATGGCTCTATACACTTAACACCTATAGGACTGCAAAGTTTTTCAAGCCAATTATAATGATCAATTAGATAAATATCTCCCCCAACAACAGCATTTACCCCCAGCTTCATCAGTAAACCCCTTAGAAACTCTATTTCCAATCCCTTCTCCGGATAACATTCAATTAATGGTATACCTATTAGTTTAGCTTCAACCCTAATCATCTCCATGTTTAATGTATGGGGGGACATTCTTGGGAAATTATAATGACAATATATTAAATACTTAACATTCAACCCCATCTCTAAGGCTTTATACAATGCATAAACAGATTCCTTACCTCCCGAAAAGAAGGATGCTGAAATCACACCTAATCAACCCTTAACACATCTTCTACAACATGTATCTTAAAAATTTTACTTAGCTGAGGGCTTATGAGCTTTAGCCTCATTAGTTCTCCTTACTTATGGAGTATATGTCTAAGGTTATTAAGGGAGGATCCTGCATATTTAGTTCATCAAGGATAGCATCAGGTATTTTAAGCCCTCTAGCTTAAATCATAAATTATTCTAGCGCTAAGTCTTAAGCCTCCTTGATGTTAATATTTGTAGAAGTTTGGTTTTGTTGGTTAATAATGCTAGATTAGAGGGTGGGAGACTTTATATATAGTTCTAACTACTTAGAGAAGTACTTACATTAATTTAAGCTAACAAACATACTAATCTATAACATTAAGAGAACTAAGAATATTTACTTAAACCATGCTAGTTGATGCCTCTCCTATTATAAAGAGTCAACAAATCCTAGTTTAAACATTATCTTTAATAGAGTGTTGATTAACATGCTTAAGTTTATGAAGCCCCATGTTTTTAACGCTATGCACTCAACAACTCGTAAGCTTTGAAGTTTTAACTATGATTTGGAATTGATGATAGCTAAATAATATTTAGATGTCTAATTTAATGTGGCAGCTTAAGAGGTTAAGTACAATATGTTAAGTTACTACGTTCTCTAATTTTAACTGCTGTGTTGCATGATTCAGCGTGCTGTATAGGTTTTGGTTCAGGTCTTCTTATTTTCATGCGTTAAGATGTGATACATGGCTTCTGATAGTAGGAATTATAGGTATATAAATATCCTCATAGTGTCGATCTAAATCCATGAGAGGTATATTAAAGAATCGTGTAACACAGCAATTTGATACTGTCAAGTTAACATGTAGTAATTCATAAAACCCAAAGTTGACAGCATTCCTAACGCAGCTTAGGGTTAAGTATAGTTAAGCTACTGTATGTTATCTATTAGCTAACAGCCATCAT